>Ga0209160_1003774_pt1 | contig 12269 bp, 8 predicted proteins | sample GraSoiAngelo_153_FD_186167 | JGI IMG/M metagenome (GOLD analysis project Ga0209160, IMG submission 186167) | Grasslands soil microbial communities from the Angelo Coastal Reserve, California, USA - 14_1009_12_40cm (SPAdes) (version 2) | ecosystem: Environmental > Terrestrial > Soil > Grasslands ...
TCGAGACACTCTGGTTCGAGAGAGAGTCTCAGCTTGTAAGTTAGGCGCCGTGTGCCTCGGGCACCTAGTCTCACAACAACCCTAGTCCCTCTCGGATAACCAGAAAAAGCTATGGGCCACGAGTCCCAAATAGAACTATGGTCGCCAACTTGACCACCGTTCTGCTTTGTTGGTTTCGGAACTGACAGGCTTCGTCGCCAAGAAGCGATGAAAACCGCTGGTAGAGAAAAGCCAAACCACGGGGTTGCATTGCCCCGCAACCGAGCGCAAGGCGCGGAAGAGCAGAACAGATCTCGCTCGATCAAGTGGGCTGAGAAGCAAGAAAAATTTCAGCCGAAGGAGATGTGTTTTTTCTTGACTTCTACCTTTATAGAACTTACAAGACTGGGGGACTGCCAAACTTAGCGGAAGTCATATAAGACGGAGGCTCCTGTGGGCTGACTTGTGGGTTGGAAAAGTCTACAAACTCCGAAACAATCCCACACTCATTTCCCTGAACCTCTCGGCGAACGACCAGATAGTCGACCCGCGCTGAAGGGACTTCTTCCAGGGAAAAGAATAAAGTTGGGTTCTCCGTTTCTCGCGCATCACGCGTGAGAAAACATACGATTTCCAACAGACTGACAGTGTCCAAGGATTCGACAGAAAACTCTCGCCAGCAGTGGGTTAGGTTTCCTTGCTTAACTCTGTATCCTCCTTGCCGCCAATACCTTGCATGAACATTCGGCTCCCTTCGCGAACGGCACAACACGTGCTTTCGACCAATACGGAAGTTGAAATCGAGGTTGCAGTTCGGCATAAGGGCGATACGTATGAAACCAATCATGCAGGAAAACAGCAGGCTTGGATTTGTCGGGATCGGCTACATGGGCCGTCCGATTGCGCGGAGGTTGCTTGAATCTGGATTCAAGCTGACAGCGTACGACCGAAACCGTGCCAAGGCGGAGGAATTAATTCCGTACGGCGGCAACGTCGCACAGAGTATTGCGGAACTTTCCTCCAGTTGTGACGTTGTGTTGTCCTGCTTACCAAGCGATGAAGCTGTCTTGGATATTTATCGAGGACCTGACGGCGTTTTCGCGAATGCACATGGCGGTTCGCTAGTCATCGATTTGAGTACGGTGTATCCAGAGACTTCGCAGCAGCTCTCGAGACTTGGTTCAGCGAGGGAAATTGCGGTTCTCGACGTGACTATATCGGGGAGTACTCCCGCCGCGGAAAATGGGTTACTGACCCTATTTGGAGGCGGAGACAAAGAACGCTTTGACGCTGCCGAGTCGATCTTTCGCGTAATCGCCAAAAAGCATTTTTATCTCGGGCCGAGCGGCTCCGGAGCGACGATGAAGCTTGTGGTGAACACCTTACTGGGAATCGGCATGCAGGCGATTGCCGAAGCTGTTGCACTCGGCGAGAAGGCTGGCCTAGATCGCATTCGCTTGCTAGGGGTATTGTCCCAGACTGCAGTGGTCGCGCCCGCGCACTTGGGCAAACTGGAAAGAGCGATGAAGAGCGACTACAGTCCGCAATTTCCGATTCGGCTAATGAACAAGGATTTCGGGTTGATTCTCGAACTCGCGAATACCGTTGGCGCGCGAATGCCCGCCGCGGGAGCTGCTTTTGAGATCAATGCCAGGCAATCGGACGAAGGAGCGGAACAAGATTTTTCGGCGGTCATTCTGCAAATGGAAAAACGTGCGCATCTGGGCTCCAACGGCAATGGGCGGACGCGATCCGGGGTCGATTTGGCTGGGTATTGAGGTAGTTGGCTGAAGTTTACTCCCTTTGCAGACGTTCGGGCGAGGGCACGAAAATGATTCAACTTAAGGTGAACGGTGTAGAGCAATCTTTCGGTGGTGAACCTGAAATGCCGTTGCTCTGGTATTTACGCGACGTTTTAGGGCTGACTGGGTCGAAATTTGGTTGCGGCGTTGGACTCTGCGGTGCCTGCACCGTGCACGTGAATGGTCAAGCGATGCGATCCTGCGTGACAGCCATGCGCGGCGCGGCTGGAAAAGAAGTCACGACGATCGAAGGCCTCGATAAGAACGGATTGCATCCGGTTCAAAGGGCCTGGATGGAAATTAACGTTCCACAATGCGGCTACTGCCAGGTTGGACAAATCATGCAAGCAGCGGCGCTGTTGAACAGCAAAAAGAAACCTGCCGACCACGAGATCGATGAGGCCATGTCCGGGAATATCTGCCGATGCGGAACGTATCAGCGGATTCGCGCGGCTATTAAAGCAGCGGCGGGAGAAATGACATGAGCGAGATTGAGAATGTCAGCCGGCGCCGATTTCTGACAAGGGGCATCATCGCTGCAGGCGCGCTCGTGCTGGGTGTGCGTTATTACCACAAGCTGTCGTCGGGCGACAAACGTCCGCACGATACAAATGCGGACCATGCAACTTTACCTCCGAGCGTGTACCTCGGGATCGACGCGGACGGCACGGTGTGGATCGTTGCTCATCGCTCGGAGATGGGCACGACGAGCCGTACGACTCTCCCGCTCGTGGTCGCCGATGAGTTGGATGCGGACTGGAAGCGAGTGAAAATCGAACAGGCGATTGGTGACAGCCGATACGGTGACCAGAATACAGATGGATCGCACTCGGTACGCTCGTTCTACGACGCGATGCGAGAGGCCGGAGCAACGGCGCGATTCATGCTGATTCAAGCTGCGGCCCATCAGTGGAGCGTTCCGGCGCCGGAATGCGAAACTGACTTACACGTGGTTGTCCACCGCTCGACAAACCGTAGCGCGGGTTACGGTGAACTCGTGGCCGCCGCGGCGAGATTGCCAATCCCCAAAAAAGAGGAGCTGAAGCTCAAACCAAAGAGTGCCTGGCGATACGTAGGCAAAGGACAAGTGAGTTACGACCTCGAAGCACTTGTGACCGGGAAGGCCATTTACGGCATGGATGCTCACGTCGACGGGATGGCATACGCGTCAGTGGAGCATCCGCCCGTTCTCGGCGGCAAAGTGAAATCGTACGACGACAAGGAAGCCTTAAAGGTCGCAGGCGTGCGTCAGACAGTTTCGATCGACCCTTTCCAGCAGGCACCGGGGTTTCAGCCGCTCGGTGGCATTGCGGTGATTGCGGACAACACTTGGGCGGCGTTTCAAGGGCGCAAGAAGCTGAACACCTCGTGGGACAACGGAGCACACGAAACTTACAATTCGGACGCGTACAAGAACGAGTTGCGAGCGACTTCGCACAATCCTTGCAAAGTGGTGCGCAATATTGGCGATGCGGATACAGCGTTCGCCAAAGGCGGGAAGATCCATGATGCGGACTACTACGTTCCGCTTCTGGCCCACGCTTCGATGGAGCCGATGGTTGCGCTGGCGGAATTTAAGAACGGCAAAGCAACGCTTTGGGCACCCACGCAGAATCCTCAGGCCGTTCAAGACATCGTTGCGAAAGAGCTGGGGATCGCGAAAGAAGATGTAATTTGCCATGTAACCCTGCTCGGAGGAGGATTCGGGCGCAAGTCGAAGCCTGACTATGTGGCTGAGGCTGCAGTTTTGTCCAAAAAAGTGGGCCGGCCAGTGAAAGTGGCCTGGACTCGAGAGGACGATATCAAGTTTGACTATTACAACGCAGTCGCGTCTATGTATATGAAGGCGGCTTTGGGCGCCAACGGCAAACCAACCGCCTGGCTTCAACGGTCGGTCTTCCCTCCGATTCCATCTATCTTTGACGTGAATACCGTTTATGGGGATCCTGCCCATCTGCAGCAGGGCTGGACGGACATTCCCTACGATCTGCCAAATCTTCGCATCGAGAATGGCCCGGCGAAAGCTCATGTGCGCATCGGCTGGTTGCGGTCGGTAGCGAACATATATCACGCGTTTGCAATTCAATGCTTCACCGATGAACTGGCGCATGCGGCCGGACGCGATCCACTCGATTACTTGCTCGATTTGATCGGGGAACCACGCACGATCGATTTCAAGGGCGTGGCCTACCCGAATTACGGAGCTTCGATGGACGCTTATCCTTGGGAAACCGGGCGGCTGCGCCGAGTCACGGAGATGGTCGCCGAAAAGTCCGGATGGGGAAAGCGCAAGCACAGTAAGGGCACTGGTGTGGGGATTGCGGCGCACCGCAGTTTCTTAACGTACGTGGCAACGGTCGTTGAAGTCGAAGTCAATGATCAAGGTGAGGTAAGGATCCCTCGCGTGGACACGTTTCTGGATGCGGGCTTGGTAGTAAACCCACAAGCAACCCGCGCCCAGTTCGAGGGCGCCGCAGTGTTCGGCACAAGTATTGTGCGAAGCGGCGAGATCACGGCGACGAAGGGTGTCATCGACCAATCGAATTTCCAGGATTATCCGGTTGCTCGAATCGGAGAGGCGCCCTATCAGACGAATGTGTACATCGTCGATAGCGACGCTCCACCAGCCGGCGTTGGTGAGCCAGGCGTGCCGCCGTTTGTGGCGGCGTTCTGCAACGCAATTTTTGCCGCAACAGGCAAGCGAGTGAGAGACCTGCCGATTACAAAGCTCGGCTTGAGTTGACGGTCACTGCGCTTTTGGATGTGGAGTGTCTGGAGCTGGAAAGGAAACTTAGAAACAAAGGAAGAAATTATGAATCAAGACAAACCTCAGCACCATATGATCTTGGGCGCTTTCATTTTGTTTGTGCTTTTTGGTGGACTTACACTCTGTGTTGCCTCCATCGTGGAGGCAAGCCCAGCTCCAGACGGCGCGGCCGGCAGTGCGACGTTTCGTACGAAATGCGCGATGTGCCACGGTCCAGATGGAAGCGGTTCCGAGGTCGGAAAGAGCATGAACGTTCCGGACCTTCGCTCACCGGCAGTCCAAAAGCTCTCGGATGCCGAACTCACTCAGGTCATTTCCAATGGCAAAGGCGGAATGCCTTCCTTTAAGAGTTCACTTCGTGAGGATCAGATTCATTCGCTAGTGGCGGACATTCGCTCTCTGCATCAAAAGAAATAGCTCGGAATCAGTACACCGCGGTTTCGCAGCCGCAAATGGATTCCGTTCCTTCAAGCGCTGGGCAAATGAAAAGGAGGCTCGTCGTGAACAACAAGAAAAATCAACCAAGCCATGAGGACCTACTCCGTCCATTTCTCGCGCCAGCTCCGAGAACGAACGACGCCGTGGGCGCCGGAATTTCGCGCCGAGAATTCCTGGGGTTTGCGACCGCGTCCATTCTCCTGGCGCACGCGAACCAGCAGTCTCCGCAGCCGGAATCCAGGAATGGGATTCCCTACCGAACGCTGGGCCGCACCAGAGAGAAAGTCTCACTCGTTGGGCTCGGTGGCTATCATCTTGGCAAACAGGCGGATCCCCAGGAGAGCATTCGCATCATTCGCACGGGCCTCGATGAGGGCGTCAATTTCCTCGACAATTGCTGGGACTACAACGGCGGCGAGAGTGAAATCCGCATGGGCAACGCGCTGCGCGACGGTTATCGGCAAAAAGCATTTCTGATGTCCAAGATTGACGGACGCACCAAAGCTGCGGCTGCGAGCCAAATCAACGAGTCTTTGCGTCGCCTTCAAACTGAGCGTATCGATCTGCTGCAATTTCACGAAGTCATCCGCGACACCGACCCGGATCGCATTTTTGCCGAGGGCGGAGGGATGGAGGCAGTCTTGGAGGCGAAAAAGGCGGGCAAAGTCCGCTTCATCGGCTTCACGGGCCACAAGAGCCCGGACATCCATTTGAAAATGCTGGCCACCGCCTCCAAACACGGATTCACGTTCGATGCTGTACAGATGCCCCTCAACGTCATGGACGCGCACTTTAATAGTTTCGAAAAGAAAGTGTTGCCGGTTTTGCTGAAGAGCGATATCGGGGTGCTCGGTATGAAGCCTATGGGCGACCACATTATTCTCGAGAGTAAAACGGCCACTCCGGTAGAGTGCCTTTACTACGCGATGAATCTTCCCACGAGCGTTGTTATCACGGGGTGCGATTCTCTACCGATTCTTCAGCAAGCTCTGCAAGCTGCTCGCAGTTTTCAGCCGATGAATTCTTCCCAAGTCGCCGCGCTTCTCGCAAAAACTGCAAAGGCCGCGGAAGCAGGCCAGTTCGAGCTTTATAAAACGAGCCACCAGTTCGATGGCACCTACGCCAACCCGCAGTGGCTTGGCTAGAAACGCAACGATTGTAAGTGGACAAGAAGATATAGGCAGCCAGCGTGGGACAAAGTCAAGGTAAGAATTTTGGAGGACAATCATGGACAAGAAAGAACTTTCTGCAAAAGCGGCTGGAAATATTTCGCTAGGCGGGGAAATTTACGTGCATCGTCTCGGCTTCGGAGCGATGCGCCTTACCGGCGAAGGCATCTGGGGGCCCCCAAGAGATGGTAATGGAGCGTTGGCGGTGCTTCGCCGTGCCGTTGAGCTCGGTGTCGATTTCATCGATACCGCGGATTCCTATGGGCCATACGTAAGCGAGGAACTGATTGCCGAAGCGCTGTTCCCATACCCGGCTGGTCTCATAATCGCCACCAAGGGAGGTTGGAATCGTCCCGGCCCGAATCAGTGGACACACGATGCTACTCCAGCACACCTTCGCAAGGCCGTTGAGGGAAGTCTCAAAAGACTGCGCCTCGACCGCATCGATGTTTATCAGCTGCATATTCCCGACCCCGTTGTTTCGTTTGAAGCGTCGGTCGAAACGCTGGCGCAACTGCGAAGCGAAGGCAAGATTCGCCTGGTCGCCTTGTCCAACGTCACACAAGAGCATATCGAGCGAGCACGCAAGATCGTTCCGATTGTCTCCGTGCAGAACCGCTACAGCTTTGCTGACCGGGAATGGGACTACGTGGTCGATTATTGTGAGCGCAATGGAATTGCCTTTATTCCGTGGTTTCCTCTGGGAGCCGGCAGAGTTGCTGGAGAAGTGCTTAGCCGCGTCGCGCTAGCTCGGCGTGCGAGCCCGACGCAGGTAGCACTGGCCTGGCTCCTGCGGCGATCTCCCATCATGCTGCCCATCCCAGGGACTTCCTCGATCGAGCATCTTGGGGAGAATGTCGCGGCGGCTTCTGTGCGCTTAACTGACGAAGACTACCAAAAGCTTTCGAGAGTTCCTGCGCTGGCCGCATCGCGGTGAAAGAATTTACCTGCGGGAATCTACTTGTTTCTGGATAAAACGAGACTCTACGATGTCTCAAGCTGGTCACCAAGTGAGTGGGTGACGCATGTCAACAGTTCTGCGCCATCGAACGACCGGGTGTGCACAGTCCGCGCAGGGATTCAGGATTCAGGTTCCTTCGTAACTTCCGGCGTCCTTGGAAAACACGTGCCTTCACGGCTGTAATTGAGGTGCCGAGAATCTGAGCCGTTTCTTTGACGGATCGTTCTTCGATGTCACGAAGCCATATCGCCGTTCGAATTGTCGGACCCAGGCGATTGATCGCCTCAGTCAAGAGTTGCTTGCGCTCGCGTTGCGAACAGCACTCTTCGGGATTGGGGCTCTGGTCAACGAACGCCTCCGAACTGGGCTCCATGCCATCGTCAGGGTTCTCGGGCAAGACTTCGACCACTCCTCGCCTTTTACGGAGCAGCATGAACGCTTCGTTCATGGCGATGCGTGTTAGCCAAGTAGAGAACCGCGACTTTTCTTGAAAGGAGCCGAGGTGAAGGAAAGCTTTGTGAAAACTCTCCTGGGCCACATCTTCGGCATCCTCCCGGTTATTCGTTATCCGTTGCGCTACGGCAAGAACTCTTTGCTTGTGACGAAGAACCAACTCCTCGAAAGCCCGCGTATCTCCGCGCTTTGCGGCAGCGACCAGCGCGCCGTCCGAGTCTCTGTTCACACCGGTTCCACAAGACGTTTCCATAGAATCCGAACCTCCTCCGCCACTCCGTCAAACGTTAAGGGAAACTAATTACCGCACCAGCCAAAGCGCATATCGAATGGACTGGAAAATCGTCCACTGATGGTGCGCACGGAGAATGCGATACCAGTCGAGAATGGATAGAGGCTTCATCTTGCACTCCTGTCTGTGTGCCGTCTCCCGATCTGGCGTCGCCGTTATGCTGACGCCTGGTCGCTGCGAATCCCATTCACCGGGAAAACGTTAACCGCCCCTAAACAAAGCAATGTCTGTGCCAGAGAGAGTGTGTGACGAAAATATGTGGAAGCGGCTGGCTGTGAGGGAGATACGCCGATTCACGAGGGCCTGGGCGACGCCACAGACACGCCAAACTGTCAGAGTGTTGGCACTCTGTCTATGAGGCTGGATGGGTCAAGGACGCCAGGTCTCCTGGGGAAGCTTGATGTGCCCCGCATGACCGACCTGGCCGGTGCAGAACACTTTCTGATGTTAAGATTTTGCCGGGTAGTAGGAACACCCTGCTTCGCTGGAGCAGAGGCATGTCCAGGTCTAATCCTCTTCTGTGGCCTAAGCCGCCGGCAATTTGGGGCTATGGGATTGCTGTTCTTTGGGTTGGCGCGGCGCTGGTCATTTCACGGTTGCCGGCGATTCATTTGCAAGATGCCCCCGTGTCACTTTTTCTTTGCGCCGTCCTATTGAGTGCGTGGATCGGTGGAATCGGGCCGGGGTTCCTCGCGACGGCACTCTCGGCTCTCGCTTTCAATTATTATTTCCTGCCTCCGATCCATTCGTTGGGTCCGAAGCCCGACGAAATACCACGCCTTGTCATATTCACGGTGTCAGCCCTGTTTGTGGGGTCGCTGAGCGCTGCCGAAAGGAGCGCCATAGAATCGTTCAGACGCGCCCGCGATGACTTAAAAAAAACAGTTCAAGAGCTCCAGAACACCAACGAGGCCTTGCAAGCGGAAAGCGATGAGCGTCAGCGTGCGGAAGAGGCGTTGAGGCGGAGCGAGGGTTATCTGGCAGAAGCGCAGAGGCTAACGCATACGGGAAGTTGGGCCTGGAGGGTGGCGGGAAGAGACGCCTTACATCTCTCGGAGGAATGGTATCGCATATATGGCTTCGATCCAAAAGAGGGCTTGTCGGCTTGGGAAAAACGGCTGTCCCGCATTCATCCGGAGGATCGAGCCAAGTGGCAGGAGGCAACCGATCGAGCAATCGGTGAAAAATCGGATTACGAGGTGCAATTTCGAATCCTTCTTCGTGACGGCACGGTCAAACACATCCACACATTCGGCCATCCGGTTCTGGACGCGTCTGGGGATTTGGTGCAATTTGTGGGTAGCTCGATGGATATCAGTGCCGACAAACAGGCCGAGGAGGCGCTGCGCCAGGCGCAAGCGGATCTCGCACGTGTCAACCGCGTGACCACCATGGGAGAGCTGACGGCCTCCCTGGCGCACGAGGTGAATCAGCCCATCGCCGCTGCCGTCACCAACGCCAATACCTGCTTGCGCTGGCTTACTCGCGAGCGCCCCGATCTGGAAGAGGCGCGCGAGGCGGCATCAAGAATCGTTAAAGATGCAACCCGTGCGGCGAGTATCATCAGCCGGGTCCGCCTGCTCTTCAAGAAGGGCACTCCGCAGAGGGAGTTGCTGGACGTAAACGAAGCCATTCGAGAGATGATCGTCCTCTTGCGCAGCGAGGCGACACGATACAACATAACACTCCGAATGGAGCTAGCCGCAGATCTTCCCCGGATCATGGGAGATCGTGTGCAATTGCAACAGGTGCTGATGAACCTCATCGTGAACGGCATCGATGCGATGAAGGAAGTGGACGCGGCGCGCGGGTTGGCCGTCAAGTCGCATAGAACGGAAGAAGAGGAAGTTTTGGTTTCCGTCAGCGATACCGGCGTCGGACTCCCTCCGCAACAGGCGGACCAACTCTTCAACGCGTTTTTTACAACCAAGCCCAACGGCACAGGCATGGGACTCCGCATCAGCCGCTCCATCGTGGAATCGCATGGAGGGCGCCTGTGGGCGGAAGACAATTCTCCGCGCGGCGCAAGTTTTCATTTTGCTCTACCCATGAAAATCGAGGCAAAGGAATGAGCCCCCACGGTTAATTCTAAATTGAAGCGCGGCGCGACTGTTCCGCGTGGCAACCGGACGGATTCACATGTCTGCCGTGAACTTGATTGGCTCGTACAACTACGCACTTGTGGCGCTTTCGGTGTTGATCGCCATGTTTGCGTCGTACGCTGCCCTGGATCTTGCAGGTCGCGTAACTGCCGCGGCCGGTTGGACTCGCGCGGTTTGGCTGCTGGGCGGTGCCGGTGCGATGGGGACTGGCATTTGGTCCATGCACTACATTGGGATGCTCGCGTTCATCCTACCCATTCCCGTGGCCTACCATTGGCCGACTGTTCTGCTGTCGCTGTTTGCGGCTATTCTCGCTTCGCTCGTTGCTTTGGGCGTGGTGAGCCGGGAGAAAATGGGTTGGCCCCGAGCGCTCGCCGGAAGCGTCCTTATGGGCGCCGGTATTGCAGGCATGCATTACATCGGCATGGCTGCCATGCGTTTAGCTGCCATATGCCAGTTTAATTCCTTTCTCGTCGTCCTGTCCGTGGTGTTCGCGGTTCTGATTTCTCTCACCGCGCTTTGGATTACCTTTCATTTCCGAGATGAGAAAACTGGGATCGGCTGGGAAAAGTTGGCCGGAGCCGCCGTGATGGGTGCCGCAATCCCCGTCATGCACTATACAGGCATGGCCGCCGCCAGTTTCACGCCCTTCGACAAGCCTACGGACCTGTCCCATGCCATAAGCATCTCCACACTTGGGATTGCCGGAATTGTCGCCGTCACCTTTCTAGTCCTCGGGCTAGCTTTGCTGACGTCCGTAGTGGATAGGCGATTGGCTGCCCAGACCTTGGAGGTACAGGAAGAGAAGCTCCAGCAGAGCGAGGCGTATTTGGCGGAAGCGCAAAGGCTCAGTCATATCGGGAGCTTCGGTTGGAAGCCGTCCACCGGCGAGCTCGTCTGGTCCGAGGAAACTTTTCGAATCTTCCAATATGACCGATCGACGAAACCGACCGCGGAACTTGTTCTCCAGCGGGTTCATCCGGAAGACGCAGCCTTGGTCGAAGAGATCATTGAGCGTGCGTCGCGGGACGGGAAGGATTTTGATTTTGAGCATCGCTTGCTGATGCCGGATGGCGTGGTCAAACATGTCCACGTTGTGGCGCATGCTGAGAGAGATGAGTCGGGCGAACTCGAGTTTGTGGGAGCGGTAATGGACGTCACCGCAGCAACGCAGGCGGAGCAAACGCTTCGCGAGAGCGAGGCATACTTAGCAGAAGCGCAGAGGCTCACGCATACGGGGAGCGCCGCCTGGCGAGTACCAGGAGGAGATGCCTTGTATCTCTCCGAGGAATGGTATCGCATATACGGCTTTGATCCAAAACAGGGACTGTCGGCTTGGAGAGACCGGCTACCACGCATGCATCCGGAGGATCGAGCCCAAGTGGAAGAGACAAAAGATCGAGCAATCAGTGAAAAGTCGGATTACGAAGTGGAGCACCGAATCCTTCTTCCGGACGGCACTGTCAAATACACTCACACCGTCGGCCATCCTGTTTTGAACGCTTCCGGGGATGTGGAGCAGTTCGTGTGTACCATGATGGACATCACCGAGCGAAAGCGAGCCCAGCAGAAGTTCCGTGGGCTTCTGGAATCCGCTCCTGACGCCATGATCGTGATGAATCGGCCGGGCAAAATCGTGTTGGTCAACGCGCAGGTGGAGCGGTTATTCGGGTACCAGCGGGAAGAACTCTTGGGCCAGGAGATCGAGATTTTGGTGCCGGAACGGTTTCGGGGCCGGCACCCCGAACACCGCCTGGGCTTCTTCGCCCAGCCTCGCACGCGGTCGATGGGTGCGGGTCTGGAGCTGTACGGACGGAGGAAAGACGGCACGGAGTTTCCAGTGGAAATCAGCCTCAGTCCGCTGGAAGCGGAGGAGGGCACGCTCGTCTCCGGCGCCGTCCGTGACATCACCGAGCGCAAGCGCGCAGAGGAGGCACTGCGTAGGAGCGAAGGTTATCTGGCGGAAGCGCAGAGGCTCAGCCACACCGGCAGTTGGGCATGGAACGTGGCCTCTAGACACAGCGTCTATTGGTCACAGGAAAATTACCGCTTGTTTGGCTTCGATCCAGAAGAGGGTGTACCGTCAGACGAAGTCTTTTACCAGCGCGTTCATCCAGAGGATCGAGATCGAGTGCGCAGAGAAGTTTTTCATGAAAGTCCGAACGAAGGTTCCCACTTTGACGTGGATTTCCGAATCGTTCTTCCAGGAGGAGCAATTAAGTACGTTCGCTCGACAGGCCATCGCGTTCGAAAGGTATCCGGCGATCTCGTTGAATACGTCGGTACGTCGATAGACGTGACCGAAC
>Ga0209160_1003775_pt1 | contig 12266 bp, 8 predicted proteins | sample GraSoiAngelo_153_FD_186167 | JGI IMG/M metagenome (GOLD analysis project Ga0209160, IMG submission 186167) | Grasslands soil microbial communities from the Angelo Coastal Reserve, California, USA - 14_1009_12_40cm (SPAdes) (version 2) | ecosystem: Environmental > Terrestrial > Soil > Grasslands ...
CGCCTGCAGCGCTTCGGCATCGAAGAAGCGCGGGCCGAAGCAGGCGTGGTAGATGATGAAGTTGAACTCCGGCCAGTCGCGCGACACCTTCGGCAGGTCGCTCGGGCTGCCCTGCTCCGGCGTGTCAGGCGCGGCAGGCGCGAGGCCCTTGTGGATGCAGATGTTGAAGAAGCCCGGATGGGCCGCGAGCTCCTTGCGGTTGTTGCGGATCAGCTCGAAGGTCGGGTACGCGACCTTTTCGTCGTCGAGCCGCCACTGCTTCAGCTCGCTCTGCGGATTGTCGTCGAGCTTCGCGGTGTAGGCGATGTTGTAGCCCTTCCACGAGTCGGGATGGAACTGGTCGATCTGCTGCTGCATGAAGCCGAGGTTCTGCCTGCCCGGGAAGATCTGCCCGTGCGCGAGCAGCCGCGTCGAGCCGGCGATGCCGTTGACCCAGTCGCGCACCGCCGCGGTCTGGTAGCCGGTGAGGTTCATCGCGCTGAGCGACTCGTCGACGCTGGTCGGGATGCGCGGCTTGGACCCGTCCGGCGGCTCGAACAGCCCGAGCGGCGCATTGCTCAGGATCGCGACCGCCACCTGGCTGTCGAGATAGACGTCCTTGATGAACTTCACCAGATGGAAGTTCGCGCCGGTGATCGGCGTCTGGCCGAGCGACGGGTTCCACGCGCTCCAGGGACGCCCCAGCTCATCGGGCAGGCCCTCGGCGTTGAACGGGTTCTTGTCGAAGCCGGCGGCGGAAGCCGCCGCGCCGGCGCCTTGCGACATCGCGCGCAGCGCCAGCGGGCCGCTGAACGATTCGCGGATCATGTGCAGCTGGTCGTCGAACACGAACAGATCGCGCGGTACCGCGCCCTGGGCGTGCGCAGATCCCATCAGCTCGAGCGGATTCACGTCGAAGAAGCGGCCGAACACCTCATTCATGGCGATGAAGGCCGCCGCCATCCCGCCGGATGAGGCGAGAAACCGCCTGCGGCTCATGCCGAGCCGCCTGCTCGCCTCCGTCGCCAGCTCGGCGACGCGCAGCTCGACCTGGCGCTGCTGCAGGGTCTGCGGGAGCGGAAAGTATTCGCCGTTCGACACCACCTGGGTCGGGACCGGCGAGCCGAGCTCGTCGGCCTGGTCGGCGCGCGTCAGGCCGGAAAGCTGGCGCTCGGACAGCCAGGAGTCTTCTTCGCGTGAACCGGGCAGGCGTTTCGGCATCGGACCCTCCTCGCGGGAAGGAGGATTCTACGCCGCGTGTCCCTAAGAGCGCTTGACGGCGCGCGGCCAGGCGCGCATCGCCGCGTCCGCCGTCGCTCGCAGCCTCTTGGGCGTCGCGCCGTCGCGCGCCTGCATCACCATGCCCTGGAACACGGTCGAGTAGAACTCGGCCAGAGCGGCGGTGTCGGTGCCGCGCGGCAGCTCGCCCGCGGCGGCGCCGCGGTCGATGCGCGCCTTGAGGCTCGCCTTCATCGCCGCGCGGCGCTGCGCGAGGTCCGACTGCACATGCGCCGAGGCGTCCGAGCAATTCGTGTCCGACATCACCAGCAGGCAGCCGCGCGGATGACTCGAGCAGGAGAGCTCGCGAGCGGCATCCTGCAGCACCCGGTGGACGGCCTCCTTCGCGGTCGGCGCCTCGTCGAAGACCTTGGTCACGCTCTGGCGCCGCTGCTCCTGGTAGCGCTCGACCGCCTCGAGGAACAGCTTCTCCTTGTCGCCGAAAGCGGCGTAGAGGCTGGGCGGGTTGATATTCATGGCGGCAGTGAGGTCGCTCACCGACGTCGCCTCGTAGCCGTGGCGCCAGAAAACATCGATGGCCCGCTCGAGCGCGGCTTCGCGATCGAACTCGCGCGGGCGCCCGCGCGGCTTCACCGGCTTGCCGTTGGCGCGCTTCATGGCGCCAGAATATTACATCTGTAGCGATTGTTAAGCAAAGCCATTACTGTAGCGCTCGGTATAGATATAGGAGCACTTCCAATGCATTTCGTTCCCTTGCGCAGGCGCGTCGTGGTGGCCGCGACGCTCGCCGCCCTCGCCGGCCTGTCGGCCGGAGCGCTCTACCTGCGGCCTTCCAGCGCCGAGACCAAGCCGGCGGCGGCCGAGCCGCGGCCGACCCCCGTGCCCGTGGCCACCGTCGTGCAGAGCGACGTGGCGATGTGGGACGAATTCTCCGGGCGCCTGGAGGCGGTCGAGCGCGTCGACATCCGCTCGCGCGTCGCGGGCGCCGTGCAGTCGGTGCACTTCGTCGAGGGCGCGCTGGTCAAGCGCGACGACCTGCTCGTGACGATCGACCCGGCTCCCTACGCCGCGGAAGTCGAGCGCGCGCAGGCGCAGGTGGTCGCGGCGCAGGCGCGCGTCACCTACACGAAAAGCGAGCACGAGCGCGCGCAGCGGCTGTGGAACGAAAGCGCCATCGCGCAGCGCGAGCTCGACGAGCGCGTCAATGCGCGGCAGGAAGCCGACGCCAACCTGCGCGCCGCGGAGGCCGCGCTGCAGTCCGCCCGCCTGAACCTCGGCTATACCCAGGTGCGCGCGCCGGTGTCCGGCCGCGTCGGCAAGCTCGAGATCACCGTCGGCAACCTGGTCGCCGCCGGGCCGGGCGCGCCGGTGCTGACCACCCTGGTCTCGGTCAACCCGATTTACGCCAGCTTCGACGCCGATGAGCAGGTCGTCCTGCGCGCGCTGAAGGACCTGCCGCAGGGAATACCGGTAGAGATGGAGACGGCCGGCGGCACGACAACCCGCGGCCGCCTGCAGCTCATCGACAACCAGGTGAACGCCAGGAGCGGCACGGTGCGCGTGCGCGCAGTGTTCGACAATAAGGACGGCAGCCTGATCCCCGGCCAATTCGCCAAGCTGCGCATGGGGCAGGCGAAGACCGAGCCCGCGCTGCTCGTTAGCGAGCGCGCGGTGGGCACTGACCAGAATAAGCGCTACGTGATGGTGGTGGGCGAGGACAACAAGGCCGCCTACCGCGAGATCACGCTCGGCGGCACGGCGAACGGCCAGCGCATCGTCACCTCGGGCCTCAAGCCCGGCGAGCGCATCATCGTCAACGGCCTGCAACGCGTGCGCCCGGGAACGCTGGTGGCGCCGCAGGTAGCGAGCGCATCGTGAACCTGTCGCGCTTCTTCATCGACCGCCCGATCTTCGCGGGCGTGCTGTCGGTGCTGATCTTCCTCGGCGGGATGATCGCGCTGCGTCTGCTGCCGATTTCCGAGTACCCCGAGGTGGTGCCGCCTTCGATCGTGGTGCGCGCCAACTATCCCGGCGCAAACCCGAAGGTGATCGCGGAGACCGTGGCGACGCCGCTGGAAGAGCAGATCAACGGGGTCGAGGGCATGCTCTATATGTCGAGCCAGGCCACCACCGACGGCCGCATGACACTGACCGTCACGTTCAAGCTCGGCACCGATCCGGACCTCGCACAGCAGAAGGTACAGAACCGCGTCGCGCAGGCCGAGCCGCGCCTGCCCGAGGAGGTGCGCCGCCTCGGCGTTACCACGGTGAAGAGCGCCGTCGATCTCACGATGGTCGTGCACCTCGTGTCGCCCAACGAGCGCTACGACATGACGTACCTGCGCAATTACGCGCTGCTCAATGTCAAGGACCGCCTGGCGCGCATCAACGGCGTGGGACAGGTGCTGCTGTTCGGCTCCGGCGACTACTCGATGCGCGTGTGGCTCGACCCTCGCAAGGTCGCCGAGCGCAGCCTGTCAGCCAACGACGTGGTGCGCGCGATCCGCGAGCAGAACGTCCAGGCCGCAGCCGGCGTGCTCGGTACGTCGCCCGGCGCGGAGAAGGTCGACCTGCAGCTCTCGATCAATGCCCAGGGGCGGCTCCAGACCGAGGAGGAGTTCGGCGACATCATCGTCAAGACCGAGCCCAACGGCGCGATCACCCGCCTGCGCGACATCGCGCGCATCGAGCTCGGCGCGTCCGAGTACGCGCTGCGCTCGCTGCTCGACAACAAGCCGGCGGTGGCCGTGCCGATCTTCGCCGCGCCCAACTCCAACGCGCTGCAGATCTCGGACGATGTGCGCCGCACGATGGCCGAGATCAAGAAGAACATGCCCGATGGCGTCGACTACAGCATCGTCTACGACCCGACGCAGTTCGTGCGCGCCTCGATCAAGTCGGTAGTGCACACGCTGTTCGAGTCCGTGGCGCTGGTCGTGCTGGTGGTGATCCTGTTCCTGCAGACCTGGCGCGCTTCGATCATCCCGCTGGTGGCGGTGCCGGTGTCGATCGTCGGCACGCTCGCGTTCCTGTATCTCTTCGGCTTCTCGATCAACGCGCTGTCGCTCTTCGGGCTGGTGCTCGCGATCGGCATCGTGGTCGACGACGCCATCGTGGTGGTGGAGAACGTCGAGCGCAACATCGCGGCGGGGCTCTCGGCGCGCGACGCCACGTACCGGGCGATGAAAGAGGTGACCAACCCGATCATCGCCATCGCCGCGGTGCTGGTCGCGGTGTTCGTGCCGCTCGCCTTCATCAGCGGCCTGTCGGGCCAGTTCTACCGCCAGTTCGCGGTGACCATAGCCATCTCCACCGTCATCTCGGCGATCAACTCGCTCACGCTCTCGCCCGCGCTCGCGGCGCTGCTGCTCAAGCCGCACGACGGCCGGCCGAAGAACTGGTTCTTCCGCGGCTTCAACCGGATTTTTGGCGCCGGCACCCGCTCCTACAGCGCGAGCCTGGGCGGTGTGCTCTCGCGCAAGGCGCTGATGATGGGCTTCTACGTGGTGCTGCTCGGCGCCGCGGCGCTGCTTTTCAACAAGGTGCCCGACGGCTTCGTGCCGACCCAGGACAAGCAGTACCTGATCGGCTTCGCGCAGCTGCCGGACGGCGCCACGCTCGACCGCACGGAGGATGTGATGCGGCGCATGGGCGAGATCATGATGAAGCAGCCCGGCGTGGAGAACGCGGTCGGCTTCCCGGGCCTGTCGATCAACGGCTTCACCAACAGCTCGAACTCCGGCATCGTCTTTGCGACGCTCAAGTCCTTCGAGCAGCGCAAAAGCCCTGCGTTGAGCGGCGGCGCCATTGCCGGCCAGTTGAACCAGCAGTTCGCGGCGATTCCGGACGCGTTCATCGTCATCTTCCCGCCGCCGCCGGTGCAGGGCCTCGGCACGACCGGCGGCTTCAAGCTCTACCTCGAGGACCGGGCGTCGCTCGGCTACGAGGCGCTCGACCAGGCGACCAAGGCCTTCCTCACCAAGGCCTACCAGACGCCGGAGCTCGCCGGCATGTTCTCGACCTACCAGGTGAACGTGCCGCAGCTCTACGCCGACGTCGACCGCACGCGGGCGCGCCAGCTCGGCGTGCCGGTGACCGAGGTGTTCGACACGATGCAGATCTATCTCGGCAGCCTGTATGTCAACGACTTCAACCGCTTCGGCCGCACCTACTCCGTGCGCGTGCAGGCGGATGCGCCGTACCGCGCGCACGCCGAGGACATCGGGCTGCTCAAGGTGCGCTCGAACTCGGGCGAGATGGTGCCGCTCTCGGCGCTCCTCAACGTCAAGCCGAGCTTCGGCCCGGAACGCGCGATCCGCTATAACGGCTTCCTCGGCGCCGATATCAGCGGGCGCAACGCGCCCGGCTTCTCGTCCGGCCAGGCGCAGGACGCGATCGAGCGCATCGCCGCCGAAACGCTGCCGCCCGGCATCTCCTACGACTGGACCGAGATCACCTACCAGGAGATCCTCGCCGGCAACTCGGCGGTGTGGGTCTACCCGCTGGCGATCTTCCTCGTCTTCCTGGTGCTCGCCGCGCTCTACGAGAGCCTCGCGCTGCCGCTCGCCATCATCCTGATCGTGCCGATGGGCCTGCTCGCCGCGCTCACCGGCGTGTGGCTTACCCACGGCGACAACAACATCTTCACGCAGATCGGCTTCATGGTGCTGGTCGGCCTCGCAGCCAAGAACGCGATCCTGATCGTGGAGTTCGCACGCGAGCTCGAGTTCGCCGGGCGCACGCCGGTGCAGGCCGCCATCGAGGCGGCCCGGCTGCGGCTGCGGCCGATCCTGATGACCTCGATCGCCTTCATCATGGGCGTGCTGCCGCTCGCCTTCTCGGTCGGCGCTGGCGCCGAGATGCGCCAGGCGATGGGCATCGCGGTGTTCGCCGGGATGATCGGCGTCACCGCCTTCGGCATCTTCCTCACGCCGGTGTTCTACGTGCTCTTGCGCGCGATCTCCGGCAACCGGCCGCTGAAGCTGCACGGGGAGATCCCCCACGCCGAAGCCTTCGCCGGCTCGACCGCCATGGCGGGCGGAAAACTGAAAGAGATCGAATGAAATTCATCGCGCTGTCTCTGATCACCCTGCTCCTCGTCGGCTGCGCAGCCTCGCTGCCGGCCATCGATCCCGCCGCTCTTCCCGCGGCCCCGCAGAGCTTCAAGGAAGGCGACGGCAGATGGACCCTCGCCGCGCCCGCCGAAGCGCAGCCGCGCGGCGAATGGTGGCGGTCCTTCTCCGACCCGGTGCTCGACGAGCTGGTCGAGCGCGCCAACCGCAACAACACCAGCATCCAGGTCGCGGCGGCGCGGCTCAGGCAGGCGCGAGCGTTCGTGCAGGCGACGCAGGCCGATCGCGCGCCGCAAGTGAGCGCCGATGCGGGTGCTGCGCGAGTGGGCGGCATCGTCAACGGCGTTCCCGGCCCGGCGCGCAGCCTCTACAGCGCCGGAGTCAATCTCTCCTACGAGGTGGATCTGTTCGGCCGGCTGGCACAGGCGACCGACGCTGCCGTGCTCGATGCGCAGGCGCGCGAGGCCTTGCTGCAGAGCGCGGGGCTTCTCGTGCAGGCCGAGGTGGCGCAGACCTATCTCGAGCTGCGCGCGCTCGACGCAGAGAGAGCCCTGGTGCGCAGCACGGTGGGCGCGTACCGCGACACGCTGTCGCTCACGGAGCGCCGCTTCCGGGCGGGCGATGTCGCCGAGCTCGATGTCGCGCGCGCGCGCACCGAGGTCGCCGCCACCGAGTCGGACGCCCTGGCGCTCGACCGCCGCCGCGCCGAGCTCGAGCATGCGCTCGCGGTGCTGATCGGCGAGGTGTCGTCGAGCTTCACGCTCGGCGTGGCCGATTGGAACACCGCGCTGCCGGTGATCCCCGCCGGGGTGCCGAGCACGGTGCTCAGCCGCAGGCCCGACGTGTCCGCGGCGCAAAGCTCGCTGCTCGCCGCGCAGACGCGCGTCGGCGTCGCCAAGGCAGCGTGGTTCCCGAGCGTGACGCTCACGGCCACCGGCGGCTATGCATCGCCCGAGCTGGGCGACCTTTTCAAGTGGTCTGCGCGCGCCTGGGGCATCGGCGCGGCTGCGTCGCTGCCGCTGTTCGACGGCGGCCGCCGCGAGGCCGGCATCCAGAACGCAGGCGGCGAGTTCGACGTCGCGCTGGCGCGCTACCGCGAGCAGGTGCTCGTCGCCTTCAGGGACGTCGAGGACCAGCTCTCCTCGCTGCGCCTGCTGGCGGAGCAGTCCGAGGCGCAGGATCGCGCCGTCGCTTCGGCCAGCCGCTCGACCGCGCTTTCCGACGTGCGCTACCGCAACGGCTACGTCAGCCAGCTCGATCTGCTCGACGCGCAACGCAGCGAGCTGCGCAACCGGCGCCAGGCGCTGCAGGTGCGCTCGGCTCAGTACCAGAGCACGGTGGCGCTCGTCCGGGCGCTGGGCGGCGGCTGGAATTGATGATCAGCGGCGGCGGGCAATGAACCAGATCGTCGAGCGTAATCTTCAGCGATTGCCTCTCGCGCGGGAATACAGCAAAGCGCGCCTGGTCAAGCCAGCGCGCTCAGGCTACCTGTTTCTCGCCGCTGAGGTCGACGCCCATCCGCCCTTTCTCTGGGCGAGCCGCAACAAACGGCGCCTGATCGAGGACTGCGCGGGCTGGTGCGCTCGCATCGCACGGGATCCAGGCGTGCTGGAAGCGGCAGCCTTTCAGGCCATCCTCATCCCCCCGTTCGGCGACACGACGTTCCTGCACCGGCGCCGCAACGAGTTTCATCGGGCGCGCTTCGATCTCGCGCTGCTGGTCGAGACCGACTCGGTCGAGCGCGCCGAAGGGCTGCGCACGAGCCCGCTGTTCCGGGCGTTCGAGACCCGCGTTCGCGACGATGCCGGGCACGTCTATACCGTGACGGCAAGCAATGCAAGGCGCATCGGCGCAGTGGACCACACGCGCGACGGCGTCTTTCTCTTCAACTACTTCTATGCCGATTCGCCGGCGCAGAACCTTGCGGTGTGGGAACACACGGCAGGCTGGTTCCAGCAGGAGACGGGCCTCGACAACTCGACCGTGCTCATGCCGGCGCGGGCCGAGCTGTCGGAATACACGCTGCTCAACCACTGCCGCTGGGACCGCCTCAGCGACGTCCTGCCTGCGCTCATCTTCAAGCGGTCTTTCCGCGACTTCGTGCTTGCGCACTTCGACGCCAACGATACGGCGCCGATGCCGATTCTCTACCGGCTCGCTAGAACCGATAGCTAGCAGTAAGCATGTAGAGGTTGATGCCGCCGTTGGGCTGCTTGATACCGGCGTTCGAGATGTGCTGCACGGCGAGCCCCACGCTGAGGCGCGGGTCGAGCTGCAGGCCGACGCCGAGATGGGAGCCGAACTCCAGCGAACTCGGCAGGCGGTTGGTATCGTTGTGGATGCTGTGCGACAGCAGATAGACGCCGAGACCCGCCTCGACGTATCCTCGCGCCAAACCCGCGAAAGCAGTGTCCGAGCGCCACACCGGAGTCACATTCACGTCGTATCGGCGCGTGACTCCGCCAAGGTCGGGAACCCGCCAGACGCTGGCGCCGAACTGCAGCTGCTGCGGCCACCACCGCGCACCGTCGTGGGGTTCCAAGGGGCGCCGATACGTGAGCTTGAGAATGTCGGTCTCGTGCGCATCGAAGGATCGGGCGACCGATAGGCCCCATTCCGGCTCTGCGGCGAGGGCGCTGCTGGCGCCCGCCAGCAGGATCGCCGCGACTGTTGCGCGCGAAAATGACATGGCGGGATTGAATGTCCCGCACCGCCGTCACGAAACGGTGTCACAGCGGCGCCGGTCTATTACGAATGAAAGCGAGGAGTCATGACGAAGAACATCATCAACATCGCCGAGGTCGAGTTGCGCCCGCGCCCGCCCGATTACGCCGCTACCGGCCCGGCCGCGTAGGTACGTGGCCCCGCTCGGTCAGCAAACCGGCTACTGGGACGGCGAATAACGTTCTATGTCTATGCCGTGCGAGGTTACACTTGTGAACCCTTAACGACGGAGGTTAGAAATGAGCACCGCGGAAGTAAAGTCACGGCGCGCAGCCGGGCTGAAAACACCCACCAATCTGGGAGTCGATGCGACGCGAGACATCTCGGGCGCGCTCAATCTTCTTCTGGCGGATCTGTTCGCGCTGTACCTCAAGACCAAGAACTTCCACTGGCACGTCTCGGGTCCGCACTTCCGCGACTATCACCTGCTGCTCGACGAGCAGGCGGACCAGATCTACGCGATCACCGACCCCGTCGCCGAGCGCGTGCGCAAGCTGGGCGGCACGACCCTGCGCTCGATCGGCCAGATCGGCCGCTCGCAGCGCGTCCTGGACAACGACGCCGAGTACGTGACGCCCCTCGACATGCTGGCGGAGCTGCGCGAGGACAACATGCGGCTCGCCGCGCACATGCGCGAGACGCACGTGGTCTGCGACGAGCATGGCGACGTCGCGACGGCGAGCCTGCTCGAAGTCTGGATCGACGAGGCGGAGAAGCGGGTGTGGTTTTTGTTCGAAGCGAGCCGGCGCGCCGATACGCCGGGCCGCTGAGGCGAATGAACGAGCATAGAAAATTCGAGCTGGCGGTGCCGGTCGGCGCCGTCGATCACGCGCTCGGCGCCTCGCACGCGCCGGTGACGGTCGTGGAGTACGGCGACTTCGAGTGCCCCAACTGCAAGCAGGCGGCGCCGGCCGTCAAGCTGCTGCTGGAGCGGTTCGCCGGGCGCGTGCGCCTGGTCTACCGGCACTTTCCGCTCGAGGAAGTCCATCCGCATGCCCTGCAGGCTGCGCTCGCCGCGGAAGCGGCGGCCGGGCAGGGAAAGTTCTGGCCGATGCACGACCTGCTGTTCGACAACCAGAGCCATCTCAAGCTGCCGCAGCTGCGCGGCTACGCGCAGCGCCTGGAGCTCGACATGCTGCGCTACGACGCCGAGATGGAGGGCGAGCTCTACCTGCAGCGCGTCCGCGAGCAGGTCGAGGGCGGCGAGCGCAGCGGCGTGCGCGGCACGCCGACCTTCTTCCTCAACGGCACCGTCCAGGACGTTTCGTTCGGCCTGCAGGCGCTGTTCGAGAAAGTCGGGGCCGAGTCGCGAAGCTGACCGCGAAGCTAGCTTAGCCGAGCGCCGTCAGCACGCGCTCCGGCAGGAAGGGCGTGTGCCGCACGCGCGCCCCGCTCGCCGCATAAACCGCGCTCGCAATCACCGGCGCCACGATCGGCGTCGCCATCTGTCCGGCACCGGTCGGCCGGTTCGGCGTCGACAGCAGCTTCAGGTGCAGCTCCGGGATGTCCTCGAGGCGCGGCACGCCGTAGTCGCGGAGGTTGCGCTCCTGCACCGCGCCGTCCTTGAAGCTGATGCGCTCGGTGAGGCTCAGGCCGAGGCCGTAGATGATCGAGCTCTCGGTCTGCGCGAGGACATTGTCCGGCTGCACCGCGATGCCGGGATCGAGCGCGAGCCAGAAGTCATGCACAGTGATCTTGCCGCTTTTTCTGTCCACCGACGCTTCCGCCACCGCGGCCAGCATCGTCCCCGAGTAGTCGATGAAGGAGAAGCCGAGGCCGCGGCCCGGCCGCGCGCGGCGGTACTCGGACATCGCCACCACCTCGCGCACCGCCGCCTGGCCGCGCGGCGTGTTCTTCAGCAGCTGCAGCCTGAGGTCCACGGGATCGAGGCCGTGCCTCACCGCGATCTCGTCGAGGAAGGCCTCGGTCGCGAACTTGTTCGGCCCGAAGCCGATGCCGCGCAGCGACGAGGTGCGGATCCCGGTCTGCTGGGGGAGCTGCTCCGAGAGCCGGTTCGCAATGTCGTAGGTGCGCAGCTCCGATCCGGCCATCGCCAGGAAGTCGCGCTCGCCGCCGCCCTTGTAGCGCACCGGGTCCTGGAACGCGGTGATCTCGTCGCAGGCGACGCGGTGCTGCCACGCCACGATTTGTCCTGCGCCGTCTAATCCGGCGCGAAGGTAATGCACCGAGAGCGGGCGGAAGCGGCCGTTCTTCACGTCGTCCTCGCGCGTCCAAAGTACTTTCACCGGCCGTTTGACTTCCTTCGACAGCAGCACGGAATCGACGACGAACTCCTCGTCGCGGTGCCCGCGCCGGCCGAAGCCGCCGCCGAGCAGCATCAGGTTGAGCTTCACCTTCTCGGGCGCGATGCCGAGCGCTTTCGCCACCGCGGCCACCGCCATGGTCTGCGACTGCGTGCCGCACCAGATCTCGCAGGCGTCGCCGGCCGCTGAAACAGAGGCCACCGAGTTGAGCGGCTCCATCTGCGCGTGATAGGTGTAGTCGCAGATGTACTCGGCTTCGTAGATCTTCGCCGCCTTCTGCATCGCTGCGGGCGCGTCGCCGGCGCTGTCCCAGGGCTTGCCGGGGCGGGTCAGGTCGCGCGCCGCCGCCGAGTAGAGCGCGGGGGCGCGAGCGCTGTCGTGACCGAACGCGCGCGCGTGCCGGTCCCAGGTCACCCCGAGCGCATCCTTCGCGCCGAACGCGGCCCACGGCGTCTCGGCGATCACGCCGACGCCGAAGGGCATGCGCACGATGGAGACGACGCCGGGAATCGCACGCGAGCGCGAATCGTCGATCGCGAGCGGCGCTGATCCCTCGACCGGTCCGCGCAGCACCGCGCCATAGAGCATGCCGGGGAGCTGCACGTCGATGCTGTACTGCGCGCGACCGTCCACCTTGCTGGGTAGCTCGACGCGCATCACGTCCTTGCCGATCAGGCGGTACTGCCCGGGCTGTTTCAGCTCTTCGGGCTTGATCGCCGGGGCCGCCGCGGGCAGCTGCGCGACCGCGGCGATCTCGCCGTAGCCGAGCCTGCGGCCGGATTTTGCGTGCACCACCGTGCTCGGCTCGGTGGAGAGCTCCGCGAGCGGCACGTTCCACAGGCGCGCGGCGTTCTCCATCATCACGCGCCGCACCTGGGCGCCGAAAGTGCGCGCGACATCCCAGTAGCCGGTCACGGTGGCGGAGCCCGCGGTGTACATCAGGCCGCGGAAGCCCGGGTTGCCGTAGACCTTGTCGTCCGGCGCCGCC
>Ga0209160_1003776_pt1 | contig 12266 bp, 9 predicted proteins | sample GraSoiAngelo_153_FD_186167 | JGI IMG/M metagenome (GOLD analysis project Ga0209160, IMG submission 186167) | Grasslands soil microbial communities from the Angelo Coastal Reserve, California, USA - 14_1009_12_40cm (SPAdes) (version 2) | ecosystem: Environmental > Terrestrial > Soil > Grasslands ...
TCGCGGAGTCCGCGAAACAAGCAGGCGGGGAGATTCGAACGGATGCGGAAGTCCAGCACATTCGCATCAAAGATGGAGCTGTTAATGGTGTCGTGCTCGCCGGCGGGGAAGAAATCGCGGCCGAAGCCGTTGTTTCCGGCGTCGATCCGAAGCGCACGTTCTTCCAACTCGTTGATCCTTCGCAGCTCGATCCGACCTTCGCCAATCGCCTGAAAAACTTTCGCGCCAATGGCAATGTGGCCAAAGTCAATCTCGCGCTGGGCGGCCTGCCGGCTTTCTCCGCACTGGATGCTGCGGAAGGCTATCTCAGGGCCCTATCCGGGCGCATCCACATTGGACCTGAAATTGATTATCTCGAGCGCGCCTTCGACGCTTCCAAGTATGGCGAATTTTCGAAAGCGCCTTGGCTCGACGTTACGATTCCCACAATTCTCGACCCCGCGCTCGCTCCCGACGGCAAGCACGTCCTATCGGCCTACGTTCAGTTCGCTCCGTACAAATTGAGAGAAGGGAATTGGAACTCCTGCCGCCGGGAACTCGGCCACACGGTAATCAAAACGCTCGCCGCGTACGCGCCGAATCTCCCTGGCCTCGTCGAAGGCATTCAGGTCATCACGCCCAAGGACCTGGAGACTTCCTACGGATTCACTGGCGGCCACATTTTTCACGGAGAACTCGCCCTCGACCAGCTTTTCACCATGCGGCCCGTGCTCGATTGGGCGCGCTACAAAACGCCAGTTCGCGGCCTTTTTCTCTGCGGTTCCGGGACGCATCCCGGGGCAGGCTTGACGGGTGCAAGCGGCGCCAACGCCGCCCGGGAAATCATCCGCGAACTCCGATGACTTCTATTTGGAGTCCGGGAGCCCTGCTCCCGCTTTAGTCAACCAACACTCATGACCACCATCGACCGCAAAAAACTGAAAGAGCTCACGTACCGTGAAGAGAACCGCTTCAAAGTGGACCATCCGAAATCCGCGGCCCTCTACAAACGTGCGGAAGATTCATTGCTCGGCGGCGTCCCCATGAACTGGATGAAAAAATGGGCTGGCGCATTTCCCATCTTCGTGCAATTCGCCAAGGGCGCACATTTCACCGATGTCGACGGCCGCGAATACGTGGACCTCTGCCTCGGCGACACCGGGGCGATGACCGGGCACTCCCCCGATGTTGTGGCAGAAACCGTTGCGCACCGGGTTCGCGAAGGGATCACGTTGATGCTACCCACGGAAGACGCGCTGTGGGTTGGCGAAGATCTCAAGCGCCGTTTCGGCCTGCCGTATTGGCAGTTCACGCTCACGGCCACTGATTCGAATCGCTTCTCGATTCGCATTGCGCGCGAGATCACGCAGCGTCCGAAAATTCTTGTTTTCCACTATTGCTATCACGGCACCGTGGATGAGTCCTTCGCGGCGCTCCGCGATGGCGTGGTCGGCCCGCGCCGCGGCAACATCGGCCCGCCCGTGAATCCCGCGGAAACTACGCGCGTCGTTGAGTTCAACAATTTGACCGCGCTGGAAGATGAGCTTAAGCATCACGATGTCGCCTGCGTCCTTGCCGAGCCGGCCATGACCAACGTCGGGATCATTCTCCCGGATGAAGGCTTCTGGCCCGCCGCGCGCGAGCTCTGCCGCCGCTACGGTACGCTGCTCATTGCCGACGAAACCCACACCATCTGCGCAGGCCCAGGCGGTTGCACGGCCGAGTGGAAACTCGATCCAGACATGCTCGTTTTTGGCAAGGCCATAGGGAGCGGCATCCCAGGCGCGACCTACGGGTGTAGCGAAGAAATTGCCCAACGCATCTCTGCCCGCATTGATCTCGAAGACTGCGACGTGGGCGGCATCGGCGGGACTTTGGCCGGGAATGCGCTCTCCATCGCCGCGATGCGTGCTACGCTCGAACACATTCTCACGCGGTCCAATTTCGAGAAAATGATCCCGTTCGCTCAGCGCTTTAATGACGGCGTCGCTGAGCATATTCGTGCGAATCATCTCCCGTGGAACGTCATTCGTCTCGGCGCCCGCGCCGAATACACCTTCGCCGCAAAGCCTCCGCGCAACGGTGGCGAATCCGCCGCTGCCGCCGATTTTGAACTGGAGCGCTTCCTTCACCTCTATGCCCTCAACCGTGGCGTCCTCCTCACGCCGTTCCACAACATGGCCCTCATGTGCCCTGCAACTACCGAGGCCGATATCGACCTGCACACCAAAATCTTCGGCGAAGCTGCCCGCGAACTGACCAGTTGACGCGTGGCCTGCGTTTCACGTGTAGAATGGCTTGCTCTTGATCAGCGGAGGTGATGATTCCATGCCGTTGGACTATCTACTCAAGACCGAACCATCGGAATATTCTTTTGCCGATCTGCAGCGCGACAAGGAGACCACCTGGGATGGCGTCCACAATCCTGTCGCCTTACGAAACCTTCGCGAGATGGCGCCGGGCACGCGGCTCATCATTTACGAAACTGGCGACCACAAATCTGCCGTGGGCACCGCCACCGTCGTCTCTGTCGACGCTTCCGACCCTAAGAATCCTGAGGTCAAGATTAAAGTAAGGAAACCGCTCGCCAATCCCGTCTCTCTCGCGCAAATCAAGGCCAACAAACTCTTCGCGGACTCTCCCCTTGTGCGGATGGGCCGCCTCTCCGTCGTTCCCCTGACCGCAGCTCAATACAAAGCTCTGACAGGCGACTGACAGCGCAAACGCGCGTATGATGCGTGTCGAAAATGGTCTGGAGGCCAAATCCCATGAGGCGCTCCCTCTTCGTTCTAGTTCTACTTGCCGCCACACCTGTTTTCGCCCAACAGCCACCCGAAATTCGTTACCACTCCGTCCCCGATTTTCTGCGGCTCCCGCCCGACATCTATCTTGGGGAAGCCACTGGCGTCGCGGTCAATTCGAAAGGGCACATTTTTGTTTTTTCGCGCGGCAACACCACGGGGCCCGCGTACGCCGCAGCCGCCGCGCAACTCCTCGAGTTTGCTCCTGACGGAAAGTTTCTCCGCGAAATTGGCCACCATCTCTACGCCTGGTCCTTTGCCCACACCGTGAAAGTTGACCAGGCCGATAACATCTGGGTTACCGACAAAGGCTCAGACATGGTCATCAAGTTCAACCCGGAAGGCCGCGTCGTGATGGTTTTCGGCCGCAAACAGGAAGCCTCCGACGAAGGCACCGAGCCGCTCAAGCACGTCAAGCCGCCGCTCCCGCCGGTGGACGGCATGTTTCGTCAAGTCACGGACGTTGCCTGGGACTCCGCCGGAAACACGTACATCAGCGACGGGTATGTCAATTCGCGCATCGCGAAAATAGATAAAGACGGCAACTGGCTGATGTCTTGGGGCGAACCCGGTGCTCAGCCCGGCCAATTCAACACTCCGCACAGCATTGCAGTGGATGCACAGAACAACATTTATGTCGCCGACCGCGGCAACCGCCGCATCCAGGTCTTCGACACTGCCGGGAAATTTGTCCGCCAGTTCTCTATTGACGTACCCGTTCCCCCGGATGCCCGCCCCGCTATCGGCAACAAGCCCACTGCCACCACAGGCACGATGGCGCCCGGCGCTCCCTGGGCCCTCTGTATCACACCTGCGCCCAATCAGGTTCTTTATGCCTCGGATGCTTTTCCCGGCCGCATCTACAAGCTGACTCTCGATGGAAAAATTCTCGGCGTCCTCGGCAAATCCGGCAAACAGCTCGGCCAATTGGGCTGGATCCATGAAATTGCCTGCCCCAGTGAAGACGAGCTTTTCGTCGCCGAACTGCTCAATTGGCGCCTCCAGAAGCTGACCCTCGAGCGGACCCATTAGCGCCGGAGCCGGTCAAAACACGGGACCGCTCTTCTCGAGGTTCCGCTCTGCGACCTCTGTGTTCTCTGTGAACTTTGCGTTGAGTTTTTCTCGCTAAAGAACACGCCCGCGCACCACCATGAGTGTATGCTGGTGTCTGGAGAGAAGTTGACTACAGCATCGCCAAGGTTGAATGGCGCGAGTGAGGCGCGTGCGAAATTCATCGAGCCGGAGATGAGGCACATCCCCGAGGGCTGGTTCTGGATGGGATGCGAAACGGGGCGCGATGATGAGGAGCCGGTACATCGCGTGTGGGTAGATGCTTTCGAACTCGCTGCCTGCCAAGTGACGAACGGGGAGTACGGCTGTTTTCTATCTGCGACGAACGCCGCCGCACCCCTTTGTTGGACGGACGCAAATTTCAACGATCCAAAGATGCCGGTCGTGGCGGTTTCCTGGTACGAGGCAGTCGACTATTGCCATTGGCTGAGTCAGGCAACCGGAAAGCGCTATCGATTGCCCACGGAAGCGGAGTGGGAACACGCAGCGCGCGGCGGCGCCGAGGGTTTGGCGTATCCGTGGGGAGACGCTCTTCCGCAGGAGCTTCCGGATTACACCAAGCGGTGGAAAAACGGGCCAGAGCCGGTGGGTCTGTATGCGCCAAGCGCCTACGGGCTTTACAATCTGGGAGACAACGTTCACGAATGGTGTGCGGATTGGTACGACACGAACTATTACCGGCACTCTCCCGAGAAAAATCCCCGAGGCCCCGCCCACGGGACCCGGCGTGCTTCGCGGGGTGGTTCCTGGCGGCATCACATCAAAGTGAGCCGCACCGCAGCGCGATCCAGCATTCCGCCCGAGTTCAAATACGCCGACTACGGGTTCCGCATCGCGCGGTCCTTGCTCTAGTGGGGGAGTGGAGAGTCAGCCAAGGAGTGGCCCGTGGTCGCACGGACTCATGAGGGGCCTTCACACCGTGTAAAGTGCGCAACGCAGTACCTTGGTACCATAGCGATCGGGCTAGTCGGATGAAACGATATTAAGGTTGTCTGGCCCGTCCTGGATATAGACGGTTTCCTGCAGCCTGAGCTTTAATTCCGCGAGGGTTCCGCTCGGAACTCTCGCGCACAAGGGACAATTGACTTGTCTTCCACAGAGGACATGGGGCCTTTGACTGTCTCGCGTTCAGCGAGCCTTTCGAGTTCTGCCCCCGAAGAGTTTCCGGTCGAACCGCATCGTGTCGAAGGAAATGAGCCAGACACTTCAACTTCCATCCCCGTACATCCTACGTCAGTCGAGATAAATGCCTCCGCTTCGCCCGAAGAGCCTACGCTCGAGCCGGGCGAAGACGTGGCATGCGCGCTGAACACCAAACCACTTCCAAAAGTGAATGCCGTAGCACATGAAGTGCAGGTAAGGGCGACTGGTGCGCGTCCCGGAAATTTTGCGGGCGAGCGAGAACTCTTTACGGAATCGACCAGCACGGTCTTGGTGTTTGAAAAGGGAGCTGTAATCCGCCTGGCGGCAGCCGTGACGCCTGGGCAACTGCTGTTTCTGGCCAACGAAGAATCGAAACGCGAAGTGGTGGCGCAGGTGATGCGCAAGCGTACGTTCCGGCCGACGGAGTGCTACGTCGAGCTGGAGTTTACCGAGCCCGCGCCGGGATTTTGGGGCATGGAGTTTTCTGCGGCTACGGCCTTACTGCCGAAAGACGCGACACAATTAGCAGCTGCCGAGCTGGTTGCGTCTGCGGAAACGACCACGGACGAGCTTGGCGAACCGGCACCGCCCCCGAGCGCAGAGGAAGTATTGGCGCTGAAAAAAGAGGTGGACGCGTTGCGCAATCAACTGAGATTGCTCCAACCGCAAGCACCGGCGGAACCGGCCGCGCCCTTGACTGTGGGTTCCGAGACAACTTCGCCGCTGGGGGCTGCAACTCCCGAAACGCAAACGTATGCTCGATCCCGCGAGGCAGCGCCCATCGTCGCCTCTCTTACCGAGCCCATGCCGTTCGAAAGCACGCCGCACCTTTCGGAAACCGCCGCGCCGGGCCATGAATCGCTCTCTGCACCAGCCTTGGACTTCATTAGTTCGCTGCCGAAGCGCAAGCGGTCGTTCCGGGCGCGCGGTAATTTCACACCGGGATTCCGAGCCGGAGCGTTGCGGCTGGCAGTACTTGTGGTGGCGCTACTCGCCACGATGATCGGCGCGGCGTGGTATAAGCATTGGCTTCCGGGGATGCATGAGTCGAAAAAGATTCCGGTTGCATCTTGGGCAGGCGGGGTCACGACCACTACGCCGGAGCCTGAGGTGCAGACCCTAGGTCCAGGGATTTCGCAAGCGCAAACCGGAGACTCGGAATTGGGGAAAGACACGCCAGCTTCTTCAAATGCAGTGTCGAAAACCCCTGCAACGTCGAACGAAACTGAGAGGCAAGTCACAGCCAGCAACAGCCCTGGCGGTGACTCTTCGTTGCCGCGTCAGGCTGGGGGCCACGCAGTGACCCGAGGAAAGCCCACGCTGTCTGCTTCAAAGACAGATCGCTCATCGGTTCATGCTCCAGCGATGACGTTGGCCGATTCCGTCCCAAGTTCGGTGGAAGATTCGGTCGTCGTGCCGCCAAAGCTGATTAGATCCGTCCGAGCAGCAGCTTCATTGGAAGATTTGCGCGACTTTGAGACGGGAAGCGTCATGATCGACGCGATCATAGACACGGCGGGAGACGTAACGTCCATGAACGTGCTTTCGGGGCCTCCCTCATTGCGCGGCCCCGCGTTGGAAGCACTGAAAAACTACAAATACGAACCGGCCACGCGGAATGGCAAGCCCGTTCTCGCTCACGTCACGGTCAGAATTCAATTCCATTTTGAGTGAGAATTCGTCTCTTTGATTGATGAGCGGTCAAAGTGTGCGTGTGGACCCCATGCTTGTCGCCATCTTTGTATGCGCTGTACAATATGTTGTTTGTTGATCGAGGAGGGAACCCGTCATGGCCACTGCCGAACAGAAACTCCATCTGACGGAGTTTGCAAATGAGCCCTTCATTGATTTTTCTAAGCCGGAAAACCGTAAGCGCATGGAAGAAGCGCTGAAAAAAGTGAAATCCGAATTCGGCCGCGAATATCCGATTTGGCTTGGCGGGAAGAAAGTGACCACGGCGGAAAAGCGCACCTCGACGAATCCATCGAGGCCATCAGAAGTCATCGGCGTGTTCCAGCATGCCACAGCAGAGATGGCCAAGCAGGCCGTCGAAGCAGCTTACAAGTATTTTGATACCTGGAAAAAGGTCCCGGCGCAGGAGCGGGTGAAATGCTTGTTTCGGGCGGCGCAAATCGTACGCGAACGAAAATTTGAGCTGGACGCGCTGGTCTGCTACGAGGTCGGAAAAACGTGGGTAGAAGCGGACGCGGACATCGCGGAGACCATTGATTTCTGCGAGTTTTATGGACGCGAGATGCTGCGCCTGGCGGAACCGCAAAGGCTGACACCTATGCGCGGGGAGCGCAACTATCTGGTGTACATTCCCCTGGGTGTTGGCGTGATTGTTCCGCCTTGGAATTTCCCGTGTGCCATCATGGCCGGCCTCGTTGTTGCCTCTCTCGCCACAGGCAACACTGTGGTTTTGAAGCCGGCGAGCGATTCGCCGACGATCGCTGCGAAGTTTATTGACATCCTTTATGAAGCGGGCATTCCCAAGGAGGCGGTGAATTTCATCACCGGGCCTGGCGGAGCTGTTGGCGATACGCTCGTGACGCATCCGAAAACCCGCTACGTGGGGTTCACCGGATCCAAGGAAGTCGGGCTGCGCATCAGTGAACTCGCCGCCAAACCCTCCCCCGGACAGATGTGGATCAAGCGCACCGTACTGGAGATGGGCGGCAAGGACGCGATCGTGGTGGACGAGGAAGCTGACATTGATGCCGCGGTGGAAGGCACGGCGCAGGCGGCGTTCGGGTACCAAGGTCAAAAGTGCTCGGCCTGTTCGCGGGCGATCGTTTCGGAGAAAGTCTACGACACGTTCCTGCAGAAGCTCGTCGACCGCACCAAGAAGATCACCGTTGGCCCGAGCGATGAGCCCAATAATTACATGGGGCCGGTGATCAGCCAATCGGCGATGAAGACGATTCTGGATTACATCGAGGTCGGTAAGAAGGAAGGGAAGCTGCTCACGGGCGGAAAGCGCGCGCCGGGCGACGGTTATTTCATTGAGCCGACGATTATCGCGGACGTGAATCCGAAAGCACGGCTGGCACAGGAAGAAGTTTTTGGTCCAGTGCTTGCGGTGATCAAAGCGAAGAATTACGACCAAGCGCTCGAAATCGCCAACAACACGGAATTTGGTCTGACGGGCGCGGTGTATTCGAAGAATCCGGAAAAGATCCGCAAAGCTGAAGAAATGTTCCACGTTGGCAACCTTTATTTGAACCGCAAGTGCACCGGCGCAATGGTTGGAGCGCATCCCTTCGGCGGATTTAACATGTCCGGGACGGATTCGAAAACGGGTGGGAAAGATTATTTGCTGTTGTTCCTGCAAGCCAAGTCGGTCGCGGAAAAAGTGAACTAGCCGGCTTCCAACCGCGAGGGTAGTATCCGCAAACTAGTTTGCGCTGCAAACCAAAAGTAGAACTTGAGGTTTCGTTGCTTCCGGGCAGCGTTTTAGGTAGGCGGGGATTCGCGGCGCCCAGCGAATTTCATCAAGCGATACACGGGATAACTCAGAATCAGAATTGCTAGCGCCCACGGCGCGTTTTCGCGGTCCGTGGCGATCGAGCCGATCAAAAAGAGCACTGATGCTGCGAGCGCGATTCCGGTGGTCCAGGGATAGCCCCACGCGCGATACGGCCGATTCGCCTGTGGTTCCCGCTCGCGCAGCACAAAGAGCGATGTATATGTGAGCGTGTAATTTGCTACGAAGAAAAACGAGAGCATCGCAATCACGCGTTCGAATGATCCGAGCACGAAAAACACGCTGACAATGGTGCTTAGCAGAAGAGAGAGCGCAGGCGTGCCGCCCGTGTTGACGCGCGCTACGCGGCGAAAAAATAATCCGTCGCAGCTCATGGCATGGAGGGTGCGCGAGGAAAAGAGCAGATTGGAGTTGATGTTGCTCAACATCGAAATGATCATGATCGTGCGGATGGTGGGATCGCCAAATCTCCCAAAAACGCGATCGGCAATGGTGCCCAAGACAAAGTGGTTGCCAGCAATTTCGTTCATGGGGAGGACAAACAGCGCCACGAGATTCAGCAGGAGATAAATCCCCATTACGGAAAAGACGCTGCCGAAAATGGCGCGGGGAATGTCGCGGCCGGGCTCACGCACCTCTTCGCCGAAATAAATGACACCGTCCCAGCCGTCGACGGTGAAGACAACGGCCTGCAATCCGAGAACGAGAGCGACCGCGAGCGGCCACCCAGCGGGCACAGGGGGCAGAGCCGCGGTTGCCGTTGGAGCGGCCGCGCGCGCGTGCGCCCCAAGAATAAAGCATGTAACGACAAGAATCAGCAGAGCGGCGGTCTTCATCGCTGCAGTCAAGAGTTGCGCGCCACTTCCCCAGCGGACGCCGCGCCATTGCAGGATTCCAAAACTGAGGACGATGGCGGTGGCGATGAGTTTTACGTGGCCGGTGAGCACGGGAAAGAGATGACCGCTGTACTCGCCGATGACAATGGCGACGGCGGCGGTGCCACAGGTGGAAAGCCAGTCGCTCCATCCGACGATGAATCCGGCGTAATCACCGAGCGCGCGGCGAGAAAAATTGTATTGGCCACCACTTCGCGGAATCGCCGCACCGAGCTCAGCCATCGAAGAGGCGCCAAAAAGTGCGTAGAGTCCCCCGGCGACCCACACACCGATAAACAGCCATGCGTTCGGAAGACTCTCCGCAATTTCGCCGGGCGTTCGAACGATTCCCGCGGCAATCGCATTTCCGATAGCCACAGCGATGCCAAACCACACACCGAGCACCTGCAAGAGTCGTCCGCGGCTGTACTGCCGGGCTGAAGAAGCTAACGGACTGGTTGCCAATGTTCCCTGCTAAAGAAGTGCGTGTGTAAACGCGATAAGGCGGCCATCATAACTGCCAGAGCAGAAAATGCAAGCTTGAACTGCGCGAATCTGTGCATAGCGGCGGAAAGAAATACTCCCGTTCGTGATTCACCGCGGCGTTCCCACGAAATTCCACTTGCCCCAAGCAAACGATTCATGGAGAGGCACAAAGTGCGCTCGCGCCGTCTTGCAAATCAATCCGGACTGGCTGAGCCATTGTGTGTACGTGCGGATTTCGTGCTCCGTCATGGTCGCAAACGCATCCATTTTATTGGAAACCCGACGGATAATCGGAATCTCCGAGACGAAGTGAACGAGGGTCAAAAACGGAGTGCGCCAGGGTTCCACGAACATCACGCGGCCGTCTTTTCGCAGCACGCGCTGCATTTCAGAAAAGGTTTGATCCAAATCGACGGGCAAATTTGGCAAATGATGCAGACCGCCCTGAACGATGAGTACATCTTTGCTGCGTTCCGCAAAAGGAAGTTTCCTGCAGTCGGCAACGATGCATTTCGCGGAGCCTTTGTACTGTGCGATGAGTCGGGGAGAGAGGTCTACGCCTTCAAGGTGTGTGAATCCCAGATGTTGCAACGCGATTAAGCCGTTCCCGCGTCCGCAAAAAAGCTCGACAATTTCGGCCTCGCGCGGCCATTGTTGAGCGCCCAAGCGGTTCAGGCGGCCGATGAATTTTTGTATTTCCTCCTTTGGCGTTTCGAAGCGAAGGTAAGCGGCTTCCCAAGGATCGGGGACCAGCACATTTTGCGCTTCAGGGTTCGTTTGAGCTTCGGACATTTCTGTTTGAGGCGCCGGCATTTCGGGCAAGCGGACAAGGAACCACCGAAGATTCCCATAGATTGTTGGCCAATTCAAGGCGCCTGAGTGGATTCGAGTCGTCAGAACTTGAAGTCGCCGTGGCCCATCGCGTGAAATGTCCGGTCGAGCGCGATATGATGAGGACGTCTATGGGTACTATCCTGGCCCCCGAAGGGTCACAGTCCGACCGGGCTGGCACGATGCAGCCGGTCGAAGTGTCGGTGGTCATTCCTTGCCTGAATGAAGCCAATTCGCTGGCCTTCTGCGTGGACAAAGCACTGAAGGCGTTCAGCGCGTCGGGGCTGACGGGCGAAGTGATCGTGGCCGACAACGGTTCGACAGACGGCTCCACCGAGATTGCCGAAGAGCGCGGCGCACGTGTCGTCCGCGTACCAGAGCGCGGGTATGGTGCTGCGTTGCGAGCAGGCATCGCCGCCGCGCGTGGTTCTTTCATCGTTATGGGCGATGCCGATGATAGTTACGATTTTACGGATGTGCCGCGCTTTGTGGAGAAGCTGCGGGAAGGTTACGAAATGGTGGTGGGCAACCGCTTCCGCGGCGGAATCAAGCCCGGAGCCATGCCCCCGCTGCATAAGTACTTCGGCAACCCCGGTCTGACTGCACTTCTTAACACCTTCTTTCATGCCCGCATCGGGGACAGCTATTGCGGCATGCGTGGATTCACGCGTGCACTGTACGATCGCCTGGATGTGCGCAGCACGGGAATGGAATTTGCTCTGGAGATGATCATCAAAGCCGCGCAAATCGGCGCGCGCATCTCGGAAATCCCCATCATGTTATGGCCGGACAAGCGCGGCCGCGCGCCTCATCTTCGGAGCTTCCGCGACGGGTGGAGGAGTCTGCGCTTCATGTTGCTTTACGCGCCAAACTGGCTGTTTCTCCTGCCGGGGGCCACACTGGTTGCTTTCGGACTTTTTCTCGTGTTCTGGTTGCTTCCGGGGCCGCGCCAGATTTCGCATCATGTGATTCTCGATATTCACACCATGATTTTCGGCGTGATCTTCACCCTGCTCGGCGTGCAAACGCTTTCGATTGGTGCCTTCGCGAAGCTGTTCAGCTATGCGGAGCGCTTTGACCGCGGCAATGTTTCTCTGAAGCGCTTGTTGAAGCGCGTCACTCTCGAATCCGGCTTGCTCTTTGGCGGGGCGCTCTTCCTCACTGGACTGACAGGATGCGCTTGGATTACCTGGCAATGGGCGGCCAGCGGCTTTGGCGAACTCCATCAGGTGCGCCAGGTACTCTTCTGGTCGATGTGGCTCTTCCTGGGAATACAGGTCATTTTCGCTTCTTTCTTCCTTAGCATGCTGGGTATCAGCCGTGGCACCTACATCGGCGACTACGACCTGAAATAACTCATCTACGCGATTGCGTCTGCCCTCGCATGCTCTGTCGGCACGGTTGAACCATCACTGCTCATCTGGCAACTGCCCCGGGGACTGGTAGGGAATCAACTCCATGTTGTCCTCGTCCAGCTCTACCAGCCAGATCTGGCGGTCTTTGAAATAGGCGAAAAGTTTGGCATTTTGTTCGGCATCCAGTTCGCGCGCCCAGAGAACCTTGGCGGTATCGATCTCCGCGCCGTTATAAACC
>Ga0209160_1003777_pt1 | contig 12264 bp, 14 predicted proteins | sample GraSoiAngelo_153_FD_186167 | JGI IMG/M metagenome (GOLD analysis project Ga0209160, IMG submission 186167) | Grasslands soil microbial communities from the Angelo Coastal Reserve, California, USA - 14_1009_12_40cm (SPAdes) (version 2) | ecosystem: Environmental > Terrestrial > Soil > Grasslands ...
CGTGATCCACGGCACGTACAACCTGACCGCGGTGATTCTCTCCATCACCGGCGTCATCGACTTCAACGACTAACACCCGCTCGAATCGCCACGCGGGACCGCTAGGTCGTGTTCCGCAGCCTGCGGAATTCTTCGCCCAGGATTGACCACACGACCTCAGGGCGCCGGCAACGGATTTGCGACATCGAGGCCGTCCCTTCGAAGCTCCAGGCGGCGAGATGCGTGGCGCCCAGATCTTCCGCAACACGGACGCCGCTCCGGAGCTCGTCCTCGCGCCCTGCGGGGACGCTAAACGCCTGTAACCACAGCTGCAGCCCGCGCCCGTGCTTCTCAGCGGCCGCCTTCGCCAGCCCGCTGTAGGCGCGCACGAACGGCTGCGCGTCTGTACCGAACAAGTACCAGTACGGGTCGCAGCCGAAGATGTCGAGGTCGGATATCGCGGCGGCGGTATCGAAGTCGCCCACTCCGATATGCATCATCGACTCGACTGCGGCTGGGTTTGCGTCCCCGGCGCGCCGCTCGAGGGCCTGCCGCAGGCGCTCCTCCGGCTGGGGGAAGCCGTGTGCGGTAAGGTCGGTCGGCAGCAGGCAAAGCGCATTGCGCATCCCCTTCTCGTGCCCATACCGGCAGAGATCAGTCAGAAGCTCGGTTAGCGACGACTCGCGGAAGGCGCGGACCTCCGGCGTAAAATCTGCAGGCATCGGGTGTCGGTAGCGATCGTGAAAGAGGCTGACACAGACGACGCATCGGCAGGCCCAGGCGCCCGAGAAGTCACGCCGCCAGAGCCCGGTGTAGAAGTGAGGCTCGTCCCAGAACAGAACGTCTCCTCCGGCCGCCGCGCAGGCGTCGATCCATTCGCGCAGAAATCCTCGGGTGTCCGGATGGTTAGGGCAGGACGCGCCGATGCGCCGCCCTTCCGAGAGCACCTGCCATGTCGCCGGGTGGTCGAGCGGAAAGCGGGTGAGGGTCTCGCCGGAGAAGATACCGGCCGCGCCCCATGGGTCGAACCAGACCTCGAGTCCGGCTTCCCGTGTCGCATCCGCGATCTCTCGCATCGTCTCGCGGTAGTAGGCGAGGTCGGTCTCGGTGTAGCAGTGGACAACGTAGGTACAGTCGTGGTCGGCGATGTTGCGAAGATCGTCCCGCACGTGCCGCAAGGTGCGCGAGGAGAAATAACTGACACCGGTGTGCATATCAATGACCAGGGCGGCCGTTACGCCCCGCCGCCAAACTGAGGCGAGTGTATCATGGCCGCGAGATGAAAAAGCGCGCCGAACCGCCCGGTGACCCGATCAACGTCTACTTCCGCGAGGCGCTGCTTATTGGAGGCGAGGCGACCCGCCTCTACCTGATCCGTCACGCGCAGTCACAGGGCAACACCGGCGAGGACCTGACGACTGGCGACCCCGACCTCACCGATGTCGGCTGGGAGCAGGCAGGCCGTCTCGGCGAGCGGCTCAAGAGTCAAAAGATTAACCGTGTGTACGCGAGCCCGCTCCGACGAACTCAACAGACGGCGTCGGCCATCGCCGATGCGAGCGGCCTTGGGGTGGTACCAAAAGCGGACCTGCGAGAGGTCCAGCTGGGGCAGGCGGACTACGACATCCGGCTGCTTCCCCAGAGGGAACGGGAGAAGGTCGCCCGGCTCATCATGAGCGAGGGTACCTGGGATGCGTTCCCGGGCAGCGAGGGCAGCGAAGCGGCTCGCAATCGCGTGCGAAGCGTGATTCGAGAGATAGTCAACGATCATCCCGGCGAGCGGCTCGCGGTGGTCGCACACGCCGCGTTCATCCAGACTTTCATCAGCGTTGTGCTGGGCCTCCAACGGGACTTCATATTCTATCCCTTCAACGCCAGCATCACGTCGGTTCGAGCGAAGGACGGACGTTTCGTCCTCTGGCGGCTCAACGACATCGCGCACCTGGACGGGATGCCCGCGGGGTTCGGCGGGATCAGTTAATGTGCCATTCTGAGCGACGACATGCTCCTTCGATGGCAAAGCATGCTACGCGAAGGAATCTGGGGAGCGTGAGAGCTGGGGCCCGCGGCCCGCGTCGGGATGCCGTCTTCAATCGATTAGCCAAACCGGCTGACTGGAATCTTTGATTGCGGTGGAGAAGTACTTCGAGGCCAACCGAAAGCATTGGGACGAGGTCGTGCCAATCCACATGGCGTCGGCACTCTACGACGTCGCCGCCTTCAAGGCCGGCAAGTCCCGGCTTAAGCCTGTCGAGCGCGAGGAATTGCCGGATGTGCGCGGCAACAGCCTCCTTCACATCCAGTGCCACTTCGGCCTCGACACACTGTGCTGGGCGCGCGAAGGGGCTATCGTCACCGGGATCGACTTCTCGCAAAACGCGTTGGAAGCGGCTCGAGCACTCGCCGACGAATGCGGGATCGACGCCCGGTTCATCCATTCGGACGTCTACTCGCTGCCGGAGAAGCTCTCGGAGCAGTTCGATATCGTCTTCACGTCGTACGGCGCCCTATGCTGGCTGCCGGACATGGAGCGCTGGGCTGACGTTGTCGCCAAATTCGTGAAGCCGGGCGGCACCTTCTACATGGTGGAGTTCCATCCTATGTCCGGCGTATTCGATGACGGGCCTCAGGCGACGGATCTCGTCGTACACTACCCTTACTTCCCGACCGGAGAGCCGATTCGCACGGAGGATGACGGGACGTATGCGGACCGCGAAGCGAGGGTCGAGAACCGTCTGAACTACAGCTGGCCGCACCCAACAAGCGAGGTAATCAGCGCGCTGATTGACGCCGGCCTGCGCATCGAGTCCTTCCACGAGTTCCCGTTCACGACGGAGCCGCTCTGGCCGTTCACGGAGGTCAAACCGGACGGGACTATGCGGCTGACGAAGTACGACGGCTCGGTGCCGCTGCTTTATTCCGTGAAGGCGACGAAACCTGCTTAGATCAGCCGCCGCGTGTCGCCCTGTTCGTATTTCTTGAGCTTCTCCTCATCCAACTCAATGCCCAGACCGGGGCCCTGCGGCAGGTGGATGAAGCCCTCGGCGTCGATGTTCAACGGCTCGGCGAAGATGAAGTCCCGGTGCTCCGGAAGCCAGTTGGGCGGGTCGTACGGGAACTCGATGTAGGGGACCCGCGACGAAGCCGCGGCGCAGTGCAGGTTCGCGACCATCCCGATACCGTTGGTCCAGGTGTGCGGCGTGAACACCTTGCCTGCAGCCTCGACCATGGCCCCGATCTTGCGGGTCGTGGAGATTCCGCCGATGAACGTGCAGTCCGGCTGGTAGACGTCGAAGCAGCCCTTCTCGAGATACGTCTTGATCTCCTCCGGCCCGCGGTTCAACTCGCCGCCTGCGATGCGGAGCATGGTCGTGTGGCGTTGCAGCTCGGCGAAGCCGTCGTAGTCGTAGGCGTCGAGCGGCTCTTCGAGCCAGTACACGCCGTGCTCTTCGCACGCCTTGACGACGCTAATCGCGGTTTTCAGGTCCCAGCGGCTGAGCTGGCGGTCGGGGGCGATGCGCCAGCCCCAGTTTCCGTCCACCATTATGTCGATCTGGTCGCCGATCGCCTTGCGCACTGCGGCGAGCGTCCTCACGTCGTCTCGCCAGTCTGGGCTGTGGAAGCGCAACTTGAGCGCCTTGAACCCTTCGCTTACGATCTTCTGTGCTGCCTCCACCCGCGCCCCCAGCGGGCGCAGCTCTCCGGTGGATGCGTAGGCCTTGAGCTTCTCCGATCCGCCGCCGAGCAGCTTGTAGACCGGCTTCCCGGTTGCCTTGCCGATGATGTCCCAGAGGGCAATCTCCACGGGCCACGGCCGCCCCACGAAAAACGCCATCGAGCGCAGGTTCGCGACGTGCTGCTCCAGCGCGAACGGATCCTGGCCCATGAGGAAGAGGCCCGCTACTTCCCACCGCACCGGCACCCCGCCCGACCCGATGCCGGTAATCCCCTCATCCGTGTGAATCTCGACGACGTGAATTCGGGCGGCGGTCGTCGGCACCGGCTGCCAAGTCGGGTGGAACGGCTTTGGCATCGCGTACTCGAAGAGGCGGACCTTAACGGCGGTGATCTTCATGGGCGTGCTCCTTGGCTGATTCGGTGGCATCGTAAGGGAAGCCGGAATCGGGAACAAGGAACCTGGACTGGCGCAATACGACCAGCTTCGGCCTCATGCGAAAATAGTCGCGATGCTCACGATCCTCGCGGTTGCTAACTACCGGTCGCTGCGGAAACTCGTCGTTTCCCTCGGGAACCTCAACGTGGTGTCCGGCGAGAACGGCAGCGGCAAGTCTAATCTCCACCGCGCATTGCGACTGCTAGCAGAGAAATCGCAAGGGGATGTCGTCGCTTCGCTGGCCCGTGAGGGCGGTCTCGCTTCGACGTTGTGGGCTGGGCCTGAGACTTTCGGTCGAGCGGTGCGACGCGGCGAGTTCGACGTGCAGCCCACTGTTCGGCGTGAGCGAGTCAATCTGCGCCTGGGATTTGCGAGTCAGCCGCTTAGTTACTGCATCGATCTCGGCCTGCCGGCTCCCAGCAACTCAGCCTTCGCACATGATCCGGAGATCAAGCGCGAATGTATTTGGGCCGGTCCGCACTGGCGTCCGTCATCGCTCTTGGTGGATCGTGATGGCCCCCTAGTGCGGGCGAGAAAGACTCGGAGCGACTGGAACATCCTGACGTCAAACCTCGCGAGCTTCGACAGCATGCTCACCCAAATAGCCGATCCCAAGCGCGCTCCTGAAGTCCTCGCGATACGCGAGCAGATTCGTTCGTGGCGTTTCTACGATCATTTCCGGTCCGACACGGACGCGCCTGCCCGCCAGCACCAATTGGGCACTCGCACGCTCGCCTTGAATAACGATGGCCGGGACGTGGCAGCCGCGCTTCAAACGATCAGAGAGATCGGAGACGCCGACGGTCTTGATCAAGCTATCGAATCCGCATTCCCTGGCTCAACACTGAAGATTACCAGTGATGGCGGTCGGTTCACCCTTGAACTGGCCCAGCATGGCCTGCTTCGCCCGCTCACATCCGCTGAGTTGTCCGATGGGACGTTGCGCTACCTGCTGTGGATCGCCGCGTTGCTGACGCCGAGGCCGCCGGCTCTGATGATCCTGAACGAGCCTGAAACGAGCCTGCATCCGGACTTGCTTCCAGCATTGGCGGAACTGATTAGGCGTGCCGCCGAGCACACGCAGTTATGGATAGTCTCGCACTCGACGCGCCTCATCGGGTTACTGGAAGTCGATCCAAAGTGTAGACCTATCGTGCTCGCGAAAGACTTAGGCGAGACCCGCGTCGTCGGCCAAGCTCTGCTTGATAAGCCGGTGTGGCACTGGCCTGACCGCTGAGTGCATCGAACCGCTTAGGGCGCGGCTTGTGCCCCTATCTACTCGTGCGACGAATCCAGCTTGGCCTTGAGTACCGCCTTTTGGCTGTCGAATTCCTCGCGGGCCTTGGCCTTCTGCTCCGGCGTCAGGTCCAGGCGATAGAAGTCGTCCTTCCACGACGTATCTTCCGCCCAGCGGTAAGGCGATTGCACCGTCGTACGCGGTGCGTTCGCGGTCTCGAGCAAGTCGAGCGCCATCGCGACGAGACCTCGTTGGCTCGCCAGGTCGCCCGGCTTGCCGCAGGAGTTTCCCAAGGGGAAGTCGCTGAAGAGGAATCGCGCAACACCGGCATGCTCGACAATGTCACGCGCGCAACCCATCACGACGGTGGGGATGCCATGTGCTTCGAGGTAGCGGGCAGTCAGACTCACGGTCTGGTGGCAGACGGGTCACGTCGGGACCAGAATCGCCGCGTCGATCGCATCCTCGCGGCACAGCTCCAGTATTTGCGGCGCGTCTCGTTCAGTCGTTAGGCGCTGGCTGCGCAGTGTGGGTACCCCGTAGAACCGGCTGTTGAGCTCGCCGATTCGCCCCTCGGCGGCGGCTTTCTTTATCCGCTCGAGCGGAAAATAGGTGTTGATGTCCTCGGCCGAGGTGTGTTTCCGATCGTAGCCGAGGTGGGAGATGCGAAGGTCCGGCGGCGGCTCGATGGGCATCGAGTAGACTTCGGTGAACTTTGCTGATGCGTTATACGGCGCCCACGGACCCTGGTCCCCGGCGTCCGGCTTGAGCGGCGCAGCAGTCGTGATCAGGGCGACGCGGCTCTGCGTCAGCGGCTTCGTCAACGAGGCAAACGGCACGTCGACGTTGTGAGCCCAGCGATAAGGATTGTCGTAACCGAGAGCGAGGTAGTAGGCCCGGGAACGGTCAATGTAGCGAATGGGCAGGTCTAAAGTGGCCTCGATCGTTCTGGTCTCGTTCATCGATGGGGCTTCTTCAGTGGATGGTCTGTCAACGAATTCGTGTAACGGATTAACAGATGATAGCGCCCCCATTCGCCATCCGCTAATCCGTTAAAGTATCCGTTAACAGATTTGTCCGTTCGCCTCAGGAGGAACCGCCATGCCCGGCCCATTAACCGGAATCCGCGTCCTCGACTTCACGATCGCTCAGCAGGGGCCGTACGCGACGCTCCTGCTCGCGGATATGGGTGCGGAGGTGATCAAAATCGAGCCTCGGGAGCGGGGTGAAGTCGGGCGCCTGCTTGGCATCGACCGGCGGACCGGCTTTAGCGCCTACTTCCTGGCAATCAATCGCGGCAAGAAGAGCATTACGCTCGACCTCAAATGCGAGAAGGGGCGGGAAGTAGCGCTACGGCTCGCGCGCGATTGCGATATCGTCGCGCACAACTTCCGGCCGGGCGTGATGGAGAAGCTAGATCTTGGCTACGACGCCTTCCGCGCGATGAACCCCCGCGTCATCTACGCCGGCGCGTCCGCCTTCGGGACGAAGGGCCCGCTCGGCCGCAAGCCTGGAAACGACATCTTGGCGCAGGCCATGAGCGGGCTGATGTCCGTCACCGGCGAAGGCACCGCGCCGCTCCCCGCAGGGTGCGCGATCGCCGACCACACGGCGGCCCTGACCTTCGCGCTCGGTATCGTGAGCGCCCTCGTCGCGCGGGAGCGTACCGGCATCGGGCAGGAGATCGAGTGCTCTCTGCTCGGCAGCATGATGGCGGCGCAGTCGTGGGAGATGACCTACTTCTCGATGATCGGCGAGAACCCGCCGCCGGCCGGTCGCGGCCACACGAGCCTCGCCTGGCAGTGGTGGACGTACCAGACGGCCGACGGCTGGCTGGCCATCGGCGGGGTCGACCCGGCGCGCTGGCCCGGCTTCTGCCGCGCTATCGGGCGAGAGGACCTCATGACCGACGAACGCTTCGACAACGCCGGCAAGCGCATCCGCGAGCGCGAGGCGCTCAACGCCGTAGTCGACGAGCACCTGATGACCCGCAAGACGGAGGAGTGGCTGCCGGAGCTCGAGGCGGAGGACATCTTCTGCGCCCCGGTGCTGAACTACCAGCAGGTCCTCTCGCACGAACAGGTGCGCACCAACGGCTACACCGCCGAGATCGACCACTCGCGTGCAGGCCGGACAACGGTCGTCCCGACGCCGATCGCCTTCAGCGAAACGCCCGTGGACTCGACGCGCCCGGAGCCGCAGCACGGAGAGCACACGGAGGAGGTGCTGCGGGATTTCGGGTTTGGGGGCGGGGAAATCGAGGAGCTACGGCAAAGTAGGGTTGTGTAGGGGCGGGTTTGACCGCTTCTGCGTGCAAGCGCTGAAGCAAAACGAGCGCGTTGTTGCCGGGAACAGGGTTGTCGCGAGAAGGAAACCCGCCCCTACCTGGGGTCCGCCGCCTTTTCGAGCCTCGCCTCGTGCTCCCGAATCCGCCCAGCCGGCGACGGCAGCGGTCCGAACACCACCTCCGCCTCCCGCAGTGAAGCGATCTCTTCCGCCGATAACCCCAACAGCCCCGACAACACGGCGTCCGTGTGCTCACCCAGTGCGGGCGGAGGGCCCTGGATGCCGCCGGGCGTCCGGCCCAGCTTCACCGGCGTGTCCGCGATCCTCATCGAGAAGCCGTCCGGGTGCTCGACTTCCACAAGCATCTTGCGGGCTTTGACCTGCGGGTGCTCGGCGGCGCTCGGGATGTCGTTCAGGGGGCCGCATGGCAAGCCGATGGCGTCGAACTCTCTCAGCCATTCAGCGGTCGTCTTCTGGCGCAGCGCGTCAGTCAGCACCGGCTCGAGCTCGCCGTGGTGCTTCGTGCGTAGCCCCGGCATATCGAAGCGCGGGTCGCCGATCAAGTCAGGGCGGCCGATGGTCGCGCAGAACAGCTCCCACTGGTTCTCGACGCCCCACGAGAGCGCGACTACAATCCAGCCGTCCTTCGTCGGGAACGCCTGGAACGGCGTCGCGAGGGGATGGCGTGTGCCGATCGGCCTCGGGACGTCGCCTGTCGCGAAATAGCGGGCGAAGGCGTTCTCCAGGATCGCGATCTGGCAATCGAGCATACTTATGTCGAGCATCTGGCCCCTACCGCTGCGCTCGCGTTCCTGGAGCGCCGCGAGTATACCGATCGCGGTGTACAAACCCGCCGTGATGTCGCCCTGCGAGATCCCCGGACGCACAGGGGGACCGCCGGGCTCGCCGGTGATGCTCATGATGCCGCCCATTCCCTGCACGATGATGTCGAGCGCCGGGCGGTCGCGGTCTGGCCCGGTCTGGCCGAAGCCGGATGTGGCGGCGTAGATGAGGCGCGGGTTCCGGGCGCTGAGTATCTCGTAACCAAGGCCCAGCTTCTCCATTGTGCCCGGCGTGTAGTTCTCCATCACAACGTCGGCCTTCTCGACGAGGCGAAGAAACAGGTCGCGGCCTTCGGGCTTCTTAAGATCGACGCAGATGCTCTTCTTGCCGCGGTTGACCGAGAAGAAATAGGTGCTCCAGTCGCCGATGTAGGGGCCAGTTGTGCGGGCGACGTCGCCGTAAGGAGGTCTTTCGATCTTGATCACGTTCGCTCCAAGGTCGGCGAGGATCATCGAGGCGAACGGTCCCGAGAGCACCCAAGTAAGATCGAGAACGGTCAGGCCCGCGAGAGGGCCGCGGTGAGCAGGTTTCATGACACGACAATGATACGCAAAATGAAGCGAGGCGCCGTTATCGGCGCCCCGCGCGTCTATTCGGTTGTTCGAGCTACCAGCTGCCGCCGGAGCGGGCTGGCTTCATCTTTGAAAAGCAGTCGCTGCAGTACACCGGCCGGTCTTGCCGGGGCAGGAAGGGCACCTGGGTGTTGGTGCCGCAGTTGTCGCATACGGCGTCGTACATCTGCCGGGAGCCGCCGTAACCACCTCCGCCGCCACCGCCGCGGTCCTGACGCCGGGCCTGCCGGCAGGAAGGACAGCGCTTGGGCTCCTGGTAACCCTTGCGGGCGTGAAATTCCTGGTCGTCTGCGGTGAACGTAAAGCTCGCTCCGCACTCGACGCAGGTAAGGGTTCGGTCGGTGTAAGCCACTCGATGACCTCCTTTGTGGCCCTGGTTAATGTCCGGTCATCGAGCGGGAGGCTGCGGGAAGAAGCCGACGCGGGACTTTAACCTCGTCTGCGGCGGAAAAGCGCCGCAGAAGGTAAACGCTTTGCATCGGGGCGTATGGTAACACACCCTTTTCAGGCTGACAACGCAAGAATTTCAACTTTCGCAAGCGTAATTTCGTTCACCGGCGTCCACCTAGACGCAAATGCCGGGGGCTTCAGCCAGGCTTGAACGAGGGCCTCCCGTCATTTTCCGGCGCAATGATCACGGGCTCCGCGCCCACGAGCTGAGCGACAAGCACGGCCAGCTCGTTCATATCGTCCTTCGCGAAGCCGTGAGTGGCGAAAACCGTGCGGCCGATGGCATTGTTTAGAAACAAGCTCGGTGTCGCCGCAGGGTCATACAGGCGTGATACAGAATAATCCGGGGCGTCGATCAGTACCGGGTAGGTGATTCCCTGGCTTCGAGCGTACTGCGCCGCCTCTCGCGGCGAGTCCTGCGCGATCGCCCACAACCGCCACCCTTCGGGATAAGTCTCGCGAAGCCGGTTGACATACGGAAACGCTGTGTCGCACGTCCCGCATGTCGTTTTGAAGAAAACGAGAAGAGTGGGCTCCCCGCCGGCGTCTTTCGGAAGGGAGTACTCCTTGCCGTCCACACCAAGGAGGGTGAAGTGCGGGGCCAGCGCGCCGGTCTCAAGCAATCAACAGCTCCTCACAGTCATCTTACACATTCGCCGCCGGCGGTCATGCCACTCGTCGGGGCGCCTTCGTCAGTCTGAGAACGTCGCAAGAAGGGCCTCTCGGTAATGCTCCGTTTCTCTTGGCTCGATGAGCTGGTCCGGGGGTGACAGGCAGATGCTATCCGCCAGCTGCGCATATTCCCCCACCTTGCGCTTAACCTCGCCCGGAGGTCCCGCCACGGCAAACGTGTCCACCATCTCGTCGGAAACGGCATCCACCATTCGGTACTGGTCGCCGCTCATGAGAGCCTCACGGATGTTGGCCACCTCTCGAGCGAATGGGACGAACAGCGGCTCGTACGTATTTACGGTCGCGTAGAAGGCGATCGTCGCCGCCGCCGCCCGCCGGGCGATGGACACGTCGCGATCCACGGCGCAGCAGACCGCCAGGCAAAGCTCGAAGTCTTCGCGACGCCGCCCGCTGTCGCGCAACCCTCGAGACAGTGACGGCAGGACGACATCATTAATCCAGCGAAGCGAGTAGATCGGGTGGCCCAGCAGCCCATCTGCTACCTCCGCCGCGGTCCGGATCATTCCCTCGCGCACACCCGCCAGGTAGATCGGTATTTTGGCGCGTATCGGCGCGAGCGGGCGCTGCCAGCCCTGGATGTCCACCTCGTAATAGTGGCCCGAGAAGCGAATCGGCTGACCGGTATGCGCGCGCTCGGTGATCAGCCGGATCAGCTTCACGCACTCGCGGATGTGGGGCGTTGGCTTTCCGTACGCGACCCCGTGCCAGCGTTCATTCAGCCGTTTGAGGCCCGTGCCGAGGCCCAGTATGAACCGTCCGCTCGACAGCACATCGAGGTCCAACGCCGAAAGGGCGGTCACCCAAGGGCTGCGCACGAAGGCAAGAGCGATCGATGTCCCGAGCCCGATACGTGACGTGCTCGAAGCCGCCGCCGCCAGCGGGAGGAACGGATCGTGGAACATCTCCGACGTCCACAGCGCGTCGAACCCGGCGTCTTCAGCCCGGCGCGCCAACCCCGCTAACTCAGCGGCGGGCGCTATTCCCGTGGCGATCGAAAGGCGGCTCATATAGCGCACGAGGTGGTGTATTCTTGACTCGTCAAGCTTATTACGTTTGGCGCTTTGCGTGACGGAAACAAGCGATCAAATGCCTGAACAACGTGAACTTGTGTCCCTCGCGGCGGACCTGCTGGCGGTTCTCAAACAAAGGCGGCGAAGGCTGGCGGTTGCCGAATCGTGCACCGGAGGCCTCGTCGGCCATCTCCTGACCGAAGTCCCGGGCAGCTCCGATGTTTTTGTCGGTGGCGCGATCACTTACGACAATCAGCTCAAGCGGCAGATCGGCGTGGACGAGGGGCTCCTCGAGAAGGAGGGCGCGGTCAGTTCAGCCGTCGCCGAGGCGATGGCGACGGGGATACGGAAGCACACTGGAACATCCCTGGGACTCGCCGTTACCGGCATCGCCGGACCGAACGGAGGGAGCGAGGCCAAGCCTGTAGGACTCACCTACGTAGCCATAGCGGACGACGATGGAGTCGTGAGCGAGGAACACATCTGGCAAGCAGACCGGTCCACCAATAAGCAGCTTTCGGCCCAGGCAGCATTACGGCTGGCCCTAAATCGCGCCCGCGGGCCGTCGTGATGAGCGGACAAGAAGACTTCCGCCGGGCGATGGGCCGGTTTGCGACCGGCGTTACCCTCATCACGACGCGCCTCGGCGATGAACTACACGGAATGACAGCAAACGCTGTGACGTCGCTCTCGCTCGACCCGATGCTGGTACTAGTCTGCGTTGATAAGACCGCCGATACGCACGATATCCTCGCAAGAGCAGGCGTGTTTGCGGTCAATATCCTCAACAAAGAGCAGGCCGATGTCTCCAATCGTTTTGCCAAAAAGGAGTTCGACGGCGCACACGGTCTCGACAATCTGCCGCACGGATTCGCGGTTACCGGGGCGCCTATTATTGACGGCGCACTTGCTTACCTAGACTGCCGGACCATCACGGAGCACCACGGCGGAGACCACACGATCTTCATCGGCGAGGTAGCGGAGGCAAGGGAACTTTCCGATGAGGAACCGCTTGTCTTCTACCGCGGCAAATACGGCCGATTTCGCGATTCTGGTTCGTAGGGGCCGATTTCGTTTTCG
>Ga0209160_1003793_pt1 | contig 12228 bp, 12 predicted proteins | sample GraSoiAngelo_153_FD_186167 | JGI IMG/M metagenome (GOLD analysis project Ga0209160, IMG submission 186167) | Grasslands soil microbial communities from the Angelo Coastal Reserve, California, USA - 14_1009_12_40cm (SPAdes) (version 2) | ecosystem: Environmental > Terrestrial > Soil > Grasslands ...
CAGGGTGGCGGTCGCCAACAGCGCGCACACCCACAGCGTGCTGCGTCGCATGTCCAGCCTCCATCGAGAGAAAGAGACGGGCACCATCCTGGCCGCCCAGGACCGGGGCGATCCGTCGCTCCGGGTGCGGCATGATTCCGACCACGTTGCGGCCGGCGTTGCAGATGCCGGCGATGTCGTTCGTCGAGCCGTTCGGGTTGTCGCGCACGTAGCGCCAGACCACCTGCCCGCGGGCTTCGAGCTCCGCCGCGGTGCGCGGGTCCGCCGCGTAGCGGCCGTCGCCGTGCGCGATGGGCAGCTCGAGCACTTCGCCGTGCTCGTACAGGCAGGTGAACGGTGTGTCGGTCTCCTCCACCCGCACCCACACGGGGCGGGAGAGGAACCGCAGTCCCGCGTTGCGCATCAGCGCGCCCGGCAGGAGGCCGGCCTCGCACAGGATCTGGAAGCCGTTGCAGATCCCGAGCACTTGGCCCCCCGCCCGCGCGTGCTCGGCGACGGCGGCCATGACGGGTGAGAAGCGGGCGATCGCCCCCGAGCGAAGATAGTCCCCGTAGCTGAAGCCTCCGGGCAGGACCACGACGTCGGCCTGGCGCACGTCCCGCTCGCGGTGCCACACGAAGTACGCCTCGCACCCGGCAGCGCGGGCGGCGTGGAGCGTATCGGCGTCGCAGTTCGATCCCGGGAACACCACGACGGCGACGCGGCGCATCAGGCGGCCTCCACGAGCACCGAGTAGTCCTCCGTGACGGGATTGGCGAGCAGCCGGTCGCACATGGCGCGGGCGCGCGCCGCGGCGTCGTCCTTGCTGGGCGCCGTGACTTCGAGGATCAGGTGCTTGCCGATGCGCACCGTGGTCACGTCGCCGAATCCCAGCGCGTGCAGGGCGTGCTCCACGGCCCGGCCCTGCGGATCGAGCAGCGTCGCCCGCGGCATCACGCGGACCTCGACGCGGAACGCCCTCATGTGGCGCCCCCGCCGGTCGAGATCCCGCGGACGTCCTCGCCCTGCTCGGCGTCGCTCAAGACGATGGGCCCCGCAATCTCGGCTTCCTCGTCTTCCTCGGGCTCGGCGAAGAAGGACAGCAGGGCGGCCCGCAGCACTCCATAGGTCATGTAGGCGATCCCTAGCGGGAAGAAGAACGCGTCGTGCTCCAGAATGCCGAACACGAGGACGAACAGGATCGTGGCCAGGCCCAAGAGCCCGCGTACGGTGCGCAGCCCGGCGCGCGGCACTGTGGCGTAGCGCACGTTGCTCACCATGAGGATGGTGAGGAGGATCATGAGGAGCTGCAGCAGGTGGTGCCACGGCAGGAACCGCAGCGAGGCCTGGTACAGCTCCGTCGTGGTGAACGGGTAGTATGTGGCGAGCGTCATCCCGGCGGCCGGCGAGGGTAGCCCGATGAACGCCGTCTTCGGGGTGCCCGCCTGGGTCACGTTGAAGCGGGCGAGCCGGATCGCCGCCGCCATCACGTAGAAGTAGCAGAAGATCCAGGCCGCCTGGCCCGCGGTCGAGAACTCGAGCTGGTACATGAGGAACGCGGGGGCGACCCCGAAGCTCACCACGTCCACGAGGCTGTCGAGCTCCGCCCCGAAACGCGACCCGGTGTTGGAGAGGCGTGCCACGCGGCCGTCGAGTGCGTCGAGGATGCCGGCGAAGAAGATGTACCAGCCCGCCCGGTAGTACTCGCCGCGGGACGCCAGCACCATCGACCAGATGCCGAAGAACAGATTGAAGAGCGTGAACAGGCTCGGCACGACCACGACCACGCGCCGGATGGGGCCCGAGCGGAGCGGCGGCCTCATTCGGGATACTCCGCAAGCACGCTGGCGCCCGCGCGCACCCGGTCGCCCGGTGCGACCCGGACCGCGGGGCGAAGCGCCGCGGGGAGGAACACGTCCACCCGGGAGCCGAACCGGATCATCCCCATCCGCTCCGCCTGCGTCACGCGCTCACCCTCCCGACCGTCGGTCACGATACGCCGCGCGATCAGCCCCGCGATCTGGCGCACCAGCACCCTGCCGCGAAGCCCGCGGATCCCGACCGACGCCTGCTCGTTGTCGAGACTCGCCTTGTCCGTGGCGGCGTGCAGAAACTTGCCCGCATGGTAGCGCACTAGCTCGACCGTCCCCGATACGGGGTAGCGGTTCACGTGCACGTCGAACACGCTCATGAAGATCGAGAGCCGGGTGGCGGGTGCGCCCAGGTACATCGGCTCGTCCACCCGCGCGACGGCCACGACCTTGCCGTCCGCCGGCGCGATCACGAAGCGCTCCCCTCGCGGCCCCGAGCGCACGGGATCTCGAAAGAACGCGGTCAGCCACAGGGCAAGGAGCAGCAGCACGACCTCGACCACCCACACCCAACGCCCCCCCCCCGTGCCCACGCCCCACGCCCCCATCGCCACGAGGGCCCACCCGGGGAGGATGAAGGGCCAGCCTTCGGGGGCGATCCGCATCAGCGCACCGCAAGAGCGTGTCCCGTCAGGCGGCGGTACGCATCCAGGTAGCGCTCGCTCGTGGCCCGCACGACCTCGGGCGGGAGCGGCGGCGGCGGCGGGTTCCCGTTCCACCTCTCCTGCCGCTTCAAGTCGGCCAGGTAGTCGCGCAACGGTTGCTTGTCGAAGCTCGGCTGGCTCTTGCCAGGCTGGTAGCGGTCGGCGGGCCAGAAGCGGGACGAGTCGGGCGTGAGGATCTCGTCGATCACGAGCAGCTCGGCCGTCGCGGTCGTGCCGAACTCGAACTTGGTGTCGGCGATGATGATGCCGTTCGGTCGCGCATAGCCGCGCCCCGCTTCGTACAACGCGAAGCTCGCATCCCTGAGGCGCTCGGCCGACGCCTGGCCGAGCGCCGCGGCCACGTGCGTGAAGCTCACGTTCTCGTCGTGCCCCGTCTCGGCCTTCGTGGCGGGGGAGAAGATCGGCGGATCGAGCCGCGCGCTCTCGACCAGGCCCCGGGGGAGGGGCTCGCCCGCGAGCGTGCCCTGCTCCCGGTACTCGGCCCAGGCCGAGCCTGTGAGGTAGCCCCGCACGACGCACTCGAACGGCACGGGCGTCGTGCGGCGCACCAGCATGGCGCGGCCGGCGAGGGGCTCGCGCTCCGCCACGAGCGCCGGGACGCGCTGCGCGATCTCGTCTCCGTCGGCCGTCAGGAAGTGGCTCGGCATCACGGCGGCGAGCTTCCCGAACCAGAAGGCGCTGAGCTGGGTCAGCACCGCGCCCTTGTGCGGCACCGGCTCCTTCAGGACCACGTCGAACGCGCTCACGCGGTCGCTGGCGACGAGGAGCAGCGTGTCCGAGTCCACCTCGTAGACCTCGCGCACCTTGCCACGGCGCAGCAGCGGGAGCGGCAGCGTGCTCGCGACGAGCGGCGCGGTCATACGGTCACCTCGGCGGCGGCGGCCGCGGGGGCCGCGGCTTCGATCTGGCGCAGCACGGGGGGCACCACCTCATCGAGGAATTCGTCCACCTGCTGGGGCGCGCGGCCGACGTAGGTGGCTGGCTCCCGCTCGTCCGGCGCGGCGCGCATCCCGAGCCGCCGGAACGCGGGGTCCCGGGCCAGCCGCTCGAGCAGGTCGTTCGCGGCCCCCGTCTCCGCCACGGCCTGCGCCACGGCGAGGCTGTGGCCGCGGATCACCTCGTGCAGCTCCTGGCGGTCTCCCCCCGCCTTGACCCCCCGCACGAGCCACCGCTCGGTGGCGAGGAACGGCATCGCCTCCTGCACCCGACGGGCGATCACCGCCTCCCGCACTTCGAGCCCCGCCGCGACGTTGGTCGCGAGCACCAGGATCCCGTCGGTCGCGAGAAAGGCCTCGGGCAGAACGATGCGCCGGTTCGCGCTATCGTCGAGCGTGCGCTCGAGCCACTGACTGGCGGCGGTGTGCCAGGCGTTGCCCTCCAGCTCGATCACGAAGCGGCCCAGGCTCGTCATCCGCTCGGCCCGCATCGGGTTGCGCTTGTAGGGCATAGCGGAGGAGCCGACCTGCTCGCTCTCGAACGGCTCCAGCATCTCACCTTCGTGCTGCAACAGTCGCAGGTCGGTGGCGAACTTGGCCGCAGAGGCGGCCACCCCGGACAGCGCGGCGAGGATCTGGGCGTCCGCCTTGCGGGGGTAGGTCTGCCCGGTGACCGGGAACACGCGCGCGAATCCCATCTTCTTCGCCACCCGGGCGTCGAGCTCGCGTGCCTTCTCGACGTCGCCATCGAACAGCTCGACGAAGCTCGCCTGGGTCCCCGTGGTGCCTTTCACCCCGCGGAACTGGAGCGTCGTCAGGCGGTGCAGCAGCTCCTCCGCGTCCAGCAGGAATTCCTGCATCCAGAGCGTGACCCGCTTGCCGACGGTGGTGAGCTGGGCCGGCTGGAAGTGGGTGTAGGCGAGGCAGGGGAGGGCGCGGTGGCGGCGCGCTGGCTTGGAGAGCGCCACCAGCACGGCGGCGATCCGCCCAAGCAGGATCTGCATCCCCTCCCGCATCAGTAGGAGGTCGGTGTTGTCCGTGACGTAGGCACTCGTGGCACCGAGGTGCAGGAACGCCCGGGCTGTCGGCGCTTGCTCGCCCAAGTGATGCACATGCGCCATCACGTCGTGGCGCAGGCGCCTCTCGTGCTCCGCCGCGCGGTCGAGATCCGCGTCGTCGAGGTGAGCGCGCAGCTGGCGGAGGGCGTCGTCCGGGATGGCGAGCCCCAGCTCCCGCTGGCCCTCCATGAGGGCGAGCCACAGGCGGCGCCACAGACCGATGCGGCGTCGCTCGCCCCACACCGCCTGCATCGCCGGCGAGGCGTAGCGCTGGGAGAGCGGCGAGAGGTACGTCAAACCGCGGCCTTCGCGCGCGCGACCAGCTTGCTCCAGTCGGCGAGGAACTGGTCGAGGCCACGGTCCGTGAGCGGGTGCTGCAGCAGCTTGCGCAGCACGTCGGGCGGCAGCGTCGCGACGTCCGCGCCGATCATCGCCGCCTCCACCACGTGCCGGGGGTGCCGGATCGAGGCGGCGAGGATCTCGGTCTCGATGCCGTAGTTGTCGAAGATCACCCTGGCCTCGCGAATCACGTCCATCCCTTCCTGGCCCACGTCGTCGATCCGTCCGATGAAGGGGCTGACGTAGGCGGCGCCCGCCTTCGCCGCGATCAGGCATTGCACGCTGGAGAAGCACAGGGTGACGTTCGCCTTGATGCCGTCGGCGGCGAGCCGCCGCACCGCGATCATCCCCGCTTCGATCATCGGGATCTTGACCACGATGTTGTCAGCGATCTTGGCGAGCTCTTTCCCCTCCTTCAGCATCCCCTCGACGTCCACGGCCACCACCTCGGCGGAGACTGGTCCCTCGACGAGCGAGCAGATCTCCTTGAGCACGTCCTTGGGGTCGAGGTCCCCCGCCTGCTTCGCGAGCAGGGAGGGGTTCGTGGTGATCCCGTCGATCAGGCCCGCCTGCGCGGCCCAGCTGATGTCTTTGAGACTGGCGGTGTCGAGGAAAAACTTCATGGCTCAGTCCTCGGCGTAGAGGTCAGGAGGATACCGCACGGCCTCCAGGTACAGCCCCTGGGGTGGGGCGGGCGGGCTGGCCGCCTGATTGTCCGTCGCATCGAGCAGGCGGGGGAGGTCGGACAGCGGCCGCCGCCCCAGGGCGATGTCCACCATCACACCCACGAGGAAGCGCACCATGCGGTGCAGGAATCGGTCGGCCTCGATCGTGAAATTCACCCCCGCCCCGTCCGAACGCGGCGTCCAGCGTGCGAGCGCCACGCAGCAGCGGTAGTGGGGTTTCGCCGCGTCTCGGGCGGCGAGCCCGCGGAATTCGTGCTCGCCGGGGAGCACGTCGGCCGCGCGCGCGAGCGTCTCCACAGCGAGTGACCGGCCCAGCGCCCATTCGTACGGCCGGCGGAACGGGGACCCGGCGGCTTCGTCCGTTCCGATCACGTAGCGGTAGCGCCGTGCAGTGGCGCTCTTGCGGGCGTGAAACCCGGGCCGCATCGGGTACACGCGCTCGACCCACACGTCCCGCGGCGAGAGCGCGTTCAGCGCGCGGCGCAACCCGGCGACATCGGCGCCCCATCGCTCGCTCGCCGTGAACCCGACGCCTTGGCCGATCGCGTGCACCCCCGTGTCGGTCCGGCCGGCGCCGATGGCGGTCGTTCGCCTGCCCATCAGGCGCTCGAGCACGGCCTCAAACTCCCCCTGTACCGTGCGCCCTTCCCGCTGCCGCTGCCAGCCCACGAACTGCGCCCCATCGTAGTGCACCACGGCGAGGTAGGGCCGGCTCGTCACGGGCGAAAGATAGAGAAAACGGGGGGGTCAATCAAGCCACGCAACCCGTTGTCCCATTTGACAAAAGCCGATTTTTCGGGGTAGCTTTGGCGAGCCGCGAACCCATGCCCGACCACGCCGCCGCCATCCCCGCCGCCCCCACCGCCGCCCAGCCTTCGCCGCTCCAGCGGGCGCTCGCGGCGCTCGCCCACGGCCAGTCCCTGAGCGAGCAGGACGCGAGCGACGTGTTCGGCGCGGTGATGCGCGGGGACGCAACCCCGGCGCAGCTCGGTGCCCTGCTCCTGGGGCTGCGCGTGAAGGGCGAGACACCCGAGGAGGTGGCCGGCGCCGCGCGCGCGCTGCGCGCCGCCATGATCCGGGTCCCCGCCGTGGGGCCCCACCTCGTCGATACCTGCGGCACGGGCGGCGGCGCGGTCGCGACCTTCAATATCTCCACGGCGGCCGCCTTCGTCGCGGCGGGCGCCGGCGCGTCCGTGGCGAAGCACGGCAACCGTTCCTTCACGTCGCAATGCGGGTCGGCGGACGTGCTCGAGGCCCTGGGAGTGCGCATCACCGTCGACGCGACGCAGGCTGCGCACGCGCTCAAGGAAGCCGGCGTCACGTTCCTGTTCGCCCCGCATTTCCATCCCGCCATGAAGCACGCGGCCCCCGTGCGGCGGGAGCTGGGCGTGCCGTCCGTGATGAACCTGCTCGGGCCGCTCGCCAATCCCGCGGGTGTGCGCCGGCAAGTGGTCGGCGTCGCCGATCGCGAGCGCGCCCCGGTCATGGCGGCGGCCCTCGCCCGCCTGGCCACGGAGCACGCGTTGGTGGTGCACGGGGAGGTCGGCATGGACGAGATCTCGCCCACCGGGGCCACCGACGTGTGGGAGGTGCGGGGCGGCGCTGTCACGAGTTGGCGACTCGATCCTGCCCGCTACGGGCTCGCGATCGAGGATGTGGCGGCGTTGCGGGGCGGGAAACCCGCGGACAACGCGGAACGCGTGGAAGGCCTGCTCCGGAACGGGGCGGGGGACGCGGCCGGCGCCGCCGCGGTGCTCCTGAACGCGGCCGCCGCGATCTACGTGGCGGGCCTCGCGCGCACCTACGAAGACGGCATCGCCCGGGCCCGCGACGCCCTCGGCTCGGGCTCGGCGCGCCGGGCGCTCGAGCGGCTGCGGGCGGCTAGTACTTCCGGATGACCCCCACCACGATCCCCTGCACGAGGATGTCGCGCTCGTTCACGCGCAGCGGGGTCATCGCGGGGTTCGCGGGCTCGAGCCGGATCCAGCCGCCCGGCTCGCGGTAGAATTTCTTCACGGTGGCGCTCTGGCCGTGCACCAATGCGACCACCGTCTGCCCATTGTCGGCGGCGTTGCGCTCGTGCACGACGATGAAGTCGCCGTCCTTGATGTGCTCGTCGATCATGGAGGTGCCTCGGACCTTGAGCACGTAGCTCCGGCCGCGGCGCGGGATGAGCTCGTCGGGGACCGCGATGGCGTCGTCGCCCGAGATCGCCTCGATGGGTGCGCCCGCCGCCACGAGCCCGAGCAGGGGCAGCTCCGTCGCGCCGGTCTGCCCCTTCGGCGGCACGATCTCGATCGCGCGGCTTTCGTTGTGGGCGCGCCGGATATAGCCCTTGCGCTCGAGGTTGGTGAGATGCTCGTGAACCGTGGCGAGCGACTGGAAGCCGAACTGGCGGGCGATTTCCTCGAAGCTCGGGGCGTAGCCCTTGGACTCGATGTGGGTCGAGATGAAGTCGAGGATTTCGCGCTGGCGGCGTGTGAGCGGCATCAGGAGTCCCGAAAATAACCCGAAGCTAATCTACCCGAAAATCACCCGAACGCAAGCATGCCCCCGGCCACGCTGGATGAGATTCTGTCCGTCACGCGGGCGCGCGTGGCCGCCCTCCGGCCGCGCGCCCGCGAGCTGGAGCGCCGGGCGTCCGCCGCCCCGCCGCCGCGTCCCTTCCACCAGGCGCTGAACGGCAGCACGCTTGGGGTGATCGCCGAGGTGAAGCGGCGCTCCCCCTCCGCGGGAGCGATCCGGGAAGACCTCGATCCTGTGGAGCATGCGCTGGCGTACGCGCGGGGGGGCGCGGTCGCGGTGTCCGTGTTGACGGACGAAGTGCACTTCGGCGGCTCGCTCGACGACCTGACGCGCGTGGCGCAGCAGGTGGCGCTGCCCACGCTGCGCAAGGACTTCATCCTCGACGAGCTGCAGGTGCTCGAGGCGCGGGCGGCCGGCGCGAGCGCGGTGCTTCTCATCGTGCGGGCGCTGGCGGGTCGGCGGCTCGGCGCCATGGCAGCCGCGGCGCGGGGCCAGGGGCTCGGAGTCCTGGTCGAGGTGCACACCGAGGCGGAGCTCGAGCGGGCGGTGGCGGCCTCCCCGACCGCGATCGGCGTAAACAGTCGGGACCTGGCGAGCTTCGCCGTGGATCTCGAGGCGGCCGTGCGGCTCCTGGCGCGGGTGCCCCAGGGCATTCCGGCGGTGGCCGAGAGCGGGATCGAGACGCGGGCGGACGTGGAGCGGGTCGCGGCGGCCGGCGCGGACCTGGTGCTCGTGGGGACGTCCGTGGCCCGCCGGGACGATCCGGCCGCCGCGGTGCGCGCGCTCGTCGGAGTACGGCGAACTGGAAGGAGCGGGTGTTAATGCGGAATGCGGAGTGCGGAGTGCGGAATGGCAAGGTGGGGATCGAGAGGACCATGCCCGAGTGAGCATCCCGAAGCTTGTCGAGCGCGCCGTGGACGGCCGCTTCGGCCCCTACGGCGGGCGTTACGTGCCCGAGACGCTGATGGCCGCGCTTGAGGAGCTGGCGCGGGTGCACGACGACGCGAAACGCGATCCGACTTTCTGGGCCGAGCTCGACGCCCTGCTGCGCGACTACGTGGGGCGGCCCACGCCCCTGACGGAAGCACCGCGGCTCGCGGCCGAGGCGGGGGCGGAGGTGCGTGTGCTGCTCAAGCGCGAGGACCTGAACCACACGGGCGCCCACAAGATCAACAACACGCTGGGCCAGGCGCTGCTGGCGCGCCGCATGGGGAAGCGACGCATCATCGCCGAGACCGGCGCGGGGCAGCACGGCGTCGCCACGGCGACCGTGTGCGCGAAGTTCGGCCTTGAGTGCGTCGTGTACATGGGCGAGGAGGATATGCGGCGCCAGCGGCTCAATGTGTACCGCATGGAGCTGATGGGGGCGCGCGTCGTGCCGGTCACGGCGGGGACGCGCACTCTCAAGGACGCGACCAACGAAGCGTTGCGCGACTGGGTCACCAACGTCACGACGACGCACTACATCATCGGGTCGGTGGTGGGGCCCGATCCCTTCCCGCGTATCGTGCGGGACTTTCAATCGGTGATCGGGCGCGAAGCGCGCGCGCAAGTGTTGGAGCGCTACGGCCGGCTCCCCGCGACCGTGGCGGCCTGCGTGGGGGGCGGGTCGAACGCGCTCGGGATCTTCCACGCTTTTCTCGACGACCGGGAAGTGGAGCTCGTGGGTGTGGAGGCGGCGGGGGAGGGGCTGACCTCGGGGCGCCACTCGGCCTCGCTCGCGCGCGGGCGTCCCGGCGTGTTCCATGGCAGCCTCAGCTACCTGCTCCAGGACGCCAACGGCCAAGTGCAGCCCGCCCACAGCGTTTCCGCGGGTCTCGACTACCCCGGAGTGGGCCCCGAGCACGCTTACCTGAAGGATACCGGTCGGGTATTGTATGTTGCGGTCACGGACCAGGAGGCGCTCGCGGCGTTCGCGGCGCTGTCCCGGCTCGAAGGCATCCTGCCGGCCCTGGAGAGTGCGCACGCCGTGGCGTGGGTGCTCGGGCGGCGGGGGAACTGGCGTGCGGGCGACCTCGTGCTCATCAACCTGAGCGGTCGGGGCGACAAGGACGTCGCTATGGTTGCAGAACTGACTGGAGCGAAGCTCTGACCGGGATCAGCCGGTTTCCGCCCAGTGAGCCCCCGGCCGAGCTGGCGCTGCCCCCGGCCCAGGTCGAGGAGCTGATGCAGGTCCTCGTCAAGGGTCTGCGCGCCACCCAGTTGTATCTCCCGAACAATCCGGTCTACCAGCGCGCCGTGGAGAACATCAAAGGGGCCTTCCGGCACGTGTGGCAGGCGACCGACGACCTGCATTTCGACATCGGGGAGACCGAGCTCCGCTGGGAGGACGCAGTCGTCTACAGCCAGGACAATCGCAGCGAGAGTATCGCGTGGACGCTGTACAAGGACGGCGTCCGCTCGCTCACCTTCAAGCGGGGAGTGGAGGACGGCGAGATCGTCAAGTTCTTGAGCGTGCTGCAGCAGGCCAAGAACCTCCAGGCGGATGCCCCCGAGGACCTGCTCACGCTGCTGTGGGCTCAGGACTTCCAGTTCGTGAGCTACACCTTCCGCGACCTGGTCGCCGAGGACGCGGTGCCGATCGAGGCCGGGGAGACCATTCCGTCCACGCCGCCGACGGTCGTGCGCCAGCAGGTGGAGGAAGAGGCGCCTCCCAAGCGGGAGGGGCTCGTCTCGATCGACGACTTCGATACCACCCTCTACTTCCTGGATGAGAAGGAGGTCGAGTACCTCAAGGGCGAGGCGGAGCGGGAGTACCAGCAGGACCTGCGGCGCAACGTGCTGTCGATGCTCTTCGACCTGCTGGAGCTCCAGACCTACGTCACGGTGCGGGCGGAGCTGATCTCGATCCTCGAGAACTTCATTCCTTATCTGCTCGGCGCCGGCGACTTCCGCTCGGTGGCTTTCATCCTGCGCGAGACGCACGTGATCCTGCAGCGCGCCCGCGAGCTCACCCCCGAGCACCGCCAGACGCTCGACCACCTGCCGGCGCGCCTGTCGCAGTCCGACGCGCTGTCGCAGCTGGTGCAGTCTCTGGACGAGGCGTCGGTGCACCCCACGGAGGAAGAGCTGTCGGAGCTCTTCCAGGAGCTGCGGCCCGAGGCCTTGCCGACGCTGATGGGATGGGTCCCGAAGCTCACGAACGAGCGCGTCAAGGAGCTGGTCCACACGGCGGCGGAGCGGCTGGCGCTCGCCAACGCGGCGGAGGTGCTCAAGGCGCTGGCCAGCGAGGACGGCGCGACGCAGCTCGAGATGGTGCGGCTCGCCGGGCGGCTGAAGCTGCCCGGGGCCCCGGAGGGGATGGGTCCGCTGCTCGAAAGCGGCGACCGAACGCTCAAGCTCGCGGTGGTGGAGGCGTTGACCGCGATCGCGAGCCCCGCCGCGATGCGACTGCTGGAGCAGGCGGTGGACGACGGGGACCGCGACGTGCGGATCGCCGGCGTGCGCTTCCTGGCGCAACGCGGACACCGCAACGCGCTGGCGCGCGTCGAGGCCGCCGTGACGGGCGGCAAGCTCAAGAACGCCGACCTCACGGAGAAGATGACGTTCTTCGAAGCCTACGGATCGCTGGCGGGGGCGAAGGGGATCTCCGTGCTGGAGAAGATGCTGCTCGCCAAAGGCCTGCTCTCGAAGAAGGAAGACCCCGAGACGCGCGCCTGTGCGGCGATGGCGCTGGGGAAGATCCGCAGCGCCGAGGCCCGGGGGGTGCTCGAGAAGGCGGCGCAGGACAAGGAGGCCCTGGTGCGGAACGCCGTGAGCCGCGCCCTGCGGGAGGTCGGCGCGTGACGGTCCCGGACGGCGGCGCGCGGCGCGCCTCGATGGTGGAGACCGTCCAGGCGACGGACGGCTTCCTGCGCCACGCGGGGCGGGAGTTCCTGGTGGTGCTCTACACCGCCTTCCGCTCCCTGAAGCTGTATCCGCTCGAGAACGATCAGGTGCAGAAGGCGCTGGACGACCTCTGGGCGACGACGAAGCACCTGCTGGAGGTCGAGAAGGAGCTCGAGGTGCGGCTCCAGGGCGAGTTCATCTTCGTGAACTCGACTCGGCTGCGGCTCGACCTCGACAACTACGCCTCGTTCTCCCACATCCTGAGCGTGCTGCACCAGTGCGGCATCGGCGCGGTGCGCGTCGACGAAGGGGTGGACCGCAAGCAGCTCCAGCAGTTCATG
>Ga0209160_1003797_pt1 | contig 12217 bp, 10 predicted proteins | sample GraSoiAngelo_153_FD_186167 | JGI IMG/M metagenome (GOLD analysis project Ga0209160, IMG submission 186167) | Grasslands soil microbial communities from the Angelo Coastal Reserve, California, USA - 14_1009_12_40cm (SPAdes) (version 2) | ecosystem: Environmental > Terrestrial > Soil > Grasslands ...
GATGGTCTTGTCGAAGCCGACCGCGATCTGGTGCTCCTTCGGCGATCTGGTAATCGCGCTGATGTGAAAGCCAGACGTGTCGAAACGGGTGAGATCCTGGTCGCGCGTGTCGCGGACGGATCTCAGAATCTCCAGATAATAAATCGCTTCGAGGAAATTCGTCTTGCCATGGCCGTTGTCGCCGATAAGGGCGACGCCTTCGGGAGGGAGCTCGAGATCTACTCGTTCCAGATTTCGGAAGTCACGGATCGCGATCCTCTCGAGCCAAACCTTCATTTCCCCTTGAAAGCTAAGGCCCGCCCTTCCGCCTTCATCTACCCTTAAAGGACGGAGGGCGCTTGTCGAGGAAGGCGCGCATCCCTTCGCGCATGTCGTCGGTGGCGGCGAGCAGTCCAAAGTGATTCGCCTCGAGAATGAGTCCTTCGTCGAGGGACATCTCCAGCCCGCGATCTATTGCTTCGATGCAGAGCGCGATGGCGAGCGGACCGTTGGCGAGGATTGTCTTCATCATTTCTCTGGCTGCGTTCATGAGATCCGGGGCGGGCACCACCTTGTTGACGAGGCCGATGCGGTAAGCCTCGGCGGCGTCGATCATCTCGCCGGTCATGAGTAGCTGTAGCGCTCGTCCTTTGCCGACGAGCCGCGGCAGCCGCTGACTGCCGCCGTATCCGGGTAAAATCCCGAGCTTGCTTTCGGGCTGGCCGAACTTGGCGGCGTCGGATGCGATGCGGATGTGACAGGACATCGCCAATTCGCAACCACCGCCGAGTGCGAAGCCATTAACAGCCGCTATCACCGGCTTGGGGCAGGTCTCGAATCTGCGAAACACATCCTGTCCCGCGCGCGCACGTGCTTTGCCCAGCACAGGGGTCTGGCCCGACAATTCGGAGATGTCGGCGCCGGCGACGAAGGCGCGTCCAGCGCCGGTGAGGATCACGCCGCCGATCGCATCGTCAACGCGGATTTCGTCGATGGCGTGTCCGAGCTCGGCGATGGTCGCATCGTTGAGGGCGTTGAGCTTGTCGGGACGGTTGATCGTCAGCGTGGCGACGCGGTCCGCGACCTCCAGCGTCAGGAATTTGAAGGGCATGGAGATGTTTTTGTTGGTAGATTTGCGGCGGCCGGCGGCCGGAGTCTTGCGCCGGCAAAAGCCAAATCTACCCAGAAAGTTTCTCTCTTGGGCTGCTGCTTTTTCGGGGCAATCGGAGTAAATGGCGCAGAAGTGGATCGTTCGTGAAGGCTCGAAGTCGCGGGGATTCCGATACAAGGGGCCAGCAGGCAATGCGGTGAAGGGAGCGCGGGAGCTGGAGCGCATCGACGCGTTGCGGATTCCGCCCGCCTGGCGCGACGTGCACGTCTCGACCAATCCGCGGGCCGCGATTCAGGTGTGGGGCTTCGATGCGCGCGGTCGCAAGCAGTACAAGTATCATCCGCGTGCGGTCGAGAAGGGCGAGCTGCGCAAGTATTACCGCGTGCGGCAGATGGCGCGGGATCTACCGACGTTGCGGGCGAAGATCCAGCGGGATTTCCGGAAGAAGGAGCTGACCAGGGAGAAAGTGTGCGCCGGCATCGTTCGATTGATTGCGCACGGATTCTTTCGGGTTGGCAGCGAGAAGTACCAGAAGGAAAACAATACCTTCGGCATCACGACAATGCGGAAATCCCACGTCAGCGTGATAGGCGACATGGTGGAATTCGAGTACAAGGGCAAGAGATCGATCACGCAGCGGAACGTGGTAGTCGCTAAAGACCTCGCTCGTTTCATCTCGGCGTTGCTCGAAACGCCGGGGCCGCGGCTCTTTCGTTACGTCGAGGACGGCAAGTGGCGCGATGTCGACTCACGCGATGTGAACGAGTACATCGAGCGCGTCGCGCAATTTCCCTATACGGCGAAGGATTTCCGGACCTGGGGTGGAACGCTACGTGCGGCGACGGTGCTCGCTGAGCTGGGGAAGGGGAAGAGCCAGAACGAGCGGAAGAAGAACGTCGTCACAGCAGTGCGGTTGGTCGCGGCAGAGCTGGGCAACACACCTACTATATGTAGGAAGTCGTATGTGCACCCGGTGGTCGTAATGAAGTATCTTCGCAGCGGCACCACTATATCGCTGCCGAAGCATCTCACTCACTCGGATAACAGACTAGGTCACGCACCAGAGGAGAGCGCGTTGATCGATTTTCTTGACGAGTACTTTCCGGAACGGCGCAAAGAACTTCGTCCTGAGGAAACCTTTTCCCGGCGTTCAGGGGAGCGTGGGCAATGACAGAACCCGCCGTCTCCCGAGGCGAGGGCGTCTTTTTTCCGGCGCGTCGGGTTGATACGGCGCAGAAGCACGTCCTCGCCATCGATCAGGGCACGACCGGCACGACGGCGCTGATGCTCGCCGCCGACGGCCGGGTGACCGGACGCGGGTATCAGGAAATAACTCAACACTATCCGCAGCCCGGCTGGGTCGAGCATGACGCGGAGGAAATCCTCGAGCGGACACTGTTGGCGGCGCGTGATGCAATCGCCATGGCCGGTGTCCGTCCCGATGTGATCGGCATAACCAATCAGCGCGAAACGGTCGTGCTCTGGCACCGCGATACGGGGAAGCCGCTGGCGCGCGCCATCGTCTGGCAGGATCGTCGCACGACGGAGCGCTGTCTGCAGCTGCGCAACAAGGCGGCGTTCATCGCCCAACACACTGGACTGCGCCCCGATCCTTACTTCTCGGCGAGCAAGATCGAATGGCTGCTCAAGAAACCCGAGATCGCATTCGTCGCTCGCAACGGTCGATTGCTGGCAGGGACGATCGACACCTGGCTCATCTGGAAGCTCACCGGGGGGAAAGTGCACGCGACGGATCCGACGAATGCGTCGCGCACTCTCTTGTTCGACATCACGCGCCTCCGCTGGAGCAAAGAGCTCTGCGATCTCTTCCACGTCCCCACCGACATCTTGCCCGAGGTTCGTCCGTCGGCGGGAGATTTTGGCAAGACGGTCACGTCGTTCTTCGGCAAGGCGATTCCGATCACCGGAGTCGCCGGCGATCAGCAGGCGGCGCTGTTCGGGCAAGGATGCTGTGGCGCCGGTCAAGCGAAGAACACTTACGGCACCGGCGCGTTTCTCCTGCTCAATACCGGCAACAAGGTTCCACGTCCGGGCGACGGGCTCCTGGCGACGGTTGCCTGCGATGAAAAGGGCGGCGCGGCATACGCTCTCGAAGCATCGATCTTCGTCGCCGGCGCGGCGATTCAGTGGCTCCGCGATGGACTGGGCATTTTGTTCAATGCTGAGGAGAGCGAGCGCCTGGCGCGATCACTCGAATCGAACGACGGCGTCTACTTCGTACCGGCACTGGTCGGACTCGGCGCGCCGAACTGGGAGCCGCGGGCGCGGGGAACGATCGTCGGACTGACAAGAGGGACGACGAGGGCGCATTTCGCGCGCGCAGCGCTCGAAGCAATGGCTTATGGATCCGCTGAGATGCTCGCGGCGATGGCAAGGCGCGCTCGCGTGAGTTTTCAATCGCTGCGCGTGGACGGCGGCGCCGCGGCAAATAATTGGTTGCTTCAATTCCAATCGGACGTGCTCGGCATTCCGGTCGAGCGTCCGGACATGATCGAGACGACCGCACTCGGCGCGGCCGGCTTGGCCGGCATTGGTGGCGGAGTATGGCAGGACGTCGCGGAGTTCATCGGCACCAGACAGTTCACTCGATTCACGCCGGCTATGGAGAAGCCCGCCGCGACTGCCTTGATGCACGGATGGCAGCGGGCGGTGAGAGGAGCGCTAGTCTGGGCGCGCGACAAGGGCGAGGAAGCTGGCAAGACTAGCAAGCGCCGTTCAACCGCAAAGAAGGCCGCTCGTGTGAGCGGGTCGAAGACCCGAGCAAAATCGAAATCGGCGGGCCGGCGTTCGAAGTGAATTCGATTCTCAATCTTTGCCTGGCGATCAATATCTTCTACGGACAGATCGCGGCTCCGCAACCGCACCCGGACGCCTGGTTTGGCATCGACAAGATCAAGCACTTCTTCATATCGGCGTTCATCGAAAGCCTTTCCTACAGCGCGCTGCAGGCGGCGCGCGTGCATCACCGCGCGGCGATGACCGGGGCGATCGGAATCACGATTGGATTTGGAGTGGGTCGGGAGATCCACGATCAGCGGACCCCCGGAAATTTCTTCAGTGTGCGTGACCTGACCTGGGACTTGATCGGCACCGGCGCGGGAGCCGCGCTTCTATCGCATACTATAAGGTAGTGCCGCTCTCGATTCGCCAGATCCTGACGGCGATGATCGGTCTGGCCATGATGGTCGTGGTGCCGGCGATTCTGGTTTTCTGGGCGCGGCGCCGCTGGCGGCCGTAATTTGGTCCGACCTGAAACTGGGGATCCTGATGACTCGACTCACTCTGATTACTATCGCAGCGGCATGTGGCTGCGCGTCATCGAACACCGCGCCAGGCTCGGCGAGTACTGAGACGGCGCGCGTCATCGGCAGCACCGCCGAAGGTGGGATGCACGCGATTTCGCATGGATCTGCACCTATCGCCGGCCAGTCGAGCATCGCAGCGCCGGTCGCGAAACTATGGACTGCGATTCCAGCAATCTTTGATTCGCTCGGCATCGCGCCGGGTACTGTCGATCCAGCGAGTCACATGTTCGGAAATCGCGGGCTCCAGATCCGCCGCCAGCTCGGCGGCGTTCGACTGAGCAAGTACATCGATTGCGGCAGCCCGCAGGCGCGCCCGAGCGCCGATTTCTACGACGTCAACTTGTCGGTGGTTACTCAGCTCGCGGCTGTCGACTCAGCCAATACCAAGGTCACGACGACGGTCGACGCGATGGCGCGACCAGTCGCGTTCACCGGGGAGTACATTCGCTGCGCGACGACGGGCGAGATCGAATCGCGCATCGCTAACCTGCTGCAAGCGGCGGCGACACGGTAAATCGGCCTCCCGCTACGAGCGCCGCCCGACCCGGAATCGCGCGGCGGGCGGTGAATGTGTTGTTGAACGCGATCGGTATCGTCCTCGGTGCGTTTGGTATCTGGTTCGCGATCGAGTTGGTTCGCAGCACGATGATGCTTGTATCGTGGGTACATCCGAAGCAAGCGACAGGTCCGGCGGGTTTGGCGGTCGCCACCGTTTCACTCATTGGACTGTTCGGGGTTTTCGTGTTCGGACTGCTGTCGGTGGTCTGCATTACGATCGCGTGCTGGATCCTCGAGCCACTGCGTCGGTGGCGAGAGTGGCGAGCTCACCCGGCCCGAGAATAGTCGACCGCGCTGCTCCGGTTAGTGTCGTCTAACTATGGGGCACGGCCACGGGCACCCAGGTGTCGGCCCCGACGAGCGCACGACCAACGTTCCGATCAGGGCACCGCCTATCCCACCCAGCGCACCGCCGATGGCAGCAGTTCCTCCCCGGCCGAAGTCCAAGATGCAAAAGTCGTTGCATGGTCTGTAGGACTCTGACTTTCGAGCCCGAGTCGAGCGGCCACTCTGGGACGGGCGCATTTTGCGCTGCCGCCAGGCCGGGAACCAGTCCAACCACGATGAGGCAGCTTCTGAGCTTCGCATCTGGCCTCCTTTGCGGTTTGGCCGATCTCGCCTGACGGCAACGCGGGAACAATTACAGTACTGAGGCGGCGTCCAAATACGTCAGATGACGTAGGAGTTGTGATAAGGCGCCAAGCTTCATATGGCGCTCCTCATTCATCTATATTCAGGGCGTGAAGCCACGCACCAAGTTCATCATCGGCGGTGTGCTCGTCATTGGCACCGCGGGCTACCTCGCCGCGAGCGCAATTCGCGACACCGGCGTCTACTACCTCACCCCAGGCGAGCTGTCTGCCAAAACCAAGGCGGATCCGACGTTCTATAACACCGGCGTGAAGGTCGGGGCGCGCGTCGTCAATGGCTCGATCGTGCGCGACCCCGGCGGGCGCGAAGTCGCGTTCAGGATGACCGACGGCGCGCAGACCTACGACGTCGTCTACCGCGGCATCACTCCCGACACCTTCACCGACGGCGTCGACGTCGTGGTCGAAGGACGACTCGGCCGCGACAACACCTTCCGCGCGACGACGCTGCTGGCCAAGTGCGCGTCGCGCTACGAGAACGCACCCGAGAAATACAAAAACACTCCGGGCTACAAGAAGGCGGAGCAGAAAGTCGTTTCCACCTAGCGTCACCGAGTCTAACGCGGTCACGCGAGCGACCTTTCACGGGAGAGCCTATGTCAAATCGTCTGCGCAGATCACGCGTCACAGCCGTCGGACTCGGTTTTGCTTTTCTCGGGATCATGGGGTGCGCCAAGAAGGAACAGGCAGGGAGTGATACGCTTGCCGCGAGCAGTACGGCGGCCAGGACTGATACCACCGCCAACAAGTCGCTCTACGACAGACTGGGAGGCAAGGCGGCGATCACGGCGGTGATCGACACTTTCGTGGCGAAGGTGGCAGCCGATCCACGCATCAACAAGAAGTTCGCGCGCAGCAATATCCCGCGCGTGAAGACTGAGCTCGTAGATCAGGTTTGCGCCGAGACTGGTGGTCCTTGCGCTTACACGGGCCGGTCGATGAAGGAAACGCACCGCAACATGGGAGTGACCGAGGGTGAGTTCAACGCGCTGGTCGAGGACCTCACCGCGGCGCTGAACGTGTTCAAGGTTCCGGCGCGCGAACAGAACGAGCTGTTGACTGCGCTTGGATCCATGAAGGGCGATATCGTCGAGGTAAAGAGCAATGCGACGGGAACCAAACTGCCGGCGACCTTCAAACCGGCGCCGCCGTTGACGGCGATCATCACGAAGAAGTGATCATTCGAGAGGTAAGCGACGGCAGATGATACTGGTTGGTGAGCTGTCCCTGTGGGTCGCTCTACTGATGGCGGCGTGGGCAGCGACGGTTTCGTTCGCCGGCGGACAGCTGCGCCGCGGCGATCTGATCGAGAGCGGCGAAAGAGCTATGTACGCGACGCTGGCGATGGTTGTGCTGGCGTCGCTGGGACTATGGACGGCGCTGCTGACGCATGATTTCTCGATCAAGTACGTCGCGTCGTTCACGAGTGCGAATCTGCCGAAAGTCTACACCATCACTGCGTTCTGGGGCGGCCAGTCGGGGTCGCTGCTTTTCTGGGCGCTGATTCTTTCGATTTACTCGGCGATCACGCTGTACACGAATCGCACGAGCAATCGCGAGTTGATGCCCTATGTCTCGGGCACGCTCGCCCTCATTCTCTTTTTCTTTCTCGCCACGATCTGCCTCGGATCCAATCCATTCGAGCGACTGGACTGGATTCCGATCGATGGGCGCGGGCTCAATCCGCAGCTCCAGAATCCGGGAATGGCGATTCATCCGCCCAATTTGTATCTGGGCTACGTCGGAACTTCGATTCCGTTCGCCTTTGCGATCGCCGCGCTGCTGACGCGTCGTCTCGATGCCGAATGGCTGGCCGCCGTCAGACGATGGGCGCTGCTCGCCTGGTTCTTCAATACCGTCGGCATCGTGCTCGGCATGTGGTGGGCGTACGTGGAGCTGGGGTGGGGCGGCTACTGGGCGTGGGATCCAGTCGAGAACGCGTCGCTGCTGCCGTGGCTGGTGAACACGGCGTTCCTGCACTCGATCATGGTGCAGGAGAAACGCGGGATGCTGCGCAAGTGGAACGTCACGCTAGTGGTCTCGGCGTTTCTGCTGGCGATTTTCGGCACGTTCATAACACGCAGCGGTGTCATCTCGAGCGTCCACTCCTTTGCGCAGTCGCCGGTGGGGAAGTGGTTCGCCGGGTTTTTGATTCTCGCGATTGTGGTAACTGCCTATCTCGTCTCGACTCGCCTCAACGATTTGCGGTCGCACGCCGAGCTGGAGAGCATGGTCAGTCGAGAGGCGGCGTTCCTCTACAACAATCTCGTGCTGGTCGGAATCGCGTTTTCGGTTTTGTGGGGGACGCTGTTCCCGATAATCTCCGAAGCGGTGCGCGGAAACAAGATCACGGTCGGTCCGCCGTTCTTCAACACCGTCAATATTCCGCTCGGGCTGCTGCTGTTGTTGTTGACGGGTATCGGACCATTGATCGCGTGGCGCCGGGCGTCGGTGGCGAATCTCAAGCGGCAGTTCCTGGTGCCGACGGCATCCGCGGCAACGGTCGGGATTCTCTTCTTCGCGCTCGGGGTGCATGACCTGGCGGCGCTACTCTCGTATTCATTCGGCGCGCTGGTGCTGGCGACGATCGTCCAGGAGTTCTACAAGGGCGTCAATGCGCGGCACCGCATGTACGACGAATCGCGGTTGATAGCCCTGCCACGGCTGATCGCGCGCAATCGGCGGCGCTACGGCGGGTACATCGTGCACGCAGGAGTGGTAGTGGTGTTCGCTGCCTTTGCCGGTCTGGCGTTCAAGCGTGAATTCGATCTGACCTTGAATGCGGGCGAAACGAAGGCGGTAACCGACGCGTGGGGACATCGATGGACGTTTCTCAGCCAGGGAATCTCGCGGTATAACGTCTTGAACCGCGAAGTCACGGCGATCGCTCTCGACGTCACGCGAGACGGGAAGCCGGCGGGAGTGATCACGAGTGAGAAGCGGCAGCACGTCGACTCGCGGGGAGCGCCGACGTTCGAGCCGTCGACCGAAGTCGGGATCAAGGGGTCATTCAAGCAGGATGTCTATGTCGTGCTCGCCGGAGTACGTGGAGCGGATGCGGCGGAGATTCGTGTAACGTTCAATCCCTTGGTGCGCTGGGTCTGGCTGGGCGGAGCGTTGATGGCGCTGGGAGGGCTGGTCGTGATGTGGCCGGCGGCGGACAGGAAGAGGGTGCAGGCGGGCTATGCGGCTGTTCTGAAGCCGAGGCGGATCGGGGAAGTAGGGGATCTAGTTGGAGCGTGAACTCGCGGGTAGCGGGGCCAACGGGATTACGAACTGCGAGCTAATTGCGAACTACGAACTCGCTGCGAACTGCGAACCGACTGCGAAGGGAGAGCTGAGAAGTTGTGATAAGTAGACGCGATTTTGTTTTGGGATTGCCGGCGTTCGGGCTTCTTGCTGCGGCACTGCCTCGGCGCTCCCTCGGCGCGCAAGCGGCGGTGCAGACGTTCAACGGGCCGATGGCGGATGCGAACGAGGTCTATCGGTCGGTGACGTTGCCCGCGAAAGCCAATGCGACCGCATCGATGACCGACGCGCAGCGGGACGAGCTGGAGCACCAGATACACTGTCAGTGCGGGTGCAACCTCGATGTCTACACCTGTCGCACGACCGACTTCGCGTGCAGCGTTTCGCCGGCGATGCATGCAGATGTGATGGGACTCGTCGCCGGTGGGCACACCGCGCAGGAAATTCTGGCGGCGTTCAAAGCCGTTTACGGTGAAAAAGTTCTGATGGCGCCGGTGAAAAGCGGATTCAATCTCGTCGGCTATTCGATGCCCTTTGTCGCCCTCGCCGCGGGCGCGGTGATCGTCAGCGCACTACTCAAGCGGTGGAAGTCGCGCGCGCCTCTGCCCGCCGCCGTCGCTGCGCATCCGATTGACGCCACTGAGGGGGAGCTTGCCGCGCTCGACGCTGAAGTGAGACGTGACACGTGACAGCGCTCATAATCGGGACGGCGCTGGCAGTGGCATCACTTTGCTACGTGCTGTATCCACTTTTTCGCACCGAAGTAGCGACGGTGCCGCGCGCGCCGCGGCTGGGAAAAGCGGGTCCGAGTCCAACGCTCGATGCACTGCGCGAGCTCGAGTTCGATCGACAAACCGGCAAGATCTCCGACGCTGATTATGTCCCGCTCAAAGCGCGATACACGGAGCAGGCATTGGCGGTGATGCGCGCGGGGAATGCGTCCGTCTGCGAAAAGTGCGGGCCTCGCCCGGAAGCCGATGCGGAGTACTGCTCAAATTGTGGGACGGCGGTTATCCGGTAAGAATCGCTCGGTCGGCGGCGCCGGTAATCCGAAATCAGGCGGTCCAACTGCCATTTTTCTATCATCTACTGTCGTTTTTCTATCACAAACAAATAGTCCCCTCTTGACGCGCAGCCCGGGCGCTTGAACTATGTGGACGCGAAATCGAGTACGGACGCCATAAGACTTTCTGGGGGAAGAAGTTAGGCCGGACCCCGGCCCCCTCGCTCGGCTCGTGTGTACGGTTTTCGCAATAGAGACAACCATACCGTGCACCGTGGAGGAACGGGCTGATGGCAGTACGAGATTTCGTCGACGAAAAAGGGATGAAATGGAGAGTCTGGCCCGTCCTGCGCTCGTCGATCCACCCAAAAACTGCGGCCGAAGATTACCTCGGCGACTACGGCGAGGGCTGGCTCTGCTTCGAGTCGCAACACGAACGCCGCCGACTGGCGCGCTTTCCGGAAGACTGGGACAAAATGGCGGACGGAGATCTGGTTAAGCTGCTCGCCAGAGCGGCCGTCGTTCCGACTCGCGGCAGCGGCAGGACGCCTCCCAAACCAGGCGACTCCATCACACCGTAGTCACTGCCCGCTTCAGCTGTCCTGCTAAGGGCAACCATCCTTAATATCCGGGAGTCCAAGTAGTAGCGCTGACTGTCGGTGATCGCCGCGCGGCGCGAAAACCTCCTCTCCGGTCTTCATGCGCCTCAGCTCATTGATCCGCGCACTGCTCGTCGTCTTGGTCGCGTCGGTCGCGCTCGCACGGCCGGCTTCCGCGCAGGTCGACATCATCCGCGGCCAGGTGATTGGTCCGGAAGGGAAGCCACTAGAGGACGCCAAAATCACGGCGACGTCGCTTTCCGGAAACGTCAACCGCAGCGCCCGCACCGATAAGAATGGCCGGTACACCATCACTTTCCCTGGCGGCGAAGGCGACTACTTCGTGGAATTCTCGGCGATTGGATACGCAGCGCGGAGATTCGAGGTCAAGCGCACTGCCGATCAGGAGATTCTGGTCGCTGACGCCAAGCTCCTTCGTGCGGCCGGCCAGCTCGAGACGGTGAAGGTCACCGGCCAACGCGATCGACCTGAGCGCAACGATGCCACGCCCGACATCAGCGGCAGCGAGCGGCCAGTCGACAACAGTGCCGTTCCCGCCGACCAGCAGGGAGACATCGCGGCAATGGCAGCTTCTCTCCCGGGAGTCACGCTGGTTCCGGGACAGGATGGCGATCCCTCCGGATTCTCGGTGCTCGGTCTCTCGCCCGACCAAAACCAGACGACGCTCAACGGGCTGAACTTCGGCGGGTCCAACCTTCCGCGCGACGCCAACGTCACGACTTCATTGGTCACTACGCCATACGACGTCTCGCGCGGCGGATTCAGCGGAGCACAGTTCCAGATTCGCGGGCGCCCGGGCTCGAACTACATCACGCGCACGATGAGTCTCAATCTCGACGCGCCTCAGCTCCAATGGACGGATCGCGCCGCGCAGTCGCTGGGCCAGCAGTACAGCAACGTTTCGGTTGGCGGATTGTTGGCAGGACCGATCAGGCAGGACGCGTCGTTCTACAACTTCGCGTATCAACTTGGACGCCGCTCGAACGATCTGAGATCGCTACTCAATACCGACGCGATCGGCCTGCAGACGTCGGGCATCGCACCGGACTCAGTTACCAGGTTGCTGGCAATTCTGCAGCAGCTGGGGATTCCGACTGTAACCGGAAGACTACCGAGCAGCAGACTGGGTGAGCAGGGATCGATTTTTGGGAGTTTTGACGTTGCGCCGCAGTCATCGTCGAGCGGCCAGGCCTTCAATCTCTCCTACAATGGAAGCTGGAATCAGCAGACGCCGGCGTCATCGCTGACGAACGAATTGCCGGCGCACAGCGGCGACCACACCAACTGGAATGGGGGATTGCAGGCGCGGCACACGAATTATTTCGGCGTCGGGATACTGAGTGAGACATCCCTCGGGCTCAATCGCTCGCGCAACTACAGCGACCCGTATCTCAGCATGCCGAGCGGAACGGTTCTGATCACGTCGACGTTTCCGGATGGATCGACGAGCATCAAGCCGGTGTCGTTCGGTGGCAGCTCGAACATGAACACCAGCCAGACGAACACCGGCACCGAGCTGACCAACCAGCTGTCGTGGTTCAGTGCCAGCAACAAGCATCGCATCAAGTTCACGACGGAGTTGCGTCGCGATGCGTTCACTCAGAATCAGCAGGTCAATACACTCGGCTCCTTCACGTTCAACTCCCTGGCAGATCTCGAGGCGCAGCGCCCGTCATCCTTCAGCAGGCAGCTCGCGCCGAGGATAAGGACCGGGAGCCAAT
>Ga0209160_1003801_pt1 | contig 12210 bp, 5 predicted proteins | sample GraSoiAngelo_153_FD_186167 | JGI IMG/M metagenome (GOLD analysis project Ga0209160, IMG submission 186167) | Grasslands soil microbial communities from the Angelo Coastal Reserve, California, USA - 14_1009_12_40cm (SPAdes) (version 2) | ecosystem: Environmental > Terrestrial > Soil > Grasslands ...
CCTGGGCCAGAACCAGCCACTGATCATCGTGGACGGAATCCCGATCGATAACTCGGCGGCCACGAACAGCGGCTACGGCCCCGGGGCGGGGTCCTCCATGGGGGGCTACGACATTGGGAACGCGGCCGCAGACATCGACGCCAACAACGTCCAATCGGTGACCGTGCTGAAGGGTCCGAACGCCGCGGCGCTGTACGGGTCGCGCGCGTCGAACGGGGCGATCGTCATCGTGACGAAGAACGGTCGCGGCGGGCCGAGCGATGCTTTCGGCGTCACCGCCACGTTCGGCACGACGCTCGAGACTCCGCTGCGGCTGCCGGACTATCAGAACCAGTACGGCCAGGGCTTCTACGGCGAGTTCGACTTTGTAGACGGCAACTTCGGTGGGCAGAACGACGGAGCGGACGAGAGCTGGGGCCCGAAGCTCGACGGCCGGACCACGGGGTGTGTCTACCCGAAGGACGCTTCGGGTAAATCCATCGTCGGTGCTTACGACACGACCAAGCCGTGCCGGCAGTTCTTCGGCGTGGGGCCGTGGGCCCCGCACCCCAACAACGTGCGCGACTTTTGGGACAACGGTCTGGTCACCAACGTGAACGTCGCCGTCGCTCGCAGTAGCGCGCGCAACAACGTGCGGTTGTCGGTGGGCCGTACCGGTGAGAGCGGGATGTACCCCAGCAACAGCAATACCCGTACGGACCTGGCGATCGCCGGCGGGACGCAGATCTCCAACCGCTGGAGCGCGGAGGCGTCGATCAACTACATCAACGACGGCATGCTGAACCAGCCGGCGCAGGCCTACGAAGAGATCGACCCGATGCAGGGCTTCATCTGGTTCGGCCGGCAGGTGGACACGCGGTTGCTGAAGGACAACCTGTACCGCAACCTGAGCGACCCGCTCACGCAGCAGATTCTGGGGGGCAACGACCTGCGCGCGGACGCGCCGATCCAGTACAGCTGGAACTACAGCTACCACGCCAATCCGTACTGGGAGGCGCAGGTCAAGACGACCGACTACTCGCGCGACCGCGGGCTGGGCCACGCGTCCGTCACGTACAAGGTCAACGACTGGCTGAGCGTCACCGGCCGCACGGGCCGTGACTGGTACCAGAACCGCTTCCGCGCCAACTACCCCGTGAACAACATCTCGCCCTTTAACGGGGGCGGGCTCCTGGACGTGGGCGAGACCCACAGCGAAACCAATAGTGACTTCCTCATCACCGGCACCCGGCCGCTATTGAAGGACCTGACCGTCACGGTGAACGCCGGGGGCAACGCTCGCGTGAATGACTTTCACTCCAACACAGGCATTGTCAGGAAGCTGGCGAGTCCCGGCGTCTACACCCTACAGAACTCGGATGGCCAGCCGACCGACACGCTCCACCAGGAGCAGAAGAAGGTCAACTCGCTCTACGGCTTGGCCAGCTTCAACTACAAGAACTGGCTCAACGTGGACGTGACCGGCCGCAACGACTGGTCCTCGACGCTTCCGACCGGTCACAACTCCATCTTTTACCCCTCGGTCGGCGCGGCTTTCATCTTCACGGACGCGCTGCGCGTCCAGAGCCGTTTCATTTCCTATGGCAAGCTGCGTGCGAGCTGGACTCGCGTCGGCAACGACACCGATCCCTACCAGCTGCGGGCCGTGTACGCGGCCGGCCAGACACCGTGGGCTGGCCAGCCCAGCTACACCGCGCCCGACCGGCTGCCGCAACCCGATCTCAAACCGGAGCAGACGACAGGTCAGGAGATCGGCGTCGACCTCGGGTTGCTCGACAACCGGGTGTCCCTGAACGCCACGCTGTACCAGAAGTCCACCACCAACCAGATCCTGCCGGTCTCGATCTCGCAGGCCACGGGCGACAGCCAGGCCGTGGTGAACTCCGGCGAGGTACGCAACCGCGGCATCGAGCTGGCGGCGACCATGAGGCCGATCGAGCGGCCCGACTTCAGCTGGAGCGTGGTCGTGAACTGGTCGAAGAACACCAACAAGGTGCTGTCGCTCTACGGCGGCGTGCAGCGCATCGTCGTGGGCTCGTACTGGGGTGTCAGCGTCACGGCCGATTCCGGCCAGCCGTACGGCAACCTGGTGGGCACGATGTGGATGCGCGACGGTCAGGGCCACATCATCGTCGACTCGACGAGCGGGCTGCCGATGCGCGATTCGCGCCAGGTCGTGCTCGGCAACTACAACCCCGACTGGTCGGGCGGCATCACCAACACGCTCACCTACAAGAACCTGAGCCTGTCGTTCTCGTTCGACGGACAGCTGGGCGGCAAGGTCTACTCGGTGACGAAGTGGTTCGGCCAATACTCGGGCATCCTGCAGGCCACCCTGCAGGGACGCGAGAACCAATGGAACGACCGCTTCGTGGTGCCGAACGCCGTCTACGAGAGCGGCAAGCCCGACACGACGCACGTGCTGGCCCAGGACTACTGGCACAACACCTTCTACGCGAACGAGATGGGTATCGTGGACGCGAGCTATCTGAAGCTCCGCGAGCTGCGCCTGGCGTACAACATGCCGTCGTCGGTGGCGCGGCTCATCGGCTTCTCGCAGGCGACCATCGCGCTGGTGGGCCGCAATCTGCTGCTCTGGGCGAAGCAACCCACCATCGACCCGGAGACGGCGTTCGATACCGGCAACCGGCAAGGCGTCGAAAACGGCCAGTTGCCCACCGCGCGCAGCCTCGGCCTCACTCTGTCCGTGCGGCCGTGAGCCGCTTGGGAAAAGGAGAACGATCATGAGACACCAAATCCTGAGCGTCCTCGCCGCGCTGCTCGCGAGCACGGCGTGTGGCGATCTGACGTCCATCAACAACAACCCGAACGGGCCCACCGACGTGCAACCGCCGTCCATGCTGTCGAACGCGATCCAGACCGTGGTCGACCGGGTCGACGGTCCCAATAACAACCTGGACATCCGTGGGGGCGGGCTGTGGGTGCAGTATTACGCGGAGATCCAGTACCGCGACGAGGACAAGTACATCGTCCGACCGGGAGTGGATGGAGAATGGGGCATGTACAGCGGTCCCCTGGAGGACTTCCAGCGGATGATCAACAAGGGTGTGGCCGCGGGCGTGCCCAACTGGGAGGCCGTGGGGCGGATCATGAAGTCCTACGTCTTCAGCGTCATGACGGACGCCATGGGCGACATTCCGTATTCGGAGGCGTTTCAGGAGCGCGCGCTCCTGACGCCGAAATACGACACGCAGCAGGCGATCTACACGGCCCTGTTCGCCGATCTGGCGAAGGCCAGCCAGCAGATCGATCCAGCGGGCATCGGCTTCGGGAGCGGCGACATCATGTACGGCGGCGACATGACCACGTGGCGGAAGTTCGCCAACTCGCTCCGGCTGCGCCTGGCGATGCATCTCACGAATGTCGCTCCGGCTACGGCGCAGAGCGAAGCGCTGGCAGCCGTCACCGCTGGCGTCTTCGCGAGCAACGACGAGAGCGCGCAGCTCATGTACCTGGCGTCGGCGCCCAACCAGAACCCGGTCTACACGAACGTTCATGTGGACAAGCGCGACGACTACGGCATGAGCAAGACGCTCGTGGACTCGATGCTGAGCTGGAACGACCCACGCTTGCCGATCTATGCGCAGCCGAACGACACTACTGGCGCCTACCAAGGGCTGCCCAACGGGTTGAACGACGGCGCCGGCCCCCAACTCAAGTTCATCTCACGCTTCGGCACCTTCTGGCGCGAGACGCCCGCCGCGCCCCTCGCCCTGCTCACGTACTCCGAGGTGCTGTTCCTCGAGGCCGAGGCGGCGGAACGCGGCTGGATCACCGGCAACGCGACCCAGCTGTACGCCGACGCGATCCGCGCCTCGATGGAGCAATACGGCATCGCCACGACGGCGATCGATGCCTACCTGGCTCAGCCGCGGGTGGTGTACGCCACCGGGGCCGCGGGCCTGACGCAGATCGCATACCAAAAGTGGGTGTCGCTGTTCTTGCAAGGCATGGAGGGGTGGACCGAAGTGCGCCGCACCGGCGTCCCGGCGCTGGTTCCGGGTCCCAACGCGGTGCTCACCAAGATTCCGGAACGCCTGCCGTACTCGGACAACGAGGCGGTGCTGAACAAGGCGAACCTGGACGCGGCCGTCGCGGCGCAGCACTTCAGCAGCAGCACCGACCTGACGACGCCGTTGTGGTTCACGGGGCGGTAGCCCCGGGTCGACCGTCGGATCAGCCGCGGCCGGTCGTGTCCGCGCGCTGGAGAAAGATGAGGATCAGGCCGTGGCCGCGGCTCGGATAGCCGGGCCGCGACGTGACACCGAGCGGATAGATCTCGATGCGGCTCGCCTCGATCGCCTGGAGCGTCACGAGCGGGCAGGTGTCGACGGTGCGCGTGCCGTCGACGTAGACGTCGGGATCGGAGTTGCCCGTCACGCTGTCCCTGCCCCGCAGCTCAACGAGGGGGCAGGGATTCAGGCCGCGCCCCGTGGAGACCTTCACCTGCGGCATGGCTCGCCGGATGGCGTCGAGCACCGTCAAGCCGGGGTTGGCCGAGAGGGCCTCCCCGGTGAGGATCACGGTGCCGGCGGTCGTCTGGGATAAGGGTCGACCGCCGGGCTCCGTGGTCCGGTCAAACGGTTTCGAAGTCGCGCAGCCCAGGACGAGAGTGGAGGAGGCGAGCAGACGTAAGAAAGCCCGGGTACGCAGCATGGTGAACCTCCGCGCGAGTGCAAGGCGTGACGTCACTACGATCGCACGGAGGGCGCTAGGCCGCCAGAACCCCTCGAGTTGCCGACCCCGCTGAAACAACCCTTTTCGAGGTCCCGTCATCTAATCGGGAAACCTCCACCCCAAGGCCGTTCATGATTCTCGGGTTGCCGCTTCTCGCCGCCGTCACGCTCTCCAGTCAGAGTCAAGATCCGCCCCTGCCCCCGCCCCCGCCCCCGGCCCCCGCGAGCAGGGTCCTCGCCACCCGTGCCGCTCAACCGCCGGTCATTGACGGGCGCGACGACGATGCCGTGTGGCGGGAGGCCCAACCGATTACCGGATTTCAAGAGTGGCGGCCCAGCGAGGGCGACCCGCCCAAGCTCCCGACCGAGGCGAAAATCGCCTACGACGCGGCCAACCTGTACGTATTCATCCGCGCCTTCGATCCGCACCCCGACAGCATCATCACGGTGCTCGCCCGGCGCGACTACTTCACGCCCTCCGACATGATCTGGCTGTTCCTGGATTCGTATCATGATCGCCGAACCGGCTATGAATTCGGCGTCAATCCCTCGGGGGTGAAGCTCGACGCGCAGGTCTACAACGACGGCAATGAAGACTTCGCCTGGGACGCGGTGTGGGACGTGGCGACCCGCGTCGATTCGCTCGGCTGGACGGCCGAATTCCGCATCCCGCTGTCGCAGCTGCGTTACGGGCGGCAGAAGCACCACACCTTCGGACTCACGATCGATCGGGACCTGTACCGCTACGCCCAGCGCGTGAGCTGGCCCCTGTTCCGCCAGTCGAAGGCCGGGTTCGTGTCGCAGTTCGGCGAGGTCGACGGGTTCGACGACCTCGAGGCCCCTCGCCGGCTCGAGGCCGCGCCGTACGTGGTGACCAAGAACGTGTCGGAGTTCACGAGCACCGGGATCGGCCGGACGCAGGACATCGCTGGCGGAGGCGACCTGAAGTATCGCGTCGCGTCGAACCTCACCCTGGACGCGACGGTCAATCCGGACTTCGGCCAGGTCGAGGCCGATCCCGCGGTCCTGAATCTGACTGCCTTCGAGTCGTTCTTCAGGGAGCAGCGCCCGTTCTTCGTCGCGGGACGAGGGCTGTTTCAGTTCGACGTCAACTGCACCGCGGTGAACGACTGCAGCACGGGCGAGGGCCTGGTGTACTCGCGGCGCATCGGGCGCGCTCCTGAGCTTGCGAACACCTACAACGATACCACCTCGGCCGCGTTCACCCGCATCCTCGGCGCGGGCAAGCTCACCGGGCGCTTGCCGGGCGGGCTCACGCTGGGAGTGCTCGATGCCGTGACGCAGCACGTCACGGGTGTGGGCGGCGCCACGATCGAGCCAACCAGTAACTACGGCGTGGTGCGGCTGCGCCAGGACCTGCGCGCCGGTGAGAGCAGCATCGGCGCCATCGTCACCGCCGTGAACCGCGACAACGACTTGTTCACGACACAGTACCTGCGTCACAGCGCCTACGTCGGCGCCATAGATTTTCGTCACCGCTTCCCCGGCGGGCGCTACGAGATCTCGGGATCGCTTGACTTGAGCCGCGTCGCGGGAAGCGATTCGGCGATCGCGATCACGCAGCGCGACGCGGCGCACTACTACCAACGGCCCGATGCCCTGCGGTACGACCCGACGCGCACATCGCTCTCGGGCGACGACGAATCGCTGCAGTTCGGCAAGGTGGGCGGCGCGCACGTGCTGTTCCAAACCGGCTACGAGCGCCGCTCCCCGGGGTTCGAGATCAACGACATGGGCTACCTGCAGCGCGCGGATCAGCAGGCGTGGAGCACGTGGGTGGGCTTCTTCGACCGGAAGCGGCGCGCCCTGACCCAGCGCTTCCAGTGGAACTTCAACTGGTGGCAGTACTGGACCACCGCCGGCCTGCCCGAGGAGCGTGCGTTCAACACGAACACGCATACCACGTTCAACAACACGTGGTCGTTCCATGTCGGGGGCACCGTGGGCCAGTTGGGCGAGACCTATTGCTATTCGTGCTCACGCGGCGGCCCCGCCGTGCGCCAGGATCCCTACTTCGCGCCGTGGGCCGGTCTGAACGGCGACGACCGCAAAGCGATCGTGCCCTACTTCTGGGTCAACTACTGGCGCGGCGACGGCGGCCGGTCACACAGCATCAATCTCATGCCGGAGGTCGACTTCAAGCTAGCCTCGCGCGTCACGGCGGCGATCATCCCCAACTACACCCGCACCAGCAACGAGGTGCAGCCGCTCGGGCCCGTCACGGACACGACCATCGTCCCGCACGTCACCCGCTACGTGTTCGCTCACCTCGAGCAGAAGCAGCTCGGCGTGACCATGCGCTTCACGTACCCGTTCACGGCCAGCGCGACGCTGCAGGTATACGCCCAGCCGTTCGTCTCGAAGGGGACCTACAGCAACGTGCACCAGCTCTCCGCCACGCCGCGCGCCGCAGACTTCGCGAGTCGCTACGTGCTGGATACGGTCGTCGCCGACAACCCCGGCGGCTTCAACTACAAGCAGTTCCGTTCGAACGTCGTGTTCCGCTGGGAGTACCGGCCCGGCTCGACGCTGTTCGTGGTGTGGAGCCAGGGGCGCCAGGGGTCGGTCGGCGCGGAGGGCACGCGCGGCTTCGGCGGTGACCTGAACGATTTGTTCGACCTACGGCCCGACAACGGCTTCCTGGTGAAGCTGTCGTACTGGATCAACCGCTAGTGGCGGCGCTCCGTCGAAAACAGGGTCACCTGCCCCCGGTCGCCTTGTACAGCGCCGCGTACGCCGTCGCCGCGTCGATGCGCCCCTGGGCCAGCCGATCCTGAGCCTCGAGCTGCGTCCGCTCCGCGTCCAGCACCTGCAGAAAATCCGTGACTCCTTCGCGGAACCGCATGCGCGCCAGCTCGGCCGCACGTTCGCTGGCAGCGCTCGCGTCCTGGAGTCGCTCCACCTGGAGCCGCCCGGCGCGATACCGCGCCAGGCTCGTCTCCATGTCTTCCATCGCCGAGAGGACCACACGACTGTATTGCGCGCGGGCCGCTTCCTCCCGTGCCTCTGCCGCGTCCACCTCTGCCTTCACCCGCCCCAGGTTGAGACCCGGCCAGGTGATCACCGGGCCGACCGCGTAGCGCAGCGTCCCTTGGTTGCCCACTGAGCTGAACTCGGGCGCGGCGTAGCCCGCGGTTCCGCCGATGCTGAGCCGCGGCAAATAGCTCGCCTTGGCCGCACCCACCAGCGCTCCCTGCGCCGCGGCGAACCGCTCGGCCGCGGCCACGTCGGGCCGGTAACGGACCACCGCGTCCGGCGTCCCGATGGAGGTTACCTCCGGCAGCTGCGGGAGCGCCGCGGTCTGCTCGAGCTCCCGGGCAACCTCGGTGGGCGAACGGCCGACGAGCGTACCGATGCGGTACTGAGCCGCCGCCACCTGAGCCTCGCGGGCGGGAATCGAGGCCAGCGTCGAGCTGAGCTGCGCCTGAGCCCGCTCCGTATCGAACGCGCTGCCGCGCCCCGCGTCGAGCCGCTCCTTGGTAAGGTCGAACGTGCGCCGCTGGTTCTCGGCGTTCCGCTGGGCCACTAGGAGCTGCTCCTGCGCTCCCCGCAGCTCGAAATAGGCGCGGGCCACCTCCGCGGTCAGGCTGACCTGCACGTCGCGCAGGTCTTCCTGGGCCACGTCCGCCAGCGCGCCCCGCGCCTGAACGGTATGGCGGATGCCGCCGAACAGGTCCAGGTCCCAGGAGGCATTCACGCCGGCGTCCCAAACATTCTGGTCCGGGAAGGCGCCGAACGAACCGGGGAAACTCGCACTCGACAGCCGTTGCCGGGAGTAACCGACCGCGAGCGTCGCCGATGGCGTCAGATCCAGCACGCTACGGATCCGGTCCGAGCGCGCGGCGCTCACCCGAGCCCGCGCCGACCGAACGTCCAAGTTGCCGCGCAGCACCTCGCCCACCAGGCGGGACAGCGTGGTGTCGCTCAGCTGGTCCCAGTAATCGGAAGAGACCGGGGGCTCGTCCTTCGTTCCCCCTCTCCCAACGGGAGCGGGGGACAGGGGGTGAGGATCTTCCCGGAACGCCTGCGGTGGCTGTACCGACGATGATCGGTAGCCCGGTGCCGTGGCGCATCCGTAGAGCGCAACGAACGCGAGGAGAATTGCGCTACGCATGAGCCACCTCCCCTACCATTGCAGGTGCAGGTTCGAGAACGAAACTTTCGCTCTCCGCTTCCGTTTCGGGACGGTGCTCGGCTGCGATGAACGAGTAGAAAACGGGGACCACGAACAGGGTGAACAGCGTCCCCACCGTCATGCCCGCCACCAGCACGGTCCCGATGCTGTTGCGCGCCGCCGATCCCGGCCCGGTGGCGAACACCAGCGGCAGGTGTCCGAAGACGGTGGCCGCCGAGGTCATCAGCACGGGCCGGAGCCGGGTGAGCGATGCTTCACGCAACGCGGCCAGCTTCGCCACGCCCTGCGACTGGAGCGTATTGGCGAACTGCACGATCAGGATGCCGTTTTTCGCTATCAGTCCCACCAGCGTGATCAACCCGACCTGGGAGTAGATGTTGATGGTGGTGAAATCGAGGTAGCTGAACACCAACGCGCCGGAAATCGCGAGCGGCACCGAGCCCACCAGCACGATCAGGGGGTCGCGGAAGCTCCGGAACTGCGCCGCGAGCACCAGATAGATCAGGATCACGGCGAATCCGAGGGTCACGGTGAGCGCCGCGCCTTCGAGTCGGATCTGCCGCGATTCGCCGGCGTAGTCGAGCCCGACGCCGGGGCCCGTCACCGCCTTAGCGGCGTTCTCCAACACGCGCAGCCCTTCTTCTTTGGTGACGCCGGGCTTCACGCCGCCGAAGATCCGCACCGCGTTTCTCTGCTGGAAGCGATTCAGCGTGCGCGGCGCGGTGCTCGACTCGATGTGCGTGAACGTCGACACCGGCACGAGACGACCGCTCGGCGTCTTGATCTTGAGATCGAGCAGCGGCGCCACCGTGGTGCGGCGCTCGTCGCCGATCTGGGGAATGACCTTGTAGCTGCGGTCGTAATAGTTGAACCGGTTGACGTACGCGCCGCCCAGCAGCGTGCCGAGCTCTCGGCCCACGCTGGCGAGGTCGAGCCCCAGGTCGGCCACCTGGTCGCGATCGATCACGACTCGCGCTTCGGGCAGATCGATCTTCAAGTCGGTGTCGACGTACAGGAACTTGCCGCTCTGCCAGCCGGCCCCCAGCACGGCGCCCACCGTCTGCAGCATCTGGTCCGGGGGCACGTCGCTGGCCAGAATCAGCTCCACGTCATACTGCCCGGGCGTCGGCAACGGGGGGTCGAGGCGGGGGAACACCTGCAAGCCCGGCACCTGCGACACCGCGTAGTACAGCTGGCCGTACATCTGCTCGGTCGTGCGCTTGCGTTCCTTCCAATTCTTCGCGACCATCCCGCCGAACCCGCCCCAGTTGGCCGTCAGCGACCACATGAACTTGGCTTCGGGGAACGACGTGACAGCCTTCACGACCTGGAGCGACGCCTTGTTGGTCGCCGCGAGCGACGCGTCGGGCGAGGCCGCCATGAACAGGCTGATGTGGCTCTGGTCCTCGATGGGCGCCAACTCCCGCCGCGAGTTCTGATACAGCGGCACCGCCGCCAACATGACGAGCACCGCAGCCGCGACGATCGCCCAGCGCATTTGCAGGGCGCCGTCCAGCAGCCGCTCATAGCGCCGGCGCACCGCTTCGAAGGCGTGGTGCACCAACTTGGTCAGCCGCCCCTCCCGCCCCGCTTCGTGGACGAAGCGCGAGCTCATCACCGGGGACAGCGTCACCGCCACGAAACCCGACACTACGACGGCGGCGGCGAGGGTGATCGCGAACTCCAGGAACAGCGAGCCGGTGAGCCCGCCCTGGAACCCGATCGGTGTGTATACCGCCGCGAGCGTGATCGTCATCGCGATGATGGGGCCGACCAGCTCGCGCGCGCCCACGATGGCCGCCTGGATGCGCGTCTTCCCCTCGCGCACGTGCCGCTCGACGTTTTCGACCACGACGATGGCATCGTCCACCACCAATCCCACCGACAGCACGATCGCGAGGATGGTGAGGAGGTTCAGGCTGAAGCCGAAGGCGTACATGACGATCGCGGCGCCTACCAGCGACACCGGCATTGCCACCAGCGGCACCAAGGCGGTCCGGATGGACCCCATGAACAGGAAGACCACGAGGCCGACGATCAGGATCGTCTCGACCAGGGTCTTCGAGATCTCCTGCAGCGCGTCGGTCATGAACACCGTCGCGTCGTAAGCCATCTGCATGTCGATATCGCTGGGCAGCGTGGGCCGGATCCGGGCCATTTCAGCGTGGAGCCGGTTGGCCACTTCGATCTCGTTGCTACCCGGCAGCGGCCAGACGCCCATGTACACGGCTTCTTTGTCGCTGAATTTGGTGATGAAGTCGGCTTCCTCCGCCCCCAGCTCGACGCGGGCGACGTCGGACAGTCGCACGATCGCCCCGTTGCGCTCGGCCACGACCAGGTTCTTGAACTCCTCGGGCGTGCGCAGATCGGTGTTGGCAAGCAGGTTGACCTGCACCAGGTCGCCCTTGGTCTGCCCCACGGCGGCGAGGTAGTTGTTGCGCTGCAGCGCCGCGTGCACGTCGCCGGGCGCGAGATTGAGCGCGGCCAACCGGTCGGGGTCGATCCAGATCCGCATGGCGATGGGCCGCCCGCCGACCACGTCCACCCGCTGCACGCCGGCCAGCGTCGAGAGCTGGGGCTGCATGTTGCGGGTGAGCCAGTCGGTGAGCGCCGGAATCTCGCGCGCCGAGGACGTGAAGCTCAGGTAGAACGACGCATACGGCCGGTCGGCCCGCTGCACCTCCACCACCGGTGGCTCGGCCTCGGCGGGCAGCTCGGAGCGCACCTGCTGCAGCCGCGCGGTGACCTCCGCCAGCGCCGCCGTGCTGTTGTGGTTCAGCTTCAGGTGCACTGTGATGGTGCTGACGCCGGCGCGGCTGGTGGATTCCACGTAGTCCACGCCGCTGATGGCCGACACGACGCGCTCGATCGGCGTCGTGAGAAAGCCGCGGACGGTTTCGGCGCTCGCGCCGTAGTACACCGTCGTGATCAGCACCGACGAGCTCTGTATGTTCGGATACTGCTGCACCGGCAGCGTCGTGATCGCCCGCCACCCCACGAGCACGATCACGAGGTTGACTACGACCGCGAGGACCGGATGCCGGATGAACGTGTCAGTAAAAGAGCGCATGAACGGTTTTCCGATTAACGAGTTGAGTCGCCCGCGACCCGCACAGACTCGCGTAGCTTGAAGGACCCCGAGGTAGCCACCTGCTGGCCGGGGGTGAGACCACTCAGGATCACGACGTCATCGTCGAGCACCGGCCCGCTCTGCACCGGCTGCACATGAGCGCGAGTGTGACCTGCCGAGTCGGCTGCGATGAGGAAGACGTGGTCGCCGCCGGGCCCTTTACGGAGGGCGCTCACCGGAATCGCCACGACCGTGGTCGAGGGTCCCGTGGGGACCTCGACGCGCAC
>Ga0209160_1003803_pt1 | contig 12208 bp, 10 predicted proteins | sample GraSoiAngelo_153_FD_186167 | JGI IMG/M metagenome (GOLD analysis project Ga0209160, IMG submission 186167) | Grasslands soil microbial communities from the Angelo Coastal Reserve, California, USA - 14_1009_12_40cm (SPAdes) (version 2) | ecosystem: Environmental > Terrestrial > Soil > Grasslands ...
GCTCCGTCGCCCCCGGCGGCGACGGAGCCGTCCACGACGAACACGGCGCGCTCCTCGTGGTCTGCCGGCACCTCCAGCCGCCCACCGGGCTCGAGCACCGCATCCGCATAGAACAGTTCGGACGAAGTGCGAACGGGCGAGCGGGACCCGTACAGGCTCCCGGCGATCAGCCGCACCCGCTTGCTGCCGTCCTCGATCACCGGAAGCGCATCCGCCGGGGTGTGCGCGAAGGCAGGCTCGGTCTCCTCGTCCCGCTTCGGCAACGCCACCCAGATCTGGATCCCGAAGAGACGGCCGCCGGCGGTGCGCACGGAAGCGGGTGTCCGCTCGGAATGCGCAATGCCGCGGCCGGCCGTCATCCAGTTGACCGCGCCAGGCCGGATCGGTTGCACCGTCCCGAGGCTGTCCCGGTGCAGGATCTCCCCCTCGAACAGATAGGTGACGGTGGCGAGGCCGATGTGCGGATGCGGCCGGACGTCGAGACCCCGGCCGGAGCGGAACGCGGCCGGTCCCATCTGATCGAAGAAGATGAACGGGCCGACCATGCGCCGCCGCATGGAGGGCAAGGCGCGGCGCACGTCGAACCCGTCGCCGAGATCGCGCGTGCGGGGCAGGATCACCGTCTCGATCGGCGAGGCGGGATCGCGGTCGGCGAACGGCTCGTCCGGCATGTTCCAGGTCATCGCCACCTCCGCACGGCAAGATGCCGCAGGATCCGCGGGGTTGCTCTCAGAGCACCCGGCGCGAGAGGAGCATCCGGTGTCCACCGATGAGAAGCCGGCCGCAGTTCACATGGGGAAAAAGATGTGTGCGCAGCCGCTTGCGTGCAGCGGGCAGGCAGCCGGCGGAACCGGGTCCCGCCGGTGCACTGAAGGTCCGACGTTCTCTACAGTCTCGAGCACGAGCAGCGCAGCTCGCCTTCTTCCACGCGCTCGGAATGCGTCGGTCCGTTCCCCGCCGTCCACTCGGCCCAGCCGGCGTTCATCTCTTTCGCGAAGAATCCTTGCTCTGCCAACTGCAGAGCGGCTTTCGCCGAGAGCTGTCAGGTCTTGCTCCAACAATACGTGACGAGCTCCTTGTCACGCGGCAGCCGCGACGCGAGCTGGGAGAGCTCCCCGACCGGCGCGCTGACGGCGCCCGGGATGTGCCCCTTGGCGAACGCATCGCGGGACCGGGTGTCGAGGAGCGCGATCTCCGGAGCTCCACGCTCGTTCTTCACCCACGCCTGCACGTCCGTGAGCTGGCGCTCGGCGCGCAGCTTCTCGGCGAAGTACTCGCGGTTCCTTCGGATGTCTTCCTGCGAAAAGGCCATCGGTCACACCTCCTGAACGTAGATTCGGGGACACCATACGCAACTCAGCATGCCAACGCACAGCCGTTGGCAGGCAATTGCATGGCGCCCAATTCCCATTTCGCGCGGTGGCCGGAAGAGCGGCCGGCAAGTCTCGGAGTAAACTTCCGCCGTGGCACTCCGACGCATAGCCCTGCTGACGCTCCTGGCCTTCGGCTGTGCCACCGTGCGCGTTCCGGTCACGGCGTCGGAGGAGCCGGGCGACGGCGCGGGCGTGATCGCGCCGCCGATCGTCGAGCTCTGGATCGAGAGCTCCGACCAGGTTCCGCCCGAGCTTGCAGCGAGCACCGAGGCCCGGACGCGATCCGCGTTGAATGCGGCGCTCGCCGAGCGCGATATCCGCTCCGACGCGGCGGGCGCCACGGACGCCGTGCTGTTCGTCCGCGAGCGTGCGGTGGCGGTCACGGAGGCGCGCCACAGCCAACAGACCTGGGCGAAGGTCGGCATCGTCGTCGGGATCGTGGTGGTGGTCGCTGCGGTGGTGATCCTGGCCGTGAGCGGGAGCAAGGGGTCCTCGTCCAAAGCCCCGAAGACGACGGTCCCGAAGGCCGCGCCGGTGGCGGTGAAGCCACGCGCGATTCCGGTCCCTTCGCCGCCGAAGGGGCTTCCGACGGTCGCGCGGGCGGTGCCGCTGCCCCGCTACTACGGCTACAGGCGCTCGCCGATCTTCGTCGGCTTCTATTTCGACTTCTGGATCCCGCCGCGTCCTCTCGTGCTCGCGCCGGAGGCGGTGGAAGAGCCTTGGTACGCGCCCGAGCCACCGCCGCCGCTCGCCACGGAATCCGCCGGCGAATCCGCCATGCCGGAGCCGCCGCCGCCCGAGCCGGATCCGATCGCCGCAGTCGCCCTGCAGCTCCCGCCGCTCGCGGACGCGGTGACGTTCTCGGTTCACGACCGCGGGTTCTTCGCCGGCCCACAGACCGCCATCCAGTTGGATCTGCTCGATCGCGCGACCGGAGAGCTCCTCTGGTCGAAGGCCGTGAGCGCGGAGGCGGATCCGACCGACGCGAAGGCGATGTCGAAGCTGGTGGACCACGCGCTGGCGGGCCAGTCCTGGGCGCGCCGCTTCCCCTGAGCAACCGGCAAGGCGAGCGCGCGGCAGGCAGAGGCACATCCAGTCCGCTTCTCATCGCCTGCGAAATCCCGGCTTGACAACGGGGGATTGGTCTGATGATCAGACCGTCAAAAGGTCAGACCAATGCCGCCCACCCGGGAATCCTCCAGCGCCCACCGGTTCGAGACGGTCCGCAAGGTCCGCCGCTACGAGCAGGTGGCAGACCAGATCCGGCGGCTGATCTCCGACGGCACGCTCAAGCCCGGCGACCTGCTCCCGCCGGAGCGGGAGCTGGCGGTGAGGCTCGGCGTCGGACGCAGCTCCGTCCGCGACGCAGTCCGCACTCTGGAGGTGATGGGCATCCTCGAGCCGAGGCAGGGCCATGGCACCGTGGTCCGCGATCTGTCGACCGACTCGCTGGTGGTCCCGCTCGCCAGCGTCCTCACGCGCAAGCGCGAGATGGTGGTCGAGCTGCTGGACGTGCGCCGGATCATCGAGCCGGCGCTGGGGGCGCGCGCCGCGCGCAACGCGACCGACGAGGAGATCGCGGAGCTGGAGGAGATCCTTCGCCGCCAGGAGCAGAAGATGCGTCGCGGCGAGCCGGCCATCGAGGAGGACTCGCAGTTCCATTACGCGCTGGCGCTCGCGGCCCGCAACAGCGTCCTGCAGAGAGTGCTCGACGTGCTGATGGATCTCTTGCGCGAGAGCCGCGCCCGCTCGTTGCAGGTCCCCGGCCGGCTCGAGCGCTCGTACGCCGGCCACCGGCGCATCCTGCGGGCGATCAAGCGCCGCGACGCCAAGGCGGCGGAGAAGGCAGTGAACCAGCACTTGAGCGAGATCGAGGCAGTCCTGATGCGTCAGCTCTGACGAAGGTGGAGATGGACCGTCTTTTCGCAGTCGAGATCGTCTACCGGGGCATCTTCCAGAAGAAGCTCGCCGCCAACATCAGCCGCGCGATCGTGCTCGCGGCGCACAAGGAGGGAAAACCGGGCATCTCGTTCGGCCGGTACGGCGACAGCCCCGAGCGCAACGGGATCCCCGCCAAGTATTTTGCCATCGTGGCGACCGACGAGACTACGCTGGAGGAGGGCAAGGCGAAGTACGAGCCGAAGGGGGTGGACATCAGCATCTGCGTCGATGACACCCTCTTCAAAGGCGTGGAGTCCTGGGCCTGGTACGGGCTGCAGCCCATCAACAAGCTGCTCAAGCCCGGCGGGACGCTGATCGTCACCTCGCTCAAGGAGGCGGACCAGCTGATTCCCCTCGCCCACCGCAAGGAGACGCCGTACAAGCTCGCGGTCCTCAAGGGCACGCCCAGCTTCTCCGGGCTCTGGGTCTACAAGGACGATCACACCGACGTCCGCATCCTCGGCGTGATGGCCCGGGTGCTTCCCGAGCTGTTCAGCCTCGGCTCAGTGCAGGAGACCATCCGCGATGAATGGAAGAACGAGCTGAAGGCCACCTCCGCGCTACGCGCCTTCGAGCGCGTCACTACCGTCACCGTGACCCCCGACCAGGGCAACCCGACGGAACCGTACAAGAGCGCGTCACTACCGTCCTCACCGTCACGCCGGCCTTGCGCATCCCGATGGTGGCGATGGTCGGCAACCGGGCGCTCGACGATCCGGGCGCCTTCGGGGTGGAACACAATGACGCGCTCGCCGTCCGCGACCTGGGCTGGCAACTGGTCTGGGTGGACAACGCGCAGGAAGCGCTGGACACGGCGCTGATCGCCTACAAGGTGGCCGAGGACCGCCGCGTCTTCCTCCCCTGCGCCATTTCCTGCGACGGCGCCTTCCTCACCCACTCGCAGGCGATCGTGAAGATCCCGTCGCAGGAGAAGGTCGACCAGTTCCTGCCCAGGTACGATCGCGGCGACCTCCTCCTGCACCCGGACAACCCGATCACCGTGGCGCCGCAGGCGAACGAGGACTGGCTGATGGAAATCCGCCGCCAGACGGCAGCGGGCATGGAACGGTCGCCCGGCGTCATCCGCGAAGCGTATGGGCAGTTCGCCAAGGTCTTCGGGCGCGACTACGGCAACCCGTTCTTCGAGGAGTACATGACCGACGACGCCGACGTGGTGATCGTCGGCATGGGAACGCTGTCGAACCCGGTGCGCGTCGCCATCCGAGAGATGCGCAAGGAAGGGAAGAAGGTCGGTTTCGTCCGGATGCGCTGGTTCCGGCCGTTTGCCGCCGAGGAGCTGGCGAAGTCGCTGTCGCGGTTCAAGGCGGTAGGCATCATCGATCGCGACTTCTCGCTCGGCGCGCCCCACTCCAGCGGGGTGCTGGCGACGGAAGTGCGAGCCGCGCTCTACCCGCTGGCGAATCGGCCGCCGCTGCTCGCGCTCATCTGCGGGCTGGGCGGGCGCGAGGTGACGCTCCCCGACGTGAAGAACATGACCGACAAGATCTATGCCGCCGCGGCCGGCAAGCCGCAGCCTTCGACGCAGTGGATCGGCCTGCGGGAGTAGGGAGAAAACCATGGCCATCAATGAGCGTGAGCTTGCGGATCTGGTGAACCTGCACCCCACCCAGCACCTCGACGCCTTCAAGGGCGTGAAGAAGCTGCCCATCCAGGAATACTTCACGTCCGGTCACCGCACCTGTCAGGGCTGCGAATCGGCGCTGGTGATGAAGATGATGGTGAAAGCGGCAGGCCCGCGGACCATCGTGCTCGGCAGCACCGGCTGCATGTACGTCGCCAACACCACCTATTACAGCACCGCGTGGGTGGTGCCGTGGATGCACACGCAGCTCGGCTCCTCGGGCTCCGCGGCGCTGGGAACGGCCGCGGCGCTGAAGGTGCTCATGCGCAAGGGCAAGATGAAAGACGAGCCCATCAACGTCATCGCCTTCTGCGGCGACGGCGGGGGCGCGGACATGGGCATCTCGGCCATCTCCGCCACGCTCACGCACCCAGACTACAACTGCCTCATCCTCATGTACGACAACGAGTCGTACGCCAACACCGACATCCAGCTCAGTGGCTCGACGCCCTGGGGCGCGCACACGACGTTCAGCCCGCCGGGAACCAAGAAGCGCATCATGCATCACCGCTGGAAGAAGAACATGGCGGGCATGATGGCCGCGGGGCACCCCGAGTGCCGCTACGTTGCCACGGTCTGCATGTCGTATCCGGTGCTGGCGATGAACTCGGTGCGCAAGGCGCTGTCCATCGGCGGGCCGACGTTCATCCATTCGCTCGATCCCTGCCCGAAGGGTTGGGACTACGACCCGATGCAGTCGCACGAGCTGGGCGAGCTGGCGGTGCTCACCGGCGTGTGGCCGCTCTATGAAGTGGAGAAGGGCGTGCTGCGCCTGATCGGGAAGACGCGCGACATCGCGGACGGCCGTCTCAAGCGCCTTCCGGTGCGCGACTACCTAAACCGGCAGGGCCGGTTCGCGCACTTCACCGACGACGACATCGAGTACTTCCAGTCGAAGGTGGATGAGATGTGGACGAAGTGGCTGGTGCCGGGCGTGATTCCGTTCCGCAAGCAGGTGGAAGGGGACAACCCGCCGGCCTGATCTGAAGGGCAGTTTCGGGAGCATACGGTCGCCGGCCGGCACAGTCCGGCCGGCGACCGAACGTCTGGGGATGGTCCTTCCCCGACTTGACCACGACCTTCGGCTTGTGCCTCATTAGGACCATCGTCGATCCGACGATGGTCCCGCGCGTCCTGCAGGACAGTCACAGGAGGACACCATGACGCACCTGGGCTGGATGGGACGATCCCTCCTTCTTGTCGGCATGGCAGTGCTGCTCGCCCCGCGGAGCGGTGTCGCCGCATGGGAGCCGACGAAGCCGGTCGAGTTCATCATTCCGGCAGGCACGGGCGGCGGCGCCGACCTGATGGCCCGATTCGTCGCGGCCGTCATCCAGAAGGAGAACCTGGCGCCGGTGCCCTTCCTCGCCGTGAACAAGTCGGGCGGCGCAGGCGCCGAGGCGTTCCTCTACGTCAAGGAGCAGAAGGGGAACCCGCACGTCATCGTCATCACACTCTCCAACCTGTTCACCACGCCGCTGGCGCAGGGCACGCCCTTCAATTGGCGCGACCTGACGCCGATCTCGATGCTGGCGCTCGACTACTTCATCCTCTGGGTCAACGCCGAGACTCCCTACAAGACCCCGATGGACTACTTCAACGCGGCGAAGGCGAAGCCAGGCGAGTTCGCCATGGGCGGCACCGGCGCGAAGCAGGAAGATCAGATCCTCACCGTAGAGCTCGAGCAGGCCTTCGGCGTCAAGTTCATCTACCTGCCCCTGAAGGGCGGCGGTGAGGTGTGCACCAACCTGGTCGGCAAGCACATCAACTCCTCGGTGAACAACCCGTCGGAGTGCGTCGGCCACTGGAAGGCCAACCGCGTGCGGCCGCTGGCGGTGCTGGACAGCGAGCGCATCCAGCTGCCGGAGTGGGACAAGATTCCCACCATGAAGGAGTCGGCAGGCAAAGACGTGTCCTATCTCATGTTGCGCGGCATCTTCTCGGCTCCCGGCATCAGCAAGGAGCAGCACGACTACTACGTGAACTTGATGCAGAAGGTGACGCAGTCGGCCGACTGGAAGAGGTACGTGTCCGACAACGCTCTCAAGGCCCAGTTCATGACCGGCCCCGAGTTCGTCAAGTGGCTGGAGAAGGCCGAGGTCCTGCACAAGGACCTGATGACGAAGGGTGACCTGCTGGTGAAGAAGTAGCCATGCGCCGGGGACAGGTCCTGATGGCGCTGGGCATCATCGCCTTCGCCGCGTCCGTCAGCGTGCAGGCTTACCAGGTGGGGTCCCACTGGGTGCAGGGGCAGGCCGGGCCGGGCTTCTTCCCCTTCTGGCTGGGGGTCCTGCTCGCCTTGTGCGGCGCGATCATCCTCGTGCGCGAAGCGCGCGCCGCGAACGGCAAGACCTTCTTTCACGATCGCACCGGCCTGGTGTCGGTGGTGAAGGTCACGGCCACCGCCGCGGGGATGCTGGTGGTGACGTACTTGATCGGCTTCCGCGCCGCCTCGATCATCTACCTCTTCGTCTACCTGAGGTTCATCGGCAAGCACCGCTGGCCAGCCGTGATCGCGATGAGCCTCTTGATTCCCATCACCGGGTATTACCTCTTCGAGCGCGTTCTCCAGGTCGGCCTTCCTCGCGGCGTCTTCGAGCTTCCCTACCTCGGCTGAGCGTGAACCCATGTGGCAGGCAATCCAGGACCTGACGTTCGGGCTCGGCGTCGCCGTCCACCCGCTCAACCTCCTCGCCGGCGCACTGGGCGTGATCACCGGCACCATCATCGGTGTCATTCCAGCGTTGGGCCCGACGCAGGGAGCGGCGCTGCTCTTGCCCGTCGTTTTCCGCCTTCCGCCCGCCACAGGATTGATCTTTCTCTCCGGGCTCTACATGGGGGCAATTTACGGCGGGTCGGTCACCTCGATCCTCTTCAACATCCCCGGCACGCCGATGTCCGCGGCCAGCGCCTTCGATGGGTACCCGATGGCACTCAAAGGCCAGGGTGCGCGCGCCCTCGCCGGATCGGCGCTCTCGGCGTTCATCGCCGGGACGGTGTGCATCATCCTCTTCACCTTCTTCGCCCGGCCCATCGCCGAGTACGCGCTGACCTGGGGACCGCCGGAATATTTCTCGGTCATGCTCCTCGCGTACGCAGCCTTGGCAGGCCTGGAAGGCGGCAGCGTGATCAAGACGAGCGTCTCGGTGCTGATCGGCCTCATCCTCACCGGCATCGGCGTGGACGTGATCACCGGCATGCCGCGCATCACCTACGGCTCGACCGATCTTCTCGCGGGCATCAAGTTCCTGGTCGTGGTGGTGGGCATGTTCGGTATCGGCGAGCTGCTTCGCGCCGCCGAAGAGAACATCATGACGAAGGGCGCGGTGAAAGCGAAGGTGGGCCTCAAGGACATCGCCGGCGCGCTTCGCGAGATGCTCGGGTATTGGAAGACGTTCATCCGCTCGACGCTGATCGGCTTCTGGATCGGCGTGCTGCCCGGCACCGGCGCGACGCCCGCATCCTTCGTCGGGTACGGCCTGGCGAAGAAGTTCGCCAAGAACCCGGAGAAGTTCGGCACCGGCGCGCTGGAAGGCGTGGTGGCGCCGGAGTCGGCTGCATCCAGCGCGGAAGTCGGCTCCCTGCTGCCGCTCGTGACCCTGGGAATCCCGGGATCGCCGACTGCAGCCGTGATCCTGGGCGCGCTCATGATCTGGGGCCTGCAGCCCGGCCCCCTGCTGATGCTCGACCACCCGGAAATCGTCTGGGGCTTCATCGCGAGCATGTACATCGCCGCCGTGCTCTCGATGATCCTGAACCTCTTCTGCATCCCGCTCTGGACGCAGATCCTGCGCATTCCCTTCACGGTACAGGTGCCGCTCATCGTCTTCCTCTGCTACATCGGTGGGTACACGGAGAACAACACGCTTTTCACCATGTGGATGGTGCTGGTCTTCGGAGTGATCGGCTTCCTCTTCAAGAAGTTCGGTTACCCACTGGCTCCGCTGGTCGTCGCCGTCGTCCTCGGCGACGACACCGAATCGTCGTTCCGGCGCAGCCTCATCCTCTCGCGCGGAAGCCCGGCCATCTTCTTCACCCGACCCGTCTCGCTGGTCCTCCTGCTCCTCGCCCTCGCTCTCTTCCTCTTCCCGGTGGTCTCGCCGGCGATGAAGCGGTGGCGGCAGCGGCCGGCGCGCAGCGCCCGCATCGCTGCGGCAGCAGGAGGGGAGCCGTCGTCCAGGGCTGTGGAAACCGGCGCCGGACCGGGGACTCAAGGACCGGCCTGAGCCCCGCAGCGCAGTACACCGTTCCTACAGCAGGAAGATCCAGGTGAGGCCGATGAACAGCGGGATGAGGATCGCCAGGCTGTATCCCATGTAGCCGAAGAATCCCGGCATGCGGACGCCGCTCTGCTCGGCGATGGCCTTCACCATGAAGTTGGGGCCGTTCCCGATGTACGTGTTCGCGCCCATGAAGACGGATCCCATGCAGATGGCCGCCAAGAGGGTGGCGCCGCGTTCAGTGTGGAGGAGCTGGCCCAGGTCCGCCGCGTCCGTCCCCACCGCTCCGCTCGCCGCCGAGGCGAACGTGAGATAGGTCGGGGCGTTGTCGAGGAACGAGGAAAGGGCCCCGCTCGCCCAGAAGTAATGCCAGGGGTGCTGCAGGTGGAGCTCGCCGCCGCGGGCATTGAGGATGGCGAGCGCGGGGATCATGGTGGCGAAGATCCCGGCGAACAGAGCGGCCACCTCGACGATCGGAGACCAGCTGAAGCCGTTCTCGGCGCGCAGCGACTTGGGCGTGGTCAGCCAGGAGAGGACGATCATGAGAACGATGCCGGCGTCCTGCACCGCGTTGGGCAGCGCCAGCGTCCCCGACGCCAGCAGCACGGCCATGACTCCTGCGAGAAAGAGGAAGTTGTGCTTTCCGGCGACGCTGATCGGCACCTGATGCTCGACGGCGATCCGGTCGAGGTCGCCCGGCCGGGCGAGGTCCTCGGCGCGGAAGATCGTCGAGTCGACGATGTAGAAGAGGACCAGCAGGACGGCGTTCGCGAGCAGCCAGGGACGCCAGAGCCGCAGCGTCCAGGTGAACGGGACGCCGCGGAGGAAGCCGAGGAACAGGGGCGGATCCCCCATGGGCGTGAGCAGGCCGCCCGCGTTGGCGACGATGAAGATGAAGAACACGAACACGTGCGCCTTGCGCCAGCGCACCGAATTCGCGCGCAGCAGCGGCCGGACGAGGAGCATCGACGCGCCCGTGGTGCCGATGATGGAAGCGAGGACGGCGCCGATGCCGAGAAGCACCGTGTTCAGGCCGGGAGTGCCGGCGAGGGTCCCGCGGACCACGATGCCCCCGGAGATGACGAACAATGCGCCGAGCAGGACGATGAACGCCACGTACTCGCCGGCGGCGTGCACCACGGCGGACGAATCGAGCGTCGCCGTCCAGATCGCCACCGGGGCACCAAGGACGAGGCTGAGGAGCGCCTTGTTGTGGTTGTACTCCCAGATCCGGCCAGCTACGAGCGGCAGGACGGCGATACCGATCAGCATGATGACGAACGGCGCGACGCTCCAGAGCGGGAACTGGTGTCCCAGTTGCAGGGCGGCCGCGGCGTGCAGGACGGGCATCCGATCAACCTAGGCAAGTCGCGGAGTCCGGTCAAAGCCCATTTCTCGTGGGCACCGCTGGACCATGGGGCCGGGCTCGCAGCAGCTGCGGCAGTTCTCGTACTGACCGGGTCGCGCTGATACTGTCCGCGCATGACGCCACTTCTCCTCGCGGCGCTGCTATCGGTCACGCCCGCAGAGCTGGTCCTGCTTTCGCCTCCGCCGGCAGCGGCGAGCCGCGACGCGCGCGTACCTCGACCAGCATCCTCTCGCTGGCGCTGGAAGGCGGAGCACCCCGAGACCTGGACCGCGTCCGGCGCCACCAGGTAGGGCGGCGGTGCAGGGTGACCAGGAGTCCGAGGAGGATCATCGTGTCCCAGCTGGCGTCGGCCGCGGAGCATCCGCAGCCGCTGCCGGTCTGCGCGCGCACCGCGAGCGCCTCGTCGGGCCAGGAGACTTCCGCGGGAGGAGAGTCGAGCGCACGGAGGCGGATCAGCGCGCTGTGCGACACCGATGCAGCGTCGGCCCTGACGGCGATGGTGGTGTTGGCGGGCGCCGATCCCCCGATGCTGGAGACGGTCAGATAAGCGCTCCCGCCGGCGACGATCTCCGGCGGCTCGAACCTGGCGCTCAGGCCCGGCCGTAGCGCCGAGGCCGAGAGCGTGATCGTCTCGGGCGTTCCGAAGAGCTGCCGGGTATCGATGCGGACGCGGGTGCTCCCCCCTTCGGCGACGGGTGCTTCGGTGCGGTCGGGTTTCAGCGCGAAGTCGGCGTCCACCACGTCGAGGACGCCGGCAGCGGAGGCGGTGAGAGCCTCGGCGGTCGCGCGGATCAGGTAGCCTTGGCCGCGCCCTGTCTGCGCATCGGACGCCGCGGTCAGCGTCAGCGTCGCCGGCTCTCCGGGAGCGACCGACGTCGGGTCGATTCTCGCCGTCACTCCGGCTGGCAGCTCCGCGCAGGACAAGGAGAGGATTTTCGATCCCGCCGAAGGCAGCAGGGCGGCGGTGTCGAGGCCGATCGCCGCCGTCCGTCCGCGCCCGATGACCGCGCTCCCCTCCGCGGGCCAGACGGCATAATCCGCGGACGAGAGGCAGCCCGGGAGCTGGAAGCTGAAGATGCGCGTGCGCCAGTTGTAGACGCCGTCAGCCGGGATGTACTGGTTCGTGTACCAGAAGGTGCATTCGTCGGCGGGATCCACGGACATGCTGCTGTAGTCGCCCCAGCGGAGCGAGGACGCCTGCGATCCTGCGCTGCTGGCGGCGATGGCCTCGCCCTGGCCCATGTCACCGGGCGCGTCGGAAGCCGCATGGCCGGTGTAGCCGATCGCCGGCCGCAGGTCCCTGCTGGAGATGCTGAAGCCGAGGCCGATGCTGCCGGCCCGGTCGATCGCGGCGCTTCCCATCCAGCGGTATGCATCGTCCGGCGCGTACGTTCCTTGCTGGTAGAGCACGGGCATGCCGCCCGGGTCCCGGATCTCGTACCAGCGCACGCCGACGACGTTGCGCACCGCCACCGAATGGTTCACCACCAGTGACTGCCGGCTGCCGAGGTTGCGGTATGCCGCCCGGAACATCATGCGGTCCGCAAGCGAGTCGAGCGCCGGTGCGCCGGTGCCGGCTTGGGGAATGCAAGCGCCGCTGCGGGCCTCGAAGCAGGCTTCCGCGAACGGCGCGGCCTCCAGCATCGCCGGCTCGACGAAGCTG
>Ga0209160_1003804_pt1 | contig 12205 bp, 11 predicted proteins | sample GraSoiAngelo_153_FD_186167 | JGI IMG/M metagenome (GOLD analysis project Ga0209160, IMG submission 186167) | Grasslands soil microbial communities from the Angelo Coastal Reserve, California, USA - 14_1009_12_40cm (SPAdes) (version 2) | ecosystem: Environmental > Terrestrial > Soil > Grasslands ...
AAAAGCGAGCCCGGGCGGACACATCAAGGCCTTCTGCGAGCCGGAGACGACAACGTCGATCCCCCACGCGTCGGTCTCCAGAGGAACGGCCCCGAGCGACGAGACCGCATCGACGACGACGAGCGCGCCTGCTTCCTTCGCGACGGCGGCGAGCGCCTGCACGTCGGCGACGACCCCGGTCGACGTCTCCGAATGGACCAGGTACACGACGCGCACGTCGCCGGCGGCGAGCGCGGATCGAAGATCGTCGGGCTCGGGCGCCTCGCCCCAGTCGAGCCGCACGTGCACGACGTCCGCGCCGTAGGCCTTCGTCATGGCGGCCCAGCGTTCGCCGAAGCTGCCCGCCGAGACGACGACCGAGCGGTCGCCGGGAGACGTCAGGTTGGCGACCGCCGACTCGAAGCCGCCCGTGCCGGACGACGTGAACAGCAGCACGTCGTGCTCCGTCCGGTACACGTCGCGGAGTCGCGCGAGGCAGCGCTCGTAGATCTCCCGAAAGTCGCGGCCCCGGTGGTGAATGACGGGCTCCGCAAGCGCCGCGAGCACTTCCGGAGGGACGGGCGTCGGGCCCGGCGTCATCAGGTGGCGCTTCTCGGGCATCTGCGCTGAGCCTAGCGCGGGCGGTGGCTATCGAACGTGATTGCCTGCTGGAAGGTCGGGCGGTTCGTCCAGCGCCCCGTCTTCGGGAGGAAACCAAACGTGATCCGTTCGCGCGTCGCGTCCGCCCGCCACTGGGACGGGTCGCGGCCCTGGCTGGCGACGAGCTCGTTTCCCGCCGCGACGGGCGCGTTCCAGAGCGACGACTGACAGGCCCGTGGATCGCCGCCGCCGCAGAATTCCGGAATCGTCCGCGCGAGGTCGCTGACGACGTACGAGTACCAGCCGGAAAAGTACGAGGAGCCCTGCGAGTTCGCGGGGTCGTCGACCGGCAAGAGCTCTTTCAACCGGTCGGTCAACGGCCCGAGCACCGGTCGAATGACTGCGTCCGCGATTCGTGGCCAGGCCGCGTCCATGAGCGCAGCGCCGGGATCGTCGATCTTTCCGTCACCGTTTCGGTCGATCCGATGGCCGCCTCGTTATTGCCACTTCACCAGCGTGTCGAGCAACTGCAGCTCGAATCCACCGCGGGCCGGGCCTAATGCCTTGAGCAGCGCGGGAAGAACGCTGATCGCACGCAAGTCCTGGGTTGCCGCGGTGTTCATCGCGCCGACGAGCGACGCGAGTGTGTGCATCCTCCGTTTCGCGACCGCGAGCTGCAGCAGCTTGACTCGCTGGACGGGACCGTACGACCAGTTGTCGTCCGACGCCGAGAAGTCACGGCCCGGCTTGTTGTTCCAGTTGAGGATCACTCCGCCGCTCGGGTTCGCGCCGCGCACGTGACCGGCGAGCGACTCGAAGCCGCGCCACTCGTCTTGACCTGTTCCATCCGTCGGGAGCCCACTCGCGACGCCGGGTGCGCGGATGGGCAGGCGCCCGCTCGAGAACATCGCGATGTCTTTGTCGTCGGCGTAGAACCAGTTGAACGTGAACTCGAGCTGGTTCATCGCGCTGTAGAAGCTCTTGACATCGTGGACACGGTTCGTGTTCAGGTCCTGGAATGCGATCGCGGACAGGAGCTCGCGGCCACCGGTCGATCGCTCGGACGAGATCGCGACGCGCCGTCCCTTGACGCGCGCGTATCCAATCACGGGGCCGTGCACCGTCTCGCGAAACTCGAGCCTGCGATCCGGCTCGGTGCCGTTTCCCTTCAACACGCCGGCGTCGAACGTCGTCATCGCGCGGCACTCGCCTTTGAACAGGTAGTGCGTGTCGTCCCCGCACAGCGTCTCTGCGTACTGGTCGACAATGTCCGAATTCGCGGACGTGGCGCTCCACGCGAAATCCTTGCCGCGGCCGAGCAGGACGTACATCGACAACCCGGGGAACGAGGCGCCCCGCGCGTCGATCCCGCCGCCGTGAAGATCGAGCTCGAGGAGGATCTGCGGGAAGTAGTAGCCGACCTGCGGCCCGGCCACGAAGAGCGGGTGATGCGTCGCCGAGCGGCGAGCTGAGACGAGCAGGGCGTTGCTCGCGGCGACCGGGTTGTGGAAATGGAACCCGACCGTGTGTGGCGTTCCCCACGGCTCGAAGCTGCCGTCGTCGACGACGACGTTCTTCGCCCCGGGCGCCGTGACGGTGTCGTACTGGAACGTGCCGTCGACGCTGACGGGTGTCGCCGGATCGAGCCGCTCGGCGAGGTCGCGCCAGATCGCCGTGCCGCGCTCGGAGCCCAAGCGCTGGATCAGCGCGTCGAGGAACATCGAGCGCCTCGTCTCGTCGCCGCCGCCAACGCCGAGGTTCGCGCCGAGCAGCGACCCCACAGCGATCACGTCCGTGACCGTCCATGGCCGCAGCCCGATGCCCTTGCTGCGGTAGTACGCGTTGATCCCGGCGACGTAAGACGTCGTGTCGGCCAACAACTGTCGTCCTTTGGCGCCCGCGTCCCGGATCAAAGCGAGCTGGTCTTGCAGGCGCTGCTCTGTGGCCTCGGTCGGGACGAACTGCCGGCCCGAGGTCGCGAGCGCGAACGGATCGATGCCCGGCACGTCCATCGCCGCGATCCGGCCGGGCCCGCGCAGCTGCTCCATGAACACGTACCGGTCTTCCGCCGTCGCGTAGCCGGCGCCGAACTCGACATCGACGCGCGTTCGGCCGTACACATGCGGCACGTCCCAGCGGTCCCGGAGGATTCGGAGCCCGGGCCGCGGGTGCTCGACGCGGACGACCTTCCCGGTGACGCCGAAGCGCTCGGACTTGAAGTAGCGAGAGAGGTCGCGTGCCGTGACGCTCGTCTGCGGCGTGAGACCGTCGTAGAGCGGGAGCTGATCGGAGGCGGTCGGCGGAAACCGCAGGTCTCCCGACTGGCCCGGCGGCAGGACGTCGAGCGCGACCGCCGCGTAGTCGACCCGCTGCGCGGAGCCGCCCGCGCCTGCGGCGAACAGCATCGCCGCGAGCGCAGCCAGCAACGCGCCTGCCTTGCGGGCCATCCGGGCGAGCCTACACCTGTGGGTGCTCGCAACGATCGTCACGAAGATGACTAACTCTTCGGAAAGCGGGGAGTCTTATCGCCTAAACCAGCCTGCCTCGACTGCGGCACAGTCACGAGGCGGGCGCCGGACCCGGGGGGGTTCCTTTTCATGCGGCAACTGCGGCCCTTACTCCTCATCTTGCTTGCGTGCGTTCTCGCACTCGTCGGCGCCCTCGCGGCGTGGGCGGAGGCGCCTGCCGATCCGGGAACTACGACAAGCGAATCGGATACGACCGCCCAGCCTGAGCTCGCGCCGGCAGACGTCCAGGCGCTGATCGACCGTTACCGGCACGTCGCTTGGCACTGGCAACGCGTCATGGGACGTCCGGTCACGCTCACGCTCCAGTATCCGCCGGCGGATCCGATGGACCGGATCCGGACCTGGAAGCAGATCGCCGCCCGGACGGAGCAGGTTGCACAGCACCCGCCGCACGCTCGTGCCTGGGCGTGCATCCACCACTTCGAGGGCTCGTGGCGGGATCCAAACTCGCCGTACTACGGCGGCCTGCAGATGGACCTCAGCTTCCAGCGGACGTACGGCCGCTACCTGCTCTCGCGGAAGGGAACGGCCAACTACTGGACGCCGCTCGAGCAGATGTGGGTGGCCGAGCGCGCGTTCCGCTCGGGCCGCGGCTTCTATCCGTGGCCGAATACGGCCCGGTATTGCGGATTGATCTAGCTCGCGCTAGGAGTCGAGCTTCTTCCGGAGCAACTCGTTGACGATCTTGGGGTCAGCCTTGCCCTGGGTCTCCTTCATCACCTGGCCGACGAAGTAACCGAGCACGCCTTGCTTGCCGCCGCGGTACGACTCCACCTGGGCGGCGCTGGCCGCGAGGATGCGGTCGACGAGCGGTTCGAGCTCGGACGCATCTCCGACGACCGTTTGGGCGAGCACGTCTTTGACATCGATGATCGTCGTCGCGCTGGAGGCGAATGAGTCGGTCAGCGCCTCACGCGTGATGCGTTCTCGCTGTTTGATGAGCTCGACCAGGGCCGGACCGTTCGCCGGCAGGGGGTCGATCGCGGCGAGTTGGTTCATCGCAACGTTCGCCGCCGTCGTCCAATCGAGCCCGTGCTCGACGAGAAGTCGCGCTTTGCGTTCGTTTCCGGTCGACACGAGGTCGAGCGCCGATTCGAAGCCGACGAGCTCCTTCAGCGACTGGATACGCACGCCCGGAAGCTCGGGAAGCTCGCTCTCCAGCCGCTCGACGAGGTCGCGCGGCGGCTCGATCGGCACGAGGTCGGGCTCCGGGAAATAGCGGTAGTCGTCCGCCTCCTCCTTCCGGCGGCGCGCCGTGACCGTGTCGGATTTCACCTCGTAGTCGAGCGTCTGCTGCACGACCTCGCCGCCCGACTCCCACACCTGGATCTGCCGGCGGATCTCCGCGTCGATCCCGCGCGCGATGTGGTTGAAGGAGTTCATGTTCTTCAACTCGGTCCGCGTACGAAACCCGGTCTCGCCTTGCTTGCGCACTGACACGTTGGCGTCCGCGCGCAGGGTTCCCTTCTCCATCTCCGCGTCGGAGATCCCAAGCTCGACGATCGTCTGGCGCAGGAGCTGAAGGAAGCGCTTCGCCTCGTCCGCGCTGCGGATGTCGGGTTGCGTGACGATCTCGACGAGCGGCGTGCCGCTGCGGTTGAAGTCGACGTTCGAATGCGCGGCCCCGACGATGCGCCCGGTCGCGCCGCCGACGTGGATCGTCTTCGCGGCATCCTCTTCCAGATGAGCGCGGATGATCCCAATCTCGGTGTCGCCATCCGCGCCGGGGACGCTCATCCTCCCGTCGATACACAGCGGCTCGTCGTACTGGGAGATCTGGTAGCCCTTCGGGTTGTCGGGGTAGAAGTAGTTCTTGCGGTGGAAGACCGCGCGGTCGGCGATGCGGCAGCTGAGCGCGAGCCCGAGCTTGATCGTCCACTCGATCGCGCGTTCGTTCGGGACGGGAAGCGCGCCCGGGTGTGCGAGGCAGACCGGGCAGGTGCGCGTGTTGGGCTCGGCGCCGAAGCCGGCCTCGCAGCGGCAGAACATCTTCGTCCTGGTCTTCAGATGCGTGTGGATCTCGAGCCCGATGACGGGTTCCCACTCAGGCACTCACGAGCTCCTTCGCCTTCAGCAGCGGCACTTCGATCTCCCCCCGCACGGGGAACATCGCGAGGCGCTGCTCGAGCGCCGGCGGGTGCATGCGAATCACCCACAGCTCGCGCTCACCTGCTTCGAGCGACAGCTTGAGGTCGCCGACGAGAACGGCGCGCGACCCGTCGAGGACCCGCGGGCTGACTCCGAAGACGCGCTCGACGGCCGGCACGAAGTCGGCGGCGGTGTCAATGATGGTTCTCACGCTGTTTCCTCGGTTCGATCGCACCGGGTCGGCGGCGCAGACGGACACACGGGCAAAGCCCGTGCGTCCTGGCAACAGCACCGCAAGCGGTGCCTAGTCACCTGAGCCGCTCCGGCACGGTGTCGAACCCGAGTGCGCGCTCCAGCGCGTGGCCGACTCGGAAGAGCGTGTTCTCCGAGAACTGCGGCCCGATCAGCTGCAGGCCGACGGGGAGCCCTTCCGACAGCCCGCACGGAATCGAGAGCCCCGGCAGTCCGGCCATGTTCGGCGGGATCGTGAGCACGTCCGCGAGGTACATCGCGAGCGGGTTCTCTGTCTTCTCGCCGAGCTTGAACGCGACCGTCGGCGACGTCGGGCTCAGCAGCACGTCGAAGCGCTCGAAGGCCGCCGCGAACTCGCGGCTGATCACCGTTCGCACCTTCTGCGCCTGGCCGTAGAACGCCTCGTAGTACCCGGCGGAGAGCGCGTACGTTCCCAGCATGATCCTGCGCTTCGGCTCGTCGCCGAAACCGGCGTCGCGCGTGCGCGCAACCATGTCGTAGTAGTCGCCGCCGTCGGCCTCGCGCCGCAGCGCGTAGCGGACGCCGTCGTAGCGCGCGAGATTCGAGGACGCCTCGGCGGGCGCGATCAGGTAGTAGCACGGCAGCCCGTACTCGACGGAGCGCGGGAGCTCACACGCGTCGATTTCCGCGCCGAGCTCCGCCGCGAGGTCGATCGCGCGCCGCACAGCCGCGTCGACGCCGGGCTCGATTCCCTCGGCCTCGTTCAGCTCCCTCGCGATGCCGACACGGACACCGTTCAGATCCTCGGCCTCGGGGATCTCGACGGGCGGAACGTCGACCGTCGTCGAGTCGCACGGGTCGCGGCCGCTGATGATGCGGTAGAGCCGCGCGTTGTCGCGGACCGTCTTCGTGACCGGTCCGATCTGGTCGAGGCTGGACGCGAACGCTACGACCCCGTAGCGCGACACGGTGCCGTAGGTTGGCCGCAGGCCGACGTTGCCGCAGAGCGCGGACGGCTGTTTGATCGAGCCGCCCGTGTCCGAGCCAAGCGCCCAGGGCGCGAGCCCGGCGCTGACCGCAGCCGCACTGCCCCCGCCCGAGCCGCCGGGAACACGCGTCGTGTCCCACGGGTTGCGACTTGGCCCGTAGGCAGAGTTCTCCGTCGAGGAGCCCATCGCGAACTCGTCGAGGTTCGTCTTCCCGAGCAGGGACAGACCGGCGTCCTTGCAGCGCTGCGCGACGGTGGCGTCGTACACGGGGACGTAGTCGTCGAGGATCTTCGAGCCGGCCGTCGTGCGCACGCCTTTCGTGCCGATGATGTCCTTGAGCGCGATCGGAATGCTCGCCGCGCCGTCCGGCGCGTCGACGAGCGTGAGGTAGCAGTGCAGCTCTTCATCGCGCTCCGCGATCGCCTCGCGGTACGCCGCATGGAGCTCCGCCGGCGAGACCTCGCCGCGCTCCACCAGCCCGAGCGCTTCTTCCGCGGTGATCCGCAGTGTGTCGATCATGCGGACGGCGGGACGCGGAAGAGGTCGTCCTCGCGCGCGGGGGCGTTCGCGAAGACGTCCTCCAGCGGCAGTGAGGGCCGGGGCTCGTCTGCACCGAACACGTTGACCACGGAGAGCGGGTGCGACGTCGGCGGCACGTCGTCGAGCGCGAGCTCCGAGACCTTCCCGACCGCCTCGAGGATCGCGTTCAGCTGCTGCTGGAGCCGCTCGATCTCTTCCTCGGTCAGGCCGAGCTCGGCCAGCTTCGCCACGTGCAGCACGTCATCTCTCGTAATTGCCATCGGCGCAGATCCTCCCAAAAGAACGGGCCCCCTTCCGGGGGCCCGTGTTACTCGGTTCCGAAAAGGAAAGCCTAGATCGCCTGCACGTTCGCGGCCTGAGCGCCCTTGGGGCCCTGCACGACCTCGAACTCGACCTTCTGACCCTCGGTCAGCGACTTGTAGCCGTCCATCGTGATTGCGGAGAAGTGGACGAAAACGTCCTCGCCACCCTCGCGCTCGATGAAGCCATAGCCCTTCTCGTTCGAGAACCACTTGACGGTGCCCTGAGCCAACTAACTGCCTCCTTCAAAAACATGCGACGGCCCGGGCACCGAGCCGCCACTACGTACACAACGGGCCGGAGTGTAGCTCAGACTCGCGGGAAGGCAAGTGCGCCTCGCCGGTACCTCGCCGCGCGGACCGCGTTTCCCAGCAGGCAGGCGATCGTCATCGGCCCGACGCCGCCCGGGACGGGCGTCAGGAACACCGCAATCTCGGCCACACCCGGGTCGACATCGCCCACGAGCCCGGCCTCGGTCCGAGTGATGCCGACGTCGACCACCGCGGCTCCCTGCTTGACCATGTCGGCGGTGACGAGGCCCGAGTGGCCGACCGCGACGACGAGGACGTCCGCAGCCAACGTCTGCCGCGCCAGGTCGGCCGTGCGCGAGTGGCACATCGTGACGGTCGCGTTCGCCTGGAGGAGCAGCATCGCGACGGGCTTGCCCACGAGTGGGCTCCGGCCCAGCACGACGGCTTGCTGCCCGGCCAGTGGGATCCGGTACTCGTCGAGCAGCGTCATGACGCCGAGGGGCGTCGCGGGCACGAGCGTCTGGTGGCCGAGATAGAGCTGGCCCGCGTTGAACGGGTGCAGCCCGTCGACGTCCTTGACAGGGTCGATCGTCCGCATGATGCGGGCCTCGTCGAGCTGCGGCGGGAGCGGCGTCTGCACGAGGATCCCGTCGATCGAGTCGTCCTCGTTGAGCTCGCCCACGAGCTCGAGCAGCTCGCTCTCCGAGGTCTCCGCCGGTAGGCGGCGGTCGAGTGCGCGGATACCGACCTCTTCCGCGGCCTTGTGCTTGCGACGGATGTAGATCTCGGAGGCCGGGTCGTCACCGACGAGAACGGTGGCGAGACCGATCTCGCCGAGCTCCGCGACCTCGGCCTTCACGTCCGAGCGGATGCGCGCCGCGAGGGCGGCGCCGTCCATCATCGTCGCGGTCATCTAGTGCCCCTTCCAGTGATGCTGTCGAGTTTCTGGGTCGCCAGCACCAAGCCAGAGGCCGCACTCGTCCGCAGCCAAGGCTTGAAGCCTTGGTAAGGACGAGGGTGGACTCTGGCGCCGCGTGCTGGCGGGCCAGAAGCCGACGGGCATTGCTGGGAGGGGCACTAGGTGAGCGGAAGCTCGACGTCGCTGACGTCCAGGCCGAGCGATTCGGCAAGTCGGACACCCTGCTCGAGGTCCTCGCGCAGACGCTGCACGTCGCGCGAGCGCATGGCGTTGCCGATGAAGGCCCGCTCTCGCGGGCGCCACATTGCATGGGCGGCAAAGATCGGCAGTAGCCGGTTCGCCGCATCCACCAGCTGCCGCTTCGTCTTCTTCGACGCGCTCTCGAGCAGGACGCGCTCGTATGCCATGCCCGCACCGTGGTGAATGCCGTCGTCGGTCGCGAGGCGGTTGCAGAGATCCTCGAGCACGGTGCCGCGCGACGACCTCGCGATCAGCCGGAAGCGCGCGATGATGAGGCGTTCGTAGAAGACCTGCATCAGGAAGACTTTTTCCTCCAGCGTGTCGGCCTCGAGCGTCATGTGCGCGAGCTGGTCGAGGTGCGGGTCCCGTTCGGCGGTGTCGCCCACCTCGGCGATCAGCTTCAGCCACGCCTCCGTATGGCGCGACTCGTCTTGCACCATCGTGGAGTAGTAGAGCCTCGCTTCGGGATCCGGTGTGATGTTCAAGAGCTGCGACGACATGTCGCAGGCCAACATGTCCGCCTGGAGCTGTTGCGTGAGAACGGAGCGCCACATGTCCTTGCGGCGCGCGCGCCGTTCGGGCGATCCCTTCCCCTCCGGAATCGGCGGCAGGTCGCCCCACGGCAGATCGCGCACCTGCCACTCCTGCCGCTTGGCGAGCTCGTAGAAGCGCAGGACACCCGCGTACGCATCCCGGCCGGCGCTCGTCTGCTCGGTGAGCTGCTCCGTTGCCATCCGGGGGAGACTACTAGTGAGCCACGAGCAGCTGGCCTGCTCGCTGATCGGCGGCGAAGAATGCGACGACGTCTTCCGGGAGGCCCGCCTCACGTGCGAAGGGCTCGAGATCGGGGCGACTCACGTGCGCCTCGGCGAACCCGGCCTCTCGCGCAAGCTGCACGAGCTCCTCGTCGGTATAGAAGCGCGACCGGCTCGCCATCGGCTCGGGCGATGCGGGGCTTCCCCGGGCCTCCTCCGACACGGTGAACACCGCGAGGCGGCCGTCGGGGCGAAGGACGCGGCGGCACTCCGCAAGCACGGCCGCCGGGTCCGGAAGGAAGAAGAACACCTGTATCATCGCCGCGCACGTGAACCTGTCGTCCTCGAACGGCAGCTTGGCCGCGTCGCCCTGCGCGATCTCGAGCCGGCCGTCCGCAATCGCATCGGCATTCAGCTCACGAGCTACCCGAACCATGTCGGAGCTGTGATCGACCGCCGCCGCCCGGCAGCCGCTGCGCAGCGCCTGTTCGAGAAATGCTCCGCCGCCGAAGCCGATCTCGAGCAGCACATCGTCTGCCTCGGGCCGAAGAGTCGCGAGCACAGCGCCGAACGAGGGCCGGTGATGCGTCGGGTCCCGGTAGCTGGTTCGCGCGAACCCGCCGTACGGGCGGCGCGCCGCGCGATCGGTGAGCCAGTTGCCGTACATCCGAGGCGCGGACCTGGCGAGGAACGGCGTCGCGACCTGGTCGGTGAACCAGCCGACGATCTCGTCCTCCGCCCAGAACTGGTGCCCGAAGCCCCGATGCTCGAGTGTCATTCGCGTCGCTTCGCCGGCCGACTCGCACCGAAGCTCCAGCTCGGTCACGTCGTCCTCGTCCCACTCGGCGGCGCGCCACCGTAAGAGCGCGCGACCCGGTGGATCCCATGTAACAACCCTCCCGACCTCGAAGCCGCTCTCGAGGATCCGGCCGTCAGGGCCCGGGCTGAACTCGATGCCGATGCGGCCGAGCGAGGCGCCGAGCTCGTCGACGAGTGCCTCGAAGGCCGCGGCTGGCCCGGCCTCGACCTCGAGCGTAACGCTGACCGTGCCTCCCTCCATCGCCGCGATGATGTCAGCACCGCGTTGCCTGCAGCAAGAACTCGACTGCGCCGTGGGCGCCGCGCACGGGTGATGCGATCACACCGGTCACGCGCCACGCACCTGCCTCGAACGCGTCGCGGGCCCGCCGCACGGCACGGTCGAGATCGGCCCGACGTGTCGGCAGGCGGGCAAATCCGAGTTCGAACTGCGGCTTCACGAGCGCGATCGCATCGGCGCGCGGAGAGATCGCAACCCGGTCCAGCTGCGGCACTGCCTTGCGCAACGGGAGATAGGACACGTCGATTGTCACGACGTCGACCGCGTCCGGAACCAGCGTTCGGTCGAGCTCCCCGAGGTTCATCGCCTCGAGGTTGACGACGCGGGCGTCCTGACGTAGGGAACCGAGCAGCTGCCCGTGGCCCGCGTCGACCGCGTATACGCGATCAGCGCCCGCGCGGAGCAGGACCCGCGTGAAGCCACCTGCGGCCGCCCCGACATCGAGCGCTATGCGTCCTCGGACGTCCACCGGAAACGCCGACAGCGCGGCCTCCAGCTTCGCCTCGCCCCGTAGCCGAACGTCGGAGGCAAGGACGATCGACGCCCCGAGGCGGACGAGTGAGCGCGGGTTCGTGCGGACCGCCCCGTCCACGAGGACGTCGCCCGCGACGATCCGTTCCACGGGATCGGTGATTTCAGGGTGGACGCGCGCCAACTCGTCAGCGAGCGCGCGCAGCTTGACGTGCCTCTTGCGCGGCACCGTGCGCCTCCTTTCGGTCGCCTGGTCGAGGGCCAGGCGCCGCAGGAGGCGCGCGAGCGCGGATCTACACCTACGTGAAGCCGGTCACGAAGCGGATGCTACTCCTCCCGGACGTAAGCTCCTGCCATGCAGCTGAAGCGGTGGCCGCGGAAGAACGACGCTCCGTCGATTCGCGCGCGCCAGGAGGCGCTCGGGCTGGACGGCGACGTGACCGCGATCGACCTGTCGCCGTTCGCGTCCGCGAACGAGATGCTGACCGGCGCCGCAGTCATCCCTGTCTCCGTCGTCGGGCCGCTCGAGCTCGATCTCGGCGTGTACGAGCTCGAGGAGCCGTTCGGCCGTGTCGCGGAGACCGGCAGGGAGCGCGACCAGGTCTACGTCCCGCTCGCGCACACGGAAGGCGGACTGTCCGCGTCGCTCTACCGCGGCGCGCGCGCGGCTGCCGAGTCGGGCGGGTTTCGGACGTGGGTCGTGCAGGACCGGATCACGCGGGCGTCGTGCTTCGTCTGCCGCTCGACCGAAGAGGCCGTTCAGCTCGCGCGTTTCCTCGACGCGCACGTCGCCGAGATGCGTCGCTGGCTCGCCGAGCGCCAGGAGGACTGGATCTCGAAGTACGCGAAGCTTCGCGAGGTCGAGACACACGTGGTCGGCCCGATGTGCCACGTGCTGTGGGCGTTCACGACAGGCGATGCGTGCGGGCCGAACATGATGACGCGAAACGCGTACGCGCTGAACATGGGTTACGTGCTGGAGCACGCGCCGGTGAAGGCGGAGCGCGCAATCCTCGAGGCGAACATGGGCGGCGACAAGAAGCCCTCCCACCGGTACTTCGAGCGAGGCGGACACGGAAAGACGGTCCTCGCCGAGGCGACGCTCAGCGACGATGCCGTCCGTCGCGTGCTGCGGACGACGGTCGACGACCTGCTCGAGCTGTCGTTCGCCGGTACACACGGTGCAGTCGCATCGGGAATGCAGTCGGTCGCGTTCACGCCCGCGTCTGCGAT
>Ga0209160_1003806_pt1 | contig 12201 bp, 10 predicted proteins | sample GraSoiAngelo_153_FD_186167 | JGI IMG/M metagenome (GOLD analysis project Ga0209160, IMG submission 186167) | Grasslands soil microbial communities from the Angelo Coastal Reserve, California, USA - 14_1009_12_40cm (SPAdes) (version 2) | ecosystem: Environmental > Terrestrial > Soil > Grasslands ...
CCGGCACGCTCCAGGATAGTGGGCAGCGTCAAGGGGAAATCCATCATGGTGCCGCGCATAGCGCCTCTCGGGCGGGAATCAAATTGAGCGAATCCTACCACCATTTGGAGGGAATGGGGAAAAGCGCGAGGAGTTTGCCCGGCGGCAAATCATCGCCGGCTGGCGGACAATTTCAGGTTGCAAAAGGGGTCAATTTCCGCGACCATGCAACAGACCGCTGAAGTCCCAGTCTCGCGCCCGCGGTGGCTCGGCGTTTCCCGACTGCCCGTGAACGATTGCTGCTTCTTCAGCGCGCTCCGCGACTCGAAAGTGGGTTCCGGACAGAAGGAGTGGGCAGGTGAAGAAGCTCTATATCGGGAATCTTCCGTTTTCCGCGACGGAAGAGCAGCTCAACGAGTGGTTCTCGCAGGTTGGTGTCACACCCTCGGGCGTCAATCTAATCCGCGACCGATTCACGGGCCAGTCACGCGGTTTTGCCTTCGTCGAGGTTACGAACGATGAAGACGCGGACCGCGCGATCAATTCCCTGAATGGACAGAATTTTGGCGGGCGAAACCTCGTTGTGAATGAAGCGCGTCCCCAGGCGGAGCGCGGCGGCGGTGGTGGCGGCGGACGCGGTGGGTACGGTGGTGGACGCGGCGGCGGTGGCGGTGGTGGACGCGGCGGCGGTGGCGGCGGACGCGGCGGTGATCGCGGCGGAGATCGCGGCGACCGCGGTAACCGCTGGTAAGCAAGCATTCCGGAACTGAGTACGCGGCGCTCCTGCTGATCCGGGGCGCGTCACTCCTCTCAAGAAGTTCAAAGCGGTAGTTCTGCGCCTAACTGGATTCGTGGAGCCTCTCACCTTCGCTCCGCTGGGCCGTCCAATCCGGTTGTAGAGCGACAACGGCGGGATGGATGAGCTATCGGTATGATTTGATTCTGGCCAATCCCTGCAATCGCGTGTAGTATCCCCGCGATTTATTGACGGATCGAAAGTGCCGGATGCAGGGGCGCTCCCCCGCCTCGCCCTGGGAAGACTGTCTCGCGAAACAATTGGCCCCGTAACGTGTTTGAAACAATAGGCAAGGAAAATCCCTTGACGCTTGCTTTGTGAAGTATATGAATAGCGCGGAGACTGGCGAGGCTGATTTCCTCAGGAGTAATGCCCGGCGGAAACCCGGTGAACCTTCTGGGCGGGCCGCGCATCCAAAAGGTTGAGTGAGACGTATTACGGAATAGCATGACGACCTGGCACAAACGCGATTGGCAACAATTTTACGAGCTGGCCCGCCGCCCTTGGCAGCGTCACCGGCCGCCGCGGCCTGTCTACCCGACGGGTTTGAATCGCGTACTGCCGGCGCAGGGTTTTAGCCTGTCCGAGTTGGACGACGCCGGTGTGGATCTCGACCTGGCCGAGCGCCTCGGCCTGCCGGTGGACGCCGGACGCATCGGCGTTTACGGGCCAAACGTTACCGTTCTGCGCGATTTCATCCGCTCCTCCCGCCAGCCGCTGTAAAGCTTCTCGCAAATTAGACAGCGAACTTGGTACGAGGGTTCGTTTGTGCGCTAACTTAGAAACGCGTAAAATAGAGGTTTCGCGCGAACTCCATGGCCTCACCTTTCAACATCATCTCGAACTCACCGGCGCCGCCGGTCTTCGCGCCGAATGCACATCCGCGGCCGGATTGGCTGCGCGTGAAGTTTTTTGGCGGCGAGAGGTATCAAGACCTGAAACGCATCATGCGCACGCTGGATCTGCACACCGTGTGCGAGAGCGCGCGCTGCCCGAACATGGGCGAGTGCTGGGAGCACGGCACGGCGACGTTCATGATCCTCGGGGATATTTGCACGCGCGCCTGCGGATTTTGCGCGGTGCCTTCGGGCAAGCCGGTTGGCCCGCCGGACGAGGATGAACCGTTTCGCGTGGCGGAGGCCGTCGCAAAGATGGGACTGCGGTACGCGGTGGTGACTTCCGTCAACCGCGACGACCAGGCCGACGGCGGCGCGCACATTTTTGCCCGCACCATCGAAGAAATTCGACGCCGCGTCCCCGGCTGCAAAGTGGAAGTCCTGATTCCCGATTTTCGCGGGGACTGGGACGCTTTGGACGTCGTCCTTGCCGTGCGGCCGGATATCCTCAACCACAACACCGAAACGGTGCCGCGCCTCTATCGCCAGGTGCGCAAAGGCGCCGTGTACGAACGGTCGCTGGAGCTGCTCCGGCGTTCGAAAGCAGCGCATCCCGAAGTGCCCACCAAGACGGGCCTGATGCTCGGCCTCGGCGAAGAAAAAGACGAAGTGCTCGCCACGCTGCAAGACCTCGCCGCGCAGGGCACGGACATCCTCACACTCGGACAGTATCTGCAGCCCACGCGGGAACATCTCCCGATCGTGCGCTACGTCCACCCCAAGGAGTTCGCTGAATATAAGGTCCTCGGCGAAGCCATGGGCTTCAAGCACGTCGAAGCCGGCCCCCTTGTTCGCTCCTCGTACCACGCTTTCGACCAAGCTGAGTCGGCCGTTCGCTAACATAGCCATTCAGACGGTTCGGCATCGACGCTGCACACCACGCAGACGAAAGTCTGCGGCGGTGCAGTCGCGAAAGATTTGTTTAAGGTGTGCTCCGGGGGGCAGATCGAAAAGGCAGATTGCAGCAGCTATTGCTTCATGCGGGGCCCGAGCAGAACGAGCCCGATTCCTGCAGCGAGCAAAACAATGGAAACGGCAACCGGGACTTGAACCTCTTTTTCTTCGTTGACGGTGGCTTGGATGGGGCCGATCTTCGCTACTTCTTCTTTCTGGTGGTACGTGAAAACTGGGTGCACGAGTCCCACTACACCCAAGACCACAAGGATGACGCCAAGAATGATGACGAAGCGCTTCATGGATGTAAACCTATCACAAACCTTGATTTCCGAGCGAGGAAAGCAAGCAGACACACCCCTGCACCGGTCTGGCGCAGGGATCTGGAATTTGAGGGACTTGGAGCTTACGACCGGCTTGCTGCAGCGGCTGCAGCAGCTTTCTTGGCGGCTTTGGCTGCGGTCGAGGCTTTGCGCCGCCGCTTGGTCTTTGGCGGTGTGGCCGGTGCTTCGCCGATCAGCTCGGCCGTCATGATGCTGGTGACGAAGAGCTTGGCGCCGTGATCGTCAAAGTCCACTGCGGTGCGTTCCTGGTCGGAAGCCGTCACGATTCCCAGGCCGTACACTTCGTGCTTGATGGTCTGACCTTCTTGCATCACTTGCACAACGTCCTCCTTGGCCACTCTCGCTGTAAATCTCGATTCGAAACTTGACTTGCGGAAGCCCCGGTCGCTGCTGGGGCCCCCAATCACAGGCTAGAGGCTGGTAACGTTCTCCGCCTGAAGGCCTTTGGGACCTTTCGTCACTTCAAATTCCACCGCTTGGCCTTCGTTCAGGGACTTGTAACCGTCCATCTGGATCGCGGAGAAGTGTACGAAAACATCTTCTCCTGTCTGGCGCTGGATGAATCCGTAGCCCTTTGAAGCATTAAACCACTTCACTGTTCCTTGTTCCTTCACTTCCACTACCTCGATATTGGAATTGCTTTGCTTCTCCTGGTCCGTTTCTTGGTGATGGCGGTGCGGCTTGTTACCGGCAATCGCGGAACGATTGCCGCCCACTTCTCCAAGCGCCGTAACTTCCCCCAGCCCGCAAAAAAAGGCCGCAAAGAGCGTCCTTGCAGCCTCCTCAAACGAGTCAAAAGGCCATACAAGAGCAACAAAGACTATAAGTATAATACTATAAAATGAAGGGTTTGTCCACTAGAGGACACGCTCTTGTAGGAAGGCGATTATTCCCGTAAGCTATTGTATTTATTAAACTTAAGTCGATAGGTAGGCGAGACTGGCCCAGGGAATCGTCGAAAATTGCCTACTCCAAGGACTCCGGTTCCAGGCTCAAATCGGCCTCCCCGGATTCCTTCTTTTCCCAGTATTTGTGAACCCAGGCTTCCCAGCTCTTCCCGGCAGCCGTGTCCCGCCCCGAAAAGGCAATTGCCGCAATATCGGCATAGGCGATCTTCAACCTCTGCCCCGAATCTTTGGGCAGCACGCGCACAAAACTCGTCGCAAGCGTTGCGCCGCTCACGCGGTCAAAAATATAACCTTCGATTTTTGAATTGTCTTTGAGGGTCAGTGTAACATCGCCACGATAGTCGAAAGCCTTCTCGAGTGCGATCCGCAGTTCTTCTTCCGTCGCGAGTTCCGGCACCCAGCCCTGCACGCTTTCGTGGACAGTTCCGGGAGCAACTTCGAGCTTGTCTGGGTCGAGCGGCGATCCTTCCGTGTGGCTCGGGCGGTCGGCATGGCGCGGACCGGTCATGCGCGGGTCTCTTCGAGCTGGCTCTTGCCGGCGTCGATTTGCACCAGCGGATTGTAGGAATGCACGGGCTTGACCGGCTCATTGAGCATTGCCAGCGCGTCGGGATCTTCGTACTTAGTGGATAAAGCTGCTTTCGCCGTGGCCCAGAGTCCGCGGAGGCCGCTAAACGTGTGATCCACAGCAGAAGCTTCATAACCGCTGTGCACCATACAGTTGGCGCACTTGGGATTGCCGGATTCCGTGCCGTAATTTCCCCACTCTGTGGAATCGAGCATTTCCTGGAACGTGTCGGCATAGCCGTCCTGCAGCAGATAGCAAGGTTTTTGCCACCCGAAAACGTTGTAGGTCGGCATGCCCCAGGGCGTGCAGGCATAGGTCTTCTTGCCCATCAAGAACTCGAGAAACAGCGGCGATTGATTGAATTGCCAGCTCTTCTTGCGGTTCGAAAGGATCGCGCGGAACAGCCGCCGCGTGCGGGCCCGCCCGAGGAAGTGCTTCTGGTCCGGGGCTTTATCGTAGGAATAGCCGGGCGAGAGCATCATGCCCTCGACGCCCAGCTCCATCATTTCATCAAAAAACGCGCGGACGCTCTTGGGGTCGGCGCCATCGAAAAGCGTGGTGTTCGTGGTAACGCGGAAGCCGCGCTTGAGCGCTTCCTTAATGCCATCGAGCGCCAGCTCATAGCCGCCCACCCGGCAAACCGAGAAATCGTGGTGTTCTTTCTGCCCGTCCACGTGCACCGAGAACGTCAAGTACTTGCTGGGCTTGAAAAGATGCAACTTTTCTTTCAGGAGCAGCGCGTTGGTGCAGAGATAAATGTACTTTTTCCGCGCAACCAGCCCCTCGACGATTTTGTCGATCTGCGAGTGCATCAGCGGTTCGCCGCCGGGGATCGAAACCATCGGCGTTCCGCATTCATCCACGGCTTTGAAGCATTCTTCCGGCGTCAATTCCGTTTTCAAAATGTGCGCCGGATACTGGATCTTGCCGCAACCGGCGCAGGCCAGGTTGCAGCGAAAGAGCGGCTCCAGCATCAGCACGAACGGATAGCGCTTGCGCCCCGCGAGCTTCTGTTTCAGGACGTACGTTGCAACCGTCCACGCTTGTGAAATGGGTACTGGCATCGTCTCCGCTTCAATCCAAAAGGAATGGGAATACTTTCAGAACCCCCCAGCCCCTTCTATTGTAACCGACATTGTACCGCTTCGCTGAGAGTCCTTTAATCAGATGCCAGGGCCTGTTCTTCGATGGCACGGGACGTGCCCTTCAGTAGCACAGGCTTTAGCCTGTGCGAGCGCAGAAGCCTGTACGGACAAGAGCCTGCCCAGCCACCGCGGGGCGTAGAATCGAGCTATCTAAAGGCCTCTAGGAACCACGGCAACCATGCCAAGAAAGAACCTGTTGAGTCTCTTCGCTGACTTCGCACGCTTCGCTGACGATGCGGCTGTCGTCCGAACACGCGGCTACCGTCGGGAAAAGCTGACGTATCGGGAGCTTCACGGCCACGTTCTATTCTGGAGTTACGCTCTCGCTGGGCGCGGAATTTCTCCCGGGGACCGCATCCTCCTCTGGGGCCCCAACTCCGCAGGGTGGATTGCGTGTTTTTGGGGAATTTTATTGCGCGGTGCCATCGTGGTGCCGATGGATTCTGCAGCGTCGCCCGATTTCGTTCAGCGCGTCATCACAGACGCGGGGGTCAAGCTCATCTTGCGCGACCGGCAGCAAGCGGAGCTTTCCGGCGCGCCACCGTCGATGGTCATCAATGATCTCAAAGATGTCGTGGCCAGCCCTCCTCCCTCTCTGCAAGCTGATGTAGACCCGGGTGATGCATCCACGCGAAGCACGATCGCCCAGATTCTCTACACATCCGGTACGACGGGCGAGCCGCGTGGCGTCGTGCTGACGCATGGCAATTTCCTGGCAAATCTCGAACCGCTGGAGCGCGGCATCGATCCCTACCGCACGTACGAGCGCTGGCTCCATCCCTTACGCTTTGTCTCGCTGGTTCCACTGAGCCATGTTTTTGGACAATTCATGACGCTGTTCGTCCCACCGCTGTTGGGCGCCACGGTTGTTTTCGAACCGTCCGCGAATCCAGCGAAAATCCTTCGAACCGTAAAACGTGAACGCGCTACCGCGCTGATAGCCGTTCCGCGCATGCTCGATGCGCTGCGCGCGGGAATCGATGGCGAAATGGAAATCCGTGGGCGGGCGCCATGGTTCCAACGCAGGTTCGAAAGCGCGAAGGGCAGGAAATTCCTACGGCGCGCCTGGATGTTTCGCCGCATTCATCGCCGCTTCGGCTGGAAATTCTGGGCGTTCATCTCCGGCGGTGCGGCGCTTTCGAATGACACCGAGGATTTTTTCAAGCGTATGGGTTACGCCGTCGTTCAGGGCTACGGGATGACCGAAACTGCGTCGCTCATCAGCCTCAATCATCCGTTCCGCGCAACCGAAGGCTCGGTTGGAAAAATTCTTCCCGACCGCGAATTCAAACTTGCCGAGGACGGCGAAATCCTGGTCCGCGGCGAAAACGTTTCCGCTGCCTACTGGGAAAAAGGTGCGCCGAAGCAGGCCTCGAACGAAACTGACGGCTGGCTCCGCACCGGAGACCTCGGTGAACTCGACGCTGCGGGTAATCTTCGCTTCCGCGGGCGCAAGAAAAGCGTGATCGTCACCCCTGCCGGCCTCAACGTCTATCCCGAAGATCTGGAGACCGCAGTCAAGAAACAGTTGGCGATTCGTGATTGCGTGGTCGTTCCACTGGATCGCGGCGGGAATGCCGAGCCTTGCGCAGTCCTGCTTCTCAATCCTCCGCATTCGAATGGCGAGGCGGCGGCACGAGGCGCCATCGCATCCGCGAACGCTGGTCTTGCCGAATATCAGCGCATGCGCACCTGGATCCTTTGGCCGGAGCCGGATTTCCCGCGCACGCCTACAGGCAAGCCGCGGCTCTCGGTGATTGCCAGCCGCGCGGTCCAAATTCTAACTGGTGGGCCGCCAGACAATGCCGCCAACGAAGCGCTGAATCCGGTGCGCGACGTACTCTCAAGATTCACGCAATCCGTTGCTCCTGCGAATCATGTCGAAAAGGAGCTGAATCTCTCTTCCCTCGACCGCGTCGAACTGATGAGTGCTCTCGAGGAGAAGTTCCACGTGGAACTCAACGAAACCGAGTTCTCCACCGCAAAAACCGTCGCCGACGTCGAGCGCCTCCTGCAGCAACCCGCGGCCCGGCGCACTAAATACCGCTACCCTCGCTGGACCCAACGCGCGCCCGTCCGCTGGCTGCGCCTCGCGGTCTACTACGCGCTCGTCTGGCCCGCGACGCAAATTCTTGGTCATCCCCGCATTCTGGGCCGCGAAAATATCCGCAGCTTGCGCGGACCAATTCTCATCGTTTCGAATCACATCACCCGCCGCGCCGATATCGGCTTGATTCTCGCAGCCCTGCCGCCGCGCTACCGCCATCGCCTGGCCATCGCCATGGGCGGAGAAACACTTCAGGAAATGCGTCATCCGCCGCGCGACTGGTTCATCGCCAAACGCTGGGCCTACCAACTCGGCTACTGGCTCGTTACCGCCCTCTTCAACGTTTTTCCGCTCCCGCAATTTTCTGGTTTTCGCGAGAGTTTTCGCTTTGCCGGCGAATCCGTCGACCGCGGCTACAGCGTCCTGGTTTTTCCCGAAGGCGAAGTGAACAACACGGCCACCGGCGAAATGGCCCCGTTCCAAAGCGGCATCGGCCTGCTCGCGGAAAATCTTGGCCTCTCGATTATTCCTGTGCGCCTCGACGGCGTGTGGCAAATGAAGCGCGAGCACCGCCGCCTGGCCCGCTCCGGCGAACTCACCGTTCGAATCGGCGCGCCTCTTTCGTTTACACTGGGCACTCCAGCCGAGGCTGTCGCAAGAAAACTGGAGAACGCGGTTCGTACTTTGTAGTGCGTTCTTTCAACCAAACAAAGGTCTACGGCGTTCCGACCTGATGGAGCCGCGCCACAGCTCCACTCGAATATCTCGCCACATACAACTCGCCATTCGCGTCCTGGCCGAATCCAGCCAGGTCTCCACCACCGGTGTTGACGAGAAAAGTCCGTACCCACTGGCCCTGTCCGTTTTGTGCGAGAGACCAGACGCGTCCACTGATGAAGTCACCGAAAACATAATTGCCGGCGAGTGCGGCGATGTTTGTTCCGTGATAGACGTAGCCTCCGATAACGGTTGCGTCGCCCTGCGAGTGGTCGTAGTCGAAGATCGGATCCAGAAACGTCAGACCCTGGCAGTTGGCGCTGAAATTGAAATTGTGTGTGCCTTCTTTGCAGCGCCAGCCCATGTTCGACCCACCCTGTGCCGGTGTCACCCGGTCCACCTCTTCGAACGAGCTCTGGCCGACGTCACCAATCCATAGATTTCCTGTCGCTTGATCGACAGAGAAGCGAAACGGGTTCCGCAATCCATAGAGCCAAATCTCTTTCGCAGCAGTGGTGTTTGTGACAAACGGGTTATCGCTCGGCACAGTAAATGTTCCGTTACAGGTCACACTGATGCGTAGCATCTTGCCCAGCCGCGTCGTGAGGTCCTGTCCATTGCCGATCGTGCCGTGCACGTCACCACCGCCTCCCCCGTCCCCCAGCGCGATGTACAGAAATCCGTCTTTGCCGAACGCTAGCCCCCCGCCGTTGTGATTCGCCTCCGGCTGATCGACGATGATCAGACGTTGCTCGGTAGCTGTGTTCACAGTGTTTGCCCCTACCGGCGCTGCCCGAAACTCCGCGATGACCGTTTGGAGAATATTATTCAAGCGAGTAGTCGTGTAGTTGACATAAAAGCAGCCGTTGGTGCTATAACTCGGATGAAAAGCAAGCCCCAGCAAGCCTTCCTCGCCGCCGAACACAATCAAGCTGGAAACGTCGAGATACGGTGTCCCGAGAACGCTGCCATTCTGAATAATCTTGATCTTCCCGCCTTGCTCGACGACAAAGAGACGCCCCGAAGCGTCACCTGCCTGTTGGATGTCCAGCGGGCTGGAGAAGCCGCTGGCCACGGGGACCAATTCCACCTGCAGCGTCGGTGGGGGAGGAGGCGGAGGCGTCGTCGTCATCGAGCCTCCGTTACACCCGAAGCACGCAAGCCCCACGCACAAGACTAGGACAGCCCTTCGTCGAAACCTGGAAGAACGGCTCTCTTGCATGATGCCTCCCCAGCCAGATTTCTCCATTCTGCCGAAAGGAGAGACCCTGCGTCGAGTGATTCTCCGCTACGACTTGTCCACAATTCTCGGTAGGTCAGCTTCAAAAAGCGTTCTGTGGCAAAATAGAAAGTTCACAGAGCTTATTTATGGCACACCGTACAACCCTGGAAGAAGAGCGACCCGCAAAAGCGTCGAAGACGGCCAAGAAGCCCGCAGATGACGGTAGCGCGAAAGCGGCCGTCAACAACGAACGTGAGCGCATTTTTGAGGCTTTCCGCCGCTGGGGCTATCTGGAAGCAACACTCGATCCCCTCGGCTTGTTCGAGCCCCTCAAACATCCCGCTCTGGAGGCACTGACGGGCGAAATTGCGGACGACGCGCGCCGCATCTATTGCGGCACGATCGGTGCTGATTTCACGCACTTGCCGGAACTCGATCGCCAGCGCTGGATTGCAGCGCGCATCGAAGCCCCCGCGCACGAAGTCGATCAGCAAGAAATTCTCGAACGCCTGATTCGCGCCGATCTCTTCGAACAGGTTTTGCAGGCCCGCTATCTCGGCACCAAACGCTTCTCCCTGGAAGGCGTCACCGCGCTGATCCCGCTGCTCGATTCCATCCTGGACTCCGCCGCCGAGAGTGGCGCCGTCGAATCCGTCATGGCCATGAGTCATCGCGGCCGCCTGAACGTAATGGTCCACGCCGCGTGCAAGACGCCGCACGAAGTGGTCGCAGGTTTTGAAGACGTCGACCCTCGCAGCGTTCTCGGCGCGGGCGACGTGAAATATCACGTGGGCGCAACGGGCACTTATGTCACCAGCACCGGCAAGAAAATCGGCATCCATCTCGAAGCCGTCGATCCCGTAGCCGTGGGCCGCGCCCGCGCCAAGCAAACGCGCTACGGCTTGCGCGGCCCTTACGTGGACCGTTCGCCGGAAACGCTGAACAAGGTCGTCCCCATCGTGATGCACGGCGACGCGGCCTTCGCGGGCCAGGGCGTTTTTGCGGAAACGATGAATTTCGCGGACTTGAAGGCCTATACCGTCGGTGGCACGATTCACATCATCGTGAACAATCTGATCGGCTTCACCACCCGCCCCGCGCAGGAACACTCCTCGCGCTTCGCATCCGATCTCGCCAAGCGCCAGTCCGTGCCGATCTTCCACGTGAACGGAGAGGACCCGGACGCTGTCGTGCGCATCGGAAAGCTTGCCGCGGAATATCGCGCCACGTTCGGCAGCGACGTCGTCGTGGACATCATCGGATACCGCCGCCACGGCCACAGCGAAGTCGACGATCCAACCATCACCCAACCGCTGCTTTATGAGCGCATCAAGAATCATGCGCCGCTTTGGAAAATTTACGCCGAGCACACCGGCATCGACTCGACCCAGATGGTCGAAGCCGTCCGCAAGGAATACGAAGAAGAACAAACCAAGGCGCGCGCGCTGAGAAAAATACCGCACTTGCGCAAGCTGCCGGACTACTGGGCGCCCTACCAGCATGGCTGTTATGACGTCTCCTACGAAGTCGATACCGGCCTCACTGCTGAGAAGCTCGCGGAAATCACCGATGGCCTTGTGCGCGTTCCGGAGGGTTTTCACCTCCACCCGAAAATCGCGAAACTCCTCGAACAGCGCGCGGAGATGGGCCACGGCAAGCGCGCCGTCGATTACGGCTTTGCCGAAGCGCTGGCTTTCGGCTCTGTACTTCTGGAAGGGAATCCCGTGCGCCTCACGGGACAGGATACCGAGCGCGGCACATTCAGCCAGCGCCACTCGGTGCTCATTGATACGCAAACCGAGCACAACTACCTCACTCTCTCCCATCTCTCCAAGCAGCAGGCCTTCTGCGAGATTCACAACTCTTCTCTTTCCGAAGCGGGCTGCCTCGGATTCGAATACGGTTTCAGCCGCGACTATCCCGAAGCGCTCGTCTTGTGGGAGGCGCAGTTCGGTGATTTCGCCAACGGCGCGCAAGTCATCATCGACCAGTTCATCAGCGCGGGCGAGGACAAGTGGAATTTGCCCGCTGGTCTCGTCATGCTCCTTCCGCACGGCTACGAAGGCCAGGGCCCGGAACATTCCAGTGCCCGTCTTGAGCGTTTTATGCAACTGGCGGCCGAAGACAACATGCAAATTTGCCAGCCGTCGACCGCCGCCCAGTATTTTCACATGCTGCGCCGTCAGGTGCGCCGCCCCTGGCGCAAGCCGCTGATTGTCTTTACGCCAAAAAGCATGCTGCGCCATCCCGACGCCAGCTCGAAGATCGAAGAATTCACGCGGCCCCGGTTTCTGCCACTCGTCCCCGATCGCGAGGTGCAGGACGCCAGGCGCATCCTGATCGCCAGCGGCAAGGTCGGCCACGAGCTGCGCGGCGAACGCCGCCGCCGTAAAGATACAACCACGGCGATCTTCTTTCTCGATCAGCTTTATCCCTTGCCGCGCACGGAAATCACCGCCGCCATCGGCGAACATCCCAATGCCCGCGAAATCGTCTGGGTCCAGGAAGAACCCGCTAATATGGGCGCGCATTTTTACGTCTTGCCTAGGCTGGAACGCCTCGCGAAAGCCAGTGGACTGCGCGTTCGATCGGTGAAACGCTCCGGCAGCGCCAGCCCGGCCACGGGCTCCGCCAAAGCGCACGAGTTGGAGCAAAAGACGCTCCTCGCGCTGGCTTTCACCACCT
>Ga0209160_1003809_pt1 | contig 12197 bp, 10 predicted proteins | sample GraSoiAngelo_153_FD_186167 | JGI IMG/M metagenome (GOLD analysis project Ga0209160, IMG submission 186167) | Grasslands soil microbial communities from the Angelo Coastal Reserve, California, USA - 14_1009_12_40cm (SPAdes) (version 2) | ecosystem: Environmental > Terrestrial > Soil > Grasslands ...
AACGACCGGCCCGACGCGCGCGTGGCCATCTTCTGGCATATCCCCTGGCCGAATGCGGAGGCTTTCGGAATCTGTCCCTGGGAGCGCGAACTCGTGGATGGATTGCTGGGCGCAGACCTGGTGGGCTTCCACATCCAGAACCATTGCAACAACTTTCTCGAGACCGTGGATCACGCCGTGGAGTGCCGCATCGAGTGGGAGGGCTTCACCGTGAATCGCGGCAGCCATTTCACGCGCGTGCGGCCCTTTCCGATCAGCATCGATTTCACCGACGGCCGCGATGCAGTCAGCCCTGAATCGCCCTACGTGGATCGCGCCGCGCTGCTGGCCGGAGTCGGCGTGCAGGCAAAGTTCATGGGCGTGGGCGTGGATCGGGTCGATTACACCAAGGGAATTCTCGAGCGCTTCCGCGGGATCGAACGCTTCCTCGAGAAATATCCCTCCTATCAGGGCAAATTCACCTTCGTGCAGATCGGCGCGCCCAGCCGCATGCAGATCAAGCGTTACCTGGAGCTTTATGGGGACGTGGAATCAGAGGCCAATCGCATCTGCCGGCGCTTTCAGACCAATCCATGGAAGCCCATCGTGCTGCTCAAGCGCCACCACAGCCATCAGGAGATCGAGCGCTTTTATCGCGCTTCGGACTTGTGCCTGGTTACTTCACTGCATGATGGGATGAACCTGGTGGCCAAAGAATACGCCGCGGCGCGCGATGATGAACGCGGCGTGCTCATCCTGAGCCGTTTTGCGGGCGCCAGCCGCGAGTTGCACGACGCGCTCATCGTGAATCCCTACGATACCGAGTCGCTTGCCGACGCCATTCACACTGCGCTGGAAATGCCCGCGGCGGAGATCGAAAGGCGTATGCAAGCTTTGCGCCGCACCGTGCGCGAGTACAATGTGTATCGCTGGGCCGCCAATCTGATCAGCGAACTCGCGGAAATTCGCCTGGCGCCGCAGCCCACCTCCAAGGCGGCTGCGGCAGCCGCCGTCGAAATCGACGCCGCCTCGCTTTAGCCAGGCGGCGGCAGAACCTGACCGCTGGAGAGGAGCCTCGGAAAATGGGTACTCGGGATTAGGACTGGCTTACTGCCGCCGCTGCCGCGCGCTTCTGCATCTCCTCGGGGGAGACGTCCTCCTTGTGCGTCGCGATCGTCCACTGATGCCCGAAGGGATCGCTCAAGGTGCCGGTGCGGTCGCCATAAAATTGATCTTTCACCGGCCGAAGCATTTTGGCGCCGGCCGCGAGAGCTCGCGCCGTCACACCATCGACATCGTCGACGTACAGCAGAATGCTGACCGCCGTGCCGCCCAGGGACATCGGGCTGCGCGCGCCGATTTCCGGGAACTCGTCGGCCAGCATGATGCGCGAATCGCCCAACTGTAGTTCGGCATGACCCACACGGCCGTCCGGGTGCGGTATGCGCATCACTTCTTTGGCTCCGAAAGCGTGCTTGTAGAATTCAATGGCACTGGCCGCGCCGGTGACGATCAGGTAGGGCGTTACGCTGTGGTATCCCTCAGGAATCGGTCTGGGAGCCATGATTTCCTCTCGCGAGTGGCTTCGCTATCTTCCCGGCGCAAATAGCTGGACGCTCAGGCCCTGAAAGGCGGCGCTACATTGCCGCCGACAGGGAAATGCGCAGACGCATTTCCAAAGTCGTGCGTTTAGCGTCCGCCGAAACTGTAGCCAACCGAACCCGAAAATTGCACCATCAGGTTACGCCGGAATTGGTCCGTGAGGTGCGTCGCATAGCGCAGATCGAACTGCGGCCTGACGAACATGTTCCCCCGGATGTAAATTTTCGCGCCGATCGCGCCATGCAGCTGAAAGTGATTCTGGTCTGAACCTGCGGAGAAGCCGGAGGTGCTGGTGACGCCGGTGAGCGAAGTCGTCTGCGTAAAATGGAGCGCCACCTTGGCGAGGCCAACGCCGCCTTCAAAAAAGGGAGCGAGGCGCTTTCCGGTGACGGGCTGCCACAGGGCATTCACATCGTAGAACACGGGGCGCATGTTCAGGCTGTCGTCCGGCAGGAAGGGCGCCTGGTGAAGGCGGAAAACGTATTCGCCGTTCACGCCCAGGTGCGGCTTGAAAAGAAAATCGACGCCGGCAACGCCGAATAGGCCCCTCATTTTCGGCGCCGCTTCGCAGATTACGCCATCGAAAAGCTGCCCCGTCGGACAACCCTCTTTGACGCTGGTTCCCGCGCTGTCTCTGGCTGTACCTACACCAAAATAGGGGCTGACGCGTTGCGCGCGGACGAAATTCACGCTTCCCAACAGCAGTATCGAGAGCAGCAGGATTCTTCGGATCGTCAGTTTGGACAAGAATCTCGCCGATTAAGCAACTAGCGCGTTTACCGTTCGCCGAAGGTGTAGCCGACAGACACGGTGTACTGCGGGACCCAGTTGCGGCCGTATTGGTCGGTCAGATGGGTCACATAATGAATATCAAACTGCGGCTTGATGAAAAGCGACGGCTTGAGGTAGAGCTTCACGCCGAAAGCGCCATGCAATTGAAAGTGATTGGCATTAATCCCTGCCGGTTGGTTATAGGTGCAGTTGATGTTTGCGATCAAGCATTGCTGGGTAACGTAGAGGGCGATTCTGGCACCGCCAATGCCGCCTACCACGACAGGAACGATGCGCTTGCCGGAGATCGGCTCGTACACGGCATTGAAATCGTAAAACCCGGGACGCACCTTCAATCCTGCTAACGGCAGGTAGTTGGCTTGGGCAAAGCGGAAAGCGTATTCACCATTGACGCCAAAGTGGGGCCTGAACATGAAGTCCGCGCCAAAAATGCCAAATACGCTGCCGAGCGTGCCCCCGGGCTCGCATCCAGCAGCAAAAGGGACGTCAGAGAATTGGCCCGGCGGACAAGGTCTGCCCGTACTGTCGAACTGGTTGGTAGGCTTTCCCAAACTGTCTGTGGCGCTGCCTAACCCAAAATAGGCGCTGACGCCCTGTGCGCGAGCGAAATTTAAGGTTCCCAAAAGCAGCGTAGATAGCAGCAGAATTGTTGTAATCGTCAGTTTGGACAAGAAACTCTCTCCTTTTGAGCTCTGCTTTTCTTCCTTTGTATCTACCTCTGGGGATTAGAGCAACGTCTTGGTGCACGGGTTGCACGAAATTACCAGCGCTCTGTCCTCTTTCGATCGCCGACGAACCGTTGCGGCGCCTCGCGCGACAATTCCAGCGCCCTTAGCATAACTAATCGGCGGCTTGCTGCCAATCAGCTTTCACGCTCTTCGCCGCAAAGGTCAGTTAGGCGAAAATACCGATTGCTCTGGCGATGGACAGGCAGTGACCGGCTATCTCTCTGCCTTGGAAGCGTGAGGAAAAGCCTGGCCGCGGCGCTTACAATCTTCCCCAAAAAGCAAACGCCACGGCGCCCACCAAACAAAGAAAAGCCATCCCGTAGTTCCAGGTGATCTCTTCGCCTAAATAGAGCCATGCGAATACCGTGAAGACGCATAGAGTGATTACCTCTTGGATGATCTTTAATTGAAATCCGCTGAATTCGCCAAAGCCGATGCGGTTGGCGGGAACCTGGAAACAATACTCCACAAACGCAATCAGCCAGCTCACCACGATGACCGCGAAAAGCGGAGACCGGCAGTATTTCAGATGGCCGTACCACGCAATGGTCATGAAAATATTGGAGCAAATCAGAAGCAGCACGGTTTTCATACAGGGTCGAAATCCTATCACGGGTGAAGAGCGAGATTGCCCTTTCCAGGGAAAGGGAATTGCGTGTAATATGGCCGTGCAAGCAGAGCAGCAGATTTAACTCGGCCTCCCCCGCGGCTGACCGTAACAAGCGCGAAACAATCTAATCGTACGAGTTATGATAATTTAGGCGTCATCCGGCGTGGGGATATGAGGCTTCCGTACCGGTCAAAATCCGTCTGGCGGCAGGGCATTTGGATCGAGGCGCTGTTAGCCGCGATCGCGCCGTTTGCCGTGTGCGCGCAGGGGAACCTGCTGCTCAGCGCCAAAGATCTTGGCGCGGTCCCCCGCGTGTCCGAGATACAAATCGATTCCGGCCCCGCGAGCGCCGCGATCCAGCAAGAACTGCGCGCGGCCGATCGTGCACTGCTTCAGGCTGTCGCCACGAATGATCGGCTGGCGGCGGCACGCCTGCTCGATTCCGAATTCACCTGGATCGACCGCGACGGCCGCAGCAGAAATAAATCCGATCTGGTGAATCGGATTGCTTTGCTCTCCGCGGGCCCGGACAGCAATGTCGCGCTGCAGCCCTATGGCCGGGTAGCCTTGATCACCGGCACGCATGGGCTTACGCCCGATAACGCCCCGGCGCTTTTCGCGCGCGTGTGGGTGCGCCAACTATCGGGTTGGCGCCTTCTGCTCTATCAGGAGACGGCCCCGCCCAATGCCGTCGTGAGGGATGCGCGCTACGGAACCACCCGCGCGCAGTGGCCCGCGCAGTGCGATAATCCCTGCCGCTCGCTGCCCTATAAACCGCTTTCGTCAGATGCGCAGGAGATTGTCGCCTCTTTTATGGCGGGCGAAAAAGCCGTTTTCGATGCCGACCCAGAGGCGGCCAGCCGCATGCTTGCCGATGACGTTCTGTTTGTCACGCCGGCCAGTTCCCAGCCAATGGACAAACCTCAGCGCATCGCCGTCATGCGCAGCTTTAGACATGCAGGCGAAGTGGAGCTGCCGCCGGCGGTTGCCTCCATGGCCATGTGGGTGTTCGGCAATGCCGCGGTTATGTCCCTGGACCAGGAGTCGCCCGCGGGCGAAAGGCTCCGTGCCACGCGCATCTGGGCCAAGCGCGATGGCCAATGGCAACTCACCTTCAGCCAGCAGACGCTGGTGCAATAAGAATCGTGGTCCGAATTAGTTGCTCAGGGTAACCCTGGGCTTCAGCCTCGCCAATTTGGCCCATCACGTCAGTAAGCACGTGCGTGGCACTTCCTTCCGCCTTCAGTTACAGTTCAGCCATGTTCCCTGAGCAGGCCGCAAACGCCATGTGACGCGATATCGCGCGATTCCGATGTGCTGCGAGGGGTGCGCTGCGGAGGAGGGAAGCATGTCTCAGCGAAACATTCACACCCAAAGCGTCGCCGGCCAAGCCGTTCAGGAGCTCTTCTGCCGCGCGCTGCATCACGTCACGGCGACCCACAAGGATCTGCTGCAAAAAGGTGGAACTGCCGTCGCCGGCCTCAGCGCGCAGGGGCGCCCGGGAGACCCGGTTACACCGGCGATTGTGCCCTCGAGCGTCTACTTTCTTCCCGGCGATCCCGCGGGGCCCTATCAGTATGCGCGCTGGACCAACCCCACCTGGAGCGCGCTCGAAGAAGCGCTCTCCATTCTCGAAGACGCGGAGGCCGTTATTTTTCCTTCCGGGATGGCTGCCGAGGCCGCCATCCTTTGCAGCCTGCCCAAGCCGGGCGATCGCATCCTCTTGCCGTCGGATGCCTACTACACCACGCGCGTTTTGGCCGACACGTATCTTGTGCCCGCCGGAATCCGCGTGCTCACTTGCCCATCGGCAAACTACGACAGCCAGGATTTCGCGGGATTGCGCATGGTGTGGATCGAATCGCCCTCCAACCCGGGCCTCGACATTTGCGATATTCGCAAGGCGGTGGCCAAGGCCAGGCAAGCAGGCGCGATCGTCGTCGTGGACAATACCACGCCCACACCCCTCGGCCAGCGTCCGCTCGATCTGGGCGCGGACGTGGTGGTTTCCTCGGATACCAAGGCCATCAACGGCCATTCCGACGTCGTTTTCGGCCACGTCGCTTCGCGGCAGGCAGCGCTGATTGCCGGTGTGCGCGACTGGAGAAAACTCTGCGGGGCCATACCTGGGCCGTTCGAATCCTGGCTCGTTCATCGAGGCCTCGAGACTCTGGAGGTGCGCTTCGAGCGCATGTGCAGCAATGCAGAGGCGCTGGCGCCGCGCCTGGCCGAGCACCGCAAGGTTCAGCAAGTGAAGTTCCCCGGACTGCCGTCGCATCCCGCGCATGCCGTGGCGAAGAGTCAGATGCTGCGTTTTGCGATGATCCTGGGAGTGACCTTCAGCGATAAGAATTCCGCCGAGCAATTTATCAATGGCTGCAAATTCATCCGCCCCACGACGAGCTTTGGAGGGGTACACACTTCGGGCGAGAGGCGCGCGCGCTGGGGGGATAAAGTTCCGGAAGGATTCGTGCGCCTTTCCGTAGGCTGCGAGCCGCTCGAACAGCTTTGGAAGGAGATGAAGGCCGCGCTCGATAGCTTATGAAAAAGCCCGAGCGCTTCTTCGCTCGCGATATGCACTGCTTTGCACAACAATTCCACGTAATTTTGCTGCTGTAGGCGAGGCGTACATTATTCGCTGTATTTCCTTCGGGGCGAAGCATTAGTTAAGGTTCTCCCCGCAGAAAGCCTGCCTCCCGGCGCGGGCGCGCTTTGGAACCATCGTCACCCGCGCAGATTCTCTTGGTTGGTTATGAAGAGAGAAGCATTTTGTAAGGGGCACAGGTAAAGGGGGCAGATCGAGTGAGAATTCTCGTCGCAGATGATCACGAAGTAATCCGCAGAGGCGTTCGCGCGTTGCTGGCTGCGGGACGCGATTGCGAAATTTGCGGAGAAGCGGTGGACGGGCAGGATGCCGTGGAAAAGGCCCACCAGCTTCATCCTGACCTGGTGATCATGGACGTCAGCATGCCGAACCTGAACGGCCTGGAAGCCACCCGCATGATTCGCCGCAGCCTTCCCGGAACGCAGATCTTGATCCTCACGCAGCACGACTCCCAGGAAATGATGCGCCAGGCGCTGAATGCCGGTGCGCGCGGCTTTGTGGTCAAGTCTTCCGTGGCGCACGACTTGCTCAATGCCGTGGAGGCGGCGCAGCGGGGGGAATCGTTCTTCGATTCAGCGGTCATTCCCCAGGCCTCCTCTTCCGGCCCTGCCGATGCCGAAGCGGAGCTCAAGCTCGTGCGCGCGGAGCTCGAAGTCCGCGTCAGCCGGCGAACTGCCGAGCTGCGCGCCGCGGAAGCCAGTCTGCGCGTGCTCTCCGGCCGGTTGATGCAACTGCAGGATGAAGAGCGCCGCCGCATCTCGCGCGAACTGCACGATAGTTCCGGACAGGCTCTGGCCGCCCTGAGCATGTGCCTCTCTATGGTGGAAAGGGAGAGGGAGAAGTTGAGCGAGCGCGCCGGGAGAAATCTCTCGGATTCCACACGCCTGGTCCGGGAGCTATCGCAGGAGCTGCGCACCATATCTCACCTCTTGCACCCTCCTCTGCTGGATGAGGCTGGACTGGAATCGGCGCTGCGCTGGTTCGTCGAGGGTTTCGCGCAGCGCAGCGGAATCAACGTGGACCTGGAGCTCGCCCCCGAACTCGGGCGCCTTTCCGAGGAGATGGAGATCGCCATCTTCCGCGTCGTGCAGGAATCGCTCGCCAATGTGCACCGCCATTCCGGAAGCAAAACCGCGCAGGTGCGGGTCGGGCGGGACGTTCAGAAAGTGACGCTGGAGATTCGCGATCAGGGCCATGGCCTTTCCGCAAACGGCAATGCGGAAGCGCCGGGACCGGCCGTCCCCGGCGTGGGCATCCAGGGCATGCGGGAGAGAGTCAGGCAGTTAGGCGGGCATTTCGAGATTCAGTCCAGCGAAGGCGCCACGGTCGTGACAGCGGCCATTCCTTTGCTTGCTGCGGAGACCGCCACGGCGGGCAAGGCGGCGCAGGCATCGACATAAGCTAACCCTCCCGCCACAGCCCTTCACGCCTCGATAATATGATTGCGAATGGCGTAGCGCACCAGCTCGGTTACCGAATGGCAATCGAGCCGGCGCATGATATTGGCGCGATGGGTCTCCGCGGTTTTCACGCTGATATTCAGCGCTACCGCCACTTCCTTGCTGCTCTTGCCTTCCGCCAATAGCTGCAGAATCTGTTTTTGCCGCGCGGTCAGCCGCAACCCGTTCCTGCGGTTGCTGTCGTCCGCATTCTCTTTGGACGGGCGCCCCAGATAGCCTTCCAGAACCATCTGTGCGACCTTGGGCGTGAAGAACGTCTTATTGCGGCGCAGCGCGTCTACCGCCGACACCAGATCCCGCCCAGCATCCGATTTCAGCAAATATCCCCGCGCTCCCGCTTCCAACGTTTGCCGGATCAGCGGGTCGGAATCGTACATCGTCAGGATCAAGACCTTCGTCGGAACTGTCTTCAGAATCTCGCGCGCCGCTTCCAGGCCATTCAGTTCGGGCATGCTCAAATCCAGAATGGTCACGTCGGGCTGCACGAGTTTGGCTTTCTCCACGGCTTCGCGCCCATCTGCGGCTTCAGCAGCAACCTCCCAGCCGGGTTGCTCTTCCAGCAGCGTACGCACGCCCTTGCGTACCACATCATGGTCGTCTGCCACGAGTAAGCGAAGGTTCCCCATCATAGCCTCCAAGCTGATTGCGTGCGCGGCCTTATGGTGTGTTTACTGCGAGAGCCTCACACTGGTTTCAAAATTTCTAAAGCAGGGGCGGTAGTGGGCCGGGCCGGCGAACCTGAGGAGAGTGCTGCTGCATCAATAAAGTGCGGATTACTTCCCCAGCTTGGCTTACAGCATCTCGCCTTTGGAAACGTTTTTCCATAGAGATTTTACTGTACGGCACCCTGATGCGAGTGTGCCGGAACCCTCTGAGTTAAACCGGACACACTCTATCTAAACTGATGGGTGATGTTCACGACGTGGTCATCAAATTGTGAAAGAATTTCGCCAAATTGCGGACTTTTTTAGATTTCGCTCACGAAGTGGCGCGCGGCGAATTCCAACTAAAGTCTTCGCCTCGTTGCGGTGCAAAGAAGAGGGACTCCGGCCGGCAGAGCTCACGAGGCATTTCATTTTGTCGCGAAGACCAGAATTTCGGCACCCTGCTGGCCGTGGTGCGGAATCGTCTCGAAGAGTTCTCCCAAATCGGGCACCAACAAGCCGGTGCGCCCGTCGGCGGGTGTGGCATAGCGGCCGATACGTTCATAGTGGTCGGCGTCTTTCTGCTGCCAGGCCTCGACGAAGCCTTCGCCGAGAATATAAATCCGGCTTTTGCTCGCATCGAAGAACAAATCATCCGTATGCTCAACGATCGCAGGCGAAGCCACGATCTTGCCGGTTTGAGTGTCGAACACCGCCAAGCGCGCGGGAATGCGGCAGCCAACGAAGAGCCGGTGATGAGTTTCGTCGAGCGCCATGGGGAAATTGGTCGTGCAAACGTCGACCTTCCAGTGTGCGAGGACCGTGCCCTTCGTTAGGTCAGCCACTTCCACTTCCTGTTTATCGGGAACGTTGACGAAGACTCGTGTTCCGGTCTTCTCGAGTTGAAAGGATTCCGGATGCGCATCCGTGGGGATTTCTGCGAGCTTCTTTCCCATCAGGTCCAGAACCGCGAGTGCGCCGCCTCCTCCAGGCCGCGTTACTTTGCCCGCCAGGAATTTTTCTCCTCCGAATCCGACGACGATATGCTTGCCTCGGGCGTCATAGCGGACGTTATCGGCATCCAGATCGAGCGTCACGGTCTGCAGAAGCTGAAATGTGGTGCCGTCAAAAATCTTCACGGTGCCGTCGCCCCCGCAGGCCACGAACAGACGATTGGTTTCAGGGTCGTAGAACGCACCCTGCGGCTCATCCAGATTCGGAATCGTGTGGACTTGGCGGCTTGTCTTTAGATCGATCACTTCGAGGGTGTGATTGTCAAACGCAGTCGCGAAGAGGCGCTGGCCTTTCACATCGGCGCTCATGTGGTCCATGCGCCCTTCAACCTTGGTCAGGCGAATGGGTTCCTTCGGCGTCAAGGCCCCAGGTTCCTGGGCCGCAGCGATGCCGCAACAAAGAATGACAAACCAGAAAAGCAACGCGAAGATGCGGTTCCTCATCTCGATTCCTCCAATGGGTGCAACGATGCCGCGCTACGCTCGCCGGACCCGGCGGCAGAAGTTACTTTCCGACGACGAGCACGACGAAGGTATCGGGGAGCACGTCCAGGTGCGTAGAGCCGTGCCCGTGCCGTGCGGTGACGGTAAGCACGTTGTGCGTTTTCATATCCAGTGTGGCCGTGCGCGCGCCCGATTGCGTGTCAATTTCCTCCAGCACGCTGAACTTGTCCGGCGAGTCTTCGTGAATGATAGTGAGAGTTCCGGCACCTCCCGCTGGCGCGAAGGCATTCATCGTATCCGGATCGAAGACGCTGGCGTCGGTGCCTGCGCCCGTGCGCAGCGCAGCCACCACTTTGCCGGTGTCTGCGTTCATGACAATCATTTTCTGGTTATCACACGCTGAGAAGAGGCGCCGGTTTTTCCGGTCCATCGATATGCCGGAGGGGCCTTCGCCTGGCGCGAGCGGCCAGCGATGCAGCGCCTTCAGCGCCTTGGCATCGACTTCGACGATCTGATTCTTGTCGGTAATGTTGATGAACACACTGCCCTTGCCGTCGGCCACAACAAACTCCGGCTGGCCGTCGAGTTGCACGGTGCCGGCGACCGTGCCCTCGGCCGCATTGATGGCGGTCGCACTGGCACCCGCACTGTTCATAATAAAGACGCGCTTAGTGACCGGTTCGTAGGCAAAGGAGTCCGGCGCTTTGCCGGTTTTCACCGTTGCAATTTTTTGCAGGGTCTTGAGATCAACGATCACCACCTCGCTTTTGTCTTCATTGGTCGCAAAGCCGCGCCCAAGCTCGGGCACAGGTAGCAAGCCGTTCGTTCCGTCCAAACCCGTCACCTTGCCCACGATAGCGCCCGTATCCACGTTCACCGCGTCGATATGATTTTCCCGGCTGATGTACAGAATCCGGGCTGCGCTGTCCATGGTGAGATAGTCCCAGCCCTCGGTGCCGGGGAGGTGAATCGTTTTCAGGATGTGGTAACCAGATGGGCCGGACGAAGCGAGGATCGCGCAGGAGAATCCCGCGAGCAAACCTGCAAAAGCCAGGCCGAGAACAGCGACGATGCGCTTGCCACGCATGGTAGTGAGCCTCCTCTTTGCGTAATTGACCCGCTGAGACACCCGATCCTAGGTCAGAGACCTGAAAATTCTCTGAAGATGCGACGTAAATTCAGTTTGCGGTCTTTAAGTCCGGCGACTCTCCATCGACCAAAGGAAGTCGCAGTTTAAAGATCGAACCGCCGCCCAGAGAACTGTGAACTTCAATCGTCCCCCCATGAGCTTCCGCGATCCAGCGGCCAATCGAGAGACCTAGGCCGACGCCTCCCGACTCGCGAGATCGGGCTTTATCGGCTCGGTAAAACCGCTCAAAGACATTCGGTAAGTCCTCTGCCGCAATGCCAATCCCGGTGTCGCGGATTTCTCCTATAGCAAACCCATTCTCTTGACCCACAACAACCTCCACCCGACCACGCTTGGGTGTGTACTTAATTGCGTTGTCGATCAGGATCAAAAACAGCCGCCGCAACGCATGTGCATCTGCTTTAACCCAAACAGGCTGCCCTGGTATTTGCTCGCGAAAATCAATCGCCTTAGCTTCCGACAACGTCTTTCCCTGACTACATACCTCGCGAACGATTTCTCTTAAATCCGCAGTCGCGAGTTGGAGCGCCTCTATCCCGTAATCAGCTCTGGCCAAGAGCATGAGCCCTTCGACCAGTTCTGAAGTCTTCTCCAGCTCGGAATGAACTTGGGCAACGGTCTCGCGATACTCGTCTGCTGAACGAGGCTTACGTAGGGAAAGCTCGGTTCTGGTTCGCATCACAGCCACGGGCGTGCGAAGCTCGTGCGATGCGTCGGCAGTGAATTGGATGATCTTCTTGAAAGCGGCCTCAAGACGCTCGAACATGCTGTTCAGGGTTTCGGACAGCCGCTGCAACTCGTCGCCCGTTTGCGGCACAATCAACCGGCTCGAAAGGTTTTGAACACTAATGTTTCTCGCGGTCTGAGTGATTTGATCGACCGGGGCCAAGGCACGGCGGCTGATCCAGTAACCCCCGGCCGCCGCGCCCAGCAGGAGAATGGGAATAGATACTACAAGCAAAGTCGCAAAACGATGCAAGGCACTGTAAAAGTCGTCTAGCGGAGCAGCCGCCTGTGTAAAGTAGGATTGGTCCCCAACTTGAATCTCTGCAGTTAGTAAGCGCAGCGGCATGTTGTTGAGCACGAGAGTCGAAGGCACCGTTGGGGCCTCTTCGGACCGCGGAATCTCGTAACGGTCCATGGTTGCAGACCGATAGAGCCAATTGCCCT
>Ga0209160_1003811_pt1 | contig 12196 bp, 9 predicted proteins | sample GraSoiAngelo_153_FD_186167 | JGI IMG/M metagenome (GOLD analysis project Ga0209160, IMG submission 186167) | Grasslands soil microbial communities from the Angelo Coastal Reserve, California, USA - 14_1009_12_40cm (SPAdes) (version 2) | ecosystem: Environmental > Terrestrial > Soil > Grasslands ...
GCGGCCGACATTTCGGAAATGGACGTCCATCGAGTAATGGGCAGAGAAAGATCGACAGGAAGCCCGTTTCCAGAAGTTGAATCTCCCAGCCGTAGCCATACCAAATTTGGCCGATGTGGACGATCGACATGTACATCATCCAAAGCGCCGCAAGGATGATCGCGTTGGCGTAACCGGTCAGGACAACAAGCGCAAGGCCGAAACCAAACCAAGCAAGGATCGACAACGCGTGATCTGAAGTGCCGAGCCAAAACAGCGTCGGCAAATGCAACAGACCTGCCGTACGCGAGCCAAATTGCGCTTGGATTGCGGCAAGAAAATGACTTGCCGGCGTCAATCCGTGCTCGCCGACGAGGGGCACCAATTGCTGTATCGCCACCAAAAATGCAATTGCGTAAACGAAACCGAGTAGGCGCAGAATTACGAAGCGCGTCAGCCAATAGGAATTTCCGCCCGCGAAAAGTCTTTGAAGAAAGTTATTGCCGGTCATCAGTGGGCACCGCGCGCTGAATGCGGGTTATGACTTCGGCAAAGCGTCCAACATCGAATGTTGACTACTGAAGACCGATGCGCTTCAAGATTGCGGCAAAACGCGGATTGGAGCGAAGTGAATCCCATCTCGGATCGACTCTTAAGAGAGTTACGCGCACATCACGTTCCTCGCAAGCTTTCTCCAACAATGCCAATGCCTCGCCTTGCTGGCCGAGTCCATGATAGACCAACGCGATATTATAGGGAGGAATGTAATGTTGATTAGATAAGGTTTTCAATTCTTCGAGGACGGCTCGAGCTTTCGCCTTATCACCCATCAACGCGTCGACGTAACCGATCGAGCCAATCGCTTCCGAGTTTCCGTGCGATGATTGTCTGGCTTTGCCAAACTCGGCAATGGCTTCGGGATATTTTCGTTGCTGGATGTAAACCTTTCCCAACACTAGGTGGGTGATCCCTGTTGGAAGTCGAATCAGCTTACCAGACGCTTCGGCTGCCCGGAACTGTTCCGTGCTTCGGACAGCTTGATTGAGCTCACGCAGCACCTCGCTCTGCTCGTTGGTCAGCAGCTTCGAGGACCCGACAATGTCGATGAACAAGACATGTGCGATCTCAAGGTGCGGATCCGGGTTCGGTTCGGACATAAGACCCGACGATGTTGTTAACCGAAGAACGTGCAACCCTCAACAAAACAGTCTGCAATCCTCGATCCGCAATCCGAAATGAAAAGTGCCAGGGGGGAGAATTGAACTCCCGACCAAGGGCTTATGAGTCCCCTGCTCTACCGCTGAGCTACCCTGGCATTAAATTTTTCACTGCGCTTTACGTTACTCAAACCTCGACCAACCCCGAATGCTTTCGGGGCTGCTCTACCGCTGAGCTACCCCTGGCATGAACGCCAGAAGATTGAATCGCCTGCCATGAACTGTCAACGCGACCGACAATGTCGATCCATTCGACTCCGCTCAGGACAAGTCTTGTGATTGTCGATCTAATCTTTCGGCTTCGAAATATACGGCGCGAGGTCCTTTTCACTCCCGCGCAGCGCGGCCATGAAACAAACGCCGTTGCGCTCCTGCACCACTCCGGTCCAACGGTATTGATCGACATAACGCCAGCCGGAGAAATGGCGCGCCGCACCAGTCTTCAGATCACGCTCCGCCGGGAAAATAAAGAACTGCATATGTTTTTCGATAAGCCAGATTTGCGCGACGCGCTGGCCTTCCTCGTCGTCGAAGACGCGGCATCCGAGCGTGCGCAGATCGGCGAACTCCGGCGGCACGTCGTAATGCGGCAGCCGATGTTTCATAAAAAAATAATCCCCAAGCGCGCCCGCGTCAGTTTTCACCGGGTCCAACATCAGCGAGTGCACGGAGCTCGCCACCGTCAGCAGCCGCCGCGCGGTGGTCCCGCCGGGGAATTCGTTCATGCGTTCGATCAGCTTCATCACGAAAATGGCGGCGATCACACTGACGGCGATGCCAATGGCCAGCACGGCCGGATTTTGCAGCGCTTCTTTCCAAGTGCGCTTCGGCGCGGCCACATAAATTCCCTTCGACAGCCATGCGGTGACTCCTTCCGGAATGGGAACCGTTTGAACTAAAGCGGCCACCGCGCGATCAAACTCGCGTTGATTCGCGAACTCGTCGGTTTTGTGCACGCGAAAAACAGCCGCGCGCATGGCGCGGTCGCGAATACGTTCCTCATTGAAAGGGGCGCACTGCACGAACATGCGCTGACGACGCGAGAGACGCGGCATTTTCATGCTTGTTCTTCGAAAGCTTGCTCGCGCGGGAAAGTCGCATTCAACCAAGCCTGAAATTCCTGCCGCCCGTTGCCGATGAGGTTGGCGAGTTCGGCTGTCTTTAGTTCGCTCAACGCCAGCAATTCTTCGTGATCAAATTCATCGAGATAAAAAAGTGCCAGGGCCGTCCGCTGCGGATCGGGCGCGGCCGAAATCCAAACCGCGAGTTGCGCCGGTTCGAGCTTTGCGATTTGGACTGGAGCGCTGGAATCGATCTCATGCTCCTCCAATTCGATCGCTTCGGCTTGCAAGCCCGCTTCGCTCGCTCCCAAACAGCGATAGCGCGCGTCGCGAAAGATCGACAAGCGGTCGTTCGGCAATTCACCTTCGGCCGCGCGCAGCGCGGCGTCGTGCATGATTGCCTGGAAAATTTCCTGCGCTTTGCCCGCGTCGCCCAGCATGAGAAAGCAAAAACGATAGAGCTGTGGCAGATCTTGATTGGGAAGACTCGGTTTCTCCAAAACTGCGGAACTTTACGCGCGTCGATTAGATCGACAAGAGTGTTTCGAAATCCTTCCGCGAGTGGATGTCGATCTTAGCGAAAAGTCTGAAGGCGGCACGCCGCCTCCGCGGCATTCTCCCGAGAGTTGAACGCGGAGATACGGAAATAACCTTCGCCTTGCGCGCCGAAACCATTGCCAGGCGTGATGACGATGTTCAGCTCGCGCAGCATCCGATCGAAGATCTGCCAGCTGGTCAAGCCGTCCGGCGTTTTCACCCAGATGTAGGGCGCGTTCACTCCGCCGAAAACCTTGATGTCGATTTTTGTACACGCGTCGCGCAGGATTTTTGCGTTGCCCATGTAATGATCGACGAGCGCGCGAACTTGTTTGCGGCCTTCCGGCGAATACAACGCGGTCGCGCCGCGTTGCACCGGATAACTGACGCTGTTGGCTTTTGTGCTCCAACGCCGATGCCAGAGCGGGTGCAGCGGCAATTTTTTTCCAGACTCGGTTTGGGCCAGCAAACTCCGGTGAATCCACCCGTTTTGGAAAAACTGCGCAATTCAATCGCGCATTCCCGCGCGCCGTCGATTTCAAAAATGGAATGCGGAAGCTCCGGTTCCGAAATATATGCCTCATAAGCGGCGTCGAAGAGTAATAGCGCCTCGTGTTCGCGGGCGTACTCGACCCAGTCGTTCAATTGCTTCCACGTCGCGACCGCGCCGGTCGGGTTATTTGGAAAACAGAGATAAACAAGATCGACATGTTCCGTTGGGGGCTCGGGAACAAAACTGTTTTCCGCCGTGCACGGCAAATAGACAATGCCTTCATAGCGGCCATCCTTTTTCACCAGGCCGGTGTGGCCGGCCATCACGTTCGTATCGACATACACCGGATAAACCGGATCGGTAATCGCGACTTTGTTCTGGCCGCCCAGGACATCGAGGATGTAACCGCAATCGCATTTCGATCCGTCCGAAATAAAAATTTCGTCGTCGGCGATGTCGATCCTGCGGTCGCGATAATCGCCCTGTGCGATTGTCGATCTTAGAAATTCGTAGCCTTGTTCCGGACCGTAACCACGAAATGTTTTGCGATGCCCGAGTTCTTCCACCGCCTCTTTCATGGCATCGACGGCAGCTTGCGGCAGCGGCTCGGTGACGTCGCCGATTCCGCAGCGAATTAATCTCTTGGCGGCTTCCGGATTCGCGTCACAAAATTCGCGCACGCGCCGCGCGATCTCGGGAAACAAATAACCGGCCTGAAGCTTGAGATAGTTTTCGTTTAGATAGGCCATGAGTTTCTGGTAGGGACAGCGGGCTGCGCTGTCCGCGGACGCCGCAGCGCGGCGTCCCTACCAAATCTCGATCGATCTGCGCCTCTAGTAATTTTTCGCAACCGCGTCCCAGTTTACCACGTTCCACCAGGCCCTGATGTAATCGGGCCGGCGGTTTTGGTAGTTGAGATAGTAGGCGTGTTCCCAAACATCGAGACCGAGCACCGGCGTGTTGCCGTCCATGAGCGGACTGTCCTGGTTGGGCGTTGAAATCACTTCGAGCTTTCCGCTTTTGTTTTTGATCAACCACGCCCAGCCGCTGCCAAAGCGACCGGTACCGGCGGCGGCAAATTTTTCTTTGAAAGCATCGAAGCTTCCGAAAGTGGACTTGATGTCGTCGACGAGTTTGCCTTTCGGTTCGCCGCCGGCCTTCGGGCCCATAATTTTCCAAAAGAAGGAATGGTTGGCATGACCGCCGCCGTTGTTGCGGACGACGGTGCGAATGTCCTCCGGAATGGCGTTGAGATCGCCGATCAAATCTTCGACCGATTTCTTTTCCAGATCGGCCTTTCCTTTTATCGCGTTGTTGAGGTTGGTGATGTAAGTCTGATGATGCTTGGTGTGATGGATCTCCATCGTCCGCGCGTCGATGTGCGGCTCGAGCGCCGTATATTCGTAGGGTAATTTCGGTAGTTCGTAAGCCATGCCGAAACGTTAGGCCGCGAATAATTCAGGTCAATTGCAGCGACAATGGATGAGATGTCGATCTTGCGGTAGGACGCCGCGCTGTGACGTCCGCGGTCGGCGCAGCGCGCCGACCCTACCGATCGCAGCGATAACAGCTCGGATAATGTCCGAGGCCGTTACGATAATTCACGTAAGTCGCAAGCGCGAGAAGCGGGAAATTTTGGCGATAAAAATCGTACTTCAAATAAAACACGCGCGGGAAACCAGTGCCGGTGATTTGCGGTTCGTACCATGAACCGTCGGATTTCTGCGAACTGAGGAGGAAACGCAGACCGCGCTGGATGCTGGGCCGGTCGAGATCGCCGCATGCGCAGATGCCCATGACCGCCCAGGCGGTTTGCGAAGCCGTGCTCTCCCCTCGCCCCTTGCACGTGGAATCGTCATACGTCACGCAGGTTTCGCCCCAGCCGCCGTCATCATTCTGACAGCTCTCCAGCCAATCGCGTCCGCGCAAAACCCAATCCTGCGTCATGTCCTGGCCGATCGCGCGCAAGCCGCGGAGGACCTGCCAAGTCCCATAAATATAATTGACGCCCCAACGTCCGAACCACGAACCGTCGTCATCCTGCGTGTCGATCAAATATTGGAGGGCGTCGCGCACGGAACGTTTGTTCCGGTCGAATCCGATGTAACCGAAAAGCTCGAGCGTGCGCGCGGTTAGGTCGCTGCAGGTCGGATCGAGAATGGCGTTATGATCTGCGAATGGCATGTCTTCGAGCCACGGTGTCGTCACGTTTTTATCGAACGCAGCCCAGCCGCCATCGTCGCATTGGAAACTAAGCAGCCAATCGATAGCCCGGCGGAAAAGGCCGTCGAGCGGCTCTCGATCTTGCGGCCGAACGAGACGAAGCCCCATCAGCACCATGGCGGTGTCGTCCACGTCTGGATAGTAAACGTTGTTGTACTCGAAGGCCCAGCCGCTCGCCTCCGGATGCGGATTGTTCACGGCCCAGTCGCCGCGAATCCGCACTTCCTTCTTGATCAACCAATCGGCCGCCTTTTGCAGCGCCGGATGCTCCGGCGACAAACCCGACTCTCCCAGGGCGATCATGTTGATGGCAGTGTCCCAAACCGGCGAGAGGCAAGGTTGAATCCGAAAATCGTCCGGATCATCGATAAACAGACCGGCAAAGTCCTTCGCCGCCTTCACGTAAACCGGGTGCGTTTTCGGATAACCGAGCGCACGCAAAGCGATGAGACAATTAAGCATGGCGGGATACACGGTGGCGAGTCCGTCGCTCCCCTCGCCAATTCGTTCGAGCATCCAGCGCTCCGCTTCCTCGAGTGCGCGCTGGCGAATCGGACGAAACTCTAGCGGATGCAGAAATTTGAAAACGTCATCGACGCGCAGGAAAAAATTGCGCCAGGTGAAGAACCGTTCGCTCCGCGGCAGGCGAAGGTCCTGATTCTCGGTGCCTAACGGATAAAGCTCGTGCAATTGTTTTTCGCCGGGAAGCACGCGGGACGGCTTGAAATGATTGATGATGGCGAGCGGAATAAGCATCGCCCGACTCCAAGACGACATTTTGTAAATGTGGAACGGCGCCCAACTCGGCAGCAGCACCATCTCTACCGGAATCGTCGGCAAATATTTCCACGGGAATTGGCCGAGGAGCGCGAGATAAAGTTTGCTGAAAGTGTTCATGGCCGGAATGCCACCCAGCCGCAAGATGTTGGCGCGCGCTTCCTGCATGAACGGCGCGTCCGCCGAAATGCCCGCGAGCTTCAGCGCGAAGTAGGCCTTAACCGAGGCGTTGATCTCGCTCGCGCCACTAAAATAAATATTCCAACCGCCGTCAGGCAGTTGCCGTCTCAAAATGTGGCGGATACAGCGCTGCTGCATCTGCCCATCCACTTCGCCACACCAGTGCATGAACAGGATGAAGTCCGAGCAGAGCGTTGAATCGACCAGCAGCTCACCGCACCAATGGCCGTCCGCCTTTTGTTGCCGCAAAAGATTTTCCTGGGCGCGCGCGATAGCATCGACAATTTGCGGATCGCTCGCCAAATAGGACTCAGCAAGATCGGGTCGCGCGCTTGGCAATGAAATCATGTCGGTTTTGCGGTTCATGATTGTCGATCTTGTCCGCCTCAGGCGGATCGATCTTACGAAGCTTGCGCGGCAACCTCGGCGCGTTTACCGGTGATGTGCCCGTTTCCGCAGCTCACCCCGTTAAAAGCGACAGTCTCGCTACCACGGCCGGTCGGCTTCGGCTTCGCACCGAAATTGAACTTGATGTTTTTCCAGGTGTCGCCCCGCTGCGCCTGCAAACCGAGCGTCGCGGTCGGTTCGTAACCGCAGTGCACCATGCAGTTTTCGCAGCGACTGTCGCGCGCCACGCCGTTGACAACTCCGTATTTGTCCCACTCGACCTTCTCAAGCAACTCCGCATAGCTCGAATAATGCGCGTCGGTCATGAGATAGCACGGACCTTTCCAGCCGCGAATGTTGCGCGTCGGGATCGCCCAGGCTGAGCAAGTCAGGTCGCGTTTGCCGGCGAGAAATTCAAAATAAATCGGCGTGCCGAAAAGAGTGTATCGATTCATCCACTTTTCGATCTTCTGGAATTTCGCGATCGTCATCTTACGGGTAAGAAAGAAATTTTCTGGCTGCAGATTGAGCCGCTTGATCATGTCCTTCTTGGCTGCGTCGTATTCGTAGCCGGGCGAGATAGTGTGCCCGTCCACACCGAGATCGGAAAGATAATCGAACATTTGCTCGATCTCCTGCATGTCGGTTTCCTTGTAGATCGTTGTGTTGGTCGCAACCTGATAGCCGAGAATTTTCGCCATCTTGATCGCGAGAATGCATTCCTTGAAGACGCCTTCGCGCTCAACAATGAGGTCGTGAATGCGCTCGAGACCATCGAGATGAACGTTCCAATACATCCATTTGCTCGGGCCAATCGTAGGCTTGGCCGGATCTTTAGAACCTTTGCGAATTTCCGTCGCATCTTTTTCCGTGATCAAACCGGCGGAGAGGAGATCTCCGATTTTTTCTTCAACGAATTGCGATTCGATTGACAACCGTGACGCCAGCCATTCGCGCATCTTTTTGCGCATGAACATCGCATTTGTGCAGATGTAAACGATGCGGTCCTGCGCGAGCAACCCTTTCACCAAAGCTTCGATATGCGGATAAATGAGCGGTTCGCCGCCGCAGATCGAGATCATGGGGGCGTTGCATTCTTCGGCCGCCCCCAGGCAATCCTCCAGGCTCATCATGTCCTTGAGAGAGGTGGAATACTCGCGAATCCGCCCGCAACCGGTACAGGTAAGATTGCAAGTGTGCAGCGGCTCGAGTTGCAACACAGTGGCGAACTTTTTCGTGCCACGAAGCTTTTGCCCGATCATGTAGCCCGCGATTTTCGTCGTTAGGGCAAGGGGAAATCTCATAAGGCCGAGGATACTAACGAGGGTCTCCGACGTGTCAATAGAAGCACGCCCAGCGTGAAATAGAGCTAAATCGGCTTATAAAGCGAGTAAATCATGCACGATCATTTTATGCACTTAAGTTATCAGCCGGCAAATGCGCAGAGCATTGTACGCAATATCTGTCAGGGCGAGGCAGATGAGGCAGGCGGCGAACAATTCGGCAAATGAAATTCGTCGCCCCGCGAGGGCAAAAGTGCGATCTTTTCCCAGCCCCAGAACAAGCGTTGAGGCGACGAACACAAAGGGCAGAAAAAGTGACAGAATGAATCTGCTGTCACTGACAATCGCGTCGTACCACGCATACAGGAGCACGTAGGAAAAGAAGAAGAGAAAACAAAAAATCGCCGCGAACGGATTTTCCGCTATCAATCGACAGGCCAGTTGACGTTGCCGGGGCGCGAGGACCGCAGCCGTGAGAATGAAGAGAAGCACGAATTTGTAATAGCCCGTCGCCTTTGCACTTCGCGTCGCTAATGTTTTCAATCCATGGCCTAATCGATAGGCAACCTGAGCGGCGGAATGTTCTCGCCAGTATTTCCCCGGCGAAGGAACCTGATCCAGCGGAAAATCACGCCCTCCCGCGCTGTTGTCATATGCCTTGGTGAATGCCACCGCTTCCGGCCACGAATCGCACCACATGTAAAACGTCGAATTCACATTGTAGAAATAATGTCCGAAAATTTGTTTGCTCGTTCGGATGTAGGGAAAAATCACGGCGCCGAAAGTCCCGATTACCAGCAATAGCAGCCCGAATCGACGCAATGCCTCACGTAAGCGCGTGTCCGACTGGGCGCGATATTCCCAAAAACTCTGCCCGAGAAATACGACTGCCCAAAGTCCGAGCGCCGGCAGGACCGATGCCTTTGTTAAATGTGCGAGGCCGGTCGCAGCACCGCTGAATATTGCGAGCCACCACCGCGGTGCGGTCAGCATCCGCACCAGAACAAGAAATGAGCAAAAGCTAAGGAAATAAAAAAGCACCTCGGTCTGCACTAACCCCGAGCGGTACACAAAAACGCCAAAACCTGTCATGACGAGCAGCGCTAGCGCGTAGAAAGTTGGGAAAAATTTTCGGAAAATCAGAAACAAAAGTAGAAGAATGAGAATTGATAAATTGATATTGAATGACTGGGCGCGTGTAAGGAATTGCGTCTCGCTCAGGCCGGGGCGGTAAATAAGCGACAGCAGAAATGGGAAAACCGGCATGCGGTTGCGTCGGCCGACGACGGTGTAGCCGCTGTCATGCATCTGCTTCGCGTAGGCGAGGTACGCGGCCTGGTCGCTCTGGTTCGCGGGCGTGACGATCACCTCCCGCCGGGCCTGCGCCTCCAGCCCGTAGACGCTTAGAATCGTCACAACGATCACGACGATAAAACCGCCTCGGCGAAAAAAATGCGTCACCGCTTGGGAAATTACGGCGCCTGCCAGCCGCGCCGGATCAAACTAATGGCGATGGCAGCGAGCAAGAGCGCAATTATTTTCGAAACACCACGCAAACCTTGCTTGCCCATCCAGCGAGTGAAGCGGCCGGCGTTGCACAAGGCGATGGCGACCAGAGCGAGATTTACCAGCAGCGAAAGGAGCGTGAAAAAGAGGCCGACTGAATCAACCAGAATGAGCAACGCGGTGAGCAGCGCCGGGCCGGCAACCAACGGCATCCCGAGCGGGACGACACCGAATTCATCGCTTCCGCCGCGATCGGGCGGACCAATCCCGACCAGTTCGCGCACGGCCAGGCAAAGCAAAATCAAGCCACCGCCGACCTGAAAATCGGCAACCGTGATTCCGAGCGCGCCGAAAATAATTTTGCCGAGAAAGATAAAACCGATCGCGACCAAAAGGGCGGTGAAAATTCCGAGAAAGGCCTGTCGTTGTCGATGTTCGTTTGAAGCGCTGCTGCCGAGTCCCATGAAAATCGCTACCAGACCGATCGGATCGATCGCGACAAAGACCGGAATAAAGGCGAGCAGAAATTTTTCGATCACGGATCAAGATTGCACGGCATGTTTTCGCTTTACCGAGTATTCTTTCTACACAATCATCGCGCTCTCAATCAACCAAACCTTTCCGCATGAAACGTTTCTACCTGTCGATCTTGCTCTCCGTTGTCGTTGTCGATCTTTGCGATGCCGAACTCAAAACCGTCAATGATTTCGGGACGGCGGCGGTCAAAGCGAATGCCGTTCTGACTATTCCCGATTGGGAGCAGACCCCGGAAGCGGTCGATGCCGCGATGAAAGACGCAATTGCGAAAGCGAACAAGGCACTCGATCAAATCGGCACTCAAGACCCAGGCAAAGTCAGCTTTAAGAGCACGGTCGTCGCGCTCGATAATCTTACCTACGCGGCCACTCTCGAGGCGAATAAAGTCACCATCATCAAAGAAACGAACACGAATGCGGCGATGCGCACAGCGGCGGAAAACGCCGTGAAAATTTTCCAAGATTGGGCGGTCAGCATCGATTATCGCGAAGACGTTTACAAAGCGCTGAAAGCCTTTGCCGACACTCATCCGAAACTTTCTGGCGAAGACGAGAAACTGCTGTTTGAGACGATGCGCGATTATCGGCGAGCTGGCTTGGAACTCTCCCCGGACAAACGGAAGGAAGTCGAGCAACTGCGCAAGGAGTTGTCGAAGTTAGGCACTGATTTCGACACGAACATTGTCAAAGCCAAAGCGCCGGTCATTTTCACAAAAGCGGAACTGGATGGCGTTCCGGAAAGCTTCTTCGCCTCACCCGGCGTCAAAACCGGCGATGACGCCTACACCGTGATGGCGAATGTCACCTGGCAATTCATAGCGGTGGAGGAAAACGCCAAAAGCGAGGCCACCCGCAAGAAGCTTTACGTGATTCACGACAGTTTGGCGAAAGACACAAACGTGTCCGTGCTCAATCAAATGGTGCTTCTGCGCAACAAGATCGCGCTGCGGCTCGGCTACAAATCGTGGGACGACTACCAAACCGAAACGCGTATGGCCAAGACCGGCGCGGGCGCGAAGTCTTACATCGGCAATCTCGTCGCCGGCATTCAACCGAAGTTCGATGCGGAAGTTTCCACGCTTCAAAAAATGAAAGCCGCGGACACAAACGATCCCAGCGCCAGGATCGGCGTCTGGGATTGGCGTTACTACACGAACCAGCTCAACAAACAGAAGTACGCCGTCGATAAGGAAGCGCTCCGCGTTTATTTCCCTTTTCAAAAAGCGCTCGAGGGAATGTTCAGTATTTATCAGAGCATTTTCGGCCTGAAGTTTGAAAAAATCACCGCGCCCTACAAATGGATCGATGATTTGCAGCTCTTTCTCGTGACCGATTCCGCCAGCGGCGAACCGCTTGGCATGTTTTACCTCGACATGTTCCCGCGCGAAGGAAAGTTCAATCACTTCGCTGAGTTTGAAATCATCGGCGGCAAACTTCTGCCGGACAGAAAATATCAGCGGCCGACGGTCGCGTTGCTTTGCAATTTCCCGCCGCCGAGCGCGGACAAACCTTCATTGCTAAGTCATTCCGATGTCGAGACGCTTTTCCACGAATTCGGTCACGCGTTGCATACAATCACGACGCGCGCCAAGTACGGCCGCTTTGCCGGGACCAATGTGCCGCGCGATTTTGTCGAAGCGCCCTCACAGATGTTGCAAAACTGGGTTTGGGACAAAAAGGTGCTCGACACTTTCGCGGCCGATTATCGCGATCCGTCAAAGAAAATTCCGGCGGAGATCATCAAGAAGATGAACGATGCGAAGCTAGCGACGGCAGGCGTTATTTATCGGCGGCAGTTTGCTTTCGCCTCGCTCGATCTCGCCTTGCACGATCAGCATCCAGAAAATGATCCTTACGATTGCGTCGCGATGTCCAACCCGATTCTCGAAAAAGTTTTTCTGCCGATCGACCCGAACACGACGTTCGTTTCCTATTTCGGCCACTTGAACGGGTACGACGGCGGTTACTATGGCTACGCCTGGGCCGATGCCATCGCCGCGGACATGGCCACCGTTTT
>Ga0209160_1003813_pt1 | contig 12194 bp, 15 predicted proteins | sample GraSoiAngelo_153_FD_186167 | JGI IMG/M metagenome (GOLD analysis project Ga0209160, IMG submission 186167) | Grasslands soil microbial communities from the Angelo Coastal Reserve, California, USA - 14_1009_12_40cm (SPAdes) (version 2) | ecosystem: Environmental > Terrestrial > Soil > Grasslands ...
GCTCTCAACCGTTTGAAATCGACCACCGGCACCTGGGGGACTCTGAAGTACGGTTACAACGCCACAGGCGACAGGCTGTGGATGTGGAACTCGAACGGCTCGACGAACACCACATACTCTTACGGTGCGACTTCAACATCATTCAATAGACTGTATTCTGCTGGGTCAACAAGCTACACCTACGACAATAATGGGAACATTAAGACCGAGACGACTGGAAGCGTGACGAAGTATTACTCTTACGATTTCGAGAATCGTTTAACAAAGGTCACTCAAGGTTCCTCTACTCTCGGATCCTACGGCTATTCTCCCAATGGCGTTCGTGTTCTATCGATTGAATCTGGTTCTTCGACTGTTAGTCTGAGTATGGGTGTGAATGTGATCTATGAGAAGACGATTGGTCAATCAAGCTCTAACGATTACGTGTTTGCTGACGGTCTATTGATAGTGAAGCTTTCAGGCGGCACCGTCTACTACTATCATCAGGATCATCTAGGGAATACTCGTCTCGTGACGGTAGGCTCACAGATACAATATTCATCCAGCTATCAACCGTATGGTCCCGCGTATCATCCGAGCGGCACCGATCCAGTCTACAAATACACTAGAAAGCCACAGAGCCCCGCAACTGGACTCTATTATTACGGGGCAAGATGGTACAATACCACACTAGGACGATTCCTAACAAGAGATCCTTTTCGAGGCAGGGCGACTGAACCGCAAACTATGAACCCATATTCATATGTGTCCAACAGGCCAATGACAATGGTCGACCCTACGGGAATGCTATCGACTTCTCTGAATTACAATCGCATGGTTTCCTGTCCGACAGACTTTTGGGGAAATCTGGCATGCAAGATTACCCACTCGCCTATGCCAGTTGTGGGAGGAGTCATGGGCGGCATCACACTAGGCGTCGACGCTGCACCATACGTGGCCGAGGGCATAACTTATGTCGGCGTGGGCTTGGGAGGACTTCTTGCGGCCGACGAGCTAGGGAGCTTGGGAGGTGGATCCGCGACCACAGGGATTGGTGTTAGATCTACTGGTTCATCTTCACGAGGAGGTGACGCGGTTCTAAGGAATGACCATGCAGGCATCGTGAATCCTGGTCCAAACGTGGGCAGTTCTGTGCAAGGTTCGAATCTAGAAAGATTGCCTGATTATGAGATCGCGAACGTGGGAGGAGGACCAAAGTACGGGGAACCTGCGCGGACACCAGATGAAGGAAGAGGATGGGGCCAGGAAAAGCTTCCCAAGGAGGAGCCAGGTGGTGCAAGCACGCCTTGGGCGATCCTGTGCGGACTTTCAACAGCTATGGGCGTCGGTTTGGGTTTCGAGATAAACGCAGTGACATCAAACAGTGGATACGCTTACCCCGTTGAGGGTGGAGTCGGTGGCCTGGTATTGTGTACAGCTGCTTATGCAAAGTGGGGCAGGTAGGGGCTATTGGATTCTACGACCCTAGCGGGGTCCTTTGTCGTAATCATTTCAGGCCTAGTTGGAATATTCCTGCTTCTCAAACAAAAGCAGAAGCCAAGCGTCGCTCTTGGATTAGGAGGGCCTGTCATATTAATTGGACTGATCATTATTGCTATAACTTATGGCTTGATCTCGGGCATCTCGCTCTGGATATCTACTGGGTTAGTGTTGATTATCTTCGGCAGTTTCTTCTATGTGACTGCTAAGAAAAACTCAATGCGGCATTAGCCGTGAACCGAACCCTGGTAGATTATGATTACCACAAAGTCTGAACCCATACGCTTACGTTCAGAACCGGGCAATGAATCTTCAGGACCCCACTGGTATGGACGGTTGTAACTGGTGGGATGTGGTATGTGGATGGAACGGACTCTCAACAGATCAAAAAGGTTTAGTGGTTACAGTGGTGGTGGTTGCCGTTGTGGCTGCTTCATGTCTTGTTGGTTGTGAGGGTCTCCTTGCTGCGCCATCTATGCTCGCGGCTGGTGGTCTCGACATTGGTATGTCAAGCCTTGCCGTAGGCGCGATTGGTCTTGGCACAGAGTTCACGGGGATCGGCTATGCGTCCTACGGAATTACACGCGCTGGCTTCTCATTGTATGACTCGCTGAGCGGTGGTTCAGCCTCGACGCGGGTAACCCCTAACAAAACTACAGTCGGAGATACAGGTGGCAGCGGTTTCAATGTAGTAACTCCAGTGAATCCAGGTCCAAATATGGAGGGTTCAAGCAATCCATGGCCAACGACCGGCTCTGGAGCTCTCTCGGGAGGCGTTGGTAGAACTGGTGGCAGCTCTCCAGGTTTTATCGGTAGGAGCGAGCGCTAACGCCGAAGGTGGGCTTCCTTGGAATACGAGTATGCGTCGTCCTTCATCATTCGCTAGGGATACTTATCTCGCGGCAACTCTCATAGGGGCCGGATTGGGTGTATACGTCGATGCCGAGAGCGCGAAGGCCGACCTAGTGCCCATTTTTGGAGGCGCAGAATTTCTAGGGGCCGCTTGCGTTGGCGTTCTATACGGGACAGGTAATTGGAGTTAGAGGATAATACCTAATGTACATTGGATTCCTCATTTCTGCTCTAATCTTGATAGTCTTCGCAGTGGCAATGATGCTTGCTTACCGACCAGGCAAAGGGTTGGAAAAGCAACATCTCGGGATGTGGTCTTTAGTGATTCTGATTGGCCTCGCCATCTTGCTCCGTGGATATGATGTGATTCCTTCGATTGGCGGATGGACGCTTGTCGGCATAGCAATACTACTCTTCTGGACGTTAGTCTACGATGTGTTCCTTCGAAAGAAGAAGTGAAGACAATCCTATGTTGGAACCAGCTCATGCCTAGAGCACTCATGGCTAATAATCAGAAATTCTCTTCGAATTGTCAGCCGTATGGTGCACAATACGGGGCTACAGCTACTGACCCAACGTACAAGTATACTAGTAAGCCTCAGAGTCCAACAACCGGTCTCTACTATTACGGAGCAAGATGGTACAATACCACACTAGGAAGATTCCTAACAAGAGACCCGAATCCTGGCTACAGGGCACAACCGCAAACTATGAATCCATACGTGTACGTGGTCAACAATCCACTACGATACACCGATCCTTCAGGAGAATGGCCATGGGATGCGGCAACAGACTGGTGGAACAGTTTATCTCCGCAACAGAAGGGAATAGTAATTGTTGCAGCAATTGTTGTGGTCACTGTGGTCGCGGTGGTCGCAGTACAACCTGAGCTTATTGGGGTAGACGCGGAGCTAGGAGGAGCAGCGGCCGCAGACCTTGCAGTTGAAGGAGCTGCGGACAGTGCAACTGTCGCTGCAGACGTAACTGCAGATGCGGGTGCAAGTACAATCGGATTGGAAGGAACATCTGCAGGCAGCAGCGTGACCTCACAACTTCTTCACAGCCCGGTTGGAAACGGTGCTGTTAGCGCTGTCATTAATGTAGGCGGGTACGTAGGACAGTCTCTCGCAACGGGCCAGCCCGTCACTTTGCGGGGCGCATTGGGAGCTGGAGTTTCCGGATTTGTGAGTGGTGTGTTGGGAAGCGAGGGGTTTGAATTTACAGACTCCGCATCGGCGGCCGGATGGTTAGGTAACAATATTGCTGCCGGGGAGACAAGCTATTTGGCGGGCCAGGTTGCTCAAGGACAAGCTCCCACAGTGGGAGGGGTCCTTGAGGCTGGACTCTTCTCGATTCCCGCCGGGGGAGCGTCAGAGTACTACGAAAGCACCTTCCCCGGTCTCCGGGGCGTAGCTTTCGGCTCTACATTTGGTCTCGGACAAAACCTGTATGATGCAATCACATCGATAGAGAATATCCCTAATCCGCTTGGAAATATCCCTCTCTAAGACGCAGTATTTCCACGCAAGCCTTTGTAGATCATGAATATCCAACCTTTGACAGCTGAGAAGTCGTTCATCCTAATACTTCTGCCATTCACCATTTCCTTGACTATTGTCCTCTCGTTCTTTTTCCAGATCAGTTTTCTTCTTGGAGGTTGGCTATTTTTCACCCTGGCCTTCTTTTCCTTGGGAGGGTGGTTTTTCAAGTGGTTTGTCCCGATTACAGCAGGGTCGTCATTTTTCGTCTTTATCGCAGGCATTTACTCTGCAGGGACTGTTTGGCTCCCACTTGAGCCTCTTGCGGGCATAGCATACTTCGGTTCAATGTTTGGGGGTCGATATATGGGGAGGAGTAGGGATGGTTTCGCTACTCAGAGAGGTGCAAACCGATCGCCGATGAAGGGCGTTATTGTGGCAATCATAATTCTCGGATTTGTTTTGTTGCTTTTGGCAACACCCACCAATGTTGACCCCATTGTTTTGTGGGTTCCTGCTCTACCTCTTGGTGCTGCAGGTTTGTTGTTTCCAGAAATCAACAGACTCATAGGAGTAAAGCTCGGCATGAATCGATCAACGCCTGAAAGCGTTGTGGTTTACGTCTTTTTCTGGTTGGGGGGGCTTATAGAACCCCTGTATCTAGGGAGTGAATACAAGTATAGTATTGTGGTATCAATAATGAGCCTTCTCTTGTTCATGCACTTGAGAGCTGTGACAGGGAGAGGGAGAGGCTCCTCCTTGGGCCTTTCTATTGGCTCAACCAAGTCCTGAGATCGCGGATCCATAACAGACAATTGAGATTATCTTTGTTCTTGTCCTATACAATGCTCTCGACGAGTTTGGTTCTTACACCTTTATTGATCTATTTGATTCTCGGTTTCAGACTCGTAACTGATATTTTGCTTGTCGCCGGTCTGGTCTTCTTTTCAATGGGGAGACAAGAGTATCTTACTCGCTTCCGGCACCCTAATCATTGATCGCACTTAGCAGCCCTTTTTGCGGTCGATGTGATTGGGAGCTTGGGAGGTGGATCTGGACTTCAATATCCGTCGATAGACTTACTAGTTCATCCTTCACGTGGAGGAGACGCTGCTCCGAGGGATCACCACACAGGCATTGTGAATCCTGGCCAGAGAACGGGCGGTATTGGCAATTCTCTACTCGGCTCAAACGGACACTTTCCCGGTACATATGCCCAAGTCATCGATACGACCCAAGGTAGGGGAGGAAAAATTCCTGGACCCCCTGATTACTGGTACCAAGCTGGAGAGGGAGTTCCACCAGCGAGGGGCAAGAAGATATGCGGGGCACTTGCAGTGGGCTGGGGCGTGCTAGTTGCCGGAGCCTTTCTCCCCCAAGAGGCGAAGAGAGATGACCTACCAGGTGACATAGCTACGGAAGCTATTGTAGAGGGAGATTCGATCCCGACTGTGTATACACTCTGTTATGGAGTGGCCAGTCTAATTGGTGCCTAAATATGGACTTCGTGTACTTTCTAGGATACGTTCTTCTCCTTGTAGGAGGAGGAATCGTGTCCCTTTATCTCTACTTGAGTCGAATCGTATTTGCTGCGCGATTCCTCGGAATGGCTAGCCTTAGCCTTGCTATGGTCGGATTCGCCAGTTACTTCGTTGGCATAGACGGAACTGCCTATCAGCTCATATGGGCTAGCTTCGGTTTTAGCCTAGTGGGAGCCTTTCTAGTAGAGTACAAGAGAGCAAGGGCCGCCCTCATCCTCACGGTTCCCTTCTCCGTCTTGGCCTTGACATTTATCGTATCACTGAACCGCGTCGTTCTTTTTGGAACACTTGCACTTGAGGTTGGACTCCTTGATGCATGGCTATTGGGCAGAATGGACTTGACTGATTCCGCAAGGATTAGAAGAGAGGAGCATCTTGGAGCACTCCTAGCTCCCTTTCTCCTCGTAGGAGGATCGATTAGACAGAATATTTTTCGAGGGCGTACCTCAAGTCTCCTGTCTTTCCTCTCTTACTGCCCACTTTCAATAGCTTCAGTAGTGTTTGCTGTCGCGCTTTGGACGTTCGCGGGGGAGATGATAGCTGACGCTTTCATCATCGCGATCGGACTCTATTTTGCCATTGCGACCAACAAACTAATCAGACCTGTTCACTAAGATGTCGGTGCGGGCTGATCTATCTTCCCAAACCAGTAGATTGACCGAGACATTTGAAACCTCAGCTCAAAATCATTCTGAGTGTCAGGCCAATATGCCGATGATACGCACCCTGCTCGTTGGCGGAGCATTCCTAGTTCATTTCAGTGGTCTTGTTCACGTTGCAGCTGAGGATGCAGGCTCAGAGTATGGGCAAATTGCAGCCTGGGGCATGTTCGGAGCAGGCTTGACAGCGATAGGGGCAGGAGCTTATGTCGGATACCAGTCCTGTGTGGCTTGATAGACGAGGCTTGGTCGAGTGAAACTACGAAAGGCTATTGCCTTTCTGGCAGGTTACAGCGTGTCCATCGGAATAATAATTGTCCTCATTACGTTAGGTTCTGGCCCGTTGGCTTCCGGTTTGATTGGAACGATCATCAGTATTGCCCTCGCGACGGCAGCGATTTATTTGACTCGATTGAAACTCTCTACTCTAGTGATTAGGCGGTCGGCCCTCTTTCTAGCAATCTCGTTGTTTGGTCTGAGCGCGCTAATTTTTGTCAGTTCAATCTTTTATGATAACTCAACTACTCTTGGTTACATCGGCCTCCTTCTTGACGGTGCAGGGGCCACGGGCGCAACTCTAAGCCTTGAGAAAAAGTCAGGCATCAACGATACTAAAGGCCAGAGTTAACCAATTACGGTTGAGTGATGCGAGCTAATCACGACTCAGCACTGCTCAAATAGTCAGACAGTTGTTGGGTCTGATCGGTAGCGATAGCGTTGTCATCTATTCTACTATAGCGTTTGGGGTCGGTTGGGCAATGGTCGGCGTAGGCGCGGCTTATATGATCGCAAGTTGTTCCTAGAAAATATGAAACCGTTGCTAGGATTGATGATGGTATTCGGACCTGGCCTCTGTTTTTTGGGTCTCGCAATTTTTGTTCTTTATGGCGGTAGCGTCGTCGGGCGAGCCATGGCTTTTGTGGGCGCCGATGTGACCCTTATCTCGTTGCTGAGCTTCTCTCTCTCAGGCAATCAAAGAAAAATCTATTTTCTCATAAAGATGTCAGTTTGAGGAATAAACTAGAATCAACAGCTTGAAAAGAGTGAGTCTTTGGAAAGACCATTGGAAACACCAAGGAGGACGAATCTTGTCGTCCGGAAACCGATCACGTGGATCGTTGGAGTCTGGATCGTCGTCGTGGTTTTGCTACTAGAGTCGACTTATGCCCTGTCTATAACACCGTCCAGATTCTTTTCAGACTGGCAATTCTATTTTGCCTACCTAAGCTGGTCCGGTTTTGGCTGGTTCTGGATTGGAAATGATATGATCCGGGGCAAACGAAAGAGGTAACGAGGCTTCTTGCACAGTTGGTTAATGTTGGCAATTGCATTTGGTCTTGGCGGAGTTACTGGATATATTCCCATACTCGCGTCAATCGGGTATTCTGCGATTGGGGCGGTGGCAACGGGAATTTCGGCCAAGTTAGCTTGGCAATATCAGATCAAAGGGAGAGTCCGGTACTGTACCCGATGTGGAACATATCGGATGGCATATATCAATGAATGGCAGCGCTTATTGCAACAAGTGTGGGCATAAATGGCAAGGAACAGAGGACTCAACCGGTAATCTTAGGGACAAGAGTACAGCAGGGATAAGGACTAGAAATGAAGAGTGAAAGTGAATTGTATCTAGGGAGTGTCTGACACATCTCTCATTCCTCGGTTAGGAGAGTCAAGGTTTTACCATAGCGGGGTTCGGACCGTCACTTCCGCTTCCGCACTTTGGACAGTACTGGACGGTCGTAGGCCGTTTGGTGCCACATGCCATGCAGAGCCTGCCTGTTTGATTGTACATTGGGTCGCGTTTCCACGGCTGTTTTCCAAGAATAAAATATGGTATCACGGGTTTGACAATATAGCCCGTGAGCACTACCGGATGATACTCCGGGACTCTTGACTCTTCTCTCAAACCGTGACACGCGAGTGCTAGGGCCCAGAGCTGGTCGTCATGTGTTCCTGATGGGTGTGAGAATTGTATTTGTCCGGTCTTGTTCAGCTCGAACTTTTCAGCATTCATCTCTCCGATCAGGTCCGGATCATAGGGCAGCTTGAGCTCCTTCTTGGTCAGCATGTTTCGCAGGTTTTCCATAATGTCTGTTTTGGTCTGAATGTTCAAACCAATCCCTACTGTCTGCCGTAGGCCCTCGTTTCTCATATCCTCGGTGACAACGTCGCCTATTCCTGTCTCGTCTGTTGTTATCTTCCGGATCTCTTTCCACGTGGCGACGAGACGCTTGACATATCCGATTACGGAGCCATACTCTGTCTCTAATGGGAACTTGTGCATATGGATCAGCTTTGCCATTTTTGTGGTCAGATCCAGTTCGACCACTCCGATGGCTGAATGATCATGATGCTTCCCAAAGTCCACCCCAGCGAACAATCTCTTCCCAGCAACGTATTCAGTGAACTCGGTGTATGCGAGTGACTGGTCGACCGCGTCCGTGATCAATGACAATGGGAAGAAACTGTCCTCGTTCTCTGCGAATTCTGCCTCCATCTCCCGCCTCCAGCGCCACGGATCAGGAGCCAATTGGCTTCTGATCATTTCTAAAGTGTCCCTCTTCAAGGGGCCGTTCGGTTCGACCGCGTCCTTCCAATTTACGTGGTGATTGCTGAATCCATATTTCGGGTCAGTGCAGAACTTATAGAATAGATTGTCTTTGCTGCCGGGGGTACTGGACGCGATGAACCTGCTGTGCGGCCTCGTAATCAGCGTGAACAGTATGGCATCGTATAGTTCCTTGTCGTCACGGATGAATCCCATCTCGTCGCAATAGACGACGTCCAAGCTGGGTCCCCGAATAGTGTCGGGATTATTCGGATAAGCCTCAATGACGCTCCCGTTGGAGAACCTGATCCTCGTCTTCTGGACCTCGGCCGTCCACTCTTTGGGTAGTTTCCGGGCTAAGTTTGCGATCCTTCCCAGGACAGCTTTGCTCTGGCGTAGGCTCGGAGCGACGACTCCTATCGACTTGGACGGACTCTTGACGGCGTGGTGTAGAAGCAGAGAACATACCGTGGCGGTCTTTCCACTCTGCCGTGACCAACGTAGTGATAGGAATTTGCTCTGGTCCAGCAATGCTTTACGCTGGTACTCGAAGGGGACGAATCCCAGCATACTCGTGCAGAACTCGACGGGGTCCGCCGCTTCTAGCTTTCTAGTTACTGACTGAAGCTTTCGACTGGTCTCTTCCAGTGACCGCTTCAGGCTTTCCAAGCTCTTTTTCACTGAGTTGTGTCACTTCTTCCTTTGTCCGTTCCACCTCTCGTTTGAGCTCATCATAATCAGCATCCTTTAGGACGCTGTTGCATGTCTGTGTGATGTAGCACATTGTATTGACCCACCTTAGACGCATTTCATCAGAGAGAGATTTTCTCTGCGCCTGAAACCTTGCTTTTCTGAGCAGATAATTGAGTGTCTCAATCATCTTTCCTCTCTCAGTCTCTCGCCAATCCGACGAATCTGACCTGTGGGTCCGCTCCGCTCTATCCTCTTTGTTCAAGATCCCACAGAACCCTCCTATGTCTAATCGATCAATTGTTCCAAACGAGAAGCAGGAACACTTACACCATACTATTGTCCACACGAGACATATTAACATGGTCCAAGCTACCGACACATATCCAGAGATGGACAGATACTTACCCACGAGTAATCACCAAACGGAACTTTTCTGATCCTCCTCGTGAGACTAGCATGATCGTCCTCGTGAGGTTTACGAATTGAGCGTGAATCTTGAGCGCAGGAGGGGGAGGGGGTATACTGATTAGAAAGAAAAATTTGAGCGTGGGGGGGAAAGCATGTGGAGCAATACTTTCGCATTGGACTGTGAAAACATCGATGGAATCAATTCTCAAGGGTCTCGGCGCCAATTCCAGATCAAGACAGGTCTACTTGGCCGGAGGATCTCGAATACTGTCGATCTCCGAAAAAGCAAATAAGCATCCTACATACCGAGCCCCAAATTAGGTAGCAAGACAAAATGGCAATGGGAAGCAGTCGCAGAACCAGAAAAGGCAAAGCCTACTATTACTACGCCGGCAAAGAACGCAAAGCAGGTACAACCGGAAGAACCACACGACCCTCCAGCACTAAACGAAGAACCAGTGTATCAAAAACGAGGAAACGTGCAGCTAGAGGAAGAGGAACAAGAAGACGCGCAGCCGCCGGAGCACGAGCTAGGACAAGAGCCCGATCCCGCTCACGCGGAACCCGAAGCCGCAAACCCAGCCGAAGCCCATCAAGAAGCAGACGCGGAACAAGCAGAAGCCGACGCCGGTAGAGCCGTCAAGACTCGAAGAACAAACCCGACTTTTTTCTTCCCGAGAAACTAGGCTCTTGCCCCAAGAAAGCTTGGAATCACCCTGAGATCCGTTAAAGGATCAAATGATTCCAGCTCAGAAGGCTTCAAAGGCAAGGCAATCCTACTAACCAAGCCATTCAACGAATAGGGCAATCGGATCATTCGTATTCCTCCTGCGGTCACCCATTCATCCATCACAAACCCCTTCCTAATCAGGGAATTAGCGTATGCCAACCGCTTCTTCCGAGTCCACCATAACACTTTATCATCTAAAACATGCAAATGGAATCCACGACCTGAATAGACAATCTGGATATCTCCAAACCTCCGGGACAACAACTCGTACAGTTCTAGGACTTGCATCCTTGCCAGCTGCAACTCCAGCCTGCAAAACGATAATCCCTGATGACGCTCCATCTTCTGCTCTAGGGAACCGTGAATAGGGCAAGTGAAGTTCTCCGGGTCAATGTCAAATGCCATCTCCTGACCGTACTTCCGTCCCAGATCCTTGACATCCTGCTTAGTACGGGCCTGTTCCCAAGACGTGTAGATGTTCCGGTCGTAATAGACGCTCTCGGGCCGATACTTCAGCAACCATTCCAAAACGTCCGAGAAGCTCCTGTACTCATCGATGACGATTGTGTCCCGAAACTTGTTCCTATGCTCCTTGGGAAAGATCCTAGTATGGCGACCGATTACTAATGCAAAAACCACGGGACTGCTCCAGTGATCAAACCAGCGTTTCACTTTGCCAACCCGGAACTCGTTAAGATAGTACTCCCTCCTGTCCTGCACCGTCGCAGGCCGCATCCCACCTGGAAAGTTGTACCTTGATAGCAGTTTCAAAATCTAGGAATCGACCACTCCTACCTCTAGGCAGTCGAGGGTTGTTCCTTGACCTTCTTCAACTGCTTATGATACATCTCCAGAATCTCCTCCGTAGTGGTTGACTGCTCAGGCTCCTTATCATCCCGATACTTTCCAGTAAAACGTGGAAAACGAATCGCCAAACCAGCGTCCCTCCTAACCCTATCCCAAGCCGCCGTATGAATCGGACTGAGAGTAATCTCGGATCCTGCTACCTCCAAGACCACCGCCGGCACAAACCAGACGTCCGGCACCAATTTCGAATCCACTCTCGCATGCTTATGCGGAATCTTATACGGCTCCAACAACTTCTGCAGCTTCTCCAAATCCTCATCCTTAAAACCGGATCCAAGCTTCGTAACCGTCCTAAACACATCTACTTTCTTGTCATAAGCCGCCATCAACAAAGCCCCATACTTCCCACCTCTCCGGCCACGGCCGGCAAAGGCGCCGACAACAGTCAAATCCACCGTGTCCTGCATCTCGGACTTGTACTCGCGCTTGTACTTGATCCAGGTCCAACCCCTCGCCCCCGCCTTGTACACCGAATCGGGCTTGATCGATTTCGCCACGATACCCTCGCATCCATCCTCGATCGCATGCTCCATGAAATCCTCCATCTTCCCAACACTCTTCGCTATCACCTGATGCGCAAGTGTCAACCGCTCTCCCTGAATCTTGATCAATTTCTCCAACATCTCCCGCCGCTCCGGATACGATCGCTGAGTGTAATCCACTCCGTCCACAAACAACACATCAAACGCAAAGAAACTGATAGGGATCTCCTCAATCATCCGATCCAACTCATACTTTCGACCCCGACGCTGCGAGATCAACTGAAAAGGCAACAACTCACCAGTTTGAAGATTAACAGGAACTGCCTCGCCCTCAACAATGAACTCCTTAGCTCGTCCACCATCCCGCACCAATCCCTGAATATCTGGAAATTGGCTCGTAATATCCTCCAATCGACGGGAGAACAACTTCACACTCCCACTTGAGGAGTGGCAT
>Ga0209160_1003814_pt1 | contig 12194 bp, 9 predicted proteins | sample GraSoiAngelo_153_FD_186167 | JGI IMG/M metagenome (GOLD analysis project Ga0209160, IMG submission 186167) | Grasslands soil microbial communities from the Angelo Coastal Reserve, California, USA - 14_1009_12_40cm (SPAdes) (version 2) | ecosystem: Environmental > Terrestrial > Soil > Grasslands ...
TTGCGATCCGCGAAGGCGGCCGCACCGTCGGCGCCGGCGTGGTCACCAAGATCAAGAAATAAGGCCCGATGCCGCGCGAGAACATCATCATGGAGTGCACGGCTTGTAAGAGCCGGAACTACTTCACGACGAAGAACCGGCGCAAGCACCCGGAGCGAGCGGAGTGGAAGAAGTTTTGCCCGCGGTGCAACAAGCCGCAGGTCCACAAGGAATCGAAGTAGCCCGTGACGACGGAGGCGATTGCCGGGCCGGCGCGCGGGCGGCTGGGCCGCTTCGTGGATTTCCTGCGGGACGTGCGCAACGAGATCCGCAAGGTCACCTGGCCGACCTGGGACGAGCTGAAGAAAGCGACCCTGGTCATCGTCGTGTTCGTGGCGGTGCTGGGCTTCGTGATCGGGGTGATGGACACCGCGCTGCAGTTCCTGCTGGTGACGTCCGTGGCGCGGCTGTTCCGATGAGTGAGCACCGCTGGTACGCGGTGCAGGTGACCGCCGGGCACGAGAATAAGGTCCGGTCCCTGATCGCGCGGCGTATTCAGGAAGACACGCGCCCCGAGGCGGAGAAGGCGATCCGGCAGGCCCTGGTCCCCACGCAGGACGTGGTGGAGATCAAGAACGGCAAGAAGGTGAACGTCGAGCGCAAGATGTACCCGGGCTATGTGCTCGTGGAGATGATCAAGAACCAGGAGACGCTCCACACGATCAACGGCATCCAGGGCGTGATCAAGTTCGTGGGCACCGGGCGGGAGCCGATGGCGCTGCGTCAGGACGAGGTCAACCGCCTGCTCGGCGTCGAAGAGACGGTGAAGGAAGAGGAGCCGGCGGAGACGATCCCGTTCCTGCCCGGGCAGGTGGTGGAGATCACCGAGGGGCCGTTCTCGGATTTCAGCGGCACGGTGGAAGAGGTGATTTCGGACAAGGGGAAAGTCCGCGTCTCGGTCTCGCTCTTCGGCCGGCCGACGTCGGTGGAGCTGGATTACTTGCAGCTGAAGGCTCATTAAATGGCCAAGCCGATCGTCGCCGTCGTCAAGCTGCAAGTGCCCGCCGGCCAGGCGACCCCGGCCCCCCCGGTGGGGACGGCGCTCGGACCCCATGGTGTGAACATCATGGAGTTCGTCAAACAGTTCAACGCCAGGACGCAGTCCGCGGCGGGCATGGTGACGCCGGTCGAAGTCACGATCTTCAAGGACCGGACGTTCACTTTCATCACGAAGACGCCGCCCGCGGCGGTGCTCCTCAAGAAGGAAGCCGGCATCGAGAAGGGCTCGCCCACGTCCAACCGGCAGAAGGTCGGCACGGTCACGCGGGCGCAGGTGCAGAAGATCGCCGAGATCAAGATGCCCGATCTCAACGCGACCTCCCTCGAGTCGGCAATGAAGATGATCGCGGGGACGGCACGCTCGATGGGCCTCGAGGTGGTGGACTGATGCGCGTGCACGGCAAGCAGTACCGCACGGCGGTCGCGACGCTCGAGCCCCGCAAGCTGTATCCGCTGCGCGAAGCGGTGGACAAGGTGAAGGCTACGGCTTTCGCCAAATTCGACGAGTCGGTGGACGTGGCGGTGCGGCTGGGCGTGGACCCCAAGCACGCCGACCAGATCGTCCGCGGCACGGTCACGCTCCCGCACGGCACGGGAAAGACCCTGCGGGTGCTGGCGATCGCGGCGGGCGACAAGGCCAAGGAAGCGGAAGCCGCCGGCGCCGACGTCGTGGGGGTCGAGTACATCCAGAAGATCAAGGACGGCTGGCTGGACACCGACGCGATCGTGGCGACGCCGGACCTGATGGGGCAGATCGCTCCCCTGGGGAAAATCCTCGGTCCCCGGGGCCTGATGCCGAACCCCAAGGCGGGCACGGTGACGATGGACGTGGCGCGGGCGGTCAAGGAGCTGAAGGCCGGCAAGATCGAATTCCGGGTGGACAAGAGCGGGATCGTCCACGCGCCGATCGGGAAGAAGTCGTTCACACCCGAGGCGCTGGCCGAGAACCTGCACCACTTTCTCGAGGCGATCGTGCGGGCGCGGCCGGCGGCGGCCAAGGGCCAGTACATCCGCTCGGTGACCGTCTCGAGCACGATGGGGCCGGGCGTGCCGCTCGATCCGGCGACGTACGTATGATCCGCACCAAGGCGCAGAAGCAGGAGATCGTGACGGCGCTGGCGGCGAAGCTCAAGCGCTCGCCCACGCTGTATGTGACGGACTTCACGGGCTTGAACGTCGCGCGGATCACGGACCTCAGGCGGCGGCTGCGGGCGGCCGGCATCGAGTACGTGGTGGTGAAGAACACCCTGGCGCTGCGCGCGCTGAGCGAAGCGCAGCTGGCGGGGGGCGAGAGCGGGCTGGAACGGCACCTCGATGGCCCGACGGCGCTGGTGCTCGCGGGGGTGGACGCGGTGGCGCCGGCGAAAATCCTCACCGAGTTCGCCAGGGAATTCGAGAAGCCGAAGATCAAGGTCGGCCTGGTGCAGGGTCAGGCGCTCGGTCCGGAGCAAGTCACGCGGCTCGCGACGCTGCCCGCACGGGACGCATTGCTGGCGCAGCTGGGCGGCGCCCTGCAGGCGCCGCTGGCAGGCTTCGCCGGTGCGCTCAACGGATTGTTCATGACGATGGTGGGGGCCCTCGAGGCGTTGAAACACCAAAAGGCGGGAGAGTAGCCACATGGCGACGCAGACGACTTTGGGCAAGGACGAGATCATCGCGGCGATCGGCAACATGTCGGTGTTCGAGCTGGCCGAGCTGATCGAAGCGTTTAAGGCGAAGTTCAACGTGACGATCGCGGCGCCGGTGGCAGCAGCGCCGGCCGCGGGCGCGGCGGCGGGCGGAGCCGCGGTGCCGGCGGTGGAGGAGCAGACCGAGTTCACCGTCGTGTTGAAGAGCGGCGGCGAGAAGAAGATCCAGGTCATCAAGGAAGTCCGCGCGGTCACGAACCTGGGCCTCAAGGAAGCGAAGGATCTCGTCGAGGCCGGGGGCGCGGTAAAGGAAGGCGTGTCGAAGCAGGAAGCCGAAGAGATCAAGAAAAAGCTCGAGGCGCAGGGCGCGGTCGTTGAGCTGAAGTAGGCGTGGCGTTCGCCCCGGGCCATTGGGGCCCGCGGGCGCGACCCAGGCCTTCTTCGGTTCACGACATGCGCGGATTCGCTCCATACCTGCTCGCCTCACCGAGCCCTGCTGGCGTCCCCCGGCCTGTTGGCCCGGGGGCGGCAGGGCCTTTTGCCGTTGGATTGAGGGCCTGACATGACGACGAAGACACTGCCGGTTCTGTCGTTCGCGAAGCTCGAGATGGGGATGCCGATGCCGCATCTCCTCGACATCCAGACGCGCGCCTTCCAGGCGCTGCTCCAGCCGGACGGCAAGGGCGCCACGCGCGCCGACGTCGGGCTCGAGCGGGTGTTCAAGGATTTGTTCCCGATCCAGGACGTCAACGGGAACTACTCGCTCGAGTTCGTGAAGTTCGCGCTGGGCGAGGCCAAGTACACGGTCGAGGAGTGCATCGAGCGCGACATGACCTACTCGGTGCCGCTCAAGGCCACGCTGCAGCTGGTGGTGATGGAGGAAGTCGGGGAGGGGAAGGCGAAGCGGCCGAAGAACATCATCGAGAAGGAAGTCTATCTGGGCGAGCTGCCGATTCTGACGCCGCTGGGCACGTTCGTGATCAATGGCGCCGAGCGGGTGATCGTGTCGCAGCTGCACCGCTCGCCGGGCGTGGTGTTCGAGGAGAGCATCCACCCCAACGGCCAGCGGCTGTTCTCGGCGCGCATCATCCCGTTCCGGGGATCGTGGGTCGAGTTCACGATCGACATCCACGACGTGATCTTCGTCCACATCGACAAGAAGAAGAAGTTCCCGGCGACCGCGCTGCTGCGGGCGTTCGGCTACGGGACCAACGCCGAGATCCTGAAGCTGTTCTACGCCACGAAGGACATCGACATCACGGGCAAGCTCGAGGGCCGCGCCCAAAAACGCGAGGTGCTCGGCACGCTGCTCGCGGCCGACGTGCCGGACCCCGAGAACAAGAAGGGGGAGGCGCTCGGCAAGGTCGGCGACGAGCTGATGCTCGAGAAGTTCAACACCTTCCGCCGCGCCGGGATCACGCGCGTCAAGGTGTTCGCCGGGTACACCACGCTCGACCTGCGCGAGGAAGAGCACCCGACGACGACCCGCACCACCGAGGGCAAGCACATCCTCGCCTTCGACGTCGCCGACCCGGAGACCGGCGAGGTCCTCGCCGAAGCCGGTCGCGAGGTCACGGACGCCATGCGCAAGAAGCTGCTCAAGGCGAACGTCGCGCGCGTGGAGGTGCTGCTGCCGCCGGGGCGGGCCGAGTCGCCGCTCATCAAGAACACCCTGGCCAAGGACCCGACGCGCTCGGAGGCGGAGGCGCTCGAGCAGATCTACCAGCTGCTGCGGCCCGGCGAGGCGCCGAACCTGGAGACCGCGCGGCAGGCGCTGGAGCGGCTGTTCTTCCACCCCAAGCGCTACGACCTGGGGCGGGTGGGCCGCTACAAGATCAACCAGCGGCTGAAGGTCGCGGCCCCGACGGACGTCACCGTCCTCACCGAAGAGGACTTCATCGCGATCATCCGCTACCTGATCGAGCTGCGCGAGGGGCGCGGCTACACGGACGACATCGACCACCTCGGCAACCGCCGCGTGCGCTCGGTCGGCGAGCTGATCGCCAACCAGTTCTCGGTGGGGCTGTCGCGGATGGCCCGGCTCATCAAGGAGCGGATGAGCATCAATAACGACCCCGAGCGGATCACCCTGGACGACCTGGTGAACGCGCGGACGGTGAGCGCCGTGATCCAGGCGTTCTTCGGCAGCTCGCAGCTGTCGCAGTTCATGGACCAGACCAATCCCCTGGCCGAGCTGACCCACAAGCGCCGGCTGAGCGCGCTGGGGCCGGGCGGCCTGACGCGCGAGCGCGCGGGGTTCGAAGTCCGCGACGTGCACTACAGCCAGTACGGCCGCATGTGCCCGATCGAGACGCCGGAAGGGCCGAACATCGGGCTCATCACGAGCCTGTCGTGCTACGCGCAGGTGAACGACCTCGGCTTCATCGAGACGCCTTACCGGGTCGTCAAGAGCGGCAAGGTCACCGACGACATCCGCTGGCTGTCGGCCTCCGAGGAAGAGGACTACGCGATCGCGCAGGCGAACGCCCGACTCACCGAGGAGGGCCGCTTCGCCGACGACCTGGTGCTGTGCCGCAAGCGGGACGACTACCCGCTGCTCCCGGCCGAGCGCGTGGACTTCATGGACGTGGCGCCGGAGCAGCTCGTCTCCATCGCCGCGGCGCTGATCCCGTTCCTGGAGCACGACGACGCGAACCGGGCCCTCATGGGGTCGAACATGCAGCGCCAGTCGGTGCCGCTGCTCTTCCCGCAGGCGCCCGCCGTGGGCACGGGGCTCGAGGAGCGCGTGGCGCGCGATTCGGGCGCCGTGGTCATCGCGCGGCGCGCGGGCGTGGTGCAGCGCGTCACCGCCGACGAGGTCATCATCGACACCGGCGACGAGGAGCGGCGGGCGGGCGAGCACCCGCTCGCGCGGCTCAAGCAGCACGACCGCTACCGCCTCAAGAAGTTCTGGCGGACGAACCAGGACACCGCCATCAACCAGCGGCCCCTGGTGCACGTCGGCCAGCGGGTGAAGGCCGGCCAGATCGTCGCCGACGGCTCGGGCACCGAGCGCGGCGAGCTGGCCCTGGGCGCCAACGTCCTGGTCGCGTTCATGCCGTGGTACGGCCACAACTTCGAGGACGCCATCGTGCTCTCGGAGCGCCTGGTCAAGGACGACGTCTACTCGTCGATCCACATCCAGGAGCTGGAGCTCCACGTCCGCGACACCAAGCGCGGCCGCGAGGAGATCACGCGGGAGATCCCCAACGTCGCCGAAGAGTCGCTCGTCGACCTGGACGAGCGCGGCATCGTGCGCATCGGCGCGCATGTCAAGGCCGGGGACATCCTGGTCGGCAAGATCACCCCGAAGGGCGAGACCGAGCTGTCGCCGGAGGAGAAGCTGCTCACGGCGATCTTCGGCGAGAAGGCCAAGGACGTGAAGGACTCGTCCTTGAAGGTGCCGCCGGGGATGGAGGGCGTGGTCATCGACGTGAAGATCTTTTCGCGCGTCGAGGACCAGGTCGTCGAGAAGGACCGCGGCGAGCGCATCGGCGAGGTGCGGCGCGTCGAAGCGGAGGAAAAGGCGCGCATCTCGGACGCCGTGTTCACGGAGTTGATCGAGCTGCTCGCCGGCCATGAAGTCGGGCTGATGCTGAAGGCCGGCACGGTGGAGGAGTACCTGCCCGCCGGCACCAAGCTCACGCGCGAGCGTCTCGCCGAGGTGCGCTTCGCGGACGTGGACCTGAAGACCCTGCGGGTGTCGAACAAGCCGGTCAACGAGCGCGTGCGCGCCATCCTGGACGCCGCGCAGGTCGAGCGCGCCAAGATCGAGGAAAAGGCCGAGGACCAGATCGACAAGATCCTCCAGCCGGACGAGCTGCCGCCGGGCGTGATCCAGCTGGTGAAGGTGTACATCGCCGAGAAGCGCAAGATCTCGGTGGGCGACAAGATGGCCGGCCGCCACGGCAACAAGGGCATCATCGCGCGCATCGTCCCGGAGGAGGACATGCCGTTCCTCCCCGACGGGACGCCGGTGGACATCGTGCTGAACCCGCTGGGCGTGCCGTCGCGGATGAACGTGGGCCAGATCCTCGAGACGCACCTCGGCTGGTGCGCGCGGATCCTGGGCTTCGAGGCGAAGACCCCCGTCTTCCAGGGAGCCGACGAAACGGAGATCGGCGTGCTCTTGCGGCTCGCGGGGCTCACCTGGGCGGCGGATGCCCTGCGCCTCGACGCGCGCCCGCCGGTGCTCGATGCCGAGGCGGTGCGGCGCATCGCCGACGATCTGCGGCGCCTGCCCGCGCAGAACGGCGGGCGGCCCGACTTGACCACGGCCGGCCTCGGCGTGCTGGCGTCGCGGACGCTGTCGCAGGAGACGCGGGACGTGCATCACCAGTTCGTGGATTTCCTGCGGCTCGCGGCCAAGGCGCTCGCCGAGCGCGAGCTCGCGCAGAAGCGCCTGGAGCGGGAGCAGCACGCGGCCCGGCTCGAGGCGGCCGAGCTGTCGAAGACCGAGCGGGCCGCGCTCAAGAGCGGGCTCAAGGACGTCGAGAAGTTCCTCGAGCACGACAAGGCGGCGGAGGTGCTGGAAACCGCCGGGTATCCGGCGCTCGCGGCCCTGCTCGGGCCCAAGAGCGAGGCCGACGTGGACCAGGCGGCGTCCGAGCTGCTGCGCAGCGCGGGGCTGTCGCCGGCGGGGAAGGCGCGCCTGCGCGATGGCCGCACGGGCGAGCTCTTCACCTGGGACGTCACGGTGGGCTCGATCTACATGATGAAGCTGTCGCACCTGGTGGACGACAAGATTCACGCGCGGTCGATCGGACCGTACTCGCTGGTCACGCAGCAGCCGCTGGCGGGCAAGGCGCAGTTCGGCGGCCAGCGGTTCGGTGAAATGGAAGTGTGGGCGCTGGAAGCGTACGGCGCCGCGCACACGCTGCAGGAGATCCTCACGGTCAAGTCGGACGACGTGAACGGTCGCAGCCGCGTGTACGAGGCGATCGTGAAAGGGCAAAATCTGCCGAAACCCGGTATCCCCGAGTCCTTCAACGTGCTGGTGAAGGAGCTCCAGGCCCTGGGTCTCAAGGTCACCCTGGGCACCACCGAGGACGTCGAGGAGTAAGGGGAGGAACGACACGATGATCGATTTCCGAAGCGGACGCGAGCCGAAGAGCTCGAGCTTCGATTACATCCAGATCCGGATCGCCTCGCCCGAGGAGATCCGCGGGCCGAAGGACCAGAAGGAACGCGAGCGCCTGGAGCTGCAGGGGCAGCGCGCCTGGTGGTCCTGGGGCGAGGTCACCAAGCCCGAGACGATCAACTACCGGTCCTTCAAGCCGGAGCGCGACGGGCTGTTCTGCGAGCGCATCTTCGGCCCGGTCAAGGACTGGGAGTGCCACTGCGGGAAGTACAAGCGGATCCGCTACCGCGGCGTCATCTGCGATCGCTGCGGCGTCGAGGTCACGCTGTCGAAGGTGCGGCGCGAGCGTATGGGCCACATCGAGCTCGCCGTGCCGGTGGCGCACATCTGGTTCTTCAAGACGCTGCCGTCGCCAATGGGCAACCTGCTCGACATGACGCTGCGGGACCTCGAGCGGGTGATCTACTATACGAACTACGTGGTGATCGAGCCCGGCAAGCAGGAGGTGCAGGAGAAGGAGCTGCTCGACGAGGACCGCTACCTCGAGCTGCGCGCCAAGGCGCGCACCGATGGGGACGCGGCGTTCCGGGCCGACATCGGCTCGCCGGCGGTGCGCTCGCTGCTCGAGAAGCTCGCGGTCGACAAGCTCGCCGACCAGCTGCGCGAGACGGTCGCGACCGAGACCAGCCAGCACCGCAAGAAGCAGATGCTCAAGCGGCTCAAGATCGTGGACGCGTTCCGCAACTCGGGGAGCGCGGGCGAGCAGCGTAACGACCCGCGGTGGATGATCCTCGACGTGGTCCCGGTGATCCCGCCCGACCTGCGGCCGCTGGTGCCGCTCGACGGCGGGCGGTTCGCGACGTCGGACCTGAACGACCTGTACCGGCGCGTGATCAACCGCAACAACCGGCTGCAGAAGCTGATCCTGCACCGGGCGCCGGAAGTGATCCTGCGCAACGAGAAGCGCATGCTCCAGGAGGCGGTGGACGCGCTGTTCGACAACGGCCGCCGCTCCAAGGCGATCCGCGGGCGCGGCAAGCGGCCGCTCAAGTCCCTGAGCGACATGCTCAAGGGCAAGCAGGGCCGCTTCCGCCAGAACCTGCTCGGCAAGCGCGTCGACTACTCGGGCCGCTCGGTGATCGTGGTGGGCCCGGAGCTGCGGCTGCACCAGTGCGGCCTCCCCAAAGCGATGGCGGTGGAGCTGTTCAAGCCGTTCATCATCCACAAGCTGGTGGAGAAGGGCCTGGCGGAGACCGTCAAGCGCGCCAAGAAGATCGTGGAGAAGGAGAGCCCCGAGGTCTACGAGATCCTCGAAGAGATCATTCAGGACCACCCGGTGCTCCTGAACCGCGCTCCCACGCTGCACCGCCTCGGCATCCAGGCGTTCGAGCCGGTGCTGGTGGAGGGAAAGGCGATCCGCATCCACCCGCTCGTGTGCGCGGCGTTCAACGCGGACTTCGACGGCGACCAGATGGCCGTGCACGTGCCGCTCTCCTTCGAGAGCCAGCTCGAGTCGCGCCTGCTGATGATCTCGTCGAACAACATCCTCAAGCCCTCGGACGGACGGCCGGTCGCCGAGCCCAGCCAGGACATGGTGCTGGGCTGCTACTTCCTCACCAAGGAGCCGACGGAGTTCGAGGCGCGGATCGCGGATGCCCGCTGCCCGCGGGTCGGCTCTTTCGCGGAGCTGGAGATGGGGCTCGCCACCAAGCGGCTCGATTACCACTCGCCGCTGCACTTCTGGGACGCGCCGCCAGCGGGCAACGCCGGGGGGACGGGCCAGTGGATCGGGACCACGGCGGGGCGGGTCATCTTCAACTCGATCCTCCCCGACGGGCTGCGCCGCGACCTGGGCTTCCAAAACCGCGTGATGCGCAAACGGGATCTCTCAGATCTCGTGTTCGAGAGCTACCGCCGCGCCGGCCTCGCCAGCACGGTGGAGTTCCTGGACTATCTGAAGGAGTTCGGGTTCCGCTACGCGACGATGGGCGGCGTGTCGATCGGCATCGAGGATCTCGTGATCCCGGCCGAGAAGGCGCCGCTGCTCGCCGACGCGGAGGCGCGGGTCGAGCGCTTCCAACGGGCGTACGCCACCGGGCAGATCACCTTCGGGGAGCGCTATAACAAGGTGATCGATGCCTGGACGCACGCCAACAACGACATCGCCGAGGCGATGGTCGGTACGATGCGGCGGTCCAAGGGCGGGTTCAACCCGGTGTTCATGATGTTCGACTCCGGGAGCCGCGGCTCGCGCGACCAAATCCGCCAGCTGGCGGGGATGCGCGGCCTGATGGCCAAGCCGCAGAAGAAGCTGACCGGCGGCATCGGCGAGATCATCGAGAGCCCGATCAAGTCGAACTTCCGGGAAGGCCTCTCGGTGCTCGAGTACTTCATCTCGACGCACGGCGCGCGCAAGGGCCTGGCCGACACGGCGCTGAAGACGGCTGACGCGGGCTACTTGACGCGCCGCCTCGTCGACGTGGCGCAGGACGTCACCGTCACCGAGGAGGATTGCGGCACGGTGCGCGGCCTCGAGATGTCGGCGCTCAAGGAGGGCGAGGACATCATCGAGCCGCTGCGCGAACGCCTCGTGGGGTGCGTCGCGTGCGAAGAGGTCACCGATCCGCACGAGCTCGACGAGTTCGGCAAGCCCAAGGTGCTGATCGAGGCCGGGCAGCTGATCAGCGAGGACACCGCCCAGGCCATCGAGGATGCGGGCATCGAGGCCGTGTCGATCCGTTCGGTGCTCACGTGCGAGGCGAAGCGGGGCATCTGCCGCATGTGCTACGGCCGCAACCTGGCCACCATGGACATGGTGGACCTGGGCGAGGCGGTCGGCATCCTGGCCGCGCAGTCCATCGGCGAGCCGGGCACGCAGCTCACGCTGCGGACGTTCCACATCGGCGGCACGGCGGCGCGCATCGCCGAGCAGACGGTGCGCAAGACCAAGGTCGAGGGCGTGATCGAGTTCGGCGACCGGCTGACGTTCGTGCAGCCCCCCGAGGGCCAACGCATCGTCACGAGCTACGAGGGCGAGCTGATGCTCAAGGCCGCGGCCCACGGCGGCCCCACCGCCGCCGCGAAGCTGGCGGTGCACTCGCGCTTCCACGTGCCGCTCGGCGCCACGCTGATGGTCGAGGACGGCCAGAAGGTGGCCCGCGACGGCGTGCTGTTCACGTGGGATCCGTACACGAACCCGATCCTCACGGATGTGCCAGGCGTGATCCGCTTCGTGGACATCGTCGATGACGAGACGGTTCGCGAAGAGCTGGACGAGCTCACCGGGCGGCGCCAGCGGGTGATCATCGAGGACCGGGAGAAGAAGCTGCACCCGCACATCGAAGTCATCCAGAAGAAGGGCGAGAAGGAGAAACGGGTGCGCGACTTCGTCATCCCCGAGGGCGCGCAGCTCATGGTGGAGGACGGGCAGGAGGTGTACGCCGGCCAAGTGCTCGCCAAGGTCTCGCGCGAAGCGTACAAGACGCGCGACATCACCGGCGGCCTGCCGCGCGTGGCGGAGCTGTTCGAGGCCCGCCGGCCCAAGGACCCGGCCACCATCTCGGAGATGGACGGCACCGTCCGCTTCGGGGACATCAAGCGCGGCAAACGCGAGATCTGGATCCACCCCGAAGAGGGCGAGGACCAGTTGTACGAGGTGCAAGCCTCGAAGCACTTGCGCGTCCACGAGGGCGACCGGGTGCGCGCCGGCGACCGGCTCACCGAGGGCCCCGTTAATCCGCACGACATCCTGCGGATCAAAGGGCCGCGGGCGGTGCAGGAGTACCTGGTAAACGAGATCCAGGAGGTGTACCGCCTCCAGGGCGTCAAGATCAACGACAAGCACATCGGCGTGATCGTGCGCCAGATGCTCCAGAAGGTGAAAGTCGTGGATCCGGGCGACACCAACTTCCTCGAGGGTGAGAACGTCGACAAGAACGTGTTCCGCGACGTCAACGAGCGGGTGATCAAGAAGGGAGACAAGCCGGCCACCTCGGAGCATCTGCTCCTGGGGATCACCAAGGCGAGCCTCACGACGCAGTCGTTCATCTCGGCGGCGTCGTTCCAGGAGACGACACGCGTCCTGACGGACGCCGCGATCCGCGGCGCCCGGGACGACCTCTTGGGGCTCAAGGAGAACATCATCATCGGCCACTTGATCCCCGCTGGGACCGGGATCTACCGCTACCAGGAGGTCGAGGTCGAGCCGCCGCCGGGGTTCGAGCCGCCACCGCCGCCCCTCGAGGCGGTACCGGGCGCGGCGCCGAGCCCGTTCGTGGAGGAAGTACAGGCGGAATAGCGGTCGGACGAGCCTGCCCCGAGCGGAGCGAGGGGGACAGGCGATCAAAGGCGACGGCGCCCGGAGCGCATCCCGGGCGCTCGTCGTTTCTCCGGGGGTTGACCTAAGTGTAGGCCGCGACTAGCCTTCACGTCTCTTTCGGGAGTTTTTT
>Ga0209160_1003815_pt1 | contig 12193 bp, 13 predicted proteins | sample GraSoiAngelo_153_FD_186167 | JGI IMG/M metagenome (GOLD analysis project Ga0209160, IMG submission 186167) | Grasslands soil microbial communities from the Angelo Coastal Reserve, California, USA - 14_1009_12_40cm (SPAdes) (version 2) | ecosystem: Environmental > Terrestrial > Soil > Grasslands ...
ACTTATACTTACAGGGTCTCAACAATTTACTCTGATCATACTACTAGTAATCCATCAAACGAAGCTTCTGCCATCATTCTACCATCACAGCCAGCACAACCCACAACTCCATCACAGACTGTACCACCATCAACATCTCCACCATCAACTACAACACAGCAACCTGTGACAAATATAAAATTTGACTTTACACCGTCTGATGGAACCACATTAACAGCTGCCATCTTAACACAAAGTGATTATCAGCAACTTATAGTCATTAAAGATCCTAGAAGTATAATTTCTAATGTCACACAAACAACAAATACTATAAACAATGATCTGTCTGGTCTTCTTAGATATCAGACAATTCATTCTAAAGAAACTATGCCTACACAACAGACATCCAATTACACTCCGCCAGCTCCAAAAAACACCGCTGGTTTAGATAATAAACTAGTAGACGGTGTAATTACAGCAGTAGTAGCATCAGGAGCAATATCTATAATCACTTGGTTTGTTAGAACAAAAATTGCAAAAAAAATAGCAAAAGAGTACTATTTTACATTGGAAAAGTTCATTGAGGATGAGATTCTGCATATAAGAATTAGAAACAGCGGTCAAACAATAGAAGACTGTATTATCTTATGTGGGGAAGTGGCATGTGTTTGGACTGATACAAAAATAGATAAACCAAGACACGCCTATGAGGGTAGTATTTCGGTTGTAAGGTTGCCTGACGGATATGAAAATAATTCGTTGATTAGTGTTAAGAGCGGCAAGAAAGTATTAAAAAAGGTCCAGCTTGATGACATGGCCCATGGCTAAAAATATATGAAATGAGTAAAAATTAAAAAAAATTGGGTTTTCATGCGTTTCTGTTCAGCTTTCCATCTTTGTTGAATAAGCCCTGAACTTTTCCATCTGCAAGATGGTATTTGACGTTCAGGTTACTGTTGATGTTTACTAGTTGATTTTTGTGGATCGAAGCTTCGTTATTGTATGCTTGCAAAGCTTCTTCCATAGTGCCACCATTTTTAAGCACCCTGTTCATCGCATCTTTCCCATTCTGAACTTTTGCTTGCATGAAGTTAAATTGCTCCCAGAAAAGATTCTGCGCAGAATTATCTACATGCGTTACAAATACTGCGTATGCATTTTTGGGTGTAGCTAGATTATTTCCGTTGTTCATGCCGGCAAGGTCCACTTGCAAGTGTTCGCTTGCAATTCTGCGTTGTTCTTCTATGAACTTGTTTTGTTGATCTACCAACTGTTGTTTGAGTTGCATTGCAGCATATCGTTGCTTGAATATTTCTATGTTTTGAAGAATTTTCATTGCTGTGGGGTCATTCTTTATGTTATCGCTTGCCAATATTGTATTGGTATCACTTGTTCCTGTTTCTGCCCACGCAAAGCCAAAATTAGTTACAACGATTAGCGCTGCTAAAACGCCTGCAAAAACGCAGATTTGAGATCTCTTATTTATTTTCTTACCTTTGTCAGTAGTTTGAAATTCTCTCTTTTCTATGTTTCCAATCATTCTCTATTTTCACCCCCTTGATTTCTCCCGACAACAGATACGTTGTTTCGTCCGAGTTTCACGGACTCATCAGGGGATTCTTTGTATTGTTCTACTGTTATCATATGGACCGCAACACTACTTCCAGCACACGTGTTAAACCATCTTTTACATCGTCTCGAAGGATTGTGCAGATGATTTTATGATATTCGTTACTACATCCGCCAGAGTGTGAGAACAGATGCCTACTACAAAAGGCACATCCGCATGTCACACACAGTCTTGTGCAGTTTTGTGAACATGTACTGCATTGCGATTCCTCAATGCGTTCAATTGTTGGTTTTGATGTCATGGTCACACTTGGCTGAAAAATTATTAATCCATTTGAACACTTTTTGCAACAAAAAATCCGAAATTTCGCTTTTGTGAGCAAGACTAGGGTGCCTAAAAACCACAGTTCAACATTTTTGCGACAAAAGTGTAGTAAATATTTTTAACAATAGTAGGCCAGCTTATGAGCATGGTAGGTAGGAGTACAGATAGTCCCGATAATGTGGTGCCTGTGAAAAACCTGACTAAGAATGGTATTGACCCTCTGGATTTACTCATTCTTCACGTATTACAAAGTGGCGCCACTCCAGATACAGCAAACAAGGATCTTGAAAAATATGGATATGTTCTTTCTCGGGATAATGTCAAAAACAGAATAGATGATCTCATAAAAAAAGGTGTTATACTAGAACATAACAACACTGAAGACAGTAAGAAAGATGACAAAATAAAGTGGATTCTAGTAGATCCAAGCAAATTATTTGATAATCAATGGTATACTTTCATAAAATCACAGAACCCACTTTTTGAACGAAGAGTAATTCCATACTCTGAGATGTATAGTAATTTAGTTGAAATAAGTAGAGAATACGGCATCGTGACAGCAATAGACCTTGTTCAGGGAGAAGGTCAAAACTATGATTTTATCCTAAGAATAGTTACAAATGAGCTAAATCTTTTCGAAGAATTGGTAGAAAAAATCAGGTCACTTGGATGGGTTCATTCAGTTGATAGCAAACCCATTCATGTACTTGAGGGTGTAGGGTTATCCAAAAATAATCTGACCAAGGTGCACACGAACTATTTCTATGATCCGATAAAAATTCCTGACTTTGAAAAATATTTGAAGAATATAAGACAAGTATTTCGTACTTACGACACTTACATAAAAGAAGAAAGCTCTTCAAAACAAAAAATCACTAGAAAAAAAGACAATGAAAACTTTGATGATGATGTCACTCGAGCCACAAAATGATGACATCACAACTTCAAAAAAATTTAATAGTAAAGTGCCCAACGTGCAGTTCTTCTTTGAAATTCAAAAATGAAAATTCGTCATTGGAACATGAAGAATTAGATCTTAGATGCACTAGATGTAATTCGACATATTCTTTTAAGAATGGTTATCTGAACATGTTGCCACCTAAAATAAGAAAGGAAATTTGTACACGAGGAATTTTAGAGCGAAAAATCAAAGATAAATTTCACGTGAACCAGCTTTCCAAAAATGAGCAAGATCTAGTAAAAGGAATCATAGCCAGTAAATACATGGCAAAACAATATTTCAAAAATGTTGTTCATCCAACACAAGCTGCATGGTCAGCTCGTTCTTACGAACGATTTGAAGACATATTCATTGTAAGTTATCTAGATAATCTGTTGAAGAATAAAAAAGTCACTTTCATAGATGCTGGTTCTGGTCCAGGCAGATATCTGATATTATTGGGATCTAAGATTGGTATTAATTCATGTAAAGAATTGAAAAGAAATTCAGAAACTAGCACTCTTTACAAGTATGATAAGATGTATGACAAGAATCTGCACAATATCATTGGAATTGATTATTCAGAAGAAATGGTTTCTCATTCTACACGGCTACTAAAAAAATATGGACTTGGTCAATATCTATACGATAGAATATTCCCAATAACAGGTATTGTTCAGAACTTTCATCTTAACCAACAACTTGATCGAACCTATAAAGTAATAGTATGTACCTTTCAAACATTAGGTAATCAGGAAAACGCTGATTTGCAAGTGCAATTATTAGAATCAATGAAAAGGTTAGCCTTGCCACATGGCACAATAATAGTTTCAGTTTTTAACAAAAAACTTTTCAAAGATTTTGGATTGAAAACCTTCTATGGCAGAGAAGTAAGACAAACTGTTGGAGAAATAATAAATTCAAAACAAGATGAAGATAATTCCATACTTAGAACAAAAAAAGGTATTTATTCAAAATGGTTTTCAAAGCATGATTTAGAACAACTATTCAAAAAGGCAAAGATATCTAATTACAAGATAATGGATGAAAACTCGTTACAAACCATCAAAGGTTATGAACAATATTTGAAAGTAGAAGAACAACACAAGGATATATTTCCTAGGGCTATAGTGGGATTGGCTGAAGTGAGCTGAGAAATGAAATTGGATCTTTGATTAGAACGATTAGTAAGTAATCTTCAAATAAAATCAAGTAAAAGCATTTGAATTGCTCTAGACAAATAACTTTAAACTAATTTTTTCTTCATATCATAAGCCAAAACAGTACAAATTGTTTTTGAATCAACAATTTTTCCAGACAAGATCATTTTTACTACTTTTTTAAAATCAATCTTCACTACAGATAGTATTTCATCATCATCCAATTTCAGATTGCCTGACTTTTTAATTCCAGATGCAACAAAGCAGTGAATTACCTCAGTATTGTATCCAATTGAAGGATAGTACTTTATCAAACGAGTCATCTTTTTTGCCTCATAACCAGTCTCCTCTTTTAGTTCTCTGAATGCACACGTTCGTGGATTTTCTCTCTTATTACAGGTTCCAGCAGGAATCTCAAGAGCATAACCGTACGGAAAACGGTGCTGTTTTACCAAAATCACCTTACCATTCTCAATTGCAAGCATTGCTGCTGCACCTCTATGTTCAATGACCTCACGTCTGACCTTTCGCTTGTTTACTGAGATATCGTAGAGACTTAATGAGAGAACTTTACCTTCGTAGATTTTTTTCTTCATAAAGGGCGTTATCTCATGAGTTTAAAAACAATTATGAATGTATCTGATATGAAAGATGAAGTCTTTTTGAAGCTTTTACTTCTCTAATACTATTTTTTACCCATTGTTGTGGAAATGAAATTTTCTTTGGTATGAAAAGATCGACGGAACGTACACCTGTAATTTTTTGTACCATTTGAGTTAGTTCATCGAGCTTAAAAATATTGTCGCTATAAAAAAATAAAACGATCTGATTCATATTTACAAAGGGTTTTTGTAAAAATGATCCTATAAATTCCTTTTCTAATATTTGAAGAGTTTTTTTAACATTACCTTCTACCCCCACAAGTATTGCAAATGGAATGTATCCTTTCATTTCATTAGGGTTGTATACAAGAGTAAACTGTATTGCTTCATCGTTTTGTAACTTGTCAAGTGATCGTGCTACAGTTTTTGTAGAAAGGGCAGCAAGTTTTGCAATTTCTTCAATTTTTAATCTGGGATCTTTTAGTAAAATTTCTATTATTTCAAGATCAGTCTTTGTCAAGTCAGATCTTATTCCAGGGTTTTTTGCTTCAAAAATTGCTAATACTCTTACACCTTGCAATATTTTTTTTGCAAGTTCCATCTTTTGATTCGGATCACCTTTTACAACTATACTACAAACAGTTACGCTTCCAATACATGGTACTACAAAAAATGGTTCTCCTATAAGCTTGACTTGATCTAAGATGTATTGCAAATCAGTTCCTGTTACAACAAAATAAAGAACACTGTATCCCAAAACAGGCGGTTCTATTTTTAGAGCAAACTCTTCGATAATTTTCTTATCCATCATTTTTTGGATTCTTGATTTTACTGCTCCACCAGAGATACCAATACTATTTCCAATTTGCCTGTCTGGTGTCCTACAATTGTTCAATAAATGTGAGAGAATCTGTATGTCAGTTTTGTCCATATTTGCTCTTCATATCCATATATTTAGTATAAAGCACACATCTTAGATATATAATTGTCGGATTTATAACAAAGATTACCTTAAAGCATTAAATATCAGACTTTTCTAGTATTCTTATGGATTATAGAGCTAAAGTAGGCTTGCGCTTTATTACTAGACGTAGGGGTAGTCTGATTGCAGCAAGTCTAGCAGTTGCCATCGCTATTTTGGTGGTACAGGTTAATGTCGTGATTTTCCAAGGTCTGTATAATGCCATTGTTCGTGACCAGATAAACTACAGATTTGGGCATGTCTATATCACAAGGCAAGAAAATTTTATAACAAAATCAGATAAAATGTTAGTAAACTGGCTTGAAAGAATTCCTTATGTAGATGCTGCTGCACCGCGGCTTGATGCTGTTGCATCAATTAATGCAACAGGATCTGGTCAGACAATTAGAGATTATTCTGTTCCAGTCATAGGTGTAGATCCAGTTTTAGATACTAAAGCATCAACAATGTATAAAACAGTTGGAGATGGGCAGTATGTTTCTTCAAGAAATTCCATTGTTCTTGGTGCGATAGTTGCACGAGATCTTGGAAACTCACATGTTGGTGATAGTGTAAAATTAAAATTCAAAGATAGAAATGGTGTTGATGAACTAAGACGATTCACTGTAGTAGGAATCACCGAAACTGCTGGTTCTGTAGGTCTTGATAATAGTGTTATAATGAACATTGATACTTTGCGAGAAATATTGGGAAGACCCCACGAAACACAATCGATTATGGTTAAGCTAAATGATCCAACAAAAGATCAAGAAGTTAAAGATCTTTTTCTTAGAGCATTTCCAACTCGTTCAGACAACTTTAAAGCACAAACAATTGAAGAATCTGCAGAGACAACACTTAGTGGATTCAGATCAGGTATTGCGTTAATTAATTTAGTTGGATATTTTGGTATGATGTCTTCTGCCTTTGCTGTGGTAACCATACAAATGATGCAAGTCACAAGTAAGACACGTGAGATTGGAATCATGAGAGCAATTGGTTCAAGAAGAAAAGATATTCTGATAATATTCATCTTCCAAGGAATGGTCATAGGTGCTATCGGGGCAGGCCTTGGAACAATTTTTGGAGTATCATATACAGCCTATGCCAAAGAAACACACATGACGTTCCAAGGTAGCTTGGCCTTAGAGGTAACATATAACTGGCTTGGAATATTGCAGACAGACATTCTAGCATTTTTGCTTGCAGTAGTTGCATCAATTTATCCTGCCTACAAGGCAACGAAACTACAACCAGTGGAGGCTATGAGATTTGCCTGATTTGGTTCTTGAAGTACGTGAAGTAGACAAGATATACGGTGAAGCAGAAACAGCTATTTACGCATTAAAAAACGTGTCATTTTCTGTAAAAAAGGGCGAATTCATTTTAATTGTGGGCAGCTCAGGTTCTGGCAAATCTACATTACTTAACATGATTGGTCTTTTGGATAGGCCCACCAATGGCAAAGTCTTCATTGATGGATTAGATACCTCTACTTTAAACGATAATCAGATTTCATCATTTAGAAATTCCAAACTAGGATTCATTTTCCAATTTTCAAATCTACTTGCAGATTTAACGGTACTAGAAAATGTTGTTCTTCCAAGACGAATTCAAAAAACTGATACAAACGCAGTTGAAGAAGCAAAATTACTGCTAAAGACGGTGGGCTTGGAAAGTCAGATGAATAAATATTCAAACAAGGTCTCTGGAGGTCAAGCACAAAGGGTAGCTATTTGCAGATCTCTTATCAATAAACCTACAATAGTTTTGGCTGACGAACCAACGGGAAACTTGGATTCGGTCTCAGCAGAAACAACAGTTCAGTTAATGAAATCTCTTAATAGAAAACTTGGACACACCTTCATCGTAGTAACACATGATCGTCAGCAATTTGGTGATGTTGACAAAGTGATTACAATACGAGATGGAAAAATTATTGAAGATGAAATAACGGAGATTCCAACAATAACATGATCTACAAAACAATAGTTATAGCTACCATACTTTTATTGGGACAAATAATAATTCCAAGCTATGCTGTTAGTACAGAAATACTTACACCACCTGTATCCCCTTTTACTCACAATTTTACTGACATAAAATTCCTTGATGCATATTTTGGAACATCTTCAGGAAAAATTGAAGTTCAACCAGGTGACAAGAATGTGCCACTTACTATTGTGTTCTCTAGTGTAGGCTCAGAGGATATTAATGGCATCAAAGGATTCCTTAGTTTACCTGTTGGATTCTCTTCAGCTATTGCTAATGCCAATACCGATCTAATAGAAGCTGACAATACCGGTGTTGCGCCAAGTGGCCAATCATTTTTCCTGACCTTCTTTGTAAATGTGGATAAAAATACCAACGTCCATTCCTATTCGGGAACAGTCAAGGTAACCTATTCAAAATTAAGGGAGAATGGAATTCACACAAATTTCTTTGACTTTAACTTTAAAGTCACAGGAAAAAGTGTTCTAAACAGTAAAGTAGAAAATCCATTCATACAGCCTACATCCAATAACAAGATTACGATTAAAGTCTCAAACGATGGTACAGCAGCCATTAACAATATAGACATAGCGCTCAACCAGCAACCATCTAACTCTAGTTCATCTAATTTACAAAATATCGTAATAGATCAAAAACACTGGAACATAGGTACTGTTGATGTCCAGTCATCACAAACATTTTCATTTAATATTTTCGTACCACCTGACCTTGCAGGTCAAACTTTGCACCTACCATTCACTATAACATACTTTGATGGGCAGGGAAATCAAGTAACAACTTCTAGGATGGTAGATCTTATCGTGGGAGCTGCAAGCTCAACTTTTATTGTCAAGCTTTCAACTCCTCCTTTTCTCATGATGGGAGTTATGCAAAATCTTACACTTGGACTCGAAAATCTTTCCCCATCAAAGATCTCTGACATATCAATTACACTTGCACCAAGCTCTTCCAATCTAAGAATTCTAGACGATCCGAGGTGGTTTGTAAAGGAAATAAATCCATTAGAGAGAGCTGTGTTGAATATTCCTATATTTGCTGACCAAAGTATAGGTAATCAAGCCATCAACTTTGACGTGAACATCCAGTATACAAAGGATGGTTCTACAGTGTTAGAAAAGCAGAGCTTTGCCACTTAGTTTATGGTGTGGATATAATGAAAATAGGAGGCAAACAAAACATTATAGGAATATTCTGAATCAAGGAAACATCAAGGGACAATTTGCTACTGTAACCATAGAACCGGTTGATAATTCAAACATCAAAAAATCATTTCAGTATATTGGAGATATCGATATTGATGCTCCAACCCCATTTAACATACCAATCGAGTTTACAGGAGACACAACATATGGGAAACATACGGTAGTTGTTACTGTGACCTACAAGGATACACTTTTGCAACCTCATACAATAACACAAGAGGATACCATAACTCTAACAAATCCAACTCCTCAGACAAATGACAATTCCCAAATTCAACTCATTATTCTTGTGGCTGTAGCTGCTGGAATAGGAGGAATTGTATTCAAAATACGTAAGGCAAAAATTCTAATCGTAAAGAAAGTAACTGAAAATCCAAGCTAAAGTTATATTTAGTACAGACTATTTTTGTTCATGACCTGGGATGAAATTGAGGTCCCAAAAGAAATCAGACCTTTTATGCTTGAAGAAGCCGAAGAAACAAAACTAGGACAAAAAAATGGTGCAGATAAACAGTATCGATATGGTAACTTACACATCCGAGAATATGAGGACAAGTACATGGTTCATATGGATAAGATTGATCCACGCAAAGATCCACTTGGTCATCTTGTAAGAGATGCTCCTGAAGTATTAATTGGTCTTGCATCAGCATTTTTTGGTGGAAAGAAGGTTGCATCACAACTCTACAAAATGCAAAAAAATTCAAAGCTTGCAAAGGACACTTCTTTACTTGGAGGCCTTTTGGCATCTCTAGCACTTGGTTATCTTGGATATTCACTTACTAAAAAAATTAAAAATTTTTAGGGGGAATTTGTTATATCAAAATTAAGAACTATTAGGATTCTTCTCAAACTTTTACCTCTTATCTTGACACTAAGAAAAGATAGAAGAGAGTGGGTTAGAAAACAAGGTAAAAATATCAAAGTTGAAAGATATCAAAAAAATGCTCGCAAGGTTCTCAATACTTTTGTATCATTAGGTCCTGTTTACATAAAACTAGGACAGTGGCTTTCTTCAAGAGCTGATATCTTACCACAACCATACATGGAAGAGCTTGCTAAACTTCAAGACGATGTACCTGCAGCTCCTTTTGATCAAGTAAGACCAATTATAGAAAAAGATCTTGGACCACTAGAACAAAACTTTGATTATATCAATACTAATGTTATTTCTGGCGCATCACTTGGCCAGGTCTATCTTGCCAAGATTAAAGAAAAAGATGTAGTTGTAAAGGTAAGAAGACCAAACATTGACAAAATAGTAGAAGAGGACATTAGCATTCTTAAAAAAATTATTCCTGTTGCAATGAAATTTGTCGATCCAAATCTGCGTTTCTCAGCAGAAGCAATGCTTGCTCAATTTATTGAAACAATTCATGAAGAGATGGACTATAGAATCGAATTGGAAAATCTTAAGACAATTAAAAGAAACCTACGTTCCTATCCCAAGGTAATAATTCCTTCAGTAATAGATGACCACTCTACAGAACAGGTACTTACGATGGAGTACATACCTGGAATAAAAATAACCAATGTCAAGGCACTAGATGACATTGGACTAGATAGAGCACAGCTTGTAGTTAGAGTCCATAAGGTCTTTTTTACAATGCTTTTACATCATAACATATTTCATGCTGACCCTCATCCTGGTAACATCTCGGTCGCAAACGATGGTTCTTTGATTCTCTATGATTTTGGGATGGTAGGCAAACTAGACCATGAAACTCGCCTAAAACTAATCAGGCTGTATCTCTCGCTTGTGGAAAAGGACCCACCAAGAACAGTTAATGCTATGGATGAGCTTGGCATGTTACTTCCTGGTTTCAACCGTTCTATTATAGAAAAAGGAATTGCAATGTCAATTCAGACAATGCATGGAATCAAAGTCGACAAAATGGAAGTCAAGGCTTTGATGGAGCTTGCAAATAAGACAATGAGCAGGTTTCCATTTAAGCTTCCAAAACATTTGTCACTTTATATGAGGATGGCATCTATACTGGAAGGAATTTACCATACACATAAAGTGAATTTTAGATTCATCAACGTTTTACAAAATATTCTGGAAGAAGAAAATCTCATCAAAGATGCATATATTGAAGAGCTAAAAATTTCACTTAACAAGTTTACAAAATCAGTTAATGACATATTTGCTATTGCACCAGAACTTAAACAATATCTTGAAGAAAAAAGATCTTTTCAAAATCAACCACAAAAATCATCTAGAAACATTTTCCTTTCTGGAAGCATACTTTCTGCAGCAGTATTCATTGGTTCAACAGTACTATATGGAAGTAATCAACTCGGAGGCGAGCTGGGAATGATTGGTTCTATGATTATAATGTTGGCTGCAGTTCTAATGAGAGAACACTAGCTACTCTATTGCAATATCTTTTCCATGTTTTACAGGAATCTTTAGAGTAAGAACACCATTATGATATTTTGCAGAACCTTCTAGATCTTCGCCTTCCGTTACATCAACTGGAAGACAAATTTTTTTATCAATTGAATGTGGTCTTTGATGCCAGATAACTGCTCCATCATGATTGGTTTCTCTTTCTGCACTTATCAAAAGGATGTTTCCATTTATCCTTAATTTGATATCTTTTTTGTCAAAACCTGGAAGATCTACAGTTACTACAAGATTATCATTTTGAATTTGTATGTCTATTGGTGGGAGTACAAACTCGAAAAATTCTCTTGATTTGTTGCCTATTTCTTTCATGACTTCTTTTACCATATAATGTGCCAAGCCCATTATAATATAATAAAGTCTTTTTTGGTTATAAACCTTATAGTAGATTCACAATTTATCTACTTCCCAATTTAATTACAATCAAATGATTATTGTTATCGAAGGGTTCGATCAAGCAGGAAAAAGAACTCAGTCAGAACTTTTAGCCAAAGCTTTGAGAGCAAAAAAATTAAAATGCAAAATCTTTAGCTTCCCTGATTATAGTACTCCATTGGGAAAAGAAATCAAATACTATCTAAGCGGAAGCCGAAAATTTCCTCCTCAAGTAATACACTGTTTACTTGCTGCAAACAGATGGGAAAAATTAAAGGAAATACAAGAAGCTCTCTCAAAAAACTATATTCTAATAATGAATCGGTATTACCAATCAAATCTAGTCTATGGCAAGGCAAATGGCCTTGATTTAAAATGGCTCTCAAATCTTGATGCCGGTCTTCCAAAAGAAGATCTTGTGATTCTTCTAGATGTAAGATCAAAAGATTCATTCACGCGTAAAAGAACTCGGCGTGATAAATTCGAAAAGAACAAACAATTTGCACAAAAAATAATTCATACTTATCGAACAGTGGCAAAAAAGTTTGGATGGAAAATAGTAAATGCATCTCAAACTCAAAAACAAGTCCACAAATCTATCAAGGAGATAGCTTTAAGATATCTAAAATAAAAAATGACAAAAAAATATCTAGAAAT
>Ga0209160_1003817_pt1 | contig 12187 bp, 11 predicted proteins | sample GraSoiAngelo_153_FD_186167 | JGI IMG/M metagenome (GOLD analysis project Ga0209160, IMG submission 186167) | Grasslands soil microbial communities from the Angelo Coastal Reserve, California, USA - 14_1009_12_40cm (SPAdes) (version 2) | ecosystem: Environmental > Terrestrial > Soil > Grasslands ...
CCGCCGGCAGCTCCAGGCCCCGGGCACCCTGACGCTCGCCATCTCGCAGTCGGGCGAAACGGCCGACACGCTCGAAGCGATGCGGGCGGCGCGCGCCGCGGGGTCCCGCGTCCTCGGTCTCGTGAACGTAGTCGGGAGTACGATCGCGCGAGAGGCCGACGGGGGCATATACTTGCACGCCGGTCCCGAGATCGGGGTGGCTTCGACCAAGGCCTTCACGTCCCAGATCGTGGCGCTCGCGCTGCTCGGCCTCTATCTCGGCCGTCAGCGCGGCCTGTCGCTCGAAGCGGGGCAGGACTTCGTGTGCCGCCTGGCGCAGCTGCCGGCGCTCGTCGCCCGGACGCTCGAGCTCGAGCCCGAAGTGCAGGCGCTGGCGGAGCGGTACGCGCAGGCGTGCAACGCGTTGTACCTCGGGCGGGGAGTGAACTTCCCGGTGGCGCTGGAGGGCGCCCTGAAGCTGAAGGAGATCAGCTACATTCACGCCGAAGGTTATCCCGCCGCCGAGATGAAGCACGGGCCCATCGCGCTGATCGACGAGAACATGCCTGTAGTGTTTGTGGCTCCGCAGGACGACGTGTATCACAAGGTCCTGTCGAACCTGCAGGAGGTGAAGGCGCGGGGCGGCCGGATCGTCGCCGTCACGACTGAAGGCAACGGCGGACTCGGGGCGCTGGTCGATCATCAGCTCCGGGTCCCGGTGACCGCCCCGCTGCTGTCTCCAGTCCTGACGGCGATTCCGTTACAGCTCTTGGCCTACCACATCGCCGTGCTCCGCGGCTGCGACGTGGACCGGCCCCGCAACCTCGCGAAGAGCGTCACCGTGGAGTAGCCATGACTTTGAACCCAATGCGGCACGCGGCGCGGTACGGCGCCGGCTCCCTCTTCCTTCTTCTGGCGGCTGTGGGCCCCGCGGCCGCCCAACAGGCGGCGAGCCACGACGGGGGGGCGACCCTCGCGACGCGAGAGCAGCTGCGGCAAACCCTCGTTCGGCTGGAGCGCGACGCGCATCACCAGGACGAGGCCGCACTGATCCGCACCCGGCTCGACAGCGGCGACTTCCAGGCGGGCGATCGCATCGTCGTGCGGGTCGAGGGCGAGCAGCAGTTGTCCGATACCTTCACCGTCGGCCCCGGCCCCGCGCTGTTGCTGCCGCAGATCGGGGACGTGCCCCTGGGCGGTGTGCTGCGCTCCGAATTACCGGGCCGGCTGGAAGGCCACGTCGCGCGCTACATCCGGGAGCCGGTCGTCCGGGCGCGGCCCCTGATCCGGGTCCTGGTCGAGGGCGACGTGGGGAAGCCGGGGTTCTATGCCGTGGCGCCGGACCTGCCGCTCGCGGACGTTGTGGCGGTGGCGGGCGGGCTGACCCAGCGGGCGAAGGCAAAGGGGATGCGGGTCGAGCGGGCGGGCGACGTGATCTGGCATGGGGCGCCCTTGCAGGAGGCGCTGGGCCGGGGTCTGACCTTGGACCAGCTCAACCTGCGAGCGGGCGACCGGCTGTTCGTGCCGAGCCGCGGCGACGTCGGACGCACCATGGGCATCCTTGCCGCCCTCGCCGGGATCTCCGTCGCGATCATCACCGTCTCGCGGATCCACTAATGCGCGGGCGCCAGCGGCCCCGCACGATCCTCTCGGTCGTCGGAGCGCGCCCCAACTTCATGAAGCTGGCGCCGCTCGCCCGCCAGCTAGCAGCGCGGCCCACCGTCAAGCACGTGATCGTGCACACCGGCCAACACTACGATGCTGGAATGTCGGACGTGTTCCTGCGAGGTCTCGCTATCCCGCGCCCCGATTGCAACCTCGCGGTCGGGTCGGCGTCGCACGCGCAGCAGACGGCGGCGATCATGCAGCGGTTCGAGGTGCTCTGCCTCCGCATCCAGCCCGACCTCGTGCTCGTGTACGGTGACGTAAACTCGACTCTGGCCGCGGCGCTCGTGGCCGCGAAGCTCGGCATTCGAGTCGCGCACGTGGAGGCCGGCCTGCGGAGTCGCGACTGGTCGATGCCGGAGGAGATCAATCGCGTGCTGACGGACCGGCTGTCGGACCTGCTGTTCACGCCCTCCCGCGATGCGGGGGAGAACCTGCGCGCCGAAGGGATCCCCGACGAGCGGATCCAGTTCGTGGGTAACATCATGATCGACTCGCTCGTGGCGCTGCTGCCGGAGGCGCGGGGCCGCAACGGCGGGAGGCCAGCCGGCGCGCCGTCCGAGCCATATGTGGTCGTGACGTTGCATCGGCCCGCGAACGTGGACCACGTCGCCACGCTGCGCCAGCTGCTCGAGGCATTGTCGCGCCTCAGCCAGGAACGCGCCATCGTGTTCCCCGTGCACCCCCGTACCCGCGCGCGGCTGCGGGCCCTGGGGTGGTCGCCCGGCGCGGCGCGCGTGACGCTGCTCGACCCCGCGCCCTACCTCGACATGCTGCACCTCGTGCTGGGCAGCGACCTGGTGATCACGGACTCGGGCGGGCTGCAGGAAGAGACGTCGTACCTCGGCATCCCGTGCTTGACCGTGCGTCCCAACACAGAGCGACCCATTACCTGCAGCGTCGGCACCAACCGGCTCGTCGCCGCCCGCAGCAACGCCATCTGTACCGCGGCGCGCGCGGCGTGGGGGCGACGCCGCGATCCGCCGCCCACGATCGAGCGCTGGGACGGGAACGCCGCCGCGCGCATCGTCGCCGTGCTGTGTGACAGAGCGCGGATGGATTGAGCGCCACGCTTGCGCCGGCCCGCCGCGGGCGATACCGTTCGCGCCGTGTGAGCGTGTTGACTGAGGGGGGGAAGCCGCTCCGGGTCCTGCTGGCCGACGACCACGAGGTCGTGCGCCAGGCCCTGAAAGCCCTGCTCGAGCGGCACGGCTTCGCGGTCGTGGCCGAGGTCGCGGACGGCCGGGCCGCAATCGAGGCGGCGAGCCAGCTGCGGCCCGACGTGGCGGTGCTCGACGTCGCGATGCCGCTCCTGAACGGGGTCGACGCGGCGCGCGAGCTGTCCTACCTGAATCCCCCGACCCGGACCATCCTGCTGACGGCGCTCGAGGACGCCCACATCGTGCCGGACGCGCTGCAGGCAGGCGTGCGCGGCTTCGTCATGAAGTCCCAGGGCATCGACGACCTGGAAGATGCCATCCGCAGCGTGTACCGCGGCGGGCTGTACGTGAGCCCCGGTGTTTCGCAAGGATTCATCGACGCCGTGAGCGGCGGCGACGCGGATGGAAGGGGACGGCTGAGCCGGCGGGAGCGACAGGTGTTGCAGCTCGTCGCCGAGGGGAAGTCGTCCAAGGAGATCGCCGAGCTGCTGCACATCAGCGTCAAGACGGTCGAGTTTCACCGCGGCCGCGTGATGAACAAGCTCGACATCCACGACACGGCCGGCTTGGTGCGCTACGCCATCCGCGAGGGACTGATCGCGCCCTGACCAGGGACTTCTCCCAGGCCCTTACCCCGGAGAAGGCCTAGTAACGTGGCTGTCGGGCCACACCCACCTTGGTGGGAACAGCGGCAGCCACGTCGTGTTAGACGCGTCGGACGCGCCCGCTTCTTGCTCGCCCTCACGATCACGGGTCCCTTTCCGAGGAAGACCTCTGGCTACTCCCGCCGCGCCGTCGGCCGTTGGACTCGCGCTCATCGTCTCCCCTGACGAGTGGACGACCCGCGCGCTCGCCAGCGTGCTCGAGCCTGCCGGCTACGGAGTGCTGCGGGCCGCGACCGCCGCCGACGCGCGGGAAGGGGCGCGCCGTGCTCAACCCGACGTCATCCTGATCGCCGCCGAACTGGTGCAGCCGAGCGGCGAGGAGCTGTCTCGTGAGCTGCGTCACGATCCGGCGATCTCGCGCGCCACCCCCATCCTCGGCATCAGCACCGCAGCCGTGTCGCGTGAGCTGCGCCTGAGCTGGTTGCGCGCGGGGGCGTGGGAGCTGCTCAGCTTCCCGCTCGATGGCGAGGAGCTGCTGTTGCGGCTCGACGGGTACGTGCGCGCGAAACGCGAAGCCGACCGCAGCGGCGCGGGCGTGTTGATCGACGAAACGACGGACCTCTACAACGCGCGGGGGCTGCGGCGTCGGGCCCGTGAGCTAGTCGCCGAAGCGGTGCGGCTGCACGCTGCCCTGGCGTGCGTGCTGTTCAGCGCCGATGCGCGTCCCGGGGAAGGTGAGAACGAGGTGCGTCGGGCGGCGGGCGCGGCGATCCGCTCGCGCGTCGCGCGCGCGCTCAAGGCGCACGGACGCCTCTCCGATACGATCGCGTCGTGGAACGGGACGGAGTTCGCCGTGCTCGCCCCCGCGACGGACGCCGCCGGCGCGGAGCAGCTCGCCCGGCGGCTGACCGCCGCCATCGAGAACGGACCGCCCGACCCGGCCCAACAGGCGCCCCCGCTCGACGTGCGCGCCGGCTACTTCGCGGTGAGTGACGTCCACGCGACGCCGGTCGAGCCGGAGAGCATGCTGGGGCGCGCCGGCCGCGCGCTGGCACTGACGCGCAGCGGCGGGCCCGACGCGCGGATCCGAGGGTTCGAAGCGGGCTGCTAACGCACGGGCTCGCGTTTCAGCCCGCCACGGCTGGACTTCCTCGCGTCTGGCGGGCTCGCCTTGTGGGGTGCAATATAAGGCGCGCCCTTGCCCCCACGTGCGGATGACCCCACGACCCAGCCCTAGCACGCTGTCCTCGCCCCGCAGCCCCAGCCCCAGCTCGTATCATGCCGTGCTGCGGCCGGATCGCCTGGCCGCCGTGCCCTCGCCGCTGCTCGAAGCCGCCGCGCGGCGGGTCGTCGCTGCGTGGGAAAACGAGTACGGTGAGGTCAGCGACGGTATCGTGGAGGCGCTCGCAGCGCTCGCTCTGACTGTCCATCGACAACAGGCCGGCACGCCGGGGCCGATCGACGCCGCGGCGCGGTCCACGCTCGGCGATCGCTTGCTCGAGCTGCTGCGCGCCGAGGTGGTCGAGGGCTGGTCCTCGAACCGGACCGCGCACGCCGAGGTGCTGGCGACGCTGACCGCCATCGAGCGGGTGCGCGCGGCGATCGAGCCCGACTGGCTGCGGGACTTCACCTCGCGCCTCGCGGGTCCCAATGGCCTGGAGATCCTGGTGGACGTGGCCCACGATCTTCGCTCGCCGCTCACGTCGATCCTGTTCCTCGCCGAAACGCTGCAGCGCGGGCAGAGCGGCGCCGTCAGCGAGGTACAGCGCCGCCAGCTCGCGCTGATCTACGGTGCGGCCCTGGGGCTCAGCTCCGTCACGAGCGACATCATCGAGCTGGCCCGGGGGGGCGACGAGCTGGTAGAGAAGGAGCCCGTGGCGTTCTCGGTCGCGGTGGCGCTCGAGTCGGTGCGCGACATCGTGCGCCCCATCGCCGAAGAGCGACAGCTCGCGATTCGGTTGCTCCCGCCCATCGACGATCACCGCCTCGGCCATCCCGTGGCGCTCAGCCGTGTGCTGCTCAACCTCACCACCAACGCGCTCAAGTTCACCGAAGCGGGCTACGTCGAGATCGTCACCCGGGAGCTCGGGCCGGAGCAAGTCGAGTTTTCGGTGCGGGACAGCGGCAAGGGCATCGACCCCGACGTCGTCGACAGCTTGTTCAAGCCGCTTCGGCCGGCGGTGGGCCGGCCCGGCTATTCGTTCTCCCAGACCGGGCTCGGGCTCACGATGTGCCGGAAGCTGATCGAGGCGATGGGGTCCGAGCTCAAGGTCGAGACGCGACCGGGGTGGGGGACGCGCTTCTACTTCGTGCTCACCCTGCCGCGCTGTCCCGAGCCGGGCGCGGAGCCATCCCGCCGGGCGCGATCGCCCCGGCACGCCCGCGGCTGACGGATCCATTACCTTTATTCTCGGATCCTGACCTGAGGTCTGCCGCATCCGCCAGCTGATCGACATCCAACCACCCGCCGAGCGCGCCTTCTTGGTCGGCGCCCCGCGCAAGGGATCAGACGACGCGGGCCGGGTGGAAGAGCACCTCGACGAGCTCGACCGGCTCGCCGACACGGCGGGCGCCGACGTCGTGGGCCGGACCTACCAGCGGGTCGAAGCACCGACACCGAACCTCTACCTGGGCCAGGGGAAGGTCGAGGAGCTGAAGGGCGTGCTGCGGGACGCCCGCTCCACGCTGGTGTTGTTCGACGAGCCACTCTCTCCGGTGCAGGGGCAGAATCTCGAGCAGGCGCTCGCCGTGCGGGTGATGGACCGGACCGAGGTGATCCTCGACATCTTCGCGACGCGCGCCCGCTCGGCCGAGGCGAAGATGCAGGTGGAGCTGGCGCAGCTCGAGTATCTGCTGCCGCGGCTGACGCGCATGTGGACCCACCTGTCGCGCATCCGCGGCGGCATCGGGCTGCGCGGCCCGGGCGAGACGCAGCTCGAGACCGACCGCCGCGCCATTCGCCGCAAGATCTCGGGGCTCAAACGCCGCCTCGAGGAAGTGGCCGACCATCGCGCCAATCAGCGCCAGGGACGGCGCGACCTCCCCTCCGCCGCCCTGGTGGGCTACACCAACGCCGGCAAGTCGAGCGTGCTGCGGGCCCTGTCGGGTGACGACATCTTCGTGGAGGACCGCCTGTTCGCCACGCTCGACACCCTCACCCGCGAGGTGGACGTGGGGGGCGGCTACCGCTTCCGCCTCACCGACACCGTGGGGTTCATCCGCAAGCTGCCGCACCATCTCGTCGCCTCGTTCCGGGCCACGCTCGAGGAGGCGCGGGAGGCGGATTTGCTGCTGCATGTGATCGACGCGGGGCAGGCCAACTGGGAGGAGCAGGCGGAAGTCGTGGAGCGAGAAGTGCGGAGTGCGGAGTGGGGAGTGCGAAGTGACAATGCAAGTCCCGAGCGCAAGCGCGTGATCTACGTGCTCAACAAGGCCGACCTGCTGCCCGATCCCGACGCATTTCTCGCTCAGGCTCGAGAGCGGTACCCGCATGCGGTGCTGACCTCATGCACTCCGCACTCCGCACTCCGCACTTCGCACCGGGGGGGTGTGGAGGAGTTGCGCTCCGCGCTCCGCACCTCCGCCCAAGCCCTCCGCCCCCTCGCCCAGATCGGTGTCCCGGTGACCGATGGGCGGCTGCTCGCCGCACTCCATCGGGACGCCGAAGTGATGGCCGAGGTCCAGGTGGATGGCGTCGTGCAGGTGACGGCGCGGGTGGAGGCGCGGCTACTGGGGCGGCTGCGGCAGGCCGGGATCCCCGTCGACATCGTCCCCTGACGCCGCCCACCATCAAGCTGTAACCAGCACAGCCGTTTTACGCCGAGAGCGGCCCCGCCCTCACGCCGGCCGCAAGGTGAACACCGCCAGCTCCGGCGGGCAGAACAGGCGCGCACGCACCAGGATCGTCCCGATGCCGCGGGAGACGTAGAGCGGCGCCGCCGTGTCGCGGTACCAGCCCGAAACGAACCGCCCGCTCCCGTAGGGCACGTAGGGCGTGAAGAAGGGCAGCCGGATCTGGCCGCCATGCGTGTGGCCCGCGAACACCGCCAGGGGTCGCGGGGTGACGTCGTGCCCCACGCCATCCACCCAGCCGGGCGCGTGCACCAGCCAGACAGCGGGGTCGCACGATCCGACGCCCGCGAGCGCCGCGGCCAAGTCAGGGCGGCCCTTCACGGGGTCGTCGATCCCCACCACGTGAAGCGTCGCGCCACCACGGCTCACCCGCGCCGTCGAGTTGTACAGCAGCTCGACCCCGGCCTGGCTGTACGCGCGTTCCCCGATGGCGCGATCGATGCCTGCGTCGTGCTCCCAGTTGCCGAGTGTGGCCACGGTCGCCGCGGAGCCGCGCGCGTGACGGGCCCAGGCAGCGAGGGTCGCCAGGTCGCCCCGCTCGTTACAGATGTCCCCGATGAGCGCGACGACATCGGGTCGCTCGGCCGCAAGCAGCGGCAGGGTGGCGCGCGCCGCGGCCCCGATGCCGTTGTGCAGGTGCACATCGGTCACGACGGCGAGTCGCAGCCCCGCGAGGGCGGGCGCGAGTCCGGCTACGGGAATGTCCTGGCGGGTGACCGCGATGGCGCTGGGCTCGACGAGGAAGGCATCGCCCAGCGCGGCGGCGCCGACCGAACCGACTGCAGTCGCGAGGAAAGCGCGCCGGGAAAGCGGGGCGGGGGCCATGCTACGAGAAAAGTATATCCGCCCGTTCCGCCCGTCCCCTGGCTTCCTACGGAAACTTCAGGGCGACACCCTGCCGCGCGTTACCAGCGATCGTGAAGGCCTCGACCGCGAGGGCGGCGGCGAGTAGCCACGGCCGCACCCGCGCGGGCGCTGCGGCCGCGGCGCCCAGCACCGTCAGGGCGGCTACGGCGGTATAGGTGTTCACCTGCCCGACGCTGGGACGGGGCCCCAGGATGGGATTCGTCTCGCTGTAGCTCTGCCATCCGCGCTGCGCCAGCGCACGCGTCTGCGCCGCGTCGATCGCCAGCGCGACGGCGAACGCGCCCGCCAGCGCGACGTCCGACGCTCGCCAGGAGATGCGCGCGGGCAGCGTCGCTCCCGCGTGCAGCATGGGTGGACGGGCGAGTTGCTGCGCCGCCGCGGGGATTGCGTGCGACGCCATCAGCACAAGGAAGACGGCCGTGATGCGCGCCATACGCGCACCAGCCCGCAAGCCCGGTGCCGCACGCCTGCCGGAGTTCGCGGTGGAGAGAGTGCCAAAGCTGCGACAGACCTGTGGCTGCCCAGCGACACTGCGCCCCACCGTTGTGCACTGCGGGTACGCAGGGGCGCGGTGCGCCGGCCCGCGTCACGGCCCGATTCCTGCAAACGTTCAAAATCGCATCACGCGCATTGGGCCATTGGGCGCTCGACATATAGCTGCGGGGAGTGGACCAAACGAGCTGACCGGACCGGGCTTCGGGACCGCGCCTTCCGATCCTTACGTAGGTGGCGATCCCCCCGCCGGTGGTCTCCACTCCCCGTAGCGCCAATTCCAAGTGTGGGGCTACATGGTGGCACCAGGGATGGAGCCCGATCGCCGCGCCAACGGCGACCGCCGCAGGGTCGAGCGCCGCCGCTTGGCCGTGGCGGTGAGCGTCGAGCGACGCAGCGGTACCGAACGCCGGCGCCTGCTCGACCGGCGCGAGGCGCCGAGCGGCCAGATCCGGCACGCTATCCAGCTGCTGGGGCCGCTGCTGGGGCGCGGCGCGCTCGCCGCGGACGACCGCGACGACCTGAAAGTCGCGCTACATCGCCTGTGGTACGCGCTCGGTGACCTCGAGCGCTCGGGCGTCGTTCGAGGTGGGTCCCTGACGCGCTAGTGGCAGCTCCCACTCCCCGAATCGCTGAACGTTCCCCCCGCTCCCTCCGCCGGAATGAAGCGCCAGTCGTAGCCCCCCGGCTTGAGCGTCAACCGTAGCACCCCGAAGGTGCTGTTGTCGCGCACTTCGCTATTGGCGATGGGCGGGCCGAAGGCGTAGTGACTCATGCCGCCGGTGCCGGCGACGAACTCGCGGATGCCACGCGCCTGGTCGAGCGCGCCGGCGGGAGTCTGCGGGGCGAAGCGCTCGTAGTTGTGCTCGTGCCCCGAGACGACGACGTCGGCGCCGGCGTCGTACAGCGCCTGCCACAGCGGCTGGGTGGCTGGGGTGCTGCCGTGCTCGGTCCCCGAGCTGAAGCGCGGGTGGTGCCAGTAGGCGAGGGTGCAGCGCGCCGGATGCGCCGCGAGATCGGCGCGGAGCCATTGCTCCTGGTGCGAGCCCGGCGCCATGAGGCTGTTGCTGTTGAGCGAGATGATGTGCCACGTCCCCACGGTGTAGCTGTAATACCCTTTCCCGGAGTCTCCCGCGAGCGCGCCGAAGTACCCGTAGTAGGCCGCGGCGCCGGCGGTGTGGTACTCGTGATTGCCCGGTGCCGGGCGCGTGCGTGGCTTGTGCCGTCCCCACGACGGGTTGTAGCAGCCCGAATAATCGGATGCGCTGCCCCCGGGGTAGGCGTTGTCGCCGGCGGTGAACACGACACCGGGGAGGGTGTCGAGCAGGGCGGCGGTCGCCTCGTCGCCGTCCGACGCGCAGCTCGCGATGTCGCCCGCGCCCAACAGCAGGGCGGGCTCGACGGCGACGGTGACCCGTCCGGTGAGGAATCCTCCCGTTGCTTCAATCGTCACGACGCCCTGGGAGCGGCCGCGCACCAGGCCGCTCGAGTCCACGGTGGCGACGCTGGGGTCGGCGCTCGCCCAGGTGGTGGCGACGGCGAGCGTTTCGCCCTGGGGGTCGAGCGTCGTGGCGCGGAGCCGGGTCGTGTCGCCCGGCGCCACGGTGGCCCACGCCGAGCTGAGCACGAGGTGCGTGGTGGGTGGGGGAGGGGCTTGCGACGCGCGCTCGCACGCGGCGGCGAGCAGGAGGAGCGGCAGGGCGAGGCGCGACATCGTGCCAATTTAACCTCCACTCTGGCGGGTTGTTCCGCCCTTTCATATGCTGCACCCTGGAGCCCATCCTTGGCCGCGACCAATCTGCTGCTCGTCGAGGACGACGAGTTCGTCCGCCTCGCGCTCACCCGGGCGTTGAACCGCACTGGCGTGTTCGCCGTCGTGCCGGCGGAGGACGGCCAGCACGCCCTCGAGCTGCTGGCGGATCACAAGGTGGACGCCATCCTCACCGACCTGCAGATGCCGGTGATGGACGGCCTCACGCTGCTCGGGGCACTGCTGGAGCGCGGGGTGCGCACGCCCGTCGCCGTGATGACGGGGCAGAGGATCACGCCCGAGCTGGCCGAGCGGCTGCACCGCTACGGCATCGCGGCGACGTTCACGAAGCCGATCGAGCTGGCCGCGCTCGCCGACGAGCTGCAGCGCTCGCTCTCGCCCACCACCGTGGGACGCATCACCGGGATCACGCTGTTCGGCTTCCTGCAGCTGCTCGAGGTAGAGCGCAAGACCGGGCTGATCGTGGTGCACTCCGGCCCGGAAGAGGGTCGGCTCTACTTCGACCGCGGCGCCCTGGTGCACGCCGAGACGCGGCGGCTCGGGGGGCTGGCGGCCGTGAACGAGATCGTCGGCTGGACCGATCCGCGGCTCGAGATCTTCTACAAGCGCACCGCGCGCGATCGCACGATCCGCGAGCCGCTGCAGCACATCCTGATGGAGGCGGCGCGGCTGCTCGACGAGCGCGGCCGCTCGCTCGAGCCGGTGGAGGACGGGGGGCGCGCGGCGCCACTGCTGCGGCCCGAGCTACAGGGCGCGCTGGACGAGGCGATGCAGATCGACGGCGCGTTGGGCGTGGCGCTGGTGGACGGGGCGAGCGGCCTAACCCTCGGCGCGGCGGGCGGGAGCGCGGTGCTGAACGTGGAGCTGGCGGGCGCGGGCGCCGCCGACTTCGTGCGCGCCAAGCTGCGCGTCATGGCCGCACTCGGCACGAACGACACACTCGAGGACGTGATGATCACGCTGGGCAAGCAGTACCACCTGGTCCGCTTCGTGGGGGGCGGCCCGGAGCAGAGCGTCTTCCTGTACCTCGTGCTCGACCGCGCAGGCGCCAATCTCGGGATGGCGCGGCACCGGCTCGCCGCAATCGGGCGACGGATCAAGTTGTAGTGCGCCGGCGCGGCTGCACCCTCCTGGGCACACGTTGCGCCGTCGCGTGACGCCCCTCACATCCGCCCCCGAGGTCTCACGCAATCATCCTCCGCGGCCGGTCGCGCCCGCTGCCGTGCCGGGAGCGCGCTCGACACCGTGACGGCCGCAGCCGTGTGATCTCGGTCACCGAATCGGTGTGATCCCCGAAACCCCTGAGAACATCGGCATTTCCGAGGTCTAGCGGGTCGTTCCGGCGCCGGTATATTCAGCCGCTGCCCTTGGTCGCTGCCGCAAGCCCTTGAGCGGGCAGCGATTGGCTGTTCGGTGTTGTGTCGGTGGTCCGCCGTTGCGGGCCCGCTGGGCAGTTCCGATCGGCAACGCGCCCGCTCTTCCGACGTTCCCGTCGCAGCCCAAAGGACATATGCAGTTGGCGTGCGGCTCTGACGCCTCTTAACGCCCGGGAGGACTGCATCGTCGTGGAATCCGTGCCTCACGAGGTCCAAACCGCGCCGTCGCCGCATCTGCGGGCGACGTATGCCGTTCCAGCGGCAACGCTTGCGGCGAGTGGGCCGGTGTTGCTGGCGCGCGACACCCGGGTGCGGGCGCGGCTCGGGCTGCAGCAGCGGGCGTCCAGCAACATCCGGCGGCATCTCGTGCGCGGCGCGCGGCGGTTTTTCGTCCTGGTGGTCGCCGATCTGGCGTCGTTC
>Ga0209160_1003818_pt1 | contig 12187 bp, 8 predicted proteins | sample GraSoiAngelo_153_FD_186167 | JGI IMG/M metagenome (GOLD analysis project Ga0209160, IMG submission 186167) | Grasslands soil microbial communities from the Angelo Coastal Reserve, California, USA - 14_1009_12_40cm (SPAdes) (version 2) | ecosystem: Environmental > Terrestrial > Soil > Grasslands ...
GGTTGATGATGCGGCCGCAGTCGTCGACCGCGAAAAAGTGGGCCAGACGCGCGTCCCCGGTCTCCACATCGACCTCGACCACGGCGCAATGAGCACCAAACGGGTAGCTGCCGTCTCCCGCGAAGTCGGCCTCGGCGGCGAGGCCTGGCTCCATCCCCTCAGGCAGCTTCTCGCGGTTGCCGGCGGCAGCGGCCAGTGAAGCCCACGAGAGCGAGCGCTCAGGAACGCCGGCCACGCCGACCGTTCCAGCCAGGAAGACGATGTCGTCGGGACTGGCCTCGAGCAAATGCGAAGCCAGGTCGCGCGCTTTGTCACGCACCTCGCGAGCGGCCTGGTGCACCGCGGAGCCCCCGTGCTGCATCGAGCGCGAGCCCACCGTGCCCGTGCCGCGCTCGACGGCGTCGGTGTCTGAATGGATCACAAGCACCGATTCGATCGACAGACCGAGCTGCTCGGCCGCGATTTGGGCCAGCGAGGTCTCATGGCCCTGTCCGAACGACGTCGTACCGCATCGTACGGTGGCCGTCCCGTCCGTCTCGATGCGCACCGCTCCCCACTCCGGGCCGATCCCAACTGCGGTCACCTCGACGTAAACAGAAAGCCCGATCCCGAGCTGCAGGCGGTCGCCGCGTTCCCGGCGCCGCGCCTGCTCGGCGCGCAGGTCCTGGTAGGCGGAGATCTCGAGAAGCTTGTCGAGCGCCCGCTCGTACTCGCCCGAGTCGTAGGTCGCACCGCCGGCGGTGGTGTGGGGGAAACGGTCAGCCGCGATCAGGTTGCGGCGCCTGAGCTCGACCGGGTCCATGCCCAGCTCCATGGCCAGCATGTCCATCGCGCGCTCCACCATCGCGGCTGCCTCCGGCCGGCCGGCGCCTCGGTAGGCGGCCAGTGGTGTGGTGTTGGTGACGACGCAGTGCGCCTCATAGTCGATCGCGGGAATCGCGTAGACGCCCGACGACATCTGCCCCGTAAGGAAGGGCAGGAACGACGCAATTCCTGGGTAGGCGCCGACGTCGGCAACGACGCGGGCGCGTAGGCCGATCAGGCGGCCATCACGCGTGGCCCCCAGCTCCACGTGCTGCACCTGGCCGCGCCCGTGCGTCATCCCGACCAGGTTCTCGGAACGGGTCTCGATCCACTTGACCGGGCGGATGAGCTTTCGCGCGACCGCCGCTACGACTATCAGTTCAGGCCGGGCACCGGCTTTGGCCCCGAAGCCGCCGCCCATGTCGCCGACAACGACGCGGATCTCGCTCTCGGCCATGCCGAGCGACGAGGCCAGCTCGGCGCGAAGCCCGAAGGGCGTCTGGCTGGTCACCCAAACTGTTAGTCGCCCGGCTTCAGGCACCACCAGGATCGCCTCCGGCTCCATCGGCACGGGCGCCAGCCGCTGGTTCACGAAGCGGCCCTGGATCGTCACTTCTGCGCCGGCCAGGACGTCACTGTCGCCCCGAGGCGCGAAGTGGCCGGCCACGTTGGACCCGTGAGCGGGAAACAGCAGGACCGAGCCCGCATGGTGGGCGGCCTCGGGATCGACAACGACTTCGAGCGGCTCGAGATCGAGCCCGACAAGCTGGGCAGCGTCCGCGGCCGCTTGGGGGCTCTCGGCAACGACGAGCGCCACCGGCTCGCCCACAAAACGGACTCGGCCATCGGCAAGGGGGGGCCGAGCGAAGACCTCCGGCACCATCTGGAAGCCCACGCGGGCGGGAAGGCCGAGGTCGGCGGCGGTGAACACGGCCACGACGCCCGGTGCAACCGCGGCGGCCGCGACATCCACCGCGCGAATCGTGGCGTGAGCCAGAGCTGACCTTACGAATGCCACGTGTAGGCACTGGTCTTGATGGAGGTCGTCGACGTAGCGGCCGGCGCCTGTGATCAGGCGAGGGTCCTCGCGCCTGCGGACGGCGTGACCCAGAATCGAGCCCGGCATCAGGGTTTGCATGGCAAGGCGGAGGGTAACGTGTCACCGACGCTGCGGCAACACCTACGCCTGCTCAGCGACCGAGAGCGTGCATCGCAGTGTATGTCTCGCGACTCTCATCCACCGCTAGGGCTGCATCGAGGACCTGGCACGACCGGTAACCGGGATCAAATCCAGCTCCACTCCCGCATGATTGACCGCCGTGAGGCCCCTACGCCTGCTCCAGATAGGACTCGGTCCGCATGGTCGTGCCTGGGCCCAGCGGGTGATTCCCGACGTCCATGAAGTGGAGCCAGTCGCATTCGTCGACTCCGACCCGTGCGCGCTCGACGCGCTGCGTAGAGAGCTCAATGTGCCGGCAGACCAGTGTTTCGAATCGCTGAATGAAGCGGTTATGGCGACACGACCGCAAGCACTGCTCAACACCACAGCTCTTGCGGGTCACGTACCCGTGACGAGGGCGGCGCTCGATCTTGGGCTCCATGTGCTGGTCGAGAAGCCGTTCGCGCCGGACCTCAGGTCCGCGCAAGAGCTCGTTGACCTGGCGGCGGCCAACCACCTGGTACTAATGGTGAGTCAGAACTACCGGTTCTTCCCTGCCCCCCGCGCGGTTGCCTCACTCGTACATGAGGCGGGACTTGGAAGGCTGCACGAGGTTGCAATTGACTTTCGGCGCTACTCGCCGGCCGGACCGACCGGCCGAGGCCGGCATCATCTCGAAGAACAGCCCCTCCTCGTCGACATGTCGATCCACCATTTCGACCTTCTGCGAATGATCCTCAACCGTGAGCCTGAGCGCATCCACTGCGAAGCCTGGAACCCGGAGTGGTCCGGATTCAGCGGCCCATCGGTGGCCGTGGCATCGATCGTCTTCGAGGACGGTGTGGTGGCCAGCTATCGCGGGAGCTGGGTCAGCGCCGGCCCTGTCACGCAGTGGGCCGGCGATTGGAGAATGGAGTTCGAGCGCGGCGAGATCCATTGGACGGGCGCCGCCGACAGAGACATGACACAAGACGAGGTCGTAATTCGGCCGCGGCAGGGCGAAGCGCATATCGCGACGCTGCCTGTCGTGCCCCGCCCAGGGACGTTGGGAACGCTGACGGAGTTCGCGAGCGCAGTCCAAACTGGCCGCCAGCCGGAGTCCTCGGGCCACGACAACCTTGGCAGCATCGCCTTGATGACAGCCGCCGTTGAGTCCGCCACGCGGCGCGATTCTGTGACGATCTCTGGGACCGAGGAAGCGCTGGCGGTCTGATGGCAGGCAGTAGCCAGCTTCGCGTGACGATCTGGAACGAGAACGTTCACGAGCGCAGGGACAAGTCAGTCATGCGCATATATCCGGACGGCATGCACGAGGCGATCGCGGCGGGCCTGCGTCGTGAGCTGGGCGCAACGACCAGCATCCGCTTCGCGACCCTGGAGGAACCCGAGCACGGCCTCACCGAGGAGGTGCTGTCAGAAACGGACGTCCTCACGTGGTGGGGACATTCAGCTCACGATCAAGTGACCGACGAGGTCGTGAGCCGCGTACATGCCCGCGTCCTCGAAGGAATGGGAATCGTCGCATTGCACTCTGCCCATTACTCCAAGATTTTTCGGCGGCTGATGGGAACCACCTGCGCGCTCAGGTGGCGTTCGGCGGAGGGCGGCGAGCGTGAGCTGGTCTGGACGGTGAATCCCGCCCACCCGATCGCGGAAGGTGTGCCGCAGCCGATCGTCATCCCCCACCACGAGATGTACGGCGAGTTCTTCGACATCCCCGCGCCAGATGAGCTCGTTTTCATCAGCTCATTCGAGGGCGGTGAGGTATTTCGCAGTGGCTGTTGCTACTACCGAGGGGCAGGACGCGCCGTGTACTTCAGCCCTGGCGACCAGGAATTTCCCGTGTACCACCAGCCTGAGATCCAGCGTGTCATCGCCAATTGCGTGCGCTGGTGCGGAAGTGCTGTGGCGGCGAACGATGTGCCGTCCAGCCGGAAGGGCGGCGTCGGGCGGGATTGGTTCCTTAAAGGATCGTGAGAACTTGACGGGCTCAGCCCAGTCTTGAGCGGCGGTCACCCCATTCGGTAGCTTGCGAGATCGGTGGAGTGCCAATATAGCGAGCAACTTCTGATGAGCCGCGACGGAAGAATCGGAGTAGGCATCATCGGCGCCGGCGAGATCGCGGACGCGCATCTACGTGGTTACCTGCAAGCCGTGGAGCACGCGCGGGTAACCGCAATCGCAGACGTCGACCCAGCGCGCGCCCAACGTTTCACTGAGCGGGCGGGCCGACCCGAGATCTTCGTCGATTACCGACAGATGATCGCGTCTCCGTTGGTGGATGCGGTCGACATTTGCTTACCGCATCACCTGCACAAAGATGCGATCGTTGCGGCGGCTGAGGCGGGGAAGCACATTCTGTGCGAAAAACCGCTGTGCCTCACGATCGAGGAGGCCGAGGCGGTCACACGTGCAGTCACCAACGCGGGCGTCACGCTGATGTGCGCGCACAACCAACTGTTTCTGCCAACTGTTGCAGCGGCACGGCAGATGGTTCGCGACGGCAGATTGGGCAGGGTGTATGGGGCCCGCACAACCGACATCTTCTCCTTGACGATCGACCCCGACCGATTGGGTTGGCGGGCACGACGGGCGACGAGCGGGGGAGGCGAGCTCATCGACACCGGGTACCACCCGACGTATCTCTTGCTCCACCTGATTGACAGCGTGCCGGTGAGAGTGGCGGCCATCCTCAGCCGGCATCGCCTGACGATTCTTGAAGGCGAAGACTCCGCCACCGTGCTCATCGAGTTCGCGGACGGTACGGTCGGGACGATAGTGACGAGCTGGGCCTATGAGCCAGCCGGCTGCACCGAGAGGTTCTCCATCGTTGGCGAAGCCGGAAGCCTGTGGAGTGATGGCCGTGCGCTGTATCACAAGCCGCGCGGCGGGGAGCAGATGGTTATCCAAGAATCCGGCGGTGAGATAGACACATACGCCGCGGAGGTGGTCGACTTCATCGCCTGTCTTGTTGAGGGGAGGCGGCCAATGAACACCGAGGTCGAGGGCGTCAATGTCCTCAAGGTCATCCTCGGAGCGTATGCGTCCGCAGAGCGTGGAGAAATCGTGGAGCTAAAGAATCCGTAGGCGGTTGTGGGCCTCGCTTGGGCTCGCGATCGTGCTCGTTGCTCTCGCGCTCGATGTTCTAAATCGCTACGAGCCAATCGGGATCGACTTTCACACCTACCTTGCCGCGGCGAGGGTTGGTATGGAACGGGGGTGGTCGCTGATCTACGACCAGCACCTTGTAGCGATCGAGCAGAAGTGGTTGGTGCCAGACCAGATCGCCCAGCCCTTCCTCAGCCCTCCGACTGACGCCTGGTTGACGGCGCCCCTGATACCGCTCCCGTACTGGGTTGCGTACTGGATCTGGGCGGCCATCACTCTGGCGGCCCTCGTGGCGGCCCTGGTCTGGGCGTCGCAGAGCCATGGCCTCGAGCGGTGGGTCATCGCCGGAGCGTCCATCGCGCCGTGGTGGGTTTTGCATGCGGTGAACCTCGGGCAGGTGGCGCCGCTGGTTGCTACGGGAGCGGTGTTGGCGACCCGCCTCGCGCGCGAACGGAGAGACCTCACCGCGGGACTTGCCCTGTCCCTGCTGTACTTGAAGCCGAACACCGCGCTTTTGATCCCGTTCGCCCTTCTGGTTGCGGGTCGATACCGAGTTTTTGCCTCGTGGGCAGCGGTGGGAGTTGTGATCGCGGTGGCGGCCTTCGGTTTGATGGGCAGCCAGGGCGTGTCAGCTTATCTGAGCCAGCTGCGCGGGCCACTGCCCGAAGGCGCCAACTACCTGACTCTGGAGGGGGCGTTCGGGGTGGGAGGCGGGCTGGCCACTGCGCTTCGGGCAGGCATCGTAATCGTGAGCCTTGCAGCCGCGTTTCGACTTCGCCACACTCCCGGGCTTGTCATCGCCGTAGGCGCGATTGGCTCACTCCTGGTGGTGCCATATCTCCACGGCTCGGACTTGTGCCTTTTCAGCGTGGCGGCTTGGATTGTCTGGGAGGAGCGGACGGCCATGCGATGGCGACTGCCGATCGCGGCTGGGTGGCTGGTGAGTACTCCCTATGTCAACAGCACGGGTCTTGCCTTGCGATTGAACCGCTGGACTCTATTCGAGGTGGCTTTGCTGGTCGCCCTGGCCGTCGTGGCGGTTTGGCTACGTGGCGAAGCCTCTAGACGACCAGCTTCAGCGTCAGAATCTTGAACGGCGTGAGGTCGAGCTCGAGCTGACCGTCGCGCACCTCGAGCTCGTTGCGGTTTCGTTCGAGCAGGTCGCACAGGAATGCTCGCGACCCTGGCAGCGACGTGCGCACTCGCGCTCTGCAGCGGCCGCCCCACGCTTCATAGAGCCTGATGATCACTGCGTCCGAATCCTCAGCTTGCTTGATCGCCTCGACCACCACTTGCGGCGGGTCGACCTCGATCAATGAACGCTGCTCGCCTACGCTGCGTCCGCCACGAATCACTCGCAGCGGATTGTTGAGATCCTCGGCGGCGGCAATAACTCCGGCGTCGCGGAAGTCTCCCGGATGAGGCATCAGCGCATAGGTGAAGCGATGCTTGCCGCGGTCCGCGGATGGGTCGGGATGAGTCGGCGCGCGCAGCAGCGACAGTCGCATGACCGAGCCCTGGATGTCGTAGCCGTACTTGCAGTCGTTGAGCAGCGCGACGCCGTATCCTGGCTCGCCCAGATCGGCCCACCGATGGGCGCAGACTTCAAAGCGCGCCTGGTCCCAGCTGGTGTTGGCATGCGTGCTCCGCTCGACGTGTCCGAACTGGATCTCGTACGTTGCCCGCGATGATCGCACTGCAACAGGAAACGCGACCTTGAGAAACTTGTGCTCCTCCTCCCAGTCGATTTCAGTTTCGAATCGCAGCACCCGCGAATCGGCGTCGAGGACCATTCGCTGCTCCAGCGTCGATGAGCCGAACTTGCGGGTGAACCGCACCGCGGCCCGTAGCGGCCCCTCCATCTCGACGTTGGCGCTCGCGAGCTCGGTGACCTGCACGAAGCTCGTTCGGTAGTCGGCGTCAACATCCCATGCGTCCCAGTTTTTCGGGTTGTCGTCGTGAAGCAAGAGCGCATTGCCTACCGCGCCCGGAGCGAGCGCCTCGCGCCTGGCTTCCTTGTCCCAGATCGATGTCAGCAACCCCCGGTCATCCCACGTCACGCGGAGCAGCCGGTTTTCCATCACCTGGCCCGAAACCGAGACCGGCTGCGGTTGTATCGCTGCCGAGTCCGCAATCGACGCCCAGCCGCACGCCGGTGCGTGGACCAGAACGCATCGCCCGTCGACCTCGACCACCTCGCGGCGCGGGTGTGAGTTGACGTTGAAGGCGGTCAGGTTGTCTCCGCTCCCGGCCAGTGTGGATTGGGCGGATGTGGTGATGCCACCCGCGATCTCGACTACCGCCTCGAGCTCGCGCTCAGCATCTTCATAGACCCAGTCGATGCTCGAGCCCGGAAGGATGTCGTGGAACTGATTGATGAGCAGTCGCTTCCAGGTGGAGTCGAAAACGGCCGCCGGATAGTCGTGTCCAACTGCTACCGACCAGATCTCAGCCTCACGCAGGGCCTGTTCGGCGCGCCGGTTCAACCGCTTGGTGCGGGCTTGCGACGTGTACGTCCCGCGATGCAGCTCGAAATACAGTTCGCCGACCCATGTCGTGAGGTTGCGCGCCTCTTGTTTCGCACGAGCGAAGAAATCGGCCGCGCGGCCGAGCTCGACCTGCGGCGCGCCGTCGATGCTCCGCAGGCGGTGAGCAGATTCCATCATGTCCGGCTCGGGCCCACCGCCCCCGTCTCCCCACCCATAGAGATAGAGCGAATACCACGAGCGGTCCTGGTCCTTGAAGTCGGCCACACTGCGCACGATCTCCCCTGCCGTGAAGTTGCCGTTGTACGTGTCCGCTGGTGGAAAGTGCGTGAAGACGGCCGTCCCGTCGATGCCTTCCCACATGAAGGTGTGGTGCGCCGGCTTGTTGGTGTCGTTCCACGAGAGCTTCTGGGTCAGGAAGGATTCACCGCCTGACTCGGCGATCAGCTGTGGCAGCGACGCGGGATAGCCGAACACGTCAGGGAGCCAAAGTTCGCGGGTATCGATGCCGAACTCCTGCATGAAAAACCGCTTGCCATGCACAAACTGCCGAACCAGCGCTTCCCCCGAGGGAAGGTTGCAGTCCGCCTCGACCCACATCGAACCTACCGGCTCCCACTGCCCGCCGGCGACTCTCTGACGGATGCCTTCGAAAATCGTTGGATACGACTCTTTCATCCAGGCGTACTGGGCAGGCTGTGAGCAGGCGAATCGATAGTCGGGGTATTCGGCCATCAGTTCCAGCGCGGTCGAAAAGGTCCGCGCGCACTTCCGGCGGGTCTCGCGCAGCGGCCAGAGCCACGCGGTGTCGATGTGGGCGTGTCCAACCGCGGTGACGCGATGGGTTGAGGTGCTCGGTCGCGAGAGAGCTCGTTCCAGATCTTCGGGATCGTTGCTCTGGGCAAATCGATTCAGCGCCTCGAATATCTCGGCACGCCGTTTTCCCTCTGGCATAGCCAGCGCGAGCTCGTAGAGCACTTTGAAATCAAGCGCCTGCTTCCGAGCCGATTGATCCTGGAGGCGCAGCTCGGCCTGCCGGAAAACGAAAGCTGGGTCGCCAGACTCCCGTAGGGCGATCATCGACGGAGCCCTGGCCGGCCCGGCCACCACCGCCGTGGGGATGGCCGAGGCTTCGAGGTAAAAGTCGACAGCGTCTGAAGCGACGGGTAGCCACCGGTGATTGGGATCGACCCCGCGCCAGGGCTTGCCATCCCGCCACGTGAGCGCCTCACATGTGAAGCCGGTGTGGCCCTGGAATCCGATGTCGAAAACGGCGACCGCTCTCCTTCCGCTCCACTCCGTCGGAACCTGCCCACGCACGTGAAACCAGGTTGTGCTCCAGGGGGGTCCCCAACTGTCGCCGACATGGAAAGGCCGATAGGCACCACGGACGGCTTCAGCAAAAGGGACCGGCTCTCCGCGGACGCCGTATGCCGAGAGCTCCAGTGGCGCGTGTTCCTGCTCGACGGTGGCCAGAAGCGCGCTTAACGTGGCCTCGAGGTAGGTTTCATGAGCCGTCGTCACGCCGTGGAGAACGTTAGCCTTTCTCTCCGGTGTTACGCCCATGACCCTTCCGGTGCGCGTTGGCGTCGTCGGTTGCGGAACCATCAGCGGGGCATACCTGAAGAACATGACGGCCTCGCCACATCTGAAGGTCGTGGCTTGCGCGGATCAGGTGGTGGAGCGGGCGCACGCCCGGGCGAACGAATTCGGACTGCCCCGTGTGTGCACCACCGATGAGCTGCTCGCCTCCTCCGATGTCGAGTTGGTGGTCAACCTGACAATCCCGCTTGCCCATGCTGAGATCAGCGTGGCGGCTCTTCGCGCCGGCAAGCATGTGTTCTCGGAAAAACCGCTTGCCACGACCCGCGAGGACGGCTTGCGCATTCTGGATGCGGCCGCGTCCAGCGGCCTGAGCGTCGCGTGCGCGCCAGACACTTTTCTGGGTGCGGGAGCCCAGACCTGTCTTCGCCTGTTGGAGCAGGGGGAGATTGGCGAACCGCTGGCGGCCTCCGCATTCATGCTGAATCGCGGTCCCGAGAACTGGCATCCGAATCCAGGCTTTTTCTATGAGCCCGGCGGCGGCCCGCTGCTCGATATCGGGCCCTACTACCTCACCACTCTCGTTTGCCTGTTGGGCCCCGTGCGGCGCGTTAGCGGCATGGCACGCATCCTGTATCCCACACGAACCGCGGACCGCGGACCCAGGGTGGGCGAGACCTTCAACGTAAGCACCCCGACATTCGTGGCGGCCTTGATCGAGTTCGAAAGCGGCACCCAGGCGACTCTCGTCACCAGCTTCGGAATCTGGGGCCACGACCTCCCCAACATGCAGCTCTACTGCACAAAAGGAATTCTGAGCGTTCCGGATCCCAACTATTTCGGAGGTCCGGTGAGGTTACGACCCAATGAGGACGAGTCGGTCTGGCGAGAGGTTCCACTCCTCTACCACCACACTGAGGGTCCCGGCAATTTTCGCGGGCTCGGTGTAATTGAAATGGGACTCGCATTGCGCAGGGGCGAGAAGCCTCGCGCGGCCGGGGAGCTCGCATACCACGTGCTCGATGTGATGGAGTCCATCCGCGAGTCGTATACCAGGGGCCGACATGTCGAGATACGCAGCAGCTTTTCCCCTCCCTCCCCGCTCCCCCTGGATGACCGTCTTGTGCTCGCGACATGATCGCGGTCCAGCTCTATACGATTCGGACTCAACTCCAGGATCCATCGCGCCTCGGCGGTGTCCTACAGCGTTTGCACGAGATCGGCTACAGATCGGTCGAGGTCGCTGGGCTTGGCCCGAAGGCGGTCAGTCGCTTTGGCGAGGAGCTGAGGAGAGCGGGCCTGGTCGCCTGTGCCGCGCACGTGGCGCTCGATCGCCTGGCGGGTGATCTCGACAGTGTCGCTGCCGAGTGCGGCGAGTGGGGCTGCGAGTATGTGGTCATACCGAGCCTCCCTGAAGACTATCGCTCGGAGCAGGGCTACCGGAGATTCGCGGCTGAAGCGGTTGAGCTGGCGAGTCGGCTGCGGCGATCAAGGCTGCAGCTCGTTTATCACAACCACAGCCACGAGTTGGAGCGGTTCGGTCGACAAACCGGGCTGGAGACGCTCTTTGGCGCCACTTCCCCTGACGCGCTCCAGGCAGAGCTGGACACGTACTGGCTGCAGTACGGGGGCGCGAATCCGGCCGACTGGATACGCCGCTTCAAGCACCGGGTTCCACTGGTGCATGTCAAGGACATGGCGATCGATCGAGGTCGACCGGTGGACGTGGAGGTTGGAGAAGGCAACCTGAACTGGGTCGAAATATTGACCGCCTGCCGCGAAGCAGAAACCAAATGGCTGGTGGTGGAACAGGACGAGCCGTGGCGCGACCCGATGCAAAGTGTCGCGATCAGCTATGCGAATCTGGTCAAGCTGCTGGAAAGAGTCGGAATGGAGGGCTGAGTATGCGCAAGCGCCTGCTTGGTCGGACCGGTGTCGTGGTATCGGAGTTTGCGCTGGGGACGATGACATTTGGCCAGGAGGCCGACGAGCCCTCGGCGTTCAGGCTCCTTGACCACTACATGGAAAGCGACGGGAACCTCATCGACACCGCCGACGTCTATCCGCCCGCCGGTCCACGTGGCACCTCAGAAGAGATCATCGGCCGGTGGCTGAAGCAGCGCCCGCAGATGCGCGACCGAATCGTCCTCGCGACCAAATGTCGGGGCCGCATGGATGATTCTGGTAACTCTGAGGGCCTGTCACGGCGATGGATCGTTCGCGCCTGCGAGGGCAGCCTCCGCCGGCTCAATACGGACTACATCGACCTCTATCAGGCGCATCAGTGGGACCCGGCCACGCCCATCGAGGAGACGCTTCTGGCGTTCGACACCCTCGTGCGCTCCGGAAAGGTTCGGTATATCGGAGTGTCCAACTTCACAGGGTGGCAGCTCGAGCGGACCATATTGACCGCGCGCCACCTGGGCGTCTCCGCCCCGGTTTCTCTGCAGCCTCAGTACAACCTGCTGACACGGGAGATCGAATGGGAGCTGGTCCCCGTCTGCCTCGAAGAGAGGATCGGGATTGTGCCGTGGGGCCCGCTCGGCCAGGGTTGGCTGTCTGGGAAATACAGTCGAGAGTCGGCGCCCACCGGCGCCACGCGTCTGGGCGAGGATCCCAATCGTGGCATCGAGGCCTACGAGAGACGCAACATCGATCGAACCTGGAAGGTGGTCGATGCCGTGCAGGCCGTTGCCGCCGAGCTCGGCGTACCGCCGGCGCGGGTTGCGCTGCGCTGGCTTGCCGACCGCCCCGGGGTTGTTGCACCGCTTCTCGGGGCTCGAACCGTTGAACAGCTGCGCGACAACCTCCTCGCTGCGGATATCTCCCTGGACAAGGGACAGCGTGCAGGACTGGACGCAGCCAGCGAGCCGGCCACTCCGGATTATCCGTACCGACTTCTCGCTGAAAACGCAGCCGCGCGGCGAAGTCTGTTTTAAGGGCCGACGACTACCCGGGAATCACCACCAACTTGTGCGCCACGATGGATTGGCTTGGCGCTTGCCGCCCATCGAGCTGCGCGAGCAGCAGATCTACGGCCCGGCGCCCCATCTCGCGTTCGTTCTGCTGAATATGAGTAAAGCGAGGC
>Ga0209160_1003821_pt1 | contig 12185 bp, 8 predicted proteins | sample GraSoiAngelo_153_FD_186167 | JGI IMG/M metagenome (GOLD analysis project Ga0209160, IMG submission 186167) | Grasslands soil microbial communities from the Angelo Coastal Reserve, California, USA - 14_1009_12_40cm (SPAdes) (version 2) | ecosystem: Environmental > Terrestrial > Soil > Grasslands ...
ATAGGGGGTGGAGCGACCACACGGGGTTTCGGCCCGCTCGTGGCCGGCGATGATCGCGTCGGCCCTATTCCCCCACACGGCAACCGAGTGCGTGGGGTGGATGCTGCGAACCACTCCCGGAGACCGGCGGAACACTTCGGTGAGGAGCCCCATCCTCGACACCGTCCGCTGCACGTCGAAGACCGGGTCGCCAAGCGCGTACTCGACGGCGGTGCCCCGGAACGGAATCGTCGGCATCATCAGCGTCCCGCGCGCCCCGACGACCTCCCGCAGCGTGCGAATGGCGTCGACCGGGCCGCCCTGGAAGCCCAAGAAGCTGTCGAACGCGCTGTGCACCATCACCACGTCCCCCGCGACGACGCCGAGCTCCACCAGCGCGCGATTCAGATCGAGCGGCGTGAAGGCGCGAAACCGTCGATGGTAGCCTCTCACGAGGCGCTTCAGCGACCGCTTGATCGGAGACGGCAGCACCGCCGACGCAGCCGCGCGGACGCGTTCTCGGAAGCCGAAGGTCACATGCCACCCGTGTGTCGGGACTTTGGCAAGGCGAATGTCAAGAGATTTCGTCCCGCCGCAATTGCCACGAACTGTTCTCCGCCTGCCAGAAAGGTCACGGGCGCTGCACGGATTGCGCCGTCGGTCTCCACAGACCACAGAGGCCTGCCGGTCCGCGAGTCGAGAGCGAAGAAGGTGCCCTGGTCGCCGCCGAACACGATCCCCCCGTTGGTTGAGAGGACCCCGCCCATGACGTTGTTGACCTGTCGCGGCTCTCGGCGGTACTCCCATACCTGCCTACCAGTGAACGCGTCCAGCGCGCGAACCGCCGTATAGAAGGCTCTGCCGCCGACGGGCGCCGGGGGACTCGGGCCTGACGTGAAGTACACCATTCCCTGCTCGAGCACCGGGACGAACATCAGGTTCAGCGCCGGATCGAAGCTGGGCGACCACCAATTGGTCGCGCCCACGCTGCCCGGGTAGAGGACGAACCCTTCGCGCTGTCGGGATGAGTCGGATAGAGGCTTGGGGCGTCCCTGCGGATCGAGGCTATCGGTCCAGGTCTCGTGCGCAAACGGTGCGGCAGTGAGATACTTCCCGGACACGCGATCCAACACATAGTAGAAGCCGTTGCGATTCGCCCAGAGAACACGTTTCTCTGTACCCTGCGCTGTTTTTTGATCCGCGAGCACCGGAATCTGGTTCGCGTCCCAGTCGTGATCGTCCGCCGGCGTGAATTGAAAGTGCCAGACGAGCGCTCCGGTGGATCCCCGCAGTGCCACGGCCGAGTTGGTATACAGGTTGTCGCCTCTCCGGGCCGCGGCGTCGAAGACCGGCTTCGGATTCCCCACGCCCCAAATGAGCAGGTCGAGCTCCGGATCGTACGACCCCGTCAGCCACGTGGGCGCGCCTCCCTCGCGCCCGGAGTTATCCGCCCACGTCTCGCCGCCAGGCTCGCCGGGCTTGGGGATCGTCATGAACCGCCATCGCTCTTTTCCAGTATTGGCATCGTAGGCCGCGATGAAGCCCTGCCCGCCCCGTACCATGTCCGGTGTGGCCACCCCGGTCACGACGAGATCGCGATAGGTCAGTGGCGCAGCACTGATGGCGTACCGCGTCGGGTCCTGAGCGACGGCCACCTCCCACTGCAAGGCGCCGGTCGCCGCGGAGACCGCGATGAGTCGTGCGTCTACCGTTCCAAAGAAGACCTTGTCGTTGAGGATGGCGACGCCACGATTCGCTGCTGCGCCGAATTCGCCCCCGAGGCTCTCGCGCGATACGTTGTGCCCGTACGTCCAAATCTCTCGCCCGGTGGTAGCGTCCAACGCCGTGACTCGGCCGGGCGGCTCCGTCACGAACATGATCCCGCGCCGCACAATCGGTGTGACCTCGATGGTCGTGGGCTGGCCGTCGAACTCGTGAATCCATCTGAGGGCGAGCTGGTGCACATTCTCACGGTTGAGCTGACGCAGGGCGCTGTGGCGGGAGGACCCGTACGAGCCGGAGTAGGTGAGCCAGTCCTCGGCCGGCTCGCGTGTCGCCGCAAGCTCATCGTATGACACATTCACGCCGAGCGATCGACCGGCACCGTGCCCGACGGCTCCGGACGTACTGTCGGGTGAATTGATGGAGCGGAGGAACGCCACCACTTGCCATAACTCTGTCTCGGGCAGCGGATGCGGTCTCATGGCCGTGTTCGGAATGCCGGACCGAACGACTCGGTATACCGCCCAATCGCTCTCGCCGTGCTTGAAGGCTCGATGGATCAATGCCGGACCGCCACCGCCGCCGCTCCCGTCTGGCGCGTGACAGGAAGCACACTGACTGCGAAACAGCTGCGCACCCGCCTGAATGTCGGCTGGAGTGGTCTTGACGTTGTGGATCACCGCGTACGGATTGTGGGTCTCGACCAGGGGTCTCAGGTACTGATCGGAGCCCGGCATCATGTAGACCAGCAACGGCTTCAACCCGAGGTCCGGGATCTGTCCGGTGACATACAGCAGGACGACGTGGGCGCGCCATCGGACATGTTGGGAGATCATCATCGCACCCGCTACCGCCACCAGGACACCGACTGCCACCAGACTCCTGCCGCGTCTAGTCATACCGGCCTGCGGGCGACTCCGATCGAACGGTTGCGGCGCCATCGCGCGTCGGCACCGCCCGTGACCGTCTGCCACGTGCTCGCATGACACCGTCGGCCACGCGCCGGGCCGCGGCTCCACATCCTGCGACGAACCGGTACAGTGGACCGAAGGCACGCAGGGACGTGAGTCCGACAAAGAAGAGCCCCGGGACGCTGCTTTCGAACCAGTGGCTCAGGCTCGGGATCGCCCTGTCCGTCTTGATCTCGGCGCGAAGTGACGGATCGATCATCGTCAACTTCGTGATATCGACCTTGTAACCAGTTGCCAGGAGGATGTGATCGGCCCTCACCTTTGCGCCGTCCGAGATGGTGGCATCGAGGTTCCCCCGCGCCACCTTCAGTTTCGCTACCGTCCGGCCTTCGCGCAGTGTGACCTTGCCGACGACTCTATGCTTCAACCAGTGGGTCGCCCCGGAGTGGTAAATGGCATTGTACGAGTCCTTCCACCGAACGGGGAACCGATAGAACAACCAGGGCCTCTGATCCCATAGCCAGTTGGTCCAGCCGGGCGCGATGCTCGCGTCCGGAGCCAGAATCCGCTCGAGGATGCTGCGCGTGCCCGACCGATCGGGCCCCAGCCACTGGATGGGACGCCGCGATACGACCTGGACCGCGGCGCCAGCTTCGTGGAGCAACGCCGCATACTCGATCGCGCTCTGTCCGCCGCCGATCACGACGACGTCTCCTCCCTTGAAACGACCGAAGTCCCGGTGCTCGGAGGAATGCGAGACCAGCTCTGGCGGCAGCTCAGTGAGCTGTTCTGGCCGGTGGGCATAGTAGTAGACTCCGATCGCCATCACGACCGCGTGGCTTTCTACCTCGCGCCCATCCTCGAGCGTAACGAGAAACCGGCCGTCCTGACGCTCGATCGATGAGACGTACGTCTCATCGACCTCAGGGACCGCCCGTTGCTGGAACCAGAGGCCATAGTCGATGAATGTCTGAATCGGCAGGGGATAGCCACGCTCGTGGCCTGTGTCCCTGGCGAACTGTTCAAACCCGTAGTCCCGACGAGGATCGGAGAGGTTGGTCGCCCACCAGTGCGATCGGAGCAGCATGCCCTTCGGCATGCGATCGCGCCACATCTCCAACGTCCGCCCGAAGACGGCGACTCGCAGTCCTCGGCCGAGGAGATGCGCCGCGGTGGAAAGGCCGTAGGGACCCGCGCCGATAACGACTGCGTCAAAGATGGGACTCATGAGCCGTTCTTCCTCACACGGGATACCACCCCCCGAGCGGCGTTGCGCGCGAAGGTCGTCGTCGCCTTGACCGCGGGAAGCGGATCCCTCCAGGATAGGTAGTCGTAGGCCATCGGCCTGAAAAACGAGAGGCCGAACTGCAAGACGGTTTGTACCGGAGATGAGATGCCGGGCCTGCCGCGCTGCCGGAGCGCGGCAATCGTCGTCGTGATGTCCCCGCCGAGATCGCGAATCCAGCCGCCGGTCCGATAGGCCGCGACGCGGTCAATCGGCTCGCCGCTCGCCCACTGGTAGAGGAGGTACGGGAAGTCGACGCCGGCTCGCACCGCGACCTCGACCGAGGCAGAGAGTCGCGGGTTGATCTCCATCAGGTACGGGACGCCGGTGGCGTCCCGGCGAAACTCGACTTCGGAGTAGCCTTCGAGGTTGATTTCGCGCACGAGCGATTCGGCGTGGCCCCCGATGTCCGCGGGAACGGCGATGCTCTGGCGCAGGACCGAGTTCCCGCCCAGCGGCGGACTGGTGCGCTTGGCCCACTGGGCGAAGCGCGCGTACACTTCGCCATTCGCATACAGGAAACTCACCGCTTCGCGTCTTCCGGTAAGCAGTGGCTGGAGCAGCGCGGCCTCCCCGAAGCGCGTCACCGCCGCGACGGCGTGCCGGGCCTCGGCGGGCGTGACGGCGAGTTGGGCACCCAGCCGCGCTCCGTCCCGTCCGTCCCACAACCAGGATTCGCTTGGTTTGATCACAGCCGGGAGTCCGATGTCGTTCAGCGCGGCCGTTACATCCGCGCCGTCGCGCACGATCACCTCGCGCGGGACTCGCAGCCCGAGGCGCTGCGCCACCGCGAGCGTCCGCTCCTTGCTGATCGCGATCGTCAACACCGGCTCGGGCGCGAGCGCCACGCAGACCCGTGGCTTGAGGCGCGCGCGATGCCGACGCAGCAGCGCGATCGTGGCGTCGTTAGAGGCGATCAGCACTCGCGCACCGGTGCGCTCCAGCCAGTGTTCGAGGATCCCCTGGTAGGCGTCTGTCCCTTCCTTGGCGGGAAACACGAACCCTCGCTGACACCAGCGCGATGCAAAGGCGGGTGCGTGATCGTGCGTTTCCGCCGCGGCGACCGCGAGCCCCCGCCGACCGAGGGACCGCACGGTCACGAGCGACTGCCGGAGCGACGCGTCGAGCACCAGGGCGTCGGCTCTCATCATGGCCGAGCTGCCGCGCAAGAACTGCGCCGGGATCGGGACGGCCGCCGCTGCACCGGTGTTACCCAAGCGCGTATCCGAGTCGAACTGCGGATTTGCAATGCGAACCCCATTGCTTTACTTGATCGCGCGCACCCGAAAAATGTGCTCCGCGGCAAGCCAACTGAGTACCGGGCTTCGAACGAATGCGTCACTGGCTTGAGAGAGGAGCGCCGGTCCGAACAACCGCTCAATGCCGCGCCGGAACCCCGTTTGCATCATGGACAGAAACCGGACAAGGAAGCTCAGGGGGCTCCCGAGCCACCCCCAACTGTGGCAGATCCATTCCTCTTGTTCGAAGTTCAAGGCACGCAGAAGCCGCAGCCATCTGCTGCGATAGAACCTGCGGTAAAGCCTGCTGTGAACCCTGACAGCAGGGGTCTCAGGTGAGGGGGCCGGTCTCCCGCGAAACCGGTATTTCACGAGATGGTAAGCGGGGCGCAACACGGCGACGACCTTGAGGACTACGACATCCAAGCGCAGGAGCGGCGACCTCCCGTTGGAGATTGCGATCACCGCTTCACCTCCGGGTCTGAGTACCCTCCAAATTTCGTGCAGTGCCTGCTCGTCGGACTCCAGGTATTCAATCACCCCCAACGACACCACCACGTCAAAAGTGTTGTCTGGAAATGGAATGCGCTCGATGTCCCCGACCCCGAATCGGGCCGAGCCGCAAAGTTGCCGCGCATGGCGGATCATGGGCTCAGCGAGATCGATACCCCACACGGCGTATCCGCGTTGGATGAGCTTTGCGGCCATCACCCCGGAGCCGCAGCCCGCGTCAAGGATCCTCGAGAAGGGCGGGGTCGCGGCCTCCACCATCTCCAATGCAAATCGCTGGCGCGAGATTAGATGCTGCCCACTCAGGCTTCGTGGCTCGGGATCGGCGTAGTGAGCCACCCACTCCGTCGCCCGCTCGCCAAAGTAATTCTTCATCCGGTGTTTCCAGTCTGTCATCGCGGCTCCCTCTAGACCTAGCCTTCCACAATCGAGTGTCTTCGGGGCATGTGCGAAGGCGTGACCGGTATGTCGCGGCCAAATGGGAACCGCAAGGAGAATACCACCGAGCGTCGGGTCCGGACCTGCCCGCGGATGTGAAACACATGACGGGACCTCTGGGCGGGCGACGGGCGTGCGGGGAGGGTGCAGCAGGTGTGGCGTGACACCAACGGCTGACGCGGCCTGCGCGGCGACCACGCCGCACACGCCCCGCTGGCACTGCCCATGCCCCGGAGTATCAACACCCGGGCCGAGATTCCGCTCCTGACGACCATCTCAGACACTCACCGCAACCCGACCGCCTCGGACGGCGGTGCTCCGACCGCACGACGGTCGGGCGCCGTGCGCATCGGCGTCATCGGCTGCGGCGCCATTACGGAAGGGGCCCATCTTCCGGCGGTGCTGACGTCTCCCGAGGTAGAGCTGGCGGCCATCAGTGACGTGAACGCGTCGCGGCTCGAGTACCTGCGTCGTCGCTTTGGCCTCGGCCCGATCGTGCTGGGCGACTATCGCGACGTGGCGCGGCGCGTCGACGCCGTGATCCTGGCGCTTCCCAACGGCCTGCACGCGCCGGTCGGCGTGGAGTTGCTCTCCCAAGGCGTCCACGTCCTTTGCGAGAAGCCGCTCGCCGTCACGCGACAGGAATGCGAGCAACTGTGCCAGGCGGCTCGTTCCACGTCTTCGATCCTTGCCGTGGGCTTCGTCACGCGCTTTTTTCCCAGCACCGAGCTCACCAAACAGCTCGTCGAGTCGCGGTTTCTTGGTGAGCTACAGTCTTTTGACGCCGAGTTCGGCACGGTAGGGGGGTGGTCACCGTTATCCGGCTACAACCTGGCGCGCTCGACGTGCGGTGGCGGGGTCCTCGTCGTGAGCGGCAGTCACGTGCTCGACCGCGTGATCTACCTCTTTGAGGACGTCGACGTCGTCAGTCACGTCGAAGACTCCCGCGGCGGCGTCGAGGCCAACTCCAAAACTCGGTTTGCGGCGACCGTGGACGGGCGCCCCCTTCAAGGCCGCGTGGAACTCTCCAAGACCTACCGGCTCTCCAATCGCTTCCGGATCGTGGGAGAGCGTGGGACGCTGGAAGTCCGAGAGGGCCAGACCCGCTCGGTGACCTACTTGCCGTCGGGTTCTGCGTTGCGCCACGAGCTCACTGCGGCGGCACTTCCCTCGACCGCTGCGGAGCCTGACTACTTCCAGCTCCAGTTGCACGACTTCGTCCGCGCGATTCGGACTGGCGCGGCGCCGCGCGTCGACGGCGAGCAGGCCACCAGATCCGTCGCGCTGACCGAGCGTTGCTACGCCATCGCCAGGCCGCTTGAGGAACCGTGGTGCGAGGGAACCCTCGCGCGCCTGGCCCGCGCCGGTGCGCCGCCGGCGTCGGGCGCGGCCGCCGGGTCGCCGCCCGTCCACGTGGGTGCGACGTGAGCGGGCAGCGTCCCCCTCGAGTGCTCGTGACCGGCGCGACCGGGTTCATCGGTGGGCGCCTGTGCGAAGTGATGGCGCTGAGCCACGCGTTCGAGCCCCGTCCGTTCGTGCATACCACGGGATCCGCCTGGCGGATCGCACGGTTCCCCCTGGACTTCGCGCTCGGCGACCTGGGCGACGGCCGCGCGGTAGATCGGGCGATGGACGGCTGCGACGCGGTGGTCCACTTGGCGCGCGGCAACGACGCGGTGATGCGACGCGGGCTCGAGAACGTCCTTCGGGCCGCGGTCGCGCACCGCGTGTCGCGCTTCGTACACATCAGCAGCGTCGCCGTCTACGGGAGTCAGCCACCGGCCGCCAGCGTATCGGAGGCCGCCCCTGCCAAACGATCCGATCTCGCCTACGGCAATGCGAAGCTGGAACAGGAGCACCGGGTGCTCCGGTATGGCAGGCGCCACGGCCTCAACGTCGTGATCCTGCGGCCACCCAACGTCTATGGACCTTTCGGCGCGTTCTCCGTGGAGCTGATCAACGCCATCCGCTCACGAGGTGTCGCGATCGTCGACGGCGGCCGCAACCCGTGCAACCTCGTCTACGTCGACAACCTGGTCGAGGCGATCTTCCTGGCGCTGCGGAGGCCGGAAGCGCCCGGCCAGGTGTTCTTCGTGACGGACCGAGAACCGGTCTCATGGAAGCGCTCCATCACAGATCATGCGGCGCTCCTGGGGGCTGATGTCCCGTACGTCGCCGCGGCGGAGTTGGCACCTTCCGCGCGCGAGCGCTTGTGGCGCGACTCTGTGCGGGCACTCCCCGGGGTGATCGCGGATGCCGAGTTCCGGCGCGCCCTCACGCGCATCCCACTTGCCAGGCGGGCCATGAGCCTCCTCGCCGCCTGGTTGCCGTCGCTTCCTGGGCCTACCGAGCAGGCGGTCCGCGGCTGGCTGCGGGGCCGGGCGTCCGTGCGGCGCAACGGATCGTCGGAGCACGCGTTTCACGCCGATCACCCCTTCATCGCCGCGCAGCGGCGATCGGTCGCCCACTCCAGCGACAAGGCCCGCCGACTGCTCGGCTATACGGCGCCGGTGTCGTACGACGAAGGGCTGAGTCTGACGGAGGCCTGGCTGCGCGAGGCGCGGATCCTCGACGCGAACGCTGTGGTCCGCCGTGGGTAATGTGACGCTGCTTTCCGAAGCGACGAGCACCCGCACAGCCGTCGAGGAGCGGGCGCTTGATCGCTCGCTCCTGCGCGGCGTCGTCTGGACGGCGGCCGCCAAATGGGCCAGCCAAGCGCTGAGCTGGGTATCCTGGCTGATCGTCGCGCGCTTGCTTACGCCTGCGGACTACGGCCTCGTGGGCATGGCCGCGATTTATCTCGGGCTCATCACGGTCCTGTCCGAATTTGGCCTGGGCACCGCGGTGCTGGCCGTGCGCGAGCTCAGCGTCGAGCAGCTCAACCAGCTGAACGGGCTCGCGGTACTCTTGGGGCTGGCCAGCCTACTCGCGTCCTGTATCGTCGCGATCCCATTGGGGCGTTTCTTCCACGCGCCCCAATTGCCGCTCGTCGTGGTGGCCATGAGCACGACCTTCGTCATCACCTCGTTCAAGACCGTACCGCTCGCGCTGCTGCAGCGCGATCTGCGCTTCAAGGCGCTGGCGTTCATCGACCTGAGCCAGGCGCTGGTGCTGGCAATCGGCATGGTCGGTTTTGCCGTTGCCGGGTTTCGTTATTGGACCCTCGTGTGCGGCGGAGTGCTGAGCGCGTTGATTTCGACCGGAGCGATTCTCAGGCTGCGGCACGCACCTTTCGCGTGGCCGCGGCGGAAATCCCTGAAGCCCGCGATCACCCTGAGTTCTAATGTCCTCATCTCCCGGCTGTGCTGGTACACCTCGTCGAACGCGGACTTTCTAGTGGCTGGGCGGATTCTGGGGAAGGCTGCGCTTGGCTTCTACAGCGTCGGCTGGATTCTGGCCAACGTCCCCGTGGACAAGGTCACGGCGCTGGTCGGGCAGGTGACGCCCGCCTTCCTCTCCGCGGTGCAGACGGACCACGCGGCGCTCCGGCGATACCTCCTCAGAATTACCGAAGGCATCGCCTTGATTACGTTCCCCCTCGGCCTCGGCCTCGCATTGGTGGCTCAGGATTTCGTCCTCGTGGTCCTTGGCTCCAAGTGGAGCGCCACGGTCGCGCCGCTGCGGCTCCTCGCCGCCTATGCGACGATCCGCTCGATCACCCCACTCTTGGCTCAGGTGCTCCACACCATCAGGGATACCCGGTTCGAGATGTGGAACATGGTCGCCGCTGCGGTGGTCATGCCGACGAGCTTCTACCTCTTCGGGCAGCGATGGGGGACGGTCGGCCTCGCAGTGGCATGGATGCTGGTGGATCCCGTCTTCGCCTTCATGCTGTACTGGCGAACCTTCTCCAAGATCGAGTTGTCCCCCCGGGCGTACTTCCGGGCGCTCTGGCCTGCTCTGAGCGGCGCGGCCCTGATGGCAGCGGCGGTGCTCGTCGTCGGGGTACTCAGCCCCGGCGGGTGGACTCCCAGCCTTCGGTTGGCCGCCCAAATCGGCGTGGGCGTGCTCACGTATGGACTTGCCTGTGTGGTCCTCCATCGCGAGCGGCTCGATGCATTTCGCGGGCTCATGGTCGCTGCCCGCGGAGAATCTGAGGGACGCCGGTGAACACCCGTGGGCTGCTCGTCATGGGGTCAGAGCACATCCCAGTCCGCGGGCCCAGGTGCCACCTCGACGGGTAGAGGGCTCTGGCCTGCACTCGAAGGGCGCCCGGTCGCGCCGCGCGTGAGGTCGACCACGACGTGGTGGGGGCCGGCCGCCGCCAGCGCTCGCGCCGCCTCTTCGGAGGCGTTGCCGACGACCAGCACCTCGGCGTGCGCAACAAGGGCCTCGACGCTCTCGCAGAGCAGGGACGCGATGTGCGGGATCTCCTCCTCGATGTAGCGGCGATTCGCTCCTCGCAATCGGGCGACGGCGACGCTGGGATCGAGGATGCGCACGTCGCATCCCTTCCCGATGAGCGTCTCGACCAGCGTGACCATGGGGCTCTCCCGGAGGTCGTCGGTTCCCGGCTTGAAGGCGAGGCCGACGACTCCGATCTTCCGTCTGCGCGTCGCAAGCACCGCGTCTGCCGCGCGGCGAATCTGCCCGTCGTTCGAGGGGAGGATCGCGGCTAGCAGCGGGAGGGAGAGGTCCGCGGCGCGGCCGGCGTACACCAGGGCGCGGAGGTCCTTCGGCAGGCACGAGCCGCCGAAGGCGAATGCCGGGCGGAGATACGCCTCGGAGACGTTCAGTTTCCGGTCCATCAAAAAGATCCGCATCGCATCTTGTGCGTCGGCCCCGAGCGCCGCACACACGTCGCCGATCTCGTTGGCGAAGCACACCTTGAGAGCATGGAACGCGTTGGACACATACTTGACCACCTCCGCCGTCGTCACATCGGTGTGGACGAAAGGCGCCTCGACCTCACCGTACAGCGAGTGCAACACCGCTACCGTCCCTGGGTCGACGCACCCGACCAGGGTGAACGGCGGACGCGCAAAGTCGCGGATCGCGGAGCCCTCGCGCATGAACTCCGGGTTCACGGCGACTCGCAGCGAGGGTCCCAGCTCACGTCCGGCGCCGGCGGCGATCGCGGGGACAAGCACCCGCTCGGTGGTCCCAGGGAGCACGGTGCTTCGCAGCACGACCGTGTAGGGTTCGTCGCGCGCGCCCAGCGCCCGACCGATCTCTTGCCCGACGCGTTCGAGCGCATCCACTCGGAGCTGCCCGCTCGGCCCCCCCGGGGTCCCGACACAAATCAGCCCTATGGTGGCATTCCGCACGGCCTCGGGGGTCGAGATCGTCGCTCGCAACTGTCGTGTCGCCACGACTTCACCCATCAGCGCGCTCAGGCCAGGCTCCACCACCGGCGACGCACCGCCGTTGACCATGGCGACTTTCTCTTCGTCGATGTCGACCCCGATCACCTCGTGGCCCGCTTTCGCGAGACAGGCGGCGGTTACCGATCCCACGTAGCCGAGCCCGAACACGTTAACGCGCATGAGCGACTACCTCCTCGCACCTGGCTTCGAACTGCCGACCCACTTGCGACCACGAGTACCGCTCCTCCACCAAGCAGCGGCCGGCGTCGCCCAGCGCCCTGCGCCGACGGGGATCCCGGAGGAGCGAGACGACCGAATCGGCGAACTGTTCCGGATCGTCCGCCTGAACGAAGTGTGTCCCCGGGACGAGCGGCAGACCCTCCGCCCCCACAGTGGTGGACACCACGGCCTTTCCCATTGCGAGCGCCTCGAAAATCTTGAGTCGCGTCCCGCCGCCTACCCGGAGTGGCACCACGCACACGGCGGCCGCGGCGATGTACGGCCGTACATCATTGACCGTCCCCGTGACGCGGACGCCCGGGATCGCCACCAGCCGCCGCACCCGGGGACCGGGATTCCTCCCCACGACGGTGAGGGATACCTCAGGCACCGCAGCGCGGATGCGGGGGAACACCGCCTCGGTGAAATGTAGGATGCAATCCTCGTTGGGAAACCAGTCCATGGAGCCGGTGAAGACGAGCGCCCCGTGCGTTTCTTGCGATCCGTTGGGCGTGAAGTACGTAGTGTCTACGCCGGTGGGGATCGTGCAGATGCTCGCCCGGGGAGCGCGGGAGGC
>Ga0209160_1003824_pt1 | contig 12183 bp, 9 predicted proteins | sample GraSoiAngelo_153_FD_186167 | JGI IMG/M metagenome (GOLD analysis project Ga0209160, IMG submission 186167) | Grasslands soil microbial communities from the Angelo Coastal Reserve, California, USA - 14_1009_12_40cm (SPAdes) (version 2) | ecosystem: Environmental > Terrestrial > Soil > Grasslands ...
AGAGGAACAACATTGCCCCGACCCTTTTCGAGTTCGGAGGGACACACACACCCCGCGCCTTGGGAACGCGGGGTGCGTTGTCACTGGGGCCGAAAAAACGATTTGGGGGAACGCGAGCGCTGCCGGCGAGGTGGGGTGCCCGAGTGGCCAAAGGGAGCAGACTGTAAATCTGCCGGCGTCAGCCTACGAAGGTTCGAATCCTTCCCCCACCACTCGGCGCGCGGGCGTAGCTCAGTTGGTAGAGCATCAGCCTTCCAAGCTGAGGGTCGCGGGTTCGAGCCCCGTCGCCCGCTCTCGCTCGCGTAGCTCAGTCGGTAGAGCGCGTCCTTGGTAAGGACGAGGTCACCGGTTCAATCCCGGTCGCGAGCTTGGGAAGAAAAAAGGCGTCAAGAAAAGACGTAGCACGAAGGCGTCGCGCAGAGACGTGACGATTTTGTGAAACGCATTCATTCTTTTTGAGGTTTTCATGGCCAAGGCAAAGTTTGAGCGCACCAAGCCGCATGTGAACGTGGGCACCATTGGGCACGTGGACCACGGGAAGACGACGTTGACGGCGGCGCTGACGAAGGTGGCGGCGGACAAAGGGCTCGCGACCTACGTGACGTACGACCAGGTGGCGAAGGCGTCGGAATCGCAGGGGCGGCGGGATGCGACGAAGATCCTGACGATTGCGACGTCGCACGTGGAGTACGCCACGGCGAACCGGCACTACGCGCACGTGGACTGCCCGGGGCACGCCGACTACGTGAAGAACATGATCACGGGGGCGGCACAGATGGACGGGGCGATCTTGGTCGTCTCGGCCGTCGACGGGCCGATGCCGCAGACGCGGGAGCACATTTTGCTGGCGCGGCAGGTGAATGTGCCGGCGATCGTCGTGTTCCTGAACAAGTGCGACCTGGTGGACGACGCGGAGCTGTTGGACCTGGTGGAGCTCGAGGTGCGCGAGCTCCTGAGCAAGTACGAGTACCCGGGGGACGACATTCCGGTGATCCGGGGGTCGGCCTTGAAGGCGATCGCAGGGGACAAGGCGTGGGTGGGCAAGGTGGACGAGCTGTTGGCGGCGCTGGACAAGAACATTCCGGTGCCGAAGCGGGAGGTGGAGAAGCCGTTCCTGATGCCGGTGGAGGACGTGTTTTCGATCACGGGCCGGGGGACGGTGGCGACGGGGCGGATCGAGCGGGGGAAGGTGAAGGTGCAGGAGGAAGTGGAGATGGTGGGGTTTGGGACGGACAAGAAGACGGTGGTGACGGGGGTGGAGATGTTCCGCAAGCTGTTGGATGAGGGGCAGGCGGGGGACAACGTGGGCCTCCTCCTCCGGGGCGTCGAGAAGCACGAGGTGGAGCGGGGGATGGTGCTGGCGAAGCCGGGGAGCATCACGCCGCACACGAAGTTTGAGAGCGAGGTGTACGTGCTGACGAAGGAGGAGGGGGGCCGGCATACGCCGTTCTTCAAGGGGTATCGGCCGCAGTTTTATCTGCGGACGACGGACGTGACGGGGACGGTGGAGCTGCCGGCGGGGGTGGAGATGGTGATGCCGGGGGACAACACGAAGATGACGATCGAGCTGATCACGCCGATTGCGATGGAGGAGCAGCTGCGGTTCGCGATCCGCGAAGGCGGCCGCACCGTGGGCGCCGGCGTGGTCACGAAGATCTTGAAGTAAAGGCGGAGCGATGCCGCGGGAAAACATCATCATGGAATGCACCGTGTGTAAGGGCCGGAACTACTTCACCACGAAGAACCGGCGCAAGCACCCGGAGCGGGCGGAGTGGAAGAAGTACTGCCCGCGGTGCAACAAACAGCAGCCGCACAAGGAATCGAAGTAGCGGTGGCGACGGAAGCACTCGAACGCTCGGGCCAGAGCTGGCTCCGACGCGCGTGGGAATTCCTCTGGGTCCAGGTGCCCGGGGAAGTGCGCAAGGTGACCTGGCCCACATGGGAGGAGCTGAAGAAGGCGACTGGCGTGATCGTCGTCTTCGTGCTCGTGCTGGGGATCGCCATCGGGCTGCTGGACTCGTTCCTGCAGCTCGTGTTCGTCACCGCGATCGCGAAGCTGTTCTGATGTCGGAGCATCGCTGGTACGCGATTCAGACGACGGCGGGGCACGAGAACAAGGTGCGCTCGCTGATCGAGCGGCGCATCAAGGACGATCCGCGGCCCGACGAGGAGAAGCCGATCCGGCAAGCCCTGGTCCCCACGCAAGAGGTGGTGGAGATCAAGAACGGCAAGAAGGTGACGGCGGAGCGCAAGATCTACCCGGGCTACGTGCTGGTGGACATGCTCAAGAACCAGGAGACGCTCCACACGATCAACGGCATCCAGGGCGTGATCAAGTTCGTGGGGACCGGGCGAGAGCCGATGCCGCTCCGCCCCGATGAGGTCAACCGTCTGCTCGGCATCGCGGAGGCGGTGAAGGAGGAGGAGCCGCAGGAGACGATCCCGTTCCTGATCGGCCAGGTGGTCGAGATCACCGAAGGACCGTTCTCGGATTTCTCCGGCACGGTGGAAGAGGTGATCTCCGACAAGGGCAAGGTGCGCGTAGCGGTCTCGCTGTTCGGCCGCCCCACCTCGGTGGAGCTGGACTACTTACAGTTGAAGGCGCACTAAATGGCGAAACCGATTACCGCAGTCGTCAAGCTTCAGGTAGCTGCGGGGCAGGCGACACCAGCCCCGCCCGTGGGCACGGCGCTCGGGCCCCATGGTGTGAACATCATGGAGTTCGTCAAGCAGTTCAACGCCAAGACGGCGCAGGCACAGGGGATGATCACGCCGGTCGAAGTGACGATCTTCAAGGACCGGACGTTCACCTTCATCACCAAGACGCCGCCGGCGGCCGTGCTCCTCAAGAAGGAAGCCGGCATCGAGAAGGGCTCTCCCACCTCGAACCGCCAGAAGGTGGGGAAGGTGACCCGCGCCCAGCTGAAAAAGATCGCGGAGATCAAGCTCCCCGACTTGAACGCGACGGACATCGAGGCCGCCATGAAGATGGTGGCGGGCACGGCGCGCTCCATGGGGCTGGAGGTGGTGGACTGATGCGCATGCACGGCAAGCACTATCGCACGGCCGTCGCGACGCTCGATCCCCGCAAGCTGTACGGCCCGCGCGACGCCGTCGACAAGGTGAAAGCGACGGCGTACGCCAAGTTCGACGAGTCGGTCGATGTCGCGGTGCGCCTCGGGGTCGATCCCAAGCATGCCGACCAGGTCGTGCGTGGCACCGTGAGCCTCCCCAACGGCACCGGGAAGAAGATCCGGGTGCTGGTGATCGCACAGGGCGACAAGGCGAAGGAGGCGGAAGCGGCGGGCGCGGACTACGTGGGCGTCGAGTACGTCCTGAAGATCAAGGAAGGCTGGCTCGACACCGACGTGATCGTCGCCACGCCGGACGTGATGGGACAGCTCGGCCCGCTCGGCAAGGTGCTCGGGCCCCGGGGTCTGATGCCCAACCCCAAAGCGGGTACCGTGACCATGGATGTGGCTCGGGCGGTCAAGGAATTGAAGGCGGGCAAGATCGAGTTCCGGGTGGACAAGAGCGGCATCGTGCACGCGGCCGTGGGCAAGAAGTCGTTCAGCGCCGAGGCGCTGGAGCAGAACCTGCGGACGTTCATGGAGGCCATCGTGCGGGCCAAGCCGGCGGCGGCCAAGGGTCACTACATCCGGTCGGTGACGGTGTCGAGCACGATGGGGCCCGGCGTGCCCCTGGATCCGGCGGTGTTCGCATGATCAGGACCAAGGCGCAGAAACAGCAGTTGGTCACGACGCTGGCGACGCGGCTGGGCCGCGCCTCCACCGTCTACGTGACCGATTTCACCGGGCTGTCCGTGGCGAAGCTCACGCAGCTGCGCCGCCGGCTGCGGCAGGCGGGGACCGAGTTCGTGGTCGTGAAGAACACACTCGCCCGCCGCGCCCTGGCCGACGCCCACATGGCCGGTGACGCGGGCCTGGAGCGGCACCTCGCGGGGCCCACGGGCCTGGTGCTCGCCGGAGCGGACCCGGTGGCGGCGGCCAAGGTGTTGGCGGACTTCGCGAAGGAGTTCGAGAAACCCGCGATCAAGGCGGGACTGGTGGACGGCAAGGCGGTGACGCCCGAGCAGGTGAAGCGGCTCGCCAGTCTGCCGTCGCGGATCGAGTTGCTCGCCCAGCTGGGCGGGACGCTCCAGGCGCCGATGGCCGGGTTCGTCGGCGCGCTCAGCGGCTTGCTGATGAACGTCGTGGGTGCCCTCGAGGCGCTCCGGACCAAGCGCGCCACGGCGGGCGCCGCTTCTCAATAAGGGTGGGAGAGACAGCAATGGCGACTCAGACGAGTTTGAGCAGGGACGACATCCTCGGAGCCATCGGGAACATGTCGGTGTTTGAATTAGCGGAGCTGATCGAGGCGTTCAAGGAGAAGTTCGGCGTCACGATCGCGGCACCGGTGCCGGCGGCCCCGGCGGCCGGGGGTGGCGGAGCGGGGGGTGGGGCCGCGGCTCCCGCCGCCGAAGAGAAGACCGAGTTCACGGTCATCCTGAAGGGCGCCGGCGAGAAGAAGATCCAGGTGATCAAAGAGATCCGGGCCATCACCAACCTGGGCCTGAAGGAGGCCAAGGACCTGGTGGAAGGCGCGCCCGGCACCGTGAAGGAAGGCGTGTCCAAGCAGGAAGCCGAAGAGATCAAGAAGAAGCTCGAAGCGCAGGGCGCGGTCGTCGAGCTGAAGTAGACGCGGGGGGCTGACGTGGTGGGCCATGGGGGCCCACTGACGCGACTCTCGGGTCTTCTTTGGTCGACGACATGCGCGGATTTGCCACACTCCTGCTCGCTTGCACGAGCCCCTCGGTCTACCCCCGGTCGGCTGGTCCGGTCGGGGGCGGGGGCCTTTTCGCATTTGCTTGAGGTTGCGACATGACGACGAAGACGCTGCCGGTACTGTCGTTCGCGAAGCTCGACCAGGGGATGCCGATGCCGCACCTCCTGGACATCCAGACGCGCGCCTTCGCGTCCCTGTTGCAGCCGGACGGCAAGGGTGCCGAGCGCACCGACGTCGGACTGGAGCGGGTGTTCAAGGACGTGTTCCCGATTCAGGACGTGAACGGGAACTACTCGCTCGAGTTCGTGAAGTACGGACTGGGAGAGCCGAAGTACTCCGTGGAGGAGTGCATCGAACGGGATATGACGTACTCGGTGCCGCTGAAGGCGACGCTACAGCTGGTCGTCATGGAAGAGGTGGGCGAGGTTACCAAGACCAAGCGGCCCAAGAACATCATCGAGAAGGAAGTCTATCTCGGCGAGCTGCCGATTCTCACGCCGCTGGGCACCTTCGTCATCAACGGCGCCGAGCGGGTGATCGTGTCGCAGCTGCACCGCTCGCCGGGCGTGGTGTTTGAGGAGAGCGTTCATCCCAACGGCCAGCGGCTGTTTTCGGCGCGCATCATCCCGTTCCGGGGCTCGTGGGTCGAGTTTACGATCGATATCCACGACGTGATCTACGTCCACATCGACAAGAAAAAGAAGTTCCCCGCGACGGCGCTGCTGCGGGCGTTCGGCTACGGCACCAACGCGGACGTGTTGAAGCTGTTCTACGCGACCAAGGACATCGACATCACCGGCAAGCTCGAGGGGCGGGCGCAGAAGCGTGAGGTGCTGGGCACGCTGCTCGCCACCGACGTGCCCGATCCCGAGAACAAGAAGGGCGAGGCGCTCGGGCATGTCGGCGACGAGCTCACGCTGGAGAAGTTCAACACGTTCCGTCGGGCCGGCATCGGCAAGGTCACGGTGTTCGCGGGCTACACCTCGCTCGACCTGCGCGACGAAGCGCAGCCGACCACCACGCGCGAGCGGCAGGGCGCCGCCATCCTGGCGTTCGACGTGGCCGACCCGGAGACGGGGGAAGTCGTTGCCGAGGGCGGGCGCGAGCTGTCGGACGCGCTCAAGAAGAAGCTGCTCAAGGCCGGCGTGACCAAGGTCGACGTGCTGCTGCCGGCGGGGCGGAGCGAGTCGCCGCTCATCAAGAACACGCTGCTGAAAGACCCGACCCACACGGAGGCCGAGGCGCTGGAGCAGATCTACGCGCTGCTCCGGCCCGGGGAGGCGCCCAATCTCGAGACGGCGCGCCAGGCGCTGGAGCGCCTCTTCTTCCACCCCAAGCGCTACGACCTGGGGCGGGTGGGGCGCTACAAGATCAACCAGCGGCTCAAGGTGAACGTCGCCAAGGACCACACGGTCCTCACGGAGGACGATTTCATCGCGATCATCCGCTACCTGATCGAGCTGCGCGAAGGCCGCGGCTACACCGACGACATCGACCACCTCGGCAACCGCCGGGTGCGCTCGGTGGGCGAGCTGATCGCCAACCAGTTCTCGGTGGGGCTGTCGCGCATGGCGCGGCTCATCAAGGAGCGGATGAGCATCAACAACGATCCCGAGCGCATCACGCTCGACGACCTGGTGAACGCCCGCACGGTGAGCGCGGTGATCCAGGCGTTCTTCGGCAGCTCGCAGCTGTCGCAGTTCATGGATCAGACGAATCCGCTGGCGGAGCTGACCCACAAGCGCCGTCTCTCGGCACTCGGGCCGGGCGGGTTGACGCGTGAGCGGGCTGGCTTCGAGGTGCGCGACGTGCACTACAGCCAGTACGGCCGCATGTGCCCGATCGAAACGCCGGAAGGGCCGAACATCGGGCTCATCACGAGCCTGTCGTGTTACGCGCGCGTCAACGACCTCGGCTTCATCGAGACGCCGTATCGCGTGGTGAAATCCGGCAAGGTGACCGACGAGATCCGCTGGCTGTCGGCCTCCGAGGAGGAGGAATACGCCGTCGCACAGGCGAACGCCCGCCTCACCGAGGACGGCCGCTTCGCCGACGAGCTGGTGCTGTGCCGCAAGCGCGACGACTATCCGCTCCTGGCGCCGGCGCGGATCGACTTCATGGACGTGGCCCCCGAGCAGCTCGTCTCGATCGCTGCGGCCCTGATCCCGTTCCTCGAGCACGACGACGCGAACCGCGCGCTCATGGGGTCGAACATGCAGCGGCAGTCGGTGCCGCTGCTCTTCCCGCAGACGCCGCTCGTGGGTACCGGGCTCGAGGAAACGGTGGCGCGCGACTCGGGCGCGGTGGTGATCGCGCGGCGGGCCGGCGTGGCCACCCGCGTGACGGCCGACGAGATCATCATCGACGCGGGCGAGGAGGAGGCGCGGGCGGGCGACCACCCGCTGGCGCGGCTCAAGCAGCACGACCGCTACCGCCTCAAGAAATTCTGGCGCACCAACCAGGACACCGCCATCAACCAGCGGCCCCTGGTGCACGCGGGCCAGAAGGTGAAGGCGGGGCAGATCGTGGCCGACGGCGCGGGCACCGAGCGCGGCGAGCTGGCACTGGGCGCGAACGTGCTGGTGGCGTTCATGCCGTGGTACGGGCACAACTTCGAGGACGCGATCGTGCTCTCGGAGCGGCTGGTCAAGGACGACGTGTACTCGTCGATCCACATCCAAGAGCTCGAGCTGCACGTCCGCGACACCAAGCGCGGCCGTGAGGAGATCACCCGCGAGATTCCGAACGTGGCCGAGGAGTCGCTCGTCGATTTGGACGAGCGGGGCATCGTGCGCATCGGGGCGCACGTCAAGGCCGGCGACATCCTGGTGGGCAAGATCACGCCCAAGGGCGAAACGGAATTGAGCCCGGAAGAGAAGCTCCTGACGGCCATCTTCGGCGAGAAGGCGAAGGACGTGAAGGATTCGTCGCTCAAAGTGCCGCCCGGCATGGAGGGCGTGGTCATCGACGTGAAGATCTTCTCGCGCATCGAGGACCAGGTGGTCGAGAAGGACCGCGGCGAGCGGATCGGCGAGGTGCGGCGGCTCGAGGCCGAGGAGAAGGCCCGCATCTCCGACGCGATGTTCGCGGAGCTGGCGGAGCTGCTCGCGGGGCAGGAAGTGGGTCTCATGCTCAAGGCGGGGACGGTCGAGGAGTACCTGCCGCAGGGCACCAAGCTGACGAAGCAGCAGCTCGACGTCGTGCGGTTCGCCGACGTGGACCTGAAGACGCTGCGCGTCACCAACAAGGCGGTCAACGAGCGGATCCGCGCGGTGCTCGACGCCGCGACCGCCGAGCGCGCCAAGATCGAGGAGAAGTCCGAGGATCAGATCGACAAGATCCTGCAGCCGGACGAGCTGCCGCCGGGCGTCATCCAGCTCGTGAAGGTGTACGTCGCGGAGAAGCGCAAGATCTCCGTGGGCGACAAGATGGCGGGTCGCCACGGGAACAAGGGCATCATCGCGCGGATCGTGCCCGAGGAGGACATGCCGTTCCTCCCGGACGGCACGCCAGTGGACATCGTGCTCAATCCGCTGGGAGTGCCGTCCCGGATGAACGTGGGTCAGATTCTCGAAACCCACCTCGGCTGGGCGGCCACGATCCTCGGCTTCGAGGCCAAGACCCCCGTGTTTCAGGGGGCGGACGAGACCGAGATCGGCGTGTTGCTCCGGCTCGCCGGGCTCACATGGGCGGCGGACGCGCTGCGGTTGGTCGTGCGCCCCCCCGAGCTCGACTCGGAGACGGTGCGCCGCATCGCCGACGACCTGCGACGGCTGCCTCAGGCGAACGGCGGCCGCCCCGACCTCGCCAAAGCGGGGATCGGCCTGCTCGCGGGGCGGGCGCTCACGCAGGAGACCCGCGACGTGCACCATCGGTTCGTGGACTTCCTGCGCGCCGCGGCCAAGCAGCTCGCCGAGCGGGAGCTCGACCAGCGCAAGGTGGAGCGTGAGTTTCACCAGGTCCGCCTGGAGGGTGAGGCGAAGGCGCTGTCGAAGCCCGAGCAGGCGGCCCTCAAGGCGGGACTCAAGGAGAGCGAGAAGTTCGTCGAGCACGACAAGCCGCAGGAGGTGCTCGAAGCCGTCGGGCTGCCGGCGCTCGCGGCGCTGCTCGGGCCCAAGTCGGAAGCGGACCTGGACCAGGCGGTGAACGAGCTGCTCAAGGTGGCCGGCCTCACCCCGACGGGCAAGGCGCGGCTCCGCGACGGGCGGTCGGGCGAGTTCTTCGCGTCCGACGTGACCGTCGGCTCGATCTACATGATGAAGCTGTCACACCTGGTCGACGACAAGATTCACGCCCGCTCCATCGGGCCGTACTCGCTGGTCACGCAGCAGCCGCTCGCCGGCAAGGCGCAGTTCGGCGGCCAGCGGTTCGGCGAAATGGAAGTGTGGGCGTTGGAAGCGTACGGCGCCGCGCACACGCTGCAGGAGATCCTCACGGTCAAGTCGGACGACGTGAACGGCCGCAGCCGCGTGTACGAGGCGATCGTCAAGGGGCAGAACCTGCCGAAACCCGGCATCCCCGAGTCCTTCAACGTGTTGGTGAAGGAACTCCAGGCCCTGGGCTTGAAGGTCACCCTCGGCACCACCGAAGACGTTGAAGAGTAAGGGGAGGGAGCATCGATGATCGATTTCCGGAGCGGGCGCGAGCCGAAGAGCTCGAGCTTCGACTATATCCAGATCCGGATCGCCTCCCCGGAGGAGATCCGGGGCCCGCGCGACTCGAAGGAGCGTGAGCGCCTCGAGCTGCAGGGCCAGCGGACCTGGTGGTCGTGGGGCGAGGTCACCAAGCCCGAGACCATCAACTACCGGTCCTTCAAGCCGGAGCGCGACGGGCTGTTCTGCGAGCGCATTTTCGGCCCGGTGAAGGACTGGGAGTGTCACTGCGGCAAGTACAAGCGCATCCGCTACCGCGGCGTCATCTGCGACCGCTGCGGGGTGGAGGTCACCCTGTCCAAGGTGCGCCGCGAGCGCATGGGTCACATCGAGCTCGCGGTGCCGGTGGCGCACATCTGGTTCTTCAAGACGCTGCCGTCGCCCATGGGCAACCTGCTCGACATGACGCTGCGCGATCTCGAGCGGGTCATCTACTACACGAATTACGTGGTGATCGAGCCGGGCGAGCAGGAGGTGCAGGACAAGGAGCTGCTCGACGAGGACCGCTTCCTCGAGCTCCGGGCCAAGGCGAAGGCCGAGGGCGACGGCGCCTTCAAGGCCGACATCGGCGCGCCCGCGGTGCGGGCGCTGCTCGAGCGGCTCAACGTCGACAAGCTGGCGGACGAGCTGCGCGAGGCAGTCGCAGGCGAGACGAGCCAGCACCGCAAGAAGCAGCAGCTCAAGCGCCTGAAGATCGTCGACGCGTTCCGGAACTCCGGCAACGCCGGCGAGGGCCGCAACGACCCGCGCTGGATGATCCTCGACGTGGTGCCCGTGATTCCGCCCGACCTGCGGCCGCTCGTGCCGCTCGACGGCGGGCGCTTCGCCACGAGCGACCTGAACGACCTGTACCGCCGCGTCATCAACCGCAACAACCGGCTGCAGAAGCTGATCCTGCACCGGGCGCCGGAGGTCATCCTCCGGAACGAGAAGCGCATGCTGCAGGAGGCGGTGGACGCGCTGTTCGACAATGGCCGCCGCTCCAAGGCGATCCGCGGGCGCGGCAAGCGGCCGCTCAAGTCGCTGTCGGACATGCTCAAGGGCAAGCAGGGCCGGTTCCGCCAGAATCTGCTCGGCAAGCGCGTGGACTATTCCGGCCGGTCGGTGATCGTCGTGGGTCCCGAGCTCAGGCTGCATCAGTGCGGGCTCCCCAAGGCGATGGCGGTGGAGCTGTTCAAGCCCTTCATCATCCACAAGCTGGTGGAGAAGGGCATCGCCGAGACGGTGAAGCGAGCCAAGAAGATCGTGGAGAAGGAGAGCACGGAGGTGTTCGAGATCCTGGAAGAGATCATCCAGGATCACCCCGTGCTCCTGAACCGCGCGCCCACGCTGCATCGGCTCGGGATTCAGGCGTTCGAGCCGGTGCTGGTGGAAGGAAAGGCGATCCGGATCCATCCGCTGGTGTGCGCGGCGTTCAACGCCGACTTCGACGGCGACCAGATGGCCGTGCACGTGCCGCTCTCGTTCGAGAGCCAGCTCGAGTGCCGGTTGCTCATGATCTCGTCGAACAACGTGCTCAAGCCCTCGGACGGGCGTCCGGTGGCCGAGCCGTCGCAGGACATGGTGCTGGGGTGCTACTTCCTGACCAAGGAGCCCGCCGAGTTCGAGCAGGCGGAGGTGAAGGCCAAGGCTGACCGCCTCGGCTCGCTCGCCGAGCTCGACATGGGGCTCGCCACCAAGCGGCTGGGCTATCACTCGCCGGTCCATTTCTGGGACGAGCCTAACTGGGTCTACACGACCGCGGGGCGGGTGATCTTCAACAGCATCCTCCCCGAGGGCATCCGGCGCGAGGGGTTCCGCAACCAGGTGATGCGCAAGCGCGACCTGTCGGAGCTCGTGTTCGAGAGCTACCGGTGGGCCGGGCTCCCGAGCACGGTGCAGTTCCTCGACAACCTGAAGGAGTTCGGCTTCCGCTACGCCACCATGGGCGGCGTGTCGATCGGAGTGGAGGATCTGGAAATCCCGGCGGAGAAGTCGAGCCTGTTGCACGATGCCGAGGGCCGTGTGGAGCGGTTCCAGCGCGCGTACGCGACCGGCCAGATCACGTTCGGCGAGCGCTACAACAAGGTGATCGACGCCTGGACGCACGCGAACAACGACATCGCGGACGCCATGGTGAAGACCATGCAGCGCTCCAAGGGCGGCTTCAACCCGGTGTTCATGATGTTCGACTCCGGGAGCCGCGGGTCGCGCGACCAGATCCGCCAGCTGGCGGGGATGCGCGGCCTGATGGCGAAGCCGCAGAAGAAGCTCACCGGCGGCATCGGGGAGATCATCGAGAGTCCGATCAAGTCGAATTTCCGTGAGGGACTCTCCGTGCTCGAGTACTTCATCTCGACGCATGGCGCGCGCAAAGGTCTCGCCGACACCGCGTTGAAGACCGCGGACGCGGGCTACCTGACACGCCGCCTGGTGGACGTGGCACAGGACGTCACGATCACCGAGGAAGACTGCGGCACGATCCTGGGCCTCGAGATGTCGGCGCTCAAGGAGGGCGAGGACATCATCGAGCCCCTGCGCGAGCGTCTCGTGGGGTGCGTGGCCCTGGACGAAGTCAGCGATCCGCACGAGTTGGACGAGGACGAACGGCCCAAGGTGCTGGTCGAGGCCGGCAAGCTGATCGACGAGGAGACCGCGCAGGAGATCGAGGACGCGGGGATCGAGTCGGTCCGCATCCGCTCGGTGCTCACCTGCGAGGCGAAGCGCGGTGTGTGCCGCATGTGCTACGGCCGCAACCTCGCCACCA
>Ga0209160_1003832_pt1 | contig 12172 bp, 6 predicted proteins | sample GraSoiAngelo_153_FD_186167 | JGI IMG/M metagenome (GOLD analysis project Ga0209160, IMG submission 186167) | Grasslands soil microbial communities from the Angelo Coastal Reserve, California, USA - 14_1009_12_40cm (SPAdes) (version 2) | ecosystem: Environmental > Terrestrial > Soil > Grasslands ...
TCCGTCGATGGCGTCGTGATCGCCGCGCTCAACGGCATTGAGCAGGCGGAGCACCTCCCTGCCCGCGGTCTCGGCCACCGCATGCTTTATGCTTTCCATTGCAACTCCTCCACCGCGAAGGTGGGCTCCTACGGCGCGCGCGGCGAGGTGCCGCCGGGGCGGGGCTCGCCGGGACGGCCCGCGCAGGCTAGGTTCGGCGCCGTGACCGACGTCTTCGAAACGAGCGGAGTGATGAAGAGCTATGGCCGGGCCTTCGTGGTCGGCCCCATCGATTTCTCGGTGCCCCCGGGGACGACGACCGCGCTGATCGGACCGAGCGGCGCCGGCAAGTCGACGTTGCTGCGGATGCTCAATGGGCTCATCTGGCCGGACTCCGGAACCGTGCGCTTCCGCGGACGCCCGCTCGCGGCTGGGGAGCTACAGGAGATCCGGAGGCAGATCGGATATGTCGTCCAGGGGGGCGCCCTCTTTCCGCATCTGGACGTCCGGGGCAACGTCTCCTTGGTGGCGCGCTGGCTCCAGTGGCACCCCACCAAGATCGCCGCCCGCATCGAAGAGCTGGCGGCGATCGCGCGCCTTCCGCGCGACGCCTTGAGGCGACTCCCGCGCCAGCTTTCGGGCGGTCAGGCGCAGCGCGTGAGCCTGATGCGGGCCTTGATGCTCGACCCGGACGTGCTCCTCCTCGACGAGCCCCTCGGTGCGCTTGACCCGATGACGCGCTTCGACCTGCAGGAGGATCTGCGGGACGCCTTTGCGCGGCTGAAGAAGACGGTGGTGATGGTCACGCACGATCTCGCGGAGGCCGCGTTCCTCGCTGCGCAAGCCGTCTTGCTTCGCGATGGGCGCATCGCCCAGCAGGCCCCGGTCGAAGAGCTGGCGCGCGCGCCCGCCGACGAGTTCGTCGCCCGGTTCGTGCGCGCCCACAGGCGGTCGCCGTGATCGGACTGGCGCTGGCGATCGCCCTGCAGGTCGGGTCGAAGCAGTTCACCGAATCGGTGATCCTCGCGGAGATCACGGTGCAGGCGCTGCGGTCGGCGGGCGTGGAAGCGAACCACCGTCGCGAGCTGGGTGGCACCCGCGTGCTCTGGGAGGCACTCCGCGCCCGCCAGATCGATGTCTATCCCGAGTACACCGGAACGATCGTAGAGGAGCTGCTCGGAGGCCAGCGCGATCTTGCGGGCGCGCTCGACAGGCTCGGGATGCGCGCCGGCGGCGGGCTCGGCTTCGAGGACACCTACGCGATCGGCATGCGGCGCGGGGAATCCGAGCGACTAGGGATCCGATCGCTGTCCGATCTGGCGCGACAGCGCAACCTGGAGATCGGGCTGACGAACGAATTCGTGCGGCGGCGCGACGGTTGGCCGCGGCTGCGGGAGGTGTACGGCTTCTCCGACGCGCACGTCCGCGGCATGCAGCACGAGCTCGCGTATCGCGCCCTGCGGACCGGCGGCATCGCAGCTACGGATTTGTATTCGACCGACGCGGAGATCCAGGCGGGCGATCTGATCGTGCTCGAAGACGATCGCCGCGCCTTTCCCCGCTACGACGCCGTGCTGCTGCACCGGGCCGATCTCCCGGACGCTGCGGCGCGCGCACTGGCGCGCCTCGAGGGCGCCATCTCGGCGCGCGAGATGATCGCGATGAACGCGCGCGCCCTGATCGAACGTGTTCCCGAGGCGCAGGTCGCCTCCGACTTCCTGCGGGCCAAGCTGGGCGTCGCCTCGTCGGGGGCATCCCGAGGCGCGCTCCGGCGCGTCGCGGGTCGCACGGCCGAGCACCTTTTCCTGGTGGCAGTCTCGCTGGCCGCTGCCATCGCCCTGGCAATTCCCCTCGGCGTGCTCGCCTGGCGACACGCGAGGGTCGGACAGGCGATCCTCGCCGCGGCGGGCGTGATCCAGACCATTCCCTCGCTCGCCCTGCTGGTGTTCATGATCCCGCTGCTCGGGATCGGCGCGGGGCCGGCCATCGTCGCCCTGTTCCTCTACAGCCTGCTGCCGATCCTGAGAGGGACGCATGCGGGGCTGGCCGGTATCGCGCCGGAGCTGCGCGAGTCGGCGGAAGCGCTGGGACTGCCCCGCAGCGAGGTGCTGCGGCGCATCGAGCTTCCGCTGGCCGCGCCATCGATCCTCTCGGGCATCAAGACGGCGGCAGTGATCGACGTGGGGACGGCGACGCTGGGCGCGCTGATCGGGGCGGGCGGGTACGGGCAATCGATTCTCACGGGGATCCGGCTAGCGGATACCGGGCTCATCCTGGAGGGCGCGATTCCGGCCGGCGTGATGGCACTGGCGGTACAGGGAGCGTTCGATCTGATCGAGCGGGCGCTGGTGCCGCGGGGCCTGCGCGGTTAGAGCGGGAGCGTGGAGGCACCGCCCGGATTCGAACCGGGGAATGAGGGATTTGCAGTCCCTTGCCTTACCAACTTGGCGACGGTGCCAGCGAGGGGACCGAGCGAGTAGCGCGAGTTTTCCCCTGCGTCAAGGCGCGGGCTTGGGACGGCGCGGTACGACCAGGCCGCGCGACAGGCGCCGCAGCACCCGGCGGAGCTGCCGCCGTTTGTAGCGCAGGTGCGCGTTCTCGCCGCGCTCGTTGGCGAGCGCGGTCTCGCGATCGACGAGCTGCAGCTCCACCATGCAGAAGGCGATGCGGCCGTCCCCGGCGTCGACGGCCCGCTCGGGCAGCCGCACCGGGAGCTCAGCGACGAAGTTCAGCACCTTGTACGAGTCGCCCGAGAACTCGTTCTGCTCCGGCTCCTCCTCTTCCTCCTGCAGCTCCATCTGCAGCTCGGGCGCCAGCGGCTTCAGCGACGGCCAGTCCCGCATCAGCTCGCGGAAGGTGATGAGCGTGTTCTGCGTCTGTCCGGGAACCACGAAGTTGAAGGGGATGAGGAGATCGCAGAGCCGCACCAGCACGGGCAGCACATGGTCCCGGTCCGTCGTCTCCACCCGGTAGCGGACCTTGTCGTAGATCTGCGCCGCCAGCGTCTCCTTCTTTGCCAGCAGCTTGGTAATCAGGCTGTGCCGCGTCTTCACGCTGCCCGCCGCGGCGACGACGGGAAATCCCTCGCGCCGGAGCTGAGCGATGCAGTTGTCGACGCGCTGGGTGACGAGCTGGCACAGCTCGTCCTCGCTGACGCGGGCGCGGTACAAGAGGCCGCGCGCCTCCACGTGGTGGACCACGTGCATCACCTTGAGCACTAGACAGGCGATCTTGCGCAGCTTCGGATCGCCGACCCCCGAGGCGAGCAGGAACAGGTCCTCCACCTGCGCCGGCTGCGCGACCTCCTCCGCCACCGCGTAGCGAAAGGTGGTTCGCAGATAGTCGACTGCCTCGTCGAGGATGCGCTGCAGGCGCCCGCGATCGAACGGGTCGTCCGGCTCGAAGAGGCAGAGGCGCAGGTAGTGATCGACCTCTTCCTTCGTCTGGAAGTGGAGGCGGCGCCAGTCGATCACCGAGCCGCCGCCCAGGATCAGTCGCATGCGCTCGAGGTCTCCGAGCGTCCACAGGTCGGGAAGTGGGATGGGCGGCTGGGCGAGCATCGGGCGGCAGCATGCTGCAACCGGTCGCCCGCTACAAGCAAGCTTCCCCTGTACAGCCTCAAACGCTAGAACGCGCAGCGCAAAGAAGGCAGGACCGCCATCCCGAGCGCGGAACGCCAGGCGACCGCGTCCGCTTCCAGGCCGAGCGTGAACCGTTTCAGGAAGGGCTGGAAGGTGACCAGCGCGCCGCCGAACCCCATCGGGCCATGCCTGCCGTCGCCGTCGACGGGAAACCCCCATCCGGCGCCCCCATGCAGCCAGAGGCCGATCTTTGCCTCCGGATCCAGACGGGCAACGAGGAGCCGCGCTCCGCCGCCCGCGGCCACCAGTGCCCGATCGCCGGGCTTCGCGGGGGGCGCGCTTTCCATGGCGCCGGTGAGCCACAGCTCCGCCGCCGCGCGCTCCGCGATCGGGTATCCGACATCCACGCGCATCAGCGGGCCAGAACCTACCCCGGCGCGCCCGCTCTCGCGAAAGAAGATCGGTCCCCCGGAGATTCCGATCGAGGGTTGCGGCGCGACCGCCACGAGAAGCATGGCAACAATCAGCATCGCCTCACCCTCCCGGGGTGAAGATGAAGGGATACGTGACGAACACCTCTCCGCCGCCCTTGGGAATCGGGAAGCGCCAGGTCTTGATCTTCGCCGCCACGCAGGTCTCGACGCTCCGGTCGTGCAGCGTGCTCTCCTGCGTGTGCGCCTCGGTCACGGCGCCCGCGGGATCGATGGTCCAGGCGGATACCAGCTTGCCGGCGAGGTTCGGCCGGGTCGTGAGCTGTGTCTCGTAGCAGGTGCGGATCTGCGCGCGGTGCTCGTGGACCACCTTGCGGATCAGCTCGGGGTCGATCGAGCCCACCACCTCCGGCTTTCCGGGACCGAGACCGATCTCGCCGTTCTCCTTCCCGCGCAGGCCGCCCTTGCCGTCGCCATAGTTCGCGAGGCCGCCGCCGATGCCGTTGGTCCCGATGCGCGCCAGCCCCAGGCCCGATCCGTCGCCTCCTCCGCCTCGGCCGCCCAATGACTTCAGGCCCATTCCGCCGTCGCCCTGCGCGTCCCCAATCCTCGGGCCGCTCAGGTGCCCCATCGCGTCGCGGGTGCCCTTCTCGAGCGCCACGCCGAAGACGTCACTCTTTCCGCTGCCCCCGCCGAGCGCCTTGAGCAGGCCGATCTCCGCGATCAGCGCGCGATCATCCATCTTGCGCTCGGCGCGCGCATCGCGCCTGGGAGCGGTCTTGCTGCCAGCCGCGCCCTCCTGCCCCTGGTGCCGCGCCACCGCCTTGCCCGGATCGCGCCGCGCCTGGTTCTGCACCTTCTGCGCGTCCAGCACCGGCGCGTTGTTTGGCTTCGGCGGAGCGGCGCGCACCACCAGCGGCCGCGGTTTGATCAGCTCCGGATCTCCGGCGCTCACCTTCGGCGGCGGAACGGTGGCGCTCCAGAACTTCATCCCGGTGACCATCAGGATCGCGGCGATACTGGCGACAAGGACGCCCTTCCAGTCGGTCTGCTCCCCGCCGACCCTGGCAGCCCCGCGCACGCGCCGGATGCGCAGCGCCAGACTGCCGCTGGACAGCACGGCGACGGACCTCTGCGGCAGCGGCACGATGAGCCCGTGTGCATCGGCCTGGCTGCGTCCGCGCACGAGGAGCTCGGGCCCGCCCAGCACCTTCCCGTCATCCTCGAGGAAGAGCTGCAGCGGCCGCGGCGCGGCGACGGTCCAGCCATTCACGTCGCTCCTCACCACTGCGGCCCGCTCGATGCCGTGGAGCAGCGCCTGACAGCCCGGCGCAGAGCCGGCGTGGAATTGCTCGCCGGGCTGCAGCTGCCACACGCTCACGCGCGTATCGCCCCAGAACAGCTCCACCTCGGCGCACTCGCCGCCGAGCGGCGTCGTGATCGGAGGCAGGGCCGTCGTCGGCACCGGCGTCCCGGGCTCCGCCCGGACCGCGGCCGCCGCGGATTCGCTCGGCGGCGGGGGGGTCGGCACAACCGGAGGAGGAGCAGGAGCAGGAGCAGGAGCGGGAGCGGGAGCGGGCTCCGCGGGCGGCGGCTCGAACGGCACCAGTGCGAGGTCGTCGTTCAGGCCCTCATCTGTCGCGGCCTCGACCTCCGCCAGGATCTCCTCGCGAACCACCTGCAGCGCGGGTGCGGGCTGGTGGGGGCGCTCGACGAGCGGCTCCTCCTCACCGTGGATGAGCTGCAGACGGGGCCGCGACTTTTGCGGGCCGAGCGCGTGCAGCGTGCGCGCTTGCAGCTCCACCATGATGCGCAGCTCGCCGATCGAGATCAGGTCGCCGTGGCGCAAGGGCGCGGCAATGATTGGCTGGCCGTTCAGGTACAGCGGCGCGGCGGTGGTGGCGCGAAGCACGGCACCCACCACTCCGGTCTCGATGACCGCGTGCGTCGGCGCGATGCCCGGAGACTCCAGCACCAGGTCGGCGGATTCGCTCCCCAGGCGGATCCGCTCCGCGCGGAAAGCTCGCGAGCTCTTGAGCTTTCCGCCATCGTACACTTTGAGGACGATCGGGATCATCGCGTCTCCGACAAGGTGCTCAATGGCCCTGCAGGGGCGCGGCCAGCGCGCGGTCCACGAACGAGCGACGGATGCGAAGCATGCTCGGCAGCGCGACTTTCCTCGGCGCCTGGACCAGCTCGCCGTCGGGTCTGGTGATGTCGCCGCGGATGTCCTCTTCGCCGAAATGCAGGATGGTCCGGCGGGGCCGTTGCGGCGCGGGCTGACTGCCGCTCGCCTCTCCGGCGGCTGCCGGACCGGCGCCGAGGAATGCGGCTGCCGCCGCCGCCAGAACGACCTGTCTCAGCATCCCCCCTCCCGCCCATCCACCCGCCTATCGTGTTTGCACGACCGATGCCTGTGCCCGCTGCTTCAGCACCTCCTCGCACCGCTGCACCAAGGCATGGATCGGGTGTCCTGGAGGCGGCGGTGCGGTGCTCAGGCTGAGGAAAAGTTTTGCCTCTGCCAGCGCTCCTTGGGCATCGCCGTCGCCATCCAGCTTCAGCACGGCGAGCTCGTAATGCGGTTCCGCCGCGCGCGGGGCCAGGGCGACAGCCCGTCTGAGCGCCTCCCCGGCAGGCTGGTTCTGCTTCGCGCCCGCAAGGGCCTGTCCGAATAGCAACGCCGCGGCGTACGAGGAGGGGTCGAGCTCGGCCGCATCCTCGAGCGCGTTGAGCGCAGCGGCGGAGCGGCCCCGCTCGTGGAGCGCGCGCCCCAGAGCCGCCTGCGCGCGCGACGACGCGGGGTCGATGTCGACGGCGGCCTGCAGCGCTGCGAGCTCCGCAGCGGGCTCGTTGCTCACGCGCGCGATCTCCGCCTTCGCCAGCAGCGGCTCGGGGTCGAAGGGGTCGGCTTGTGCCGCGCGGGCTGCGAAGATCCGCGCGACTCCCGCCTGTCCCACGGCGAGCTGGGCACGCGCCATCGCGCAGAGCGCGCCGGAATCGCCGGGCGCTTGCGCCAGCACCGTCTTTACCGCGGCCAGCGCCGCCGCCGGGTTTCCCAGCTCGAGCTCGATCCTCGCCTCGAGTACGCGCGCCGCTGGCACGTCACCGACTGCCGCTCGTGCCAGCGCGAGGGCGGACCGCGCGGCGTTCGCGTCGCCCCGGGCAGCGGCGAGCGCAGCGGCCCGAGCCGCCGCCTCGTATCCGAGCGCGCCCTGCTCCGCCGCCGCTACGCGATAGGTCTGCTCCGCCTCGAGACCGCGTCCGGCGCGATCGAGCGCGACGCCGAGATCGAACTGCACTGCGGGCTCCGGCAACGCCCGCGAAAGCGCCTGGAACTTCTCCACTGCCTGCTGCGGTGCGAGGCGCGCCGCCGCCACCAGCGTCTCGGCGAGGAGCCGCTTCGGGCGTTCGCCCTGCACCGCGCGCACGTCCACCATCATGGGGACATCGAAGACCGGGGATTGGGCCAGGCTGAGCTGCGTCCGCTCCGCCGGCTTGGCAGAGACCTTTCCCAGGAGGATCGCCACCTGCTGCGAGCACTGGCCCGTCACGCCCAGCTCCCTCGCCTTCGCGTCCGCGCTGCGCAGGGTCTCGCGCGCCTCCGCGTACAGGGGCTCGGCCCGATCGGTCAGCGCCGCGCGGTATAGCTTTCGCTGCTCCGCGTTCAGTCCGCCGGGAAACGGGCTGCTCGCGATGGCCTGACCGAGCAGCAACTGCGCCTCGCCGAGCCGGGCCATGGCGCAGACCGCCGGTTCGGCCTGGCGCATGGCGACCGTCTCCTCCGCGCGCTTCTTCACGAATTGGAGCAGGGCGATCTTGCGGTTCAGCGTCGCCATCAGGGGCGGCCGGATCGGCTGGCGGCGGAAGCTTTCGAATGCGGGCGCTCCGAGCGCGAAGTGCGCGTCGGCCACTGCCGCGGAGGCTTCGTCGGGCAGCTTCTCGCGCTCCTTCGCGGGCAGAGCGCGGTACACGCGCTCCAACTCGGTCCACGACCACTGCGCGTTTCCGGACTCCCGTGCCTGGGCGAACAACCGCGCCGCCTCGCGCCAGGCCGCGATCTGCAGCGCAGGCTTCTCTTTCGCAGCCCGCGCCAGGTCCACCATCTCTCGCGCACCCCGGTCGGTTTCGCCCAACCTGGCCCTGAGCTGCGCCCGCGCGAACCGCTGCTCTTCCACGTCCTGCGCGTCGTCCCAGAGCTGCAGAGCGAGCGATCGGTCCGACAGCGCCTGGCGCAACTCTCCCCGCGCTTCCCGCAGCACCGCCGCGTCCTGGAGCGCGCCCTGCGCTTTCGCCTCTTCATAGACCGCGCTAGGGGGCGCGCTCTTGCGCGAAGGATGCTCGCCGTGCTGGCGCTGCAGGGAACGCTGCCTCTGATATCCCGCCGCGTACCGTTCGAGCAGCGCGGCGGCCTCGCCCAGATCGGCGATCGCGGCGAGATCGGAGGCGGAGGCGAGCAGCGCCCGCGGCACCAGCGGCGAGTGCGGCTGCTCCTTCCAGACCCGCGCGCGCGTCGCCAGCGCTTCGTCCATGCGCCCGATGCGCGAGAGCGCCGCGGCGGCGCCGAACAAGGCCTTGTCGGCGAGCTGGCCGCGCGGGTGCTCCCGCACGAATGCGAGCAGCGCGTCCGCCTTCTTCGCGTCCGGCGTCACCGCGTCGGCAAGCGCGTACGCGCTCTGCTCCTCGACGCGCTTCAGGTCCTGCATGAGCGTCCCGTGGGCGGCGAGCTTGTGATCCCCGAGGAACCGGAGCGCCCAGCGGTGCACGCTCACCCAGTCCCCGCGCAGGTTCTCGATGTCGAGGACGAGGTTCGCGGCGTACTCGGCGAGCTCGTGTTCCGGATGGGTCAGCGCGATCCAGGAGAGGTGGCCGCGCGCGGCATCGTAATCGGCGGAGAGGTACTCGAGGCGCCCTGCCTTGAACGCCACCTCGACCGCGTGCGGTCCGTCGGGGAGCGCCTGCAGATAGAGACTGCAGGCAGCCTGCAGCTTCTTCTCGTCGGCGGTGAGCGGCCGTTGCGCGCGACGCTCTCCGACGTCCTTCTCCTCCACGCGGCCGTAGAGCATCGCCTCGTTCCGGGAGAGGACGGCGCTCCAGGCCGCCTTCTGCAACCAGCGGCCGGGTTTGCGCGCCGACAGATCCTGGCTCACCACGGTTTCATACTGGTCGGCGGCTTCCGCCTTCGATCCGCGGGCGTACAACAGCTCGGCGTAGAAGAACCGCAGGTCGTACGCGTCGGGCGCCTGCGGAAACAGGACGAAGTACTCGGCGTAGAGAGCGCGCGACGCCGCCCAGGTCTCCTCCAGGTCCGTCTTGCGCGCCTCGTTGTGGATCTGCACCGCCAGATTGCGCAGCGTCTCTTCGCCGAGCCGGTTCGCTTCCTCGTAGCGCTCGTCTTCCTCCACCGATGCCCCGTGGCTGGCGGCGCGGACGCGCTGGACGATCTCGACGAGCTGCTTCGATTCCGAAAGGAGATCGCGCCGCTTGCCGCCCCGCTGCGCGAGAATGAGCAGGCGTGTCTGATCCAGCGCTGCGGCAGGCGCGTCGGCGTGCAGCGCGAGCAGCTGGCGATGGACGAGCTGTGACTCCGGATCGCGGCCCGTATCGAAGAGGAGCTTCGCGTACTGCTCGAGCATCCTCAACCCGGGCTGGGCCCCGAATTTCCGCGCGAACTCCTCCTTCGCGGAATCGGGTCTGCCGGTGCGCGAGTAGGCGAGCACATAATCACGGCGCGCCTCGCGCGCGAGCTGGACCTTGTTCACGTCGCCCGAGCTCGTAGAGATGTCCACCACCCGCTTGAAGAGCTTCATCGCGTCGGTGAACGCGCCTTGGTTGAACCGGCACCAGGCGGCCTTGTAGAGCGCGTACGGATAGACATCGTCGTCCGGCGCCTCGGCGGCGGCGCGGTACTCCTTCAGGGCGGCATCCAGCTTGGCGGCGTCGAACAGGTGCTCGCCGATGAAGACGTGGCTCGCCGGGGCCCACGGCGAGCGGGGGAAGCGCCTGGTCAGCTCGCGCGCGACGACGATCGCTTCGCGATCCCTCCCGCTCTCCTGCAGGGAGTCGGCGAGGAAGTAGAGCGCCTCGTCCGTGCGTGGCGCGCGGGGATACTTGTTGAGCAGCTCACGGTAGCGGGCGACGGCTTCCGCGCGCGCATCGGCGACGGCGCGCCGGTCACGAACCGCGGCTGCCTCGTTGCCTTGGTCCGCTTCCGCCTGCGCGCGGATGCTCAAGGCGAGCCCTCGCGAGCGGAGAAGGCCTGCCAGCCGCGCCAGCGCCTCCGCCTGCTCCGCGGGCGATCCGCCTAGCTCCAGCATCCGCCGCAGCGCCGCCTCCTGCTCCTGCTCCTTTGCGGCCACGATCGCGCCGGGATCGCGGTGCAGCAGCGTCGGATCGCGCCCGGGCTGGGCCACTGCGGCGGCGATGAGCAACGCGAGCATCGACATCCCTCCCTACCGGCGGCGCGCGGACAGCCGGCTCCCGTCCCTTTCTGCCGTGCAACCTCCGTTCCCCGCCCTCTCGCTCTCACGCCTGCGGAACGTCGCCGGCACGCGTGGGAAATCTCGTTCTCAGTCCGCGGGAGTGCCGGCAACAGCCGCCGGGGGCGGCGGGGACGCTGGCTGCGATGCCGTCGGCGCCGGCGTGCGCGGGCGCTTGCACCGCCGGCCGAGCTGGTACCGGTAGCTCCCCAGCTCGTCACGCCAGTACTCGCCCTGGAACGGCCAGAGCTCCTCGTCGTCGCCCACCTGTGGTGGATCCCTGTGCGGCTGGGCGCTGAGGGCCGCGTCCGGGCCCGAGGTGGCTAGCTCCTTCTCGCGACCGGCGATCTCGTAGGAAAGCCGCAGCGACTGGCCGAGCAGCTCGCGCAGGGTCGCCCGCTCGTGATCGAGCCGCGCGATCAGCCTGCGCCCCGCCGTCTCCAGCAGGCGCGCCCGAGCCTGGCGCGCGAGCGGAGCCACGCGGGCGACGAGCGGAGAAGCACGGAACGGATCGGGACGCCGATCGATGGAGTCGATCTCCTGCGCCAGCTGCGCGGCGGCAGCGAGCGCGCCGCGGAGATCGCTGCCTTGCTCGAGCCGCGCCACCTCCTCGCGCGCCGCGGCGGGAACCGCCTGCTGAACGCCGACCGGTCCTCGGGCGAGAAGCTCCGCCGCTCCCTGGGGCGTGGGGATTTGCGGGAGCGCTTGTGCGAGACCGTCGTGAAGCGGCTGGTAGCGCCGCTGGAAGTCGGCCAGCGCCGCCCTCGCGTCCGCGTACCGGCAGTTCTCGTAGAGCACCAGGGCCTTGAGAATGAACGACTCGGGGAAGAACCGTTCCTGGAAGAACGGCGCGTGTAGCGTGAGCAGGTTTCCCAGCGCTCTCTCGTCCTCGCCGCGGCGGAAATGCGCCCAGCTCGCCTCGAACAGCGCGTCGAGCCACTGCGGCGCCCCTCTTCCCACGCGGTCGTAGAGGGTCGTCGCCAGCGCGTCGTCGCCCCGTTGGTAAGCGAGCCGCGCGAGCTGGAGGTACGCTTTCTCCCGTCGCTCGGCCGCGGCCGCATCACCGCGAGAAACGGCAAGCGCCGTCACGGCGAAGAACTCCTTGGTGGCCTGCGCGGGATCTCCTGCCGCTAGCGCCGCCAGCGCTGCCACCTCGCGCGCCTCGCCTTCCGCCGCATCTCCAGGCGGAACCGAAGCGGCCAGCGCCCGGGCAAGATCGAGCTCGCGCTGCGCCTGGGCAGGCAGACCTCGCTGTGGCTCCGGAGCCGGCGTCACGACAGGCTCCGGCGCGCTCAGCCCCATCTCCGCCGCTAGCTCCTTGTCGAGCGGGTGCGCGGGCGAGGACGCGTGTTCCAGCGCCGGGGCCCCGTGCGCCGTCTCGAAAGCGGCGTCCTCGTCCGGCGGTGCAATCTGCAGCGCCCTCTCCAGGTGATCGCGAGCGATCGCCACGGCGACGGCGGAAGGCAGCTTTCCGTGCTCGGCCTGCTCCCTGAGCAGGAGCTGCGCTAGCGCGGGATCTGCTGTAGCGCGCGCGGCGAGCTCTGAGCGAGCAGCGGCGCGGACCGCTTCCGACTGCTCGGGATCGGAGGCCAGCGAGGCGAGCAACACGGTCGCGGTGCGCGGCATGGCGAGGTCGTTCAGCGCCTGCACCATGCCGGCGACGCGGGTGCGTGCCTCCGTCGGGCCGAGGTTGGCACGATTGAGG
>Ga0209160_1003833_pt1 | contig 12171 bp, 10 predicted proteins | sample GraSoiAngelo_153_FD_186167 | JGI IMG/M metagenome (GOLD analysis project Ga0209160, IMG submission 186167) | Grasslands soil microbial communities from the Angelo Coastal Reserve, California, USA - 14_1009_12_40cm (SPAdes) (version 2) | ecosystem: Environmental > Terrestrial > Soil > Grasslands ...
TTCTCGTTGGTGGGCGGAATGGTCCGCAGTCCGGAAGTGATGCGTCGACGCTTGCGGGAAGGGGTGGAGTTTTTCAAGTTCCTCCATGAACGCAAGAAGACGGCGGAGCCTTCTCCGGCGGCAATTGGCAGCTCGGCAAACTAGGGGCATTTCTCTTACTTCATCTTCCCCCGCGAATATGGAACAGATCGTCTCCTCCACCAGGACGCTGAAAGCGAAGACCTACATCCTCCTATTTTTAATGATCGTGCTGGGATCGTTCGGAAACACGATTCTGGACAAAGGCATGAAAAGCCTCGGGCCGATCGATTTTTCCACACGTTACGCGATTTGGCGAGGAGCCTCCCACACCTTCACAAACGGCACCATCTGGGTGGGCATTTGCTGCATGTTGCTGTTTATGGTGTGCCACATGCTGGTGCTCTCCTGGGCGGACTACAGCTTTGTGATGCTATTTTCGGCCATCACTTACGCGCTGGTTCCTGTGCTCGGATATATCTGGCTGGGAGAGTACGTGCCGCCCGCGCGCAGAATTGGTATTGTCCTGATCGTTTTTGGAGTTTTTCTGGTCAGCCGCACCTCGCCACGAACCACTCAACCCATTTCGGACCGCTCTGTAAGCTGATTGGGATTCAATGCGCACAGCTTTGATCCTTGCTTTCGTGGTATTGACGGGGACCTGCGGCGAGATCAGCCTCACCTACGCCATGAAGCAGATCGGCGAGGTCCAGCATTTTTCCCCGGCGGCGATTTCGATGGTGCTGCTCCGTTCTTTGCGCCAGCTGTGGTTGTGGATCGCCTTAGGATTGATGGCCTTATCGTTTTATGCGTTTTTGACCATGCTTTCGTGGTATCCGGTGAGCTTTGTGGTTCCGGCAACCTCGCTTGCATACGTTGCGGGTGCGCTGGGCGCAAAGTTCCTGCTGCGGGAACGCCTCAGCGCCACGCGCTGGGTAGGCGTGGCGTGCATTTCTTTTGGCGTGGCATTGGCTTGGGCGGATCCGATGCCGTCATTGCCGTACTTGAGGAATTTGTATGGTATCTCGCGCGAACTTATCTTTGCGGCCGCGCTGGCGCCCTTGGCTTTTTATCTTTTCAGCGGGTGGGCCGCGTGGCGCTTTTTTCAAAAGTCACGTGCCCGCGCTGCTAGGCACGGCGGCGAGTTCACTCCCCCCGTCAGCATTCTCAAGCCTCTGCGCGGTCTGGACCGCGGGGCTTACGAAAATTTTGCCAGCTTTTGCCGTCAAAAATATCCAAAATACGAAGTTGTTTTCGCGGTAAGCGATGAGAACGATGCCGCGGTTCCGGTGGTGCGCCGTCTGATGCGCGACTTTCCCGAGATCCCCATTCGCTTGTTCGTGGATGCGGATCGGAAAGGCGCCAACGACAAAGTGGGAAAGCTTTGCCTTCTGGTGCAAGAGGCCAGTAATCCTTTGCTGGTCATCACGGATAGTGACGTGCGCGTCGCGCCCGATTATTTGTGCAAACTGGCCGCAATATTCGCGGAACCGAAGGTGGGAGCAGTGACCGCGCTCTATCGCGCCATCGAGGCGCCCTCATTTGGCGCGGTTATGGACACGATGGGTTCGCTGTCATTTTCAGCTGCGGCTTTGCTGGCACGCGCGCTCGAGGGCCTGAAATTCACCATGGGCTCTACGGCGGCGATCCCGCGCGAACGGCTCGAGGAAATCGGAGGGTTTGCCCCGCTGTTGGATATGCATTCAGACGATTACGAATTGGGCCGGCGGATCGCGGAAAAGGGATATCGCGTCGAGCTTGCGCCGGACCCGGTGGATATGGAGTTTCCCTCAGAAAGCCTGCGCGATTATTTGCGGCACGAATTGCGCTGGCTTGTCGGCTTGCGGCATATCCGGCCTGGCGGTCATTTCGGGCTGTTGATGACGCAGGGGATCGCGTGGACGGCCGCAGCAGCTCTCCTGGCGCATTCGTGGAGAGCGAGTGCGGCATGGGTATTGGCATACCTGATCATTCGATTCCTCAGCGGTTACCTGATCGGCGTGTGGGGTCTCGGCGATCCAGTTGTTCGGCGCAAGCTATGGCTGCTTCCGCTGCATGATCTCTTTTCGTTTTTCCTGTGGCTGGCGAGCTTCGCCGTCAATCGCATCGAATGGCGAGGGCTGGTTTTTACGCTGGAGAAAGGCCGCATGATCCCCGTGGCATCTCGGCCGCAGGGGGCGTGAATCGAGCGCCTGTCGCGGCTCGGCCCGTGGTTGACGCGTACATGGTTCCTGATAAAGTAAAGTGGCCGGCTGCGAATGCTAGTTTGCTTGTCTGCAGCCGATTCCAGATTGCCTCCCTACGGCTGGGAGGTCGTACAATCGGCAGTACATCAGACTCTGGATTTTACCTAGGCCTGCCTGTTGACTGATTCTTCAGAGGTTTACCTGTCATTGCTTGTCACTGTTTTCGTCGTCGTCAGTGAGAGTTCAGTGGGAGTCGCCGACTAAAAATAAAAGCGGGGCTGATCCGCCGCCGTTATTCATCCTCCGTTATGCCCAACACCTCTTCCGCCAACAGCCAATCAAAATCGAATGGGACGTCCTCTCTGGCTAATTCTGTAATGTTCATCCGATGTCGAGCCGAATACGGTGCTGCAAAGAGGTATGTCAGCATAGGGATTATGCAAGACTCTGACGCACATCGGGGGCTCAGTGTTAATCGCGTCCTCGTCGATTGGGCGCGTCTTTGGCAAATTCCACGCTACCGCGCTGACGTTACGTTTGTTCTTGCTGTTCAGCAGTGGCTGACCTCTACCTTGCGGTGTGAATAACGCTGCCCAAAGCGTTCCGATATCGGTAGGCAGGCCGATCCGCCGCCAGTTATCAAGGACGACCACTGTCGGCAGGTTTAGGTGAGCGTAATCTCTTAGCTGCTGAGCGGCGTGTCTGACAGCTGTGAGAATCCGCCTCGATTCCCAAGCAGGATTGCCTGACATTGCTTGGCCGAGGCGAGGTAAACGCTTCTCGAACGATTCGACCTCGGCGAGAAAGTCGTGACCTGGAGCCCTCACGTAAAAGTCAGGTTTTTTATTACGAACCGAAATCACTTCACACAGCTTGTCTTCCGGCCAAAACCTGTAACCACGCTGATTGAGTAACCAAATGAACCTTTGAAGCGAGTGTTGGTCGCTGTCGATTAGGCTCGATTGTGTCACTCTGTGATCCCCGCCAAAAGAAGCTTGAGGGCGGCCTCCGCATCGCGCGGTTTGGACCCGACTTGGTCACCTATCCTAGCCTGCGCCGGACCACGTCTGCCAATCCTGGCTGGCGCCCATCTTCCAAAGAAAGGAACTTCAAGTACGAGTTGCGCGCGTGTTCCTCCATCTCTAGATAATCTTCGGAAACAGCTTTCAGATACCAGGCCATCGAGTCTTGCGGGCGCAGCATTATTGCTCGGGTGACAGAGTCAAGGGCTTTTTCGTATTCCTTGAGCGACACGAAAGCTCCTGCCCTGTTGCGCCATGCCTCCCAATGCTTCTCCTCGAAAGCGAGGGCCTCATCATAGCAGCTGATTGCTTCGTAAAGCCGCTCACTTGATTTGAACGTTTCGCCTAAGGACATGAGACAGTTACCCATCTGAATCCAGCCCGCGAGGTACTTGAGATTCAGTGTCGTCGCTCTTTTGTAGCAGAACAGTGCATCCTCGAGCCGTCCCACCTGACGGAGGGTATCCCCTTTGTTGATCCAAATGCCAGGAATGTCGGGGGCAACCTGAAGGGCATGTTCATAGCAGCGCAGTGCCTCCGGCAAATTCCCCATGCGACTTAGAGCAAGACCCATATTGTTGTACGGAGCGACGTAGAGGGGGTTCAGTCTTACCGCCTGCTGGAGGCAATTGAGTGCTTCTTCGTAACGTCCCTTATCGCAGAGCACTTGTCCTTTATTGTTCCAGGCAAAAGGGTCAAGCCGGTTAAGCTGAAGGCTCCGGTCAAAACTCTTCATTGCTTCGTCATGGAGGCCCAGAGCGCGCAGGCTCATCCCTTTGTTGTTCCACTCCCACGAGTCGAGCTCCTGTGGTGCAGGCGGAGTGATGACTTCGTCGGCCTCATGCTTAAACAGAACTTCCAGGTCGTTGAGAAGATTCTCAAAGCTCTGGTACCGTTTGGTCGGTTCCTTCTGGAGGCAGCGCCTGACTATGGGGAAGAGTGGCGAGTTCACTTTTGGAATCGGCGACTCTTTATGCAATCTGTACATGGCCCTCCAGAAGCGCATTTCTTCGTGATCTGATCCGCTGCTGGGCGGAGGAGCGAGAAAGGGAAGTTTGCCGCCAGTTGCCATCTCGTATAGGACAACACCAAAGCTATATATGTCACTTCTTTGATCACAAGCGGCAGCATTCGTAAACTGTTCAGGTGACATATGCGTTGGAGTGCCGAAGCCCAGCCCTTCGGCGGTATGGCCTGATAGCCGAGTACCGCCCGAATGGAGGCTGACGCCCTGGCCAGAACTTGAACTGGAGAAAACAGCCACTAGGCCAAAGTCGGAAATCTTCGCCGTTTTGTCTTGGGTTATTAGAATGTTGGCGGGCTTAATGTCTCGGTGGCAGCGAACGCCCTTTGAGTGAGCATAGATCATGCCGTGGCTGAACTGGATCGACCATCTGAGTGTCTGAACGAGGTCAGGGCTTGTATGTGTCAAATAACCTTGGAGCGAATTTAGGCCCTGTTCATTTGGCGCCACGTATTCCATAGCGATGTAGGGCCGACGGTCAACTTCGTCTACCCAGTACGCCCTTACTAGGTAGGGATGGCGGTCTAACTGGACCCAAACGCTCGCCTCCCTCCGAAAGAGTCCTTTTGTTTGTTCGTCCGCTATAAGTTCATCCCTGAATGTCTTCAAGGCGTACACCGACTTGGTCTCGTGGCAATAGACCAGATAAACGACGCCGAAACCGCCCGTGCCGACCACGTCATGGACTTCATACTTGTGCCCAATGAAGTCCCCCTTTTTGTAAAGCGGGTGTTGACCACGGAGTGCGGTGACCGGCTTTTCCGGCGGGAGGGTTTTCGTCGTCGTGTCAGTCCGGGAGTCAACACCACCCGGGCGAAAGAAACGTCCCAGAACCTCGCGTATGCCGCTCATCTTGGGTTGCGTTCTTGGGTCGTCGCGTTCATTGGCTTGAAATGTCGCGAGCGTAAGGCTGATCTTGTAATGGCTTATTGGCTTGCGTCTTCGATCACAACTTGCAACGAGTCCGTAACGGCTTGAGACGGTTCCAGTATAACCCGGTCGTTAGCGTCTACAGGTCTCGCGCCATCCTTCCTAGCCCATTCTAGCCATGCTCCTAAACCTGCCGTCCGGGGCGATAACTGGTGGTGCGCTTTTCCGGCAACCAATCTCCGCAAGCTATGGCCCAAGGCGACAAAAGCGGCGGGATACGAAGGGGCTGCTCTTCCACGACTTGCGCCGATCTGCCGTCCGAAATATGATGAAGGCTGGCGTGCAGCAAGCCGTGGCGATGCGTGTGTCTGGGCACACAACTGACCACATATTCCAGAGATACAACATCATCGCCGAAGACGAGCTTCACGAGGCGATGGAAAGAGTCGAAGCTGAAATCAAATCCTAATTTCGGGGATGGTGCAATTGGTAGCACAGTGGCCTCTGGAGCCACGAATCTAGGTTCGAGTCCTAGTCCCCGAGCCAACTTCTCAATCTTAAAACGAGTCTAGTCGCCTACCTGGTTTTTGCAGTTGTGTAAGATAACAAGAGAGATAAGCCGCAGAGGACATCAGACTCTGGATCTCATTATCCTGGTTCGAGTCCAGGCCTCCCAGCCAATCTTTGAAACCAGCCGCCTAGGGATTTTCTACTTTCAGGGCGCCGGCGGGTCGCGCTGCGCTTTGTTTTGGATCAGGTGCTGCTTGAGCCGCTGAGCGACATCCTGTTCCTTCCCTTGCGCCAACTCCTGTTTGACCTCATTCAGAGCGAAGTGCACCACATCGTGATGATGCAGCTCCTCAGGAGTGACTAAGTCACCCAGCCGCAGCCAGAGCTGATGGACCAAATTCACCTCGTTCCGAGTCAGATTGGGGGCATGGGGACCGAGCAAGAAAAACTCGTGATCACCCTGGGGCGTAAAGATTTCAAGATTAAACGGGGGCCGCGGATCAGGCAGCGCCTCCCAGGCGAGGCCGAATTGGCGGGCCTGTTCGGCGAGGCTCATCTTCGTCGAACGCCCCAGGACGATGGTTGACGATTGCAGATTGACTGCCGCTCTCAGGATGCCATCCCACAAATCGTTCGCGGCTACCACCGCCAGGCGAATCGGCTTGCCGCGCTGTTCGGCCATGGAGAGAGCTTTCGTAAACAGGTACTGCTCGATGCTGCCAAACAGCTGGTCCGATTCGAGTTCCACTTCGCTCGAGCCGCTGCGCCGCAAGACATGCACATTGAGCACCACGATGTCGCGGCGTTCGGTTTTGACCCGATCCAGCACCGCCCCGAGATGATACAGAGCGTGATAGTTGCTCACGGGAACCAGGACGTTGCCCGGCCGAACGCCCAACGTTGCTGTGCTCAGCTCCGTGCGCGAGGCAACGTTGAACTGGTCGAGTTCTGCTCCCCCTGTGCCGCGTCGCTTGGTAATCCTCTCGGCAATGGTGAAGGTAGCGAAGAAGGCTGCGGTAAAGATGATGCCGGAAATGGTAGCGATTTGCTTCGTGAAAAGATTGATCGTACATAAGCCGAGCAGCGTCACGGTGATGAGGGCCAAACCCACGGGGATTTCCGTGCCTCCGAGTTTGAAATTCAAAGGAACCCGAAATTCACGGAAGCCGGGCTGCTTGTACCGAAGGGCCAGCACGGCTGCACTATTCATCGCGAAGCTCCACATCACACCGAATGCATAAGCCTCGCCGAGAAGGAAGATATTTCCGCGGCTCAGGACGATCGTGGCGATCTGCAAACCTACCACAAGGTTGATGACGCGATACGAGGTGCCAAAGCGCCGATGCGGCTGCCGGAACCACTGCGGAAGAATGCCGTCTTCGGAAACGCGGTTGAGCACGCCATTGGACCCGACGATCGCCGTGTTCACCGCCCCCGCCAGCATCAGCACGCCCACCAGGACGACAAATGCCTGGAATACCAAGCGGAGGCTGTACGGTCCCGCGAAATTCATGGCCAATCCGCCGATCAGATTTCCGAAATATTGATGCCGAGTCGAATCCGGGATGATCATCACGGCAAAAAACGACACGCCGGCGGTAAACACCAGGCTGTAAGCGAAAATGATGAATCCGACTTTTTTCAGGTTCGGAATCTTAGGATGCTCCAGTTCCCGATAGACCTGAGCCAGAGTTTCCTCGCCGCTCATGGCCAGCACCGAGTGCCCCAAGCCGATGAAAATACCCACCAAACCGATGGTATAGGCCCAATTTGTGTGGCGCAGCCAGCCGAGCGCTTGATCGGAGAAATGCATATTGGACGGCTTTGGCCACGGCGGAAGATGGGCGCCGCGCATCCAAAGCGTATAGCCGCACCACGCGAGCATCAGGACGACCATGACCGTCGTCACGTGCATAATGCGCAGTGCCTTTCCGCTAGATTCGGGAATGCCTTTAACGTTCTCCCACCAGAAATAGAGGGTCACGGCGATGGCAAAAAGCGCAGCCGTCAGATTTCCCGGCAGAGCAATGTTCAAATGGGCGTAGCGGAAGAGGTCGTTCAAAAATCCGGTAAGGTATTGGCCGGCGGACACGCCGCTGATCGGTCCTGTCAAAATATAATCGAACATCAGCGCGGAGACGGAGATTTTGGCAAGCCTGCTGCCCATGGCCTCCTTCACCACGCGGTACACGCCGCCACGCACGAACATGCTACAGCTCTCCATGTACAGGGCGCGAACGGCGTAGGCGAAAAGCATGATAGCCAGAATGAACCAGGGCGCTGTCTTGCCGAAGGCTTCCTCGGCGATAGCCCCGGCATAAAAAGCCGAGGAGCCCATGTCATTGAGCACGATTGCGGCCGCCCGCCAAAAGGAGATAAAGCTGAGCATGGCCGTGGTGGCCACGAGGACCCTGGCAACGGGGCGTGCGGTAAGCGGCGTTTTTGTCAGGAGGGGATCGGGTGTCATGTGGCCGCAGGAAAGAAGACAGTTATGCAGTGTTTTGCAATCAGGCGTGTTGAATTCAGATCAGACATGGCTTGACTCCAAGACGGGGTTGGGCGCCGGGCCGGGCTCCCACCAAACGACAGAAGCAAGTTCTCTGACGTTTTCAAATTGTCCACACTCGAGTTCGAACAGCACGCAAAAGTCCCTTCGCTTGCCGAAGCCATCGAAGCGCTTGTGCAGTTCCTTCCAGTTCTTGGTCAGATAGTGAACAGCGGCAAGACTGCCCCATTCGGTGAGACCGGCACAAACGACATGAGGGCGACCCGAATCCTGGCGATTGGTGAGCCTCAATACAATGGCTTTGTCATAGATCAGGCCGCAGCGGTTTTCCATGGAATGAAGTTGCCCAGCCAGCCTGAATGCGCGCTGGCCGTTTGGCGTGAACAAGAATTGGCACAAGCTGCTTCCCGACCATGCTTCGATGTCAAAGGTTTTGAAGTTCATGTCGGGAGTGCCATAACAGATCAAAATGGAATCTCTCTTGAGTCCTGGTTCGGTATCGGTTGCGATGCGGAGCACCTTACCGGAATGCCGCAGGAATAGCGCCGTGAGCATTGCGGCAGCCTGCGGACAGAAACTGCCACGAATGATTTCGGTTCCAATGAATGCTTCCGCCTTTTCTGAGGTGCGAGACGTTTCCGCATTCCTGAAGTTATTTCTGAGCCGGACATTTTCGTAGCTGTCCATCACGAAATAGGCGTCGGTCGAGCGGATTCCCTCTCCCCAAAAGCGGCGGAAACAGAATCTATCCCAGGTTTCCGGAATGAGGTTGGCGACTTGGCTGGCGACATCCCGCAGCACCAGAAAAGGAGGCATGGCCTGCGTTCTGATGAAGTTCGCCAGAGTCGTGCTCAGCGTCGACATTTTGCGGAAAGGCTCCCTGAATGACCCACGGACGGTCACGGAGAGTTCGGCATTGCCCGCGACTTGCCGCCCGAACCAGCGGACAACACCACTCAAGTCGGCGCAATCCGTGCCTAACCTAACGGGCTCTTCGTCGAGCCTAGTGTGTAATTAATTTGGACACAGCATCGTGCCCGAGATACTCAGCCAAAAAGAAATCGACACAGCGGGCCCTCGTTTCGGCGTCGAAAGAGGGAAGCAGAGCGACCCCGGCTACGGGGTCGGTCCAGCGGGCAGTTTGCAGATTTTGCCAATAAGAGTCAACGTCAAACTTGAGAGTGGGAGAGAGGTCTCATTCAACGGGTGCGGATGAAAACAGTTATGGAGGACCGTGTTTGAGGTCGTCATTCAAAATGATCGATTCCGCGATCTCTTTCATGGACCTGCGTCTTTGCTGGCTTTCCCGTTGCAAGGTTCGGTAGGCATCCTCCTCGCTGATCTTCATGTCGCGTTGCAAGATGCCTTTGGCTCGCTCGATGAGTTTGCGGCTTTCCAGCTGATCTGAAAGCGCAGACTTCTCGCTCTCCAATAGCAGCCGTTGGCCTTCCTTTTCCTGAAGCTCAGCGATTGTTTTCCGGAGTTCGGAGGTTCGTTCGGCCACGCGGAGTTCCAGCTCGTCACGAGCCTGGCGCAGGGCCTCTTCCGTCTTTCTCTTGGAAGAACTCACCCAGCTCGCGGCCAGGGCACAAACGATGAAGGCGCCAAAATACGCGATGTCCGCCGTCTCAATCGTGAACGTTTGGTAGGGGGGCAGAAAGAAATAATCCGCCAGAAGCGTTGAAATCAGAACGGCTAAAAATCCTGCGGCCGTTCCGCCGAACCACGCGCTGGCCATTACGGCTGCAAAGAACAGAAACAGGAGTGGATAAGAGAAGAAGCGCTGCAACAGGAGAGTGGAAACAAAAGCAGCCGCCACGAATAACAAAGCTATGCCATAGCGGCGAATCACGTACGGTCTCCAGCCCGCTGTGATTGGCTAGAGCTATTGCGGGCGCTCGGTTTTGTTGAACTAACCGCCTCCACGAGTGCCACACCCTAACAAGGCGGAAACTTCGGTGTCAATTCTTCGGTGCGCCGCTGTCACAGGGGCTCACAGCCGCTGATGTTTCGTTCGTTTTTGTCCGTAGTCCAGGCCTCCCAATTTACTTGCGATACCCTTCCTGCATCTAAGAAGGCGACGGTGCTATTTCTGCCAAATTTGGCTCAATCAGATTCATAAAGGCTCGACGTTGGCTGACGCGCCGCAAAGATCCACCGCTTTCCAGAAACACTGGGGAAAACCTCCGTGGACAATCGATTTCCATCCCTTGCCGCGCTTGCTTCCCGAGCAAGTCGATTTCGCCGTAGTGGGCGGCGGATTCACTGGTCTAGCGGCTGCAGGTTGGCTGCGCCATTTGGCTCCGGAGAAGGTCGTAAGCGCCTTCGAAGCGGAGCATATCGGCGCCGGCGCCAGCGGCAGCACGGGTGGTATGGTTCTGGCAGAAAGCTCCGCGGGCGACCTTCCCGGGCTGGGCGATGTTTTGGGCGGCTTTGGCCAGACGGTCAGCGAACTCGGAGTCGATTGTCATCTTGACCTTCGAGGTGCCTGGGAGATTGGCCGAAAGGGTGGGAGCAAGGATTCGCTGATCTCCTGGTCTGACTCAGGCGTGCTGCGCGTCGTCGCTGAGGTTCCCGGAGGAACGGTTGACCCAGGGAAGTTGGTCAGCGGACTGGGCCGCGCAGCCAATCGCCTGGGCGTGTATATTTACGAAGATACGCGAATCGACGAGATCGCGTTTGAAAATCGGTTATGCCTTAAGTTGGGTGCCAAGGAGATCCGCGCCGAAAATGTGCTGATCGCCACGAATGCGCAGTCGCTCGAACTGAGCGGACTCGCCGGACGTGCCGAGCCGAAGTTTACGCTGGCAGTGGCAACGGAACCTCTGAAGCCCGCGCAACTCGAAGTGCTTGGGTTAGCTTCGGGAAACCCATTTTATACCGTCGATCTTCCTTATCTTTGGGGGCGAATGCTGCCGAATGGCGGAGTCCTTTTTGGTGGTGGCCTGATTGACGTGGAGAACTGGCGCGAACTTGACGACATCGATATCGATACGGGCCGGGCGGCTGAACTCATCGCGCGACTCGAGCGACGCGTGCGCGGGCTGGACCCGGTTCTCAGATCGGTGGGATTCACAAACTGGTGGGGCGGGCCGATCTTGATCGCCGAGGACTGGAGTCCCGTGTTTACGCGCCACCCGCGGAGTGAACGTGTGATTGTACTGGGCGCATATGCTGGGCAAGGCGTGGCGCTTTCGGTTTATCTAGGCCGATGGGCGGCGGAGGCCATGCTTGGTCTCCGCCAATTGCCAGATTGGCGATGAATCGTTCGGAAAGCGGTAGAATCTAGCTCGCCGACAATGCCCACCGGAAGACCCCTCCACCATCGCTGGCCTCGCGAAATCAGCGCAAACCATAAATGACTCGCGAAGATCAAAGGCTCGAAGACCTGCGGCAAGGCAAAGCGCAATGGAAGCGCTGGGGTCCCTATCTAAGCGAGCGCCAGTGGGGCACGGTCCGGGAGGATTACAGCGCCAATGGCACAGCCTGGGAATATTTTCCCCATGATCATGCGCGCTCCCGCGCCTATCGCTGGGGCGAGGACGGCATCGGCGGAATCTGCGACAGCCACCAGCGCGTCTGTTTTGCACCGGCATTCTGGAACCGGCGCGATCCCATACTCAAGGAACGGCTGTTTGGCCTGACCGGCAAGGAAGGCAATCACGGTGAAGATGTAAAGGAATGCTATTTTTACCTCGACGCCGCACCCACCCACTCCTACCTGAAGATGCTCTACAAGTATCCTCGATCCGAATTTCCATACGCGAGGCTGGTCGCCGAGAACGGCCGCCGCACAAAAGCTGATCCCGAATTCGAGCTGCTGGATACGGGCGTCTTTGACGGCGATCGCTATTTCGATATCTTTGTGGAATATGCCAAGGCCTCTGCCGAAGACATCCTGATTCGCATCACGGCTTGGAATCGCGGAAGCGAATCCGCGCCGCTCGATCTGCTTCCGACCATCTGGTTCCGCAATACCTGGTCCTGGCGCGATGAGACGCAGCGCCCCAGGCTTTCGCGGCTACGTGAGCGGCG
>Ga0209160_1003836_pt1 | contig 12169 bp, 13 predicted proteins | sample GraSoiAngelo_153_FD_186167 | JGI IMG/M metagenome (GOLD analysis project Ga0209160, IMG submission 186167) | Grasslands soil microbial communities from the Angelo Coastal Reserve, California, USA - 14_1009_12_40cm (SPAdes) (version 2) | ecosystem: Environmental > Terrestrial > Soil > Grasslands ...
AGACTTCTCCGTATTCAAGGACTTCAAGTTCACGGAGCGGTACACCGCCCAGTTCCGCTTGGAGCTCTTTAACGTGTTCAATCACCCCCTCATCGCTAATCCCTACGGCGCAGCGAATGGCTGGGGCGGAGGCCAAGACCCTGGGGCGTCCCCGGCCACGTTCGGCTGCGGGTGCGCCACGCCTGACGTCGCGGCCGGCAATCCGCTGGTCGGTTCGGGAAGCAGTCGCGTGATGCAACTTGGAATGAAGTTCACCTTCTAAATCCTTCCGGCTGGTGCGAGGGCAGAATGTGCCCTCGCACCGGCCGCAGATTATAAAGAAGTTCTTCTCTTTGGCCGGGGTGTGCTGAAGGAAGTCCGACAGCATGAGGTGAACCCAAATGGCCAAACACCGCGTAAAAGAAGAAAAACTCTTGAGAATCCGGCTCGGCTCACGCTACGTCGGGTTAGACCTCGGCCAATTTTATTGGGAGTGCCTGAAACTGGCGGCTGCTTCGGAAGAGCTAACCGAGACAGACATCCTGCGCCGCGTCATAAGAACGTGGAGCGAGACGCTACCACCTGCGATTCAGGAGAAGGCCCGGGCTGAGACTACCCGAGTGGAAGCTTGGAAAGCCCAGGAACTACGCGCCCGACAGGATGCCAAACTCCAGGCTAAACAGGCCAGGTTAAGTACACGTCGAGCCAAATTACGGGGAAAAGGACCTGCAAAGGCTCAAGGACCGTTTCTCCGGCGCCGAGAAAGAATTGAAGCCAGCTGAGTCTCAATACGAGCTACGCGGGCGCTCATCTGGATATTTTTAGACCAGACGGGGCGGCAAGAAACCATCGGGGAGTACCTCGGCGTGCTGGACCTAATCTCCCACTCTACAAAAAGAATGGTTAAACAGACGGCGAATCCGCCAGCGCCTTGGTCTATTTACATCACTTTGATTGCGAAATCGGGACTCCCGCGGGAGTCTTAGCCTTGTCGGCGGCGGCCTTCTCCGCGAGGCGAGCGCCCGCCAGGATCTGAATGGCGTCGTTGTTGCTCTCGCTGCACGCGTACTCCCACAGCGGCCCCGCGACCGTGCTCAAGGGAACGATCGCCGTCCAGGGTTTCGTCCATGTAGACGGATCGTCAACCGTGAATTTGTATTCGATCGTTTCCGCGTCGATGCGCGTGAAGTATTCGGTAATTTTCAAGGTCGCGGCATCGGAGTTGCGATAAGCATTCTCGGGACGGAAATTGGTGGTCTCCACGACCAGCGTGTTGCCTTCCCAACGGCCGCGCCCATCACCATGCCACTGGTGGATGTTTGCTGAAGGATGGGGCTGCCGGTCCAGAGGAATAATGCGCAGCTCGAATCCGTACTCGGTTTGAATGGCCACGGATCCGGGACTCTGCACGATCATCAATCCACTATTGTATCCACCGGGAATGATGGGCGGTCCACCATGCTCGGCAACGCAAGTCACGCCGACACCCAAATCCTTGGCTACATCGGCGTGCACCACGCCCTGCCAATTCCCCTCTTCGGCCACGAAGTAACCCTGCGCAGCCTTGCGCCTGACCTCACCCGCGGGAGTCAGTGGCGGAATTCTGCCATCCGGTGGATCTACCACCAGCGACGTTCGATGGTTCGGTCTGACCCCGTTTTGCCACGGGCTAAGCCCGTAGGTTTTGAAGTCATAATCGGCGGAAGTGGGATCGTTCTCTGCGTCGCCGGTGCCCGCAGCGCCGTCAAACGAACCCTTCACACCCGCATTGAAGGCGTCCTGCGTTTCCTTGTCGGTTAAAAACTCCCGGTTTCCGTACTTGGCGGGGCGTTCCATGGGCGTAAAGCTTAGGCTCGTCCAATATCCCTGCAAATCCGGCTGGCCGTCCGGCGTCCGGGGCATGACCCAAGACTTCTTACTTGTCGTCGCCTTTGTGTCCGTCTTGGTAGCGGTCTTCGTGCTTGCGCCCGATTGTGCCTGGGCCGTAGTAAATGTCGGGGCCCACAGGACCGCCGCCATCACCACCGCCAAAGCGCTCAATGAGAACCAAAACCGATTTCTCATTTTGGACCTCCTTCGCTTTTCTACTTGCTGGAGCCCTTGAGAGTAGCCATAAAAATCAGCACGTCCGATTACCTAGATTTTACTCTTTCGCGGGTCTCCCTTTGCCGAGAACATGAGCGACGTCCTGGTTATTCTCGCTACAGAAGTACTCCATGATTTCGGTGTTCTGAAGCAAGGGTGAGTTCCCGTACATCGTGAACGGCCGGGTGTAAGCGCCGGGGTCGTCAATGGTGACCTCGTATGCGAGGTGCGCAGCATCAGGACGCCGGTAGCGCTCGATTATGTGCAGCTTTTCGGTATGCGGGTGGCCGATGCCATCAAACCAAAACTTGTCGTTGAATCCCACCGTGTCTACGACCAGCGTGTCTCCCTGCCAAGTACCCCTAGAATCGCCGAACCAGGTGGGATCCAGATCTTTGGGATGGCTACTGCCGTCCACGAAGATTTGCCGATAGGTATGCATGTTCCCTTCGATCAGGAACACGATCAGCTTGGGGGTCTGGATGATCTTGAACGGAAACGGAGTCTGACGGGGAATGCCTGCGGGCAAGCAACTCGCTTCCGGGTCGTCTTTCGACAGCCGCTCTCGCGAGACCTTGACGGCCCAGGGCTGCAAGGGAAGTTTCTCGCCCGATTTGAGGGCGTTTGAAATATCGCCCATAAAGTTGGGCTCCGGACCCCAAATTCCAGAGAGATCAGGTTTGCCGTCGGCGGTGCGCGGCGCTGCTCCAGAGGCCTTCGACTTGAGGCGTTCCAGGCTGCGCATGGGCACGCCTCCGCCTGCGGGATTAACCCCTGGCGGTTCGGGCTGACCCTGCGCGGACAGGGAAGTCGCGGAGACGGCCAAAAGGGCCGCCAAGAAGAGCGCAGTCAGGATAGAGCAAACAAGGTTCCTTCTCATTGCACGCCTCCTTGCTCGGCCGCTATTCCGGCAACCATCTTCCGGCCGTCGGCCAGCGTAACCGTTCTGGCATTGGCCATTTTGGCGCCGTCTTTAGCAGGAGCGACGAACACGCTGACCTGATCGCCCACTTTGAGAATATCCCTGGTCCAGCCCAGCCGCCGAAGCGCGTTGGGGCTGGCGAGTTCCAGGTTCCAATTGGTCACATTTCCGCCCTTGTCCTTTACATCAACATAAAAGCGGGCGTGAGGATTGGTCCACTCGACTTTGGTCACCACGCCGTTCAGCGTGGTCGATTTGCTGGCATCGTACTGGGCTACGAACGCGTGATGCGCAACCGCCGGGAGCACCGCGACGAGCAAGCCGAGACCGCCCACCAACACAGCCAACCTACTTTTTCTCATGGCACGCCTCCGGCCTCAGATTAGATCAAAGCAGAAGCTTCAGCGCGAATTGGATTTGCCGAGGTTCTTCTTGATCTAGAAAATTACTCCGGGACTTCGATCTTTGATTCTCAGGACCCACTCTTATACACGCTTGTTTACGATTTTTAGGCTCAGTTGTCAACAATTTTGCCCGGCCTGTCCTTCCAAGAGAGTTACAGAATTCAGCAGACCGCGCGCTGGACGTTGTAGCGCGCACTTTCTAGCTTGATATGGTTGTGTTCGATGCTTACCAGCCGGCCTTTACCTCGGCGCGAGTACCTGAGCCGTCAACGTGGTTCGTGGCGGACACGAGCCAGGCTACTTTTTGCCTTTCGGCCACAATGCGCCTTGGTCCTCTTTTGTGACTGGCCCGAGACCTTTGTAAACGAATTTCTGCACGCGCTGTCCGTGATAGGTCTCCGTGGTGAAGATATTGCCTTTCGAATCGGTGGCGATGCTGTGCACGCCATAAAATTCGCCCGGCTGGCGTCCGCCCTCGCCGAAGGTAGTGAGAACTTGAAGCGTATCGCGCAAAATGATGTGCACCCTGTCGTTCTCACCGTCGGCAAGATAGATATAGGTCTGCTGAGGATCCTTCGAGAAGGCGATATCCCAGGCCGACCCGGAACCGAGCGTCCTTTTCTCGATGAATGCTTCCTTCACGAACGTGCCATCGGTCTTGAACACCTGAATGCGGTCGTTGGCGCGGTCGCAGACGTACAACAAGCGGTCGTTCGAGAGTTCAGTGCAGTGCACGGGATTGCGGAACTGCTGCGCGGGTGGCGCGTCCGGGTTGTAAGCGCCCAGGTCGGTGTCCTCGGGTTTATGGCCGTAGGCGCCCCAATGGCGCTTGTACGTGCCGGTCTCCGCGTCGTACACGATCACACGATGGTTGCCGTAACCATCGGCGACGTAGACTTCGTTGGTCGCCTTGTCGATAAATGTCTTCGCAGGCAATCGGAGGTTCTCCACGTCGTTGCTGCCTTTGCTCTTGTTCGGATGACCGATTTGCATCAGGAACGTGCCGTCCTGCGTGAACTTCAGGACCATGTTGTCGTTGAAGCTGCCTCCTCCGGCGACCTGCGTCTCGTCGCCGCCACCTTGCGCGCCCCGGCCGTTGCCGCCAATCCACACGTTGCCCTTATAGTCGACCGTGATTCCGTGGTTTGAGCTTGGCCAATCATAACCTTTGCCAGGGCCGCCCCAGTGCCCGATGAGATTTCCTGCCTGATCGAACTCTAGAACGGGCGGCGCCGCAGCACAGCACTGCGCGATGGGTGGGTTCGTCGTGGCATGCAGTTCACCGCGTTCCAACGAGCCTTGCCGATGAATGATCCAGATGTGGTCCTGGCCGTCGACCGAAACTCCGATGGTCATACCGAGGAGCCAGTGGTTCGGCAAGGGCTTGGGCCAGAGCGGGTCCACTTCAAACATCGGCGCCTGAAGTCCGGCGGCCTCAACAGCGGCTCTCTTCTCTAATACAGAGGATCCGATCCCGAGCAGGCCGATGATCACGAGAAAAGTTGCGCCCTTATAGAGATCGCGCCTCATACCTTTCCTCCTCCATTTCACTTGCAGCTACCTTTTCACCACACTTTGGATTCGAAATGCCGCAGCCAATTTTGCGGAGCCAACGCGCGCCACTATACACGATTGAATGGACCACGGTGCCTTATTTTCGCTTCCCACTGGCTAGTCAAGTATATTATTGCCCTAATTTACTGTGGTATGCGGCTCCGCCAGCACAAAAGGCGCAATCTCGATGTCAAACTGCTCCTCACGCTCATTAACCATCTGGTAGGTGCCGTGCATCGAGCCGAAGGGTACCGTCAGCGGGCAACCTGAGGTGTACTCAAAACTCTGGCCCGAAGCCAGGATCGGTTGGTTCCCGACGACGCCCGGACCTCGAACCTCCTGCACCTTTCCCATCGCGTCGGTAATCACCCAATGGCGACTGATGAGCTGTACCGTGTCCGCACCTTCATTCGTAATGCGCACGGTGTAGAGAAAGAACCACTGGTTCTGATGAGGACTAGAGCGGCCCGGATCATATTCGGCTTTGACTTGGACCCGGATATTTCTTGTGGTGGCCTCGGATGAAGACATTCGATTAACCGTCGTATTGGGCTAAATCTTCACCGAGTATAATCAGGCCATAATTACACGTCGAGAAACAGTTTGCTGGTGCTATCGCTTTGCTGCCCGAATTGGCCGCTGCAGATGCCCAGACGCGCAACGGAATACGCGCAGCAATCCGCCGCCGGGCACCGCGGCCCTCATTTCTGTTCAGGGCCACCGAAGTTCTCGAATCCCGTAGTGGGCCCAATTTGTGGCGACTTTCTCCAAGTGCTCCGTGGGCGGCACAGCAGGCGGGGGATAAGGGAATTTACGGGTGGCGTCGATACCGATCTTGGAACTCACCTGCTCCGAGGGAGCCACTTTCTTGCCCTCTTTCAGGGGTTGCGAAGGATCCAGTGCCATGGGGTCTGTGTTTCGCATGATATGGATATCTTCAGCCGGCTGCATGCGAAAGCTGAGTGCCCACTCAACCTGAAAGGGATCGCGGATGTCGATGTCTTCATCCATTACGATCGTAATCTTACCGACTCCGATAGCTAACGACCACGCACCCATCATGGCCTTGAGTGGCTGAAACCGATTCTGCTTGCGCATGGAAATCAACAAAATGGCCGTGGCGCCGCTGCTTTCCGTAATGCATACATCGTGTACGGGAAGGCCCAAATTATTCTTGAGGTGGCGGCGAACTTCCATCTCGCGGCCAAAGCTCTTGATACAGCTTGACTCGCTGGGAGGCATCTGACTGAGAAAAGCCTGATAGATCGGGTTGTGCCGGTGCGTGATGCAGGTGACCTCAAACACCGGATGGATTCCGCCTTCTCCCATGTAGCCGGCATATTCGCCAAAAGGTCCTTCTCGTTCTCGAGCCTGAAACGGAATCTTGCCTTCCACCACGATTTCCGCCGTAGCGGGAACCTCCAGATCCACAGTAAGGCAGCGGACCACATCGACGGGCTCGCCGCGGATGGCTCCCGCTGCGGCCAATTCGTCCACGCCATAAGGAAAGGGACTCACGGCGGTTAGGCCGATTACCGGATCAGTGCCGAACACGATGGCTGCTTCGGTGGCGCAGCCGCGGCATTCATTTTTTCGGATGTGCTGGTTCATGTTGCGCGGCGGGTAAATCATGAGCCCTGTTTTTCGGGGCCCTTTAACTTGCACCCGATAAACGCCCACGTTGGGGATTCGAGTTTCCGGATCGCGCGAGATAACAAACGGAGAGGTGTGGTAGGGGCCGGGGTCTTGCCCCACTGTCCATACCGCGGCAGGCAGCGTCTCGATATTGGCCTCATCTCCCATATGAACTACATCCTGGCATGGCCCGCTCTTTACCAGCCGAGGGGGCAGGGGATTCTTGCTTCGTTCCCACTTTTCCCAGACGCCATCGAGGTCCGTTTCTAGGGCCGTAGCGTAAATCCGCCGGGAACCACCCAAGATTCCGACGACGAAGGGCATGGCGCTCCCCTTGATTCTGTCGAACATCAGCGCGGGACGCCGTTGCTCTGGGATGGTCCGAAACGTATGCCGGCAAACCGCGCTGATTTCCCAATCTTTGTCAACCTCGGCGGTGACGTGGCAAAGGAGTCCTTTTTCCTCCAAAACCCGTAGATATTCTCGAAGATCGCGATACGGCATTCGTAACCCCCTCCTCGCCTGCGACCGCAGCGCCAGTCCGATCCATGTTCGCAAAGCGCCGCCGGAGGCGGGAGGCTGCTTTTTTACCACACGCTCTCTCGAATTGAATAGCGCGGAATCGCTTGGCCTGTAGAAGAAGCCATGAAGCAGGCGGGCACTTTGAAAACCCGAACTTGGTCGCGGCCAATCGATGAGCCCACGAAGATTCGGCTACCCGCCGAGTCTGCTGCGCACTCTCTGCCGCAGTGCCACCTCGCTTGGCTTGCCGCCGGTTCGTTTGAGCCAATCTTCCAGCTCGGCCACCTTGATGTTGTAGAACGTGGACTCGCAGACCTCAACATGCAACGTCCCGGTGTCCAACGACGCTTCACGGCTCCATTCGCTGCGTCGGAATTGTTGCAGCGCAAGTGCCCCGGCTTCATACAGGCTTCCCGCTGTTACCTCCGCGACGTGCTCGACGCCGTCATCGTCTCGGAAGCTCACGACGCATCTGCGTGGCTGGCCCACGGCGGGAGCATACCATAGATCTTCGCCTTCTATTCGCCCTGGCGCTGTGATTCTTTGAGAAGGCTTATACCGGGCTGGAGCCGAGATAGCCCTTGTTGTCGTTCAGGTTCCTTCCTGCCTGCTAGAAATTAGAAGTCTGGGCCTCAGAAGATCCATTCGCGAGGCTCTCCTAGAAACTCGAATCCGCACATCTGTTCCGGTGTTCCAGGCGACTTGACCCAGGCGAGTCGGGCCTCTCCGGTAAATCGGTGGGCCTCCGGCATCCACAAGAAGACCTCAACCACCGCATTGCGGCCCAACGGAACGTTGAGGCCGCAAGCAAAGCCACGGCGAGAGACGTTTTCAGTAAAGGTGAGAAATTCAAAAGGGTTCTCCTTGGTGTCTCTTCCGCGTAGCTTTAAACCTACCCTCAGCCTGACACGCGCTTCTCTTCGGCGATTTTCGCGGTCCTTGCTCACAACAGCGGCCAGGCGCGCCTGCAACGAATCAAAATCAATCGGCTTCTCAAAGTAACCTCGTGCGCCAAGCGCATCGCAGAAATCCTTATAAATGGCTTTGGGAGCTCCGGAGATCACAAAGACGGGAATGAGCTGGGTGAAACTCAGGCCCGCGAGCGTCTGACAAACCTCAAAGCCGGTGTGCGCAGGCATCATCAAGTCCACGAGGATGGCATCCGGTTTGCGCTGGAGCGCGAGGATCAAACCCTCTTCCGGCGATGCCGTGTCTATAATTTCGTAAGCGTCTTTCAGGCGAAAGCGAAGCATCCTGCGGATTGCTTCGTCGTCATCGATAATCAGAAGCCGTGCCATTCCGGTTCCTCACCCGAGACAAATGCGGGTCCCCAGCTTGCGCCGCCTTTGCGTATGCTGAGGGTCGTACGGCGCACAACCATTTTCCGTTAACCTGAACGAGTGATGATCGTCACATGCCTATTCTGTGTTTAGTTGAACATTGGTCCGGTGGATGCTTCCTGGCCGGAGCCATCGGGGTCACAGGGGAAAGCCGCAATGCGGTAGCTGATCTGGCCCCGTTCAGCCGAGCGTCAGAAAGAGTATCGAACGGAAAATACCGCGCGGTGATTGTACGTATGAAACCGCGTGGCCGCGATTTGCATGCCAGCGGCGGTAGAAAACCGCAGAGCCCGCCAGACCCGCACTCTGCCGAATCCCAGCCCCGGCGTTAGAAACACCTGCGTTGCGCCCGCATTCTTCCCCGTGAGAAAGTATGTGGAATTGGCCTCGACCTCCGGCCACAGCTTCCAAAACATACGGTACTGGAAAGCCGTGTTCGAAACGAGTTGCCTGCCCAACGCGGCTGTATCCCCGCTGGGCAGGTTCGCTCCAAATGTGGACTGCACGTCGAATCTTCCCCAGCCTTTTCCGACGGCGATTGCCGGAGAAAGAATCGCATCGCGCATTGCGTTTGAGCCGCCGGGGACCGTGGCGCTTAGGAACAGCGTCAGCAGGTAATCGCCTTCTCTTGGCCCCGATGCGGCTAATCGGAACTTCAGCATCACCGGGATGTCCCCGAAACCGTCGGGGGTAGCCAGGCCCATATGCGCTACGTACGACGGAGGTCCGACCATCAGTTGGATACGCGGAGCAATGATGAATTCCAGTCCTTTTCCGCCTCCGAAGTTGTAATCCGTCCCGCCGAGCGTTGTGGGTTGCCGCCACAGGTCGTAACGAAATTCCTGTTTCAGGCGTCCGGATGTCGTTGCTATTGGGGAAAGCCAGTCCGGCTGTTCTGCTTGGATACGTTCTCCCATCCTGAACCAGTTCCGGAAGAGACCGGAAGCACCGCCCCGCTCTTCTGATCCGGAGGCGGATTGTGAGACCTGAGTCGTGGGCGCCGCGTGCGTGGAGTCCTCCGACGAGCCATTCGCTGCCGATTGAGCGCACGAATAGGTGTCAGCAAACTTGCATTCATCCGCCCAAAGGAGTGGTGTTGCCCAACTGATGGCGTATAACCATCCCGCGAGAAGGACTTTTGGCAGGGATTTCACGCTGCTTCTCCTTGACGTACTGGTCTAAAACAAAAACGGCCACTGCCCGAAATAACTTTGGCGAGTGGCCGCTTGCGATCTTTTCAGAAGTATTCTTCTACTTCATTCGCCTCCACGCGCCCAAAGTTGGCTCCGGACAGCAGCGATACCCGATAGTCGGCTGCAACTGAGCTTCGATTTGGTTAGCGCGAATCAGAACATCACCCTTGGCGGCATTTTCCTTGGCGTGCCGCTTGAAAAACGAGTGCCAATCGTACTCGTGGATTGCGGCCGCGTCAATGCGCTGGTTATGGATTGACGCTCGGCGGGATATTTTTGCCGCTGAGCTAAGGATTGCAGCATTTTCGAGGTGTTGAGTCGCTAGATCTTTTGGCTACAGGTGGTACCGCAGCGCGTTCGCTACTTCTGTTCGGGAACGACGACGTCGCCAATATCCCTGTTATAGGCGGCCATCTCCGATGGTGAGCAGAGCAGCTCCGGGATATCGAAATCGGGTGGTTGCAAGTGGAGAGGGAACTTGTTGAGGCCCAGCCAGGGTTGCGTGTACATCTTCGGGTCATTAATCGTCACCGTCAACTCCATGTTGTCGTGGTCCACGCGGTGAAACCGTTCCTCCACCCGCAAATCTTCGCTATGCGGACGACCCGCATGATCGAGCCAGCTTTTTGAATTCAGCCCGACCGTCTCGACAACGAAGGTGTAGTCATCCACCCATCTGCCCACGGAGTACCCGTTCCAGCGCGGCTCTGGGTCCTTGGGGAATGGCCGCCCGTCTGTCCAGATGACGCGGTAATTGCCATAATACGGACTTAATAGAATCACCTGTTTCGCGGTTTGCACGAGGTTGAGGGTCCGCAATTCATAAAGCTCCATGTACGGGAACCCGAGCGGATCACAATGGTCCGCTGGATCATTGGCAAGCGCGGAGGGGACTTGCCTCACTCCCGGTCCCGAGGGCTTATTGGCCTTGAGTGCTGCCAGCCCCAAGGGCGTGTAAGGCAAAGGATGCACAATACCGGTCTCGTCGGTGTATCCCCCTTCGGAACCTTCTCCGTTCTGGTCGGCCCGTCCATTGGGACCCTTTCCTCGTGAGAAAAATGCCGGGTGTTCTAACGCGCCACTAACCTGGCGTCCTCCATCCTCCGCTGCGGCATCCCAGATCCCAGAAATATCACGGCGCGGAGGCGGGCCTGACTTTTTGCCGGCGTAGGCGGATTTTGGCGGCGGCACATTATTCCATTTCTCTCGCTGCACCTCATTTCCTGGCGCCTTGGGCGCAGTGGTCTGAGGGCGCAGAATGAGTGACAACGTCAATACTGCAATCGGGGCCGCGATCAGGGCCGCCATCGAGAACGCCACGCGCTTAGACATTTCCGAAATCCTCCTGCGGCTTCTTTGGTTCCCAAGCTTCGAATCTAGCTGCGACGAAGTTACCCGAAATCAGTGCTGGCCGCACGGGCCCAAGATCAGCCGAACGAGTTCGCGCCGCGAGTCGTTGCAGCACGGACTCTCACCGGAGCGATTCCTCATGGCTTGAATTGCTTGCCATTGATGATGATGCGGCTTGCGTTATTGATAATTCCGACCGGTTTGCCGTTCTTGGCCGCCTTGACTTCAATTTCGACTTCATCTCCGGGCTTGAATGTATTCTTCGACCAACCTACTTCGGTCTGGGAGACTGGATTTTGAGCCTCGAGAACCCAATGCGCCGGGTTGCCGGTGTCGTCCTTGGCGTCGACCTTCACGTAGACATGGGGATTGGCCCACACGTACTCCGTCACGGTTCCCTTCACCGTGATCGTTTTGGACGTGTCGTACACCGCGGTCCCGTGGTGTGCGGCGAGCGGAAGGGAAACCGCCAACAGGCCAACAACAACGAGGGGAATGGTCCTGAGTCTGTTTCTCATAGCACTCCTTCATACTCCCTGCATGGAACGGCACCCCGGTCCTGCACGGCCGTCCCAGGGCTGGAGCGATTCTAAACCTAGTTGCCAAGAGAAAGAATCGCCTTTGAACCGTCGCGGAAGGGGAGACATCCTCAGCCCTTGCAAACATCCGCTCTTCATCCCCTCGGCCCCGCGCTGAGTTATACTCTCGGCTTCCATAACGGAAGCACCTATCAGGAAAGCCGGACTTGAAGGAGGTTACATGGCCTCTGAGGAGAACGTACGGGAAAGAAGAATCAGCCGTCGTGAAGCGATGATGTGCGCAGCTTGGACGGGCCTTGGGGTTGCCGCCGCAGCGACGAATCCTGGCGCATTGGAATCGCTTTGGGGCCAGGCTCAGCCACAAGCTCAAGCAAGGGTAGATGAGTCGTCGGAGCGCATCGGGTGGCCGGCCGTTAAGCCGCTTCCGCCGCTCGATCCACGCTACCCCGTAATGCCCACCTGGAAGACCCAACTGCGGCAACTGGCGCCCAACGTCTACGTCTACCAGCAACAAGGTGGCACGGGCCTCTTGAACGCGGGAATTTCCAATGCCGGCCTGTTCGTCGGAGACGATTCGCTCGTCGCCTTTGACGCTTTGGGATTTCCCATGCAGACCAAATCGTTTATTGCCGCGGCCAAGAAGGTT
>Ga0209160_1003839_pt1 | contig 12163 bp, 8 predicted proteins | sample GraSoiAngelo_153_FD_186167 | JGI IMG/M metagenome (GOLD analysis project Ga0209160, IMG submission 186167) | Grasslands soil microbial communities from the Angelo Coastal Reserve, California, USA - 14_1009_12_40cm (SPAdes) (version 2) | ecosystem: Environmental > Terrestrial > Soil > Grasslands ...
TCTCGGACGCAAGTACACCTGCTACAGTTGTCACACCAAGTTCTATGACCTCGGCAAACCGGTGCCTCTGTGCCCGAAATGCGGGGCCGATCAGCGCGACGCAGAAGAAGCTCCCTCAGTTCCGGCGCATCGGGGCCGGGCTGCGGCGCGTATCGTAGTCGTTGAAGAGCCGCCGATCGAAGAAGAGTTTCCGGCAGAACCTGAGCCGGTCGCCTCGACTGAGACCGAGGAAGAAGACGTGATTCCCGAGGCGGAGCGCGAAGAGGAACCGGCGGAAGCGGAAGCGGAAGAGGACGAGGAAGAGGAGTTCGAATGAAGCTCGGACTAATCGGATGCCTGGGGATTCTGATCCTGATTCTCATCGTCGGTGGAATCTGGTTCATCGGCGTTCGAAATCATCTCGTCGTGCTCGATCAGGGCGTGCAGGCGCAGTGGGCGCAAGTGGAGAACGACTATCAGCGGCGCTACGACCTGATTCCGAATCTCGTCGAAACCGTGAAAGGTTACGCCACCCACGAAAAGGGTACTTTCGAAAACATCGCAAAATTTCGTTCCATGGCGATGCAGGCCAGCACACCTGCCGACAAAGCCGCCGCCGAAAACCAGTTAACCGGGGCATTAAAAAGCCTGTTCGCTGTGGCCGAGAATTATCCCGAGCTGAAGGCTTCGGAGGAGTTCACGCAATTGCAAATGTCGTTGAACCAGACGGAAGATACGATTCAAAATTCGCGCCGCTATTACAACGCCGTCGTGCGCGATCTGAATACCAAGATTCAGTCCTTCCCAACAAATTTCATTGCCGGCATGTTTGGATTCCAGCAACGCCAATTCTTCGAGGTCGCGGAAACCGACCGCGAACCGGTAGCAGTGAAGTTCTGAGTGTGAGCGAACTTTTCGCCAGAAGCGATCAAGGCAAACAGCGAGCAATTAAGCTGTTGAATGGCGCAGCACTTCGCTTCCTAATCCTCTTTGGCGTCTTGACTCTTGCGACACCGCTTTGGGCCAAGAGTTGGCGAGTGGCCGACTTCAGCGACACCATTAACATCGGTGCGGATGGCTCTGCTGCTGTCCACGAGCGCCTTACCCTGGTTTTCATCGGCGAGTGGCACGGCATCCATCGTTTTATTCCTATTGAATACCCTGGCCCGGGCGGCACGAATTACACATTGTTGATCGATGTCCTTGGTGTCACCGACGCCGCGGGTCAGAAGCTGAAGTACGAATCCCACATCACTCGCGGCCTGCGCGACCTGAAAATTTTGGTTCCTGATGCGGTGGACACCACCCGCACGGTTGAGATCGCCTACAACGTGCGCAACGGCATTCGCTACTTCGAGGATCACGACGAGTTCTACTGGAATGTCACCGGTAACGACTGGCCGGTACCTATCGATCACGCATCAGCAGTGGTCAGACTGCCGAGCGCCGCAGCAGGATCGTTGCGTGCTCAGGCCTTCACCGGCGTGTATGGCTCGGCAGAACGCGAAGCTACTTCTGAAGTAAAAGGGTCTGACGTCTCGTTCGAGACTACAAATCCGCTGCCCATGCGTGGCGGCCTGACGATTGATATCTACATCCCCAAGGGCATTCTCCAACAACCAGGCGCGCTGACTCGGCTGGCATGGTTTCTGGGAAGCAATCCAATCGGGTTTTTGCCGCTAGTCACATTAGGCGTGATGTTTGCTCTGTGGTGGTACAAGGGACGCGATCCGGACCCCGGCCTCTCCGTTGCCCCGATGTACGAACCACCCGAAGGCATGACGCCGGCGGAAGCGGGCACATTGATCGACGACACCATTCATCCTCGCGACATCACTTCCACTTTGGTGGATCTGGCCGTGCGTGGCTATGTGAAGATTGAGGAGAAAGTGGAGACCACTCTCGGGATCTTTCATCAGAAAGATTATGTCTTTCATCTGCTGAAGGCTCGTGAGCAGTGGACCGACGTTGCGCCTCATGAACAGGTGATGCTGGAAAACGTATTTGTCGATGGCACTGAAACGCGCCTCTCAGCTCTGAAAAACCGCTTCTACACCGCGCTCCCGAGGATTCAGCAGGACATCAAAGCGGCGCTGAAGAAAAAGGGAATGTACCTGCTCGATCCCGACTCGGCCAATGCATACAGTTTTCTTGGGATTGTACTCAGCCTCGCTCCCTTCGCCATCCTGCAGTTCACCGGGTACAAAAATATCTTCAGCTCGATCGGTCTGGTGATTGGCTGCGGAACTATCTCAGCAGGCATCTGGTGGCTGTTTGCCCGGCAGATGAGCGCAAAGACAGTGAAGGGCGGACGCACTCGGGTGGCTGTACTCGGCTTCCAGGAATTCATGAACCGGGTAGACGCTGACCGCCTGAAGCGCATGCCTCCGGATACGTTCGAAAAATATTTGCCTTATGCGCTGGCGCTGGGAGTGGAGCACAACTGGGCCCAGGCATTCGCTGGAATCGTAAAAGATCCTCCGCGCTGGTATGTCTCGCCCAACGGCTATGCTGGCTTCAACCCCGTCTTCTTCTCGAGTTCCATGCATAGTATGGCATCGGATATGAACCAGGCATTTGTTTCCGCCCCGCGATCCAGCTCGAGCGGCTCAGGCTTTAGCGGCGGAGGTGGTGGAGGATTTTCCGGCGGGGGTTTCGGCGGAGGCGGAGGAAGCGCGTTTTGATCCTCAATCCCCGCCTGCGGGGGAACCTAGTTCCTACCCTTACCCTACTAGTAATCCTGCTTTTGCGAGGGGTATCTTCCATGATATAAGTGCGTTAGGTAGTTTTGACCCTCCATCAGGAGAAGCCGTATGGAGCTGGCTTTTGCTCGCAAGGGAGGCCAGGAACGAGGAGGTCTTGTGTCCGAAGCGCGGACGGGGAAACGATTCCCCCTGGAATTGCCAATCAAGATCCATAGGGCAGACGAGGGTGGAGAACACAGCGGGGTGACGGGAAACCTGAGCGCCGCCGGAGTTTACATCCGGGCCGATGCCGCCATGGAAGTGGGCTCCACGGTAGAGTTCGAAATTGCTCTCCCCCCGGAAGTGACTGGAGCCAAGGAAAACGTGATTATCCACTGCAAGGGTCGCGTGGTGCGCAGCGATGATCCTGCGTCCAGTAGCGGTGGTGGGGATTCTCGTGGTGTAGCTTGCGTGATCGATTCTTACGATTTTGTTCGCCGCTAGTATTGCTTGAGGAGCTGACCCGATGCTCAAACTGATTCTGGCCGATAACCAGGCAATCTTCCGCGCGGGAATCGCCAAGGTGCTGGCAGTTGAAGATGAAATGCGCATCGTGGCGCAGGCGCAGACCCAAGAACAGATGTTCATGGCTCTCGACAAGTTTCGCGCCGCCGTGCTGATTGTCGCTGGTGGATTTCATTCCGATTTCAATGCCGTGTTGCAATCCGCGAACCGCAACAAAACACGCGTAGTCGTCCTGGCCGATACTGGCGAGAGCGCGCAACGCTATATGGGAGCGGGCTCGCACGGCGTCGTCTACCGAAACGTCACCAGCGCCGCCTTGGTTGATTGCGTGCGGAAAGTTGCGCGTGGTGAAACTTGGGTGCAGGACATTGCCGTACCCAGCGAGCTGACCGAGAACGATATGGTCGGATTGCGCGTGCGTGACCGGCTTACCGCCAAAGAATTGCGCATCGTGGCGCTCATCGTGCAGGGATATAAGAACAAGGAAATTGCCTCGCAACTGGGAACCACCGAACAGGTAATTAAAAATTATCTCCGCAACGTTTATGACAAGATCGGCGTTTCCGACCGGTTGGAACTGGCGTTATTCACCATCCATCACCGGATTCTGAATGAGGCTGCGGCGGCAACTGCGGCCGCGTCACAACCACAACCAGGTCCAGGTGCGGGAGTGACGTCCTAAAATTAGGTGCTCGTGGCATCAGGCCGCCTGCGGGCGGTCTTTTTTTTCGCTTACTTGAGATATACTCCGTCGGTCAAAGATGCAATTTCAATTACGAAGGTGAATATGCACAGAATTTACTGGATTCTAGTTCTTGTCGCAGCATTGGCCACTGCTGCAATCGGGCAGACGGAAGATACGAAGACGAAGCCGAAGGCAAAGGTGAGCGGCAACGCGGCTACCGAGCAAAAACTCGTCGAAACGGAAAAGTCGTTGTGGGAAGCCTGGAAGAATCACGACTCGGGAATATTTCAGAAGGCCCTGACACCGGACTCGGTAAACGTAACTGCCATGGGAATCCAGGGCACGGAACAAACGGTGAAAGATGCTGGCAGTTCTGATTGCAAGGTCAACAGTTATTCTCTTGAGGATACGAAGTCCACGTGGGTTGACAAAGATGCTGTGCTCTTGACCTACAAAGCCAGTCAGGACGCAGTCTGCGCTTCGCAAAAACTTCCCAGCGCCGTTTGGGCTAGCTCGCTGTGGGTGAAAAAGGGCAGCGAATGGAAAGCTGCGTTCCATCAGGAAACGCCGGTGCAGAATAGCATGGGCGCCGAAGAGAAGAAGAACTGAACCTCAGATCAAGGTCCAACTTCTTTATGAGCCGCCCCTCTCGGGCGGCTTTTTTAACGGCTATGTAACCTTCTCACCCACCGACTTGGCTTGGGTAAACAGGTACAAATAATCCGGGCCGCCAGACTTTGAATCCGTGCCTGACATATTGAATCCGCCAAACGGATGCGCACCAACGATCGCTCCTGTGCATTTGCGATTGATGTAGAGATTGCCGACGTGGAACTCGCGAATGGCACGTTCGATTTTGTCGCGCGACTTGCTGTAGACCGCTCCGGTCAAGCCAAACTCTGTGTCATTGGCGATCTCCAGCGCGTGATCGTAATTTTTCGCTTTGATGACCGCAAGCACCGGACCGAAAACTTCTTCCTGCTCCAGGCGTGATTTGGGAGGAATGTCGGCGATCACGGTGGGCTGCAGGAAATATCCTTCTCCCGCATTTGTGACGCGGCTACCTCCGGCAATCAGGCGTCCGTCTTTCTTTCCGATTTCGATGTAGTCAAGAATCGACTTCATCGATCCCTCGTTAATCACCGCACCCATGTTGGCGTTCTCCGCAGGATCACCCACATTAATTTTCTCTACCCGCGTTTTCAATCGGTCGAGAAACTTGTCATAGATACGCTCGTCGACGATGGCCCGCGAGCAAGCAGAGCACTTCTGGCCCTGAAACCCAAACGCCGCCTGAGCCACACCCTCGACCGCTGAGTCGAGATCGGCCTCAGAATCCACGATGATGGCGTCCTTGCCCCCCATTTCGAGGATAGCCCTCTTAATCCATATCTGCCCCGGGGCCTGCGTAGCTGCACTCTTGTTGATATCTAATCCGACTTCGCGGGAACCGGTGAATGCGATGAACCGGGTCTTGGGATGGGCCACCACCGAATTGCCGAAGCTCGCGCCAGCGCCAGGACAGAAATTCACTACACCGTCCGGCATGCCGGCCTCTTCCAGTAGTTCCACAAATTTGGCTCCGATCGTCGGCGAATCGCTGGAAGGTTTCAGGATCACCGTGTTGCCGGAAACAATGGAGGCCAGCGTCATGCCCGCCATGATGGCAGCCGGAAAATTCCACGGTGGGATCACCGCGCCTACCCCAAGCGGAATGTAGAACAAATGATCCCGTTCTCCGGGTAGCTGAACCGGCGCGTCCACTTTCGCCAGACGCAACGCTTCGCGGCTATAGAACTCGCAGAAATCGATAGTCTCGGCAATGTCGGCGTCCGCTTCCGCCCAGTTCTTGCTCACTTCGAAGACCAGCCAGGCGCAAAGTTCAAACTTGCGTTCCCGCATCAGGTCGCCCACACGGAACAGCAAACTTGCACGTTCTTCGACTGACGTGCGGCTCCAACTGTCAAAAGCTCGCAGAGCCGCCTGCATGGCCGGTTCCACGTGTTCCTTGCCGGCCTTCTGGTGCAGTCCGACGACCTGCGAAGGCTTCGCTGGATTGATGGACTTAATCTTGTCCGAAGTCTTGACGCGCTTCCCTCCAATGACCAAGTCGTACTCGCGCCCTAGTTGTCCGCGAACTTTTTCGATGGCGGAGCGCATCTTCCGCGCATTGTCTTCGCGGTTAAAGTCAGTAAGCGGCTCGTTGACGAAGGGTCCCTCATGAAGGCGAATCTGGGGGCGAGTGGGGGCTTCAACGGTTGCCATAAGAGCACCTCAAGAAGAAATACGGTCCGGGGCGAGAAGCGCGGCGGAGCTATTAATTGTAGCACTGGAAAATGGGTCAGAGCCGGCGGGACGCCGGCGCTACCAGACACTAATCGGCAACGCACATGTTCCGGGCCGTCTAGGGAACCTTGACCGAATCGTGGCTCTCGGCGGGCCGATAGCTCATAGCGGCGGTGCGCTCCAGTTTGTCCCAGGCGAAGCGCTGGCCCTCGATGGCACGCTTCAACGTCTTCAACAAAACTACTGAGAATAATTGCCGGTAGGCGAAGCGTTGCAGCCACACCTGGCTGAGCAACCAGACATCCTCCCGGGTCTCTGACCGCCGCCGTTCCAGCGCGAACGCAATCGCGGACGCCAGGAAATCAATCACCAAGAACGCAACAAAGAACATTGCCAGTCGCTCGAAGCTGGCCGGGTCAGTAGATTCCGGATGAAAGTATTTTTGGATTAGATACCACACCGTCCCCACCCCGAACATAATATCGATGAACGGTGACACCACCGGCAGCAGGATTTGGAAGATCACGATATTGGGTAGCGCGATCCATCCCAGCACGCCTTTGCGCCCAAATGCAGCGCGATGCTTCCACATCGACTGCAGAATACCGAACGACCAGCGGAAGCGTTGTCGCATGAGGCTTTTAGCATTTGCCGGGGCTTCGGTATAGGCAAGCGCCATATCTTCATATTCCACTCGGTACCCGCGCTGCAGTAAGGCAATGGTGAGGTCGGCATCTTCGGCGACAGTATCGATGTGGTAGCCGCCGGCCTCACGCACTGCGGAGGTACGCCATGCCCCGATCGCGCCGGGCACTACACTCACTGCGCCCAGTACATTCAGCGCACGCCTTTCGAAATTCTGGCTGGTGATGTATTCCAGTGCTTGCCAGCGCGTCCACAAGTTCATCCGGTTGCCGACCTTTGCATTCCCCGCCACCGCGCCGACCTTGGGGTCGAGGAAGTGCGGGACCAGCCGCGAGATCGCGTCTCGCGCAATTACGGTATCGGCATCGATGCCGACGAAGATTTCCTCCTCGCGCAGATGCTCTAGTCCGAAATTAAGTGCTTCAGCCTTCCCCGAGTTGGGCTTCGTCAGGATCAGCACCCGGTCCGAGGCTCTTTGCGCGATAACGGTTTCTCGGGCGATCTCCAGAGTCCGGTCACTTGATCCATCGTCTATGACAATCACGCGCAGCTTCGGATAGTGCGAGGCGAGAGCGGCGCGAATGGTCCGCTCAATCACTTTCTCTTCGTTATATGCAGGAATCAAAACCGCTACGTTCGGCTGATAGGATTCCCTTTCTTCCGGCCTGCCATAATGTTGCTCTCGCAAACGATCAAACACCGCAAAAATACCGATAAACAGCAGGCGGCTTGTCATCAACACATCACCCACCAGAAAGATGATGGTGATTCCCTTAATGGTGATGTCAAAAAGCCAGAAGCCAAGCCAGTTCAGCCGCGCCGCCCATCGTTCATTCGAAGGAATAGGCGGCATCACATCAGCGCGAGTCTTACCCAACAATTGATAAACCGGAACGATCTGATGGCCTCTGGCGCGTACCCCTTCGATGATCATGGGCAAAGCGCGCACAGTCTCGCGCCGGTCACCGCCGCCATCGTGCAGCAGGATAATATTGCCGCAACGCTGATCGTGAGTCGCACATGGCGGCAAGTGAGCCATCATGTCGGAGGTGATCTGCTCCGCACTGTGATGAGGATTGTCCCGCCAATCATTGGGATCAATCTTATTCCCAATGGTGGTGTAGCCCATACTTTGCACGACCTCCAGCGGCCGCACCTGGTCTTCTGTGTCGGGTTCTTGATCAATCGAATAGGGCGGCCGGAACAGGATGGTGCGTATGCCCATGCGACTAGCAAACAAGCGCTCCGTAAGATTGAGTTCCAGATGCATATAACCGCGCGAGATGTTGCTGATATCGGGGTGTGTGAATGTGTGATTTCCGATCTCATGTCCTTCGGCGTAAACGCGCGAAGTGAGATCGGAAAATTTGTCAGCCTGAATTCCGATAAGGAAAAAAGTAGCGGGGGCCTTCTCGCGTTTCAGTATATCCAGGATCTTCGGAGTCCATTCCGGATCAGGACCGTCATCGAAAGTGATGGCGACTGCATTGCTGCTCGAGCCGTAGCGTGCCACACGGTATGGCTCGGGCAGAGACTCGAAATTCTCGTCTGTAATCTGCCCCGTGGACCGATCAACATCGAGAGTTCGCTGCCCGTCGGCTGGTCGGGCTTCAATGCGCAGTATCTCGCCGCGGCCTTCCATGTCCACGTCCTGCCCCGGCGGTACCTCTTTTAACTTACCCACGGCGTCGGACTCACCTGGTGTATCCCAAACTTTCCATAGCGAGCGATCCTCGGATCCCAAACGCCAAAGCGCGAATGTGTTAATTCCCAGGGATTGCGCAGCACGCATTTGATTGAGAGCGGTCACCGCATCCAAGAACCATATGTCATGCGGCAAATTGCGCTCGTCGAAATAGCTCACGTGCGGATTGAGGCTGTCTCCATCGAAATCCACGTCGGCATCCGAGTCTCGGGCGCTAAGCCAGGCGTCCTGCACCGAAACATTGGTGTCCTTTACATCGGAAGGTAGTGTCCCATGCTTCGGTTTACGCGCCCAGTCATAGCCATAGTTGCCAATGGCGCAGATGATTTTTTCGTGCGGAACAACTTTTTTCACCGCCTCCAGGTTCGCTACAAACCAATCTTGAGAAGCAACCGGTCCCGGTTTGCCGCCGGGATAGTGCTCGTCGTAATTCATGATTACCGCGCCATCGATGCGAGCTGCAATCGCGGGATAATCAAAATCCTCATTTCGGGCTTGCACGCTGACGTACAGCTTCATTCCTTTGGCGTGCAGATCGGTTGAAAGTTCGCCCAGCAAGACCAAATACCCGCTCTGCGCACTCTTGGGGAAATCTTCGAAGTCCACCATGAGACCACGGTACTTGTCACTGGCGAGAAAAGCTGCGACCTGTTGCCGGAAGCGAGCGCGAGCCTCTGGATCATTGAGAAATGCGCCGATCCCACTCATCCAGTTGGTTCCGTCAAAGTTGTTGACCATGGGAAAGACTTCCAATCCCGTGTCTTCCAACTTCAGGAACGACATCACTTTGTCGTCCACAGCATGAACCGCTGGACCTTGCACTACATCGAAGAAATTATTGGTTTCAAGATCCGTGCCTTGTAAGTGGCCGTCGGGGGTGACGACGTGCAGCCAATCCGGAAAGAGCAGATCAATTTGTCTGGCATATTCGCGCAAGGACGAAAAACTGGCCGCGTCATAAGGCACGTAAAAAGCCGCCCGGATACCTTCCTCGGCATTCAACTTGACTTGAGAAGGGGCGCCTTTGGTTTTGCGATGTCCCCGACGCGCGGCCTGGCGGCGTTTCTCCTTAGCTTTTTCCTTCTCCGTCTCTTTCAGTGAATGAAATGGACGCTTCATCGCGGGCAAAAGGAGTTCGGGAAGAGGTTCGCTGCGCAGTGCTGTGTAAACAAAAAACAGGATGAGGCCGGTAATGCTGACACCGAGAATATCGAAAAAACGCCGCACCCGTTTCCAGCGGGCCTGCCGAGGATCGAAAAAAACTTGTTGCGCCATGAAATGGAATTGCTTCCATCCTAAGCCGCGCCAAGCAGAGGGTCAAACTAGAGTCGAACGTGTTACTGCATGGTTTCCCAAATGCGAAACGGGACCACTCCCTAGTACCGCTGCGGTATATTCGTATCGTGCGCGAGCCGGTGCGCAACAGTTTCCGTTTCTTTCTCTGGGCGACAATTGCGGCTGTTGCCCTGCGCCTTCTGTTCATTTTTCGCTTCCCGGCGGTAACCACCGATTCCTTCGTTTACGGAGATATCGCTAAGAGCTGGCTTCGGCACGGGATCTACGGCCTCAGCGGTCCTGCCGAAATTACGCCTACCGACATCCGCCTCCCCGGATATCCAGCGTTCCTCGCCGCAGTATTTGCGGTACCGGGCAGTCCTGGTGATGCAGATGTTCGTGGATATCGGCACTTGCTTCGTGATCGCCGACATGGCGCGCCGCACTCTCTCTCCTAAAGCTGCCAAGGCTGCCTTTCTATTGGCCGCGCTCTGTCCTTTTCTGGCCAACTATGCCGCCGCCGCGTTAAGCGAGACTCTGGAAATCTTCTTCACTGCCCTCGCATTGGATTTCGCGATTGCTGGCCTTAATGCTCTCGAAAGTCGACGCATACAACCGTGGCTGGGATGCGGCATTGCAATCGCAGCCGCGATCCTGTTGCGTCCCGATGGAGGCCTGCTGCTGATTGCGATTGACACCTATCTGCTTGTGGTTTTGCGAGGTTCATGGAGGGATCGCTCGAGGGTTTCATACGTATTAAGAGCCGCTCTGACAGTCGGGCTGATGGCGCTGACGCCACTCGTTCCGTGGGGTTTTCGCAATTGGCATACCCTCCATCGGTTCGAGCCGCTCGCTCCACGCTATGCCAATCAGGAGGACGAATTCGTGCCCCTGGCATTCAATCGCTGGGTGAAAACCTGGATGGCAGACTACACTTCGGTCGAAGAGATTTATTGGGCGGTGCCGGGGGACCCCATTCCTGCCGACAAGCTGCCCGCTCGCACTTTCGATTCAGAGACACAACGCCAACAGACTTTGCAGCTGCTGGCGGAATATAACGAAGCTCTGCACTTCACCCCTGAACTGGATGCCAAATTTTCGCCATTGGCGGCACGTCGCATCCACGACCACCCCCTGCGCTATTATTTCTGGCTTCCAGCAGTGCGGATCTTAGATATGTGGTTGCGACCACGTACTGAACTGCTGCCCTGCGACAGTCGTTGGTGGGAGTTCAATGATGATCCGCAATGGTCGGCTCTGGCGGTGGGCTTGGGAATCATCAATCTTTTTTATCTAGGGGCTGCAGCAACCGGTCTTGCACGCGGACGATTTATTCCCCACCTCGGCCTGCTGCTTACTTTTGTGATCCTGCGATCGGTTTTTCTGGGTACTTTGGAAAATCCGGAGCCGCGTTACACCTTGGAGTGCTACCCGGTAGTAATTTTTCTGGCCGCCGCATTGTTTTGATGCCGCGCTGGACAGGCAGTGAAAGGCCGCACCCCTTCTTTTTTGCGCTGACCGATTACCGTTTCGCGGTGCCCTTCAGCGATTCTGACCTGGCCCGCTCGCTGGTAGCGCTTTGCGAGTCTCCCAGCGCATCGTAGGCATCGGCAAGGAAGGCGTGGGCTTCAAAGTTCGTGGGGTCCGAACTGGCAGCCTGCTTCAGGTAGGGCAGAGCTTCTTCCGGTTGGTGCTGGAGACTCAGAATGCGTCCGAGAAGAAGGTTGCCGCGAAAGTGTTGGGGATCCGCAGCTAGAACGTTTCGCAGCAGCTCCACCGATTCAGGGACACGTTGGGTCCGCGCGTAAACTGACGCCAGCGAGTACTGAGCATCGGGAAATTTCGGGCGCTTCTTCGCTACAAATTCGAAATAGGGCACCGATTCCTTCCACGCGCCCGTCTCAAACAACGCCAGGCCGAGTTCGTATTGGGCGGGGGTGGAATCCGGCAGCAGTGCTACCGCCTTGCGCAAGGCGGTGATGGCTTGCGGATAGCGCCTCACCCTCGCCAACGCAACTCCTAGTTGCATCTGGGCTGCAGAAATCAAAGGGCTGTCGTCTACAACCTGCTGAAGAAGAGGAATAGCCTCTGCGTAACGCCCATCTTCGACGGCAATCATCCCCTGATGCAGGACATTTGAGATCTGAATCTTATCCTTGGGGTCAGCGCCTTGCAGCGGATCCTGTGAGGGCCCTGTGGCGTTTGAAGAGGCATAACCCAAGGCCGCCAGGTTTTCACTCTGCTCAGAAGTCAGCGTCTTCTGGTCAGACTTCTCGTTAAAACTACTGGTGCGATCATGAAACTCATCCAGTTGTGACTGCAACGTGGCGGTAACGGCAGGAGAAGCAGCAGCCAAGTCGTGTTGTGCGCTCTTATCGA
>Ga0209160_1003844_pt1 | contig 12153 bp, 9 predicted proteins | sample GraSoiAngelo_153_FD_186167 | JGI IMG/M metagenome (GOLD analysis project Ga0209160, IMG submission 186167) | Grasslands soil microbial communities from the Angelo Coastal Reserve, California, USA - 14_1009_12_40cm (SPAdes) (version 2) | ecosystem: Environmental > Terrestrial > Soil > Grasslands ...
GGCCATCGCACGGCGAATCCGGGCGTTGCGGCCGCGCACGGTAATCTTGCCGTATTGGGAGGGGCGGCATCCCGACCATTACACAGCATCCCGGCTGGGCTATGAGGGCTGCTTTCTGGCCGGACTGAAGCGGCTGGAATTAGAGGGCGAGGCCTACCGGCCGTTCAAGGTGCTGTATTCGACGACCTATGATCGCACCGTGCGCCCTTCATTTGTGGTGGATATATCACGCGAGTTTTCCCGGCGCACCAAGGCAATCCTCGCCTACGGCTCGCAGTTCCGGCCGAAGGGACGCGAGCGGCGGCGCTCGAAGGTCTATCTACCGCTCGACCGGCTGGTGCACGAAGTGCATCTTGTAGCGCGATTTTACGGCGAGATGATCGGCGTGGAGCACGCCGAGCCTTTTTTGGTGAAAGAAGTGATGCAGGCCGAGGACGTGGTGGAACTGCCGGTGCGGTCGATTTAGAATTCGTCGGAATCCTGGGCCATAGAGAAGCCGGGGAGGGCCTGGGCGGCGCCTTTTCGTATCACCTTGACGCGAAGCAGCGCGGCGGTTTCCTTGCCGGCGGGACGGAGGACGGCGAAGGTAGCGAGGGCCTCGCTATACAGGCGGGTCACCAGGAAACTCTCCTCGCTTCCTGCCTTTTTCCACACCTGACCAACCTGTACTTTGGAAACTGACATTTTGGCCGTGTGTTTCGACCTGAATCTTGGGGGAAGGGGCGTCCAGTGTCAACTGAACGAAAGTACAGGTTGTTACAGGCGGGACGCAAATGAACGGGAGGCTGGAAACAGGGTTTTAGCGCGGCAGGCGAGGGCTAAACGGCCACGTCTACCCATGGGCCGGGCGCCTAAATGCTTTCAGGGGCGGATCATAAATTCTTGCACTTCGAAAAAAGCGGGAAACCCGGGGTGACGTGAGGCCATCAAAAAGAACGGATCTATCTTCGGGCGTTTAGCGTCCAAGGCGGAAATCGTAGCTCGCGCTACCCAGGGCGCACGAGTGGATGTATAATTGGCTCGAGCAGAAGGGCCGGAGCGAACCATGACACAGTCGCGTTTAGCAATACCTAGCGGCCTATTGAGCCGAGCCCTTTTGGGACTGGCATTGTCAGCGGCACTGGCCTTCCCCGTTTTCGCGGGGCCGCAAGCGCCTGCGCAGCCGGCGCCCCCTCCGGCCAATCCCGCACCTCAAACTGCACCAACCGCCGGGCCGACGCAGGATTCCGGGCCGCGGCAGCCGCAGGCCTCGCCGAGCGATTCGCGACAGACCGATTCGCAGGCGTCGCAGAAGAAAGCGAAGAACGATAAAGATAAAGAAAAGGACAAGGAAACAAAGAAGTCGAAATCGGCCGCAACTGACACGCAGCACTCGCAAGCGAAAGATTCAAAAGACGAAACTCCCATTCCGCAAAAGGACAAGCCTGACGTCAAGCCGGGCTCGAAAGCGGACGTGGAGGCCATCGGGAATCGTGGAGTCGGCAAAGGTGTCAACTTCTATTCCCTCGAGCGCGAAATGGCACTCGGTAAGAGCCTGGCGCAGGAAGTGGAGCGGTCGTCGAAGCTGATCGATGATCCCGTCGTTACGGAATATGTGAACCGCGTGGGGCAGAACCTGGTGCGCAACTCGGATGCAAAGGTTCCGTTCACCATCAAAGTGATTGACTCCGACGCGATAAACGCGTTTGCGCTGCCGGGCGGATTTTTCTACGTGCATAGCGGGCTGATCCTGCGCGCCGATTCGGAGGCGGAACTCGCCGGCGTGATGGCGCATGAGATCGCCCACGTAGCCGCGCGGCACGGCACCAAGAACGCCACCAAGGGCGAACTGGCGCAGATGGCCACGATTCCGCTGATCCTGCTCGGCCCGGGGGGCTGGGCGGGTTATGGACTTTATGAGGGACTGAACTTCGCCATTCCAATGTCCTTCTTGAAATTTTCGCGCGATGCCGAATTCGAGGCCGACTACCTCGGCTTGCAATATATGTATGCGGCGGGGTATGACCCGAACGCGTTCGTGACGTTCTTCGAGAAGGTGGAGGCCGAGGAGAAGCGGCAGCCAGGGACGGTGCCGAAGTTTTTCTCCACGCATCCGCCGACGCCGGAGCGCGTCGTATCCATTCAGAAGGAAATTGGCAACGTATTGCCGGCGCGAGAGCAGTACATCGTGACTACTTCGGAATTCGACACCGTAAAGGCGCGGCTGCGGGGCATCGAGAACCGCAATAAGCTGCAAGAAAATAAGACCAACAAAGACAAGCCTACACTGCGCACGCGCACCGAGCGCGGACAGCCGCAAGCCGGTCAGGGCGGGCAGCAACAGCCCGGCGCGCAAGGCGGCGATAGTCCTTCGGACGATCCGGATCGGCCGACGCTGAAGAGGCGTCCCGAGGACGATCCCAACAACCAGAACAATCAGTAATCTTCGGAATTAAAGCGAAAAGAAGGACTGCAACGCGCCGAGCGCATTTTCTAGATGCCTCGGCGCTGCTGATTTCAGGCGGGCGCTGTTCTGTTTGCCGCAGAAGCTTGCGAACGGGGAAGCATCCGGGAAGCTGATGTGCGGCTCATCTGCTGCTGGTCGCGCTAGGCTGATGCCCGATGCCCATCTTGCGCATCTCTTCCGAGTAATACTTGCGATAGAGGATGTCCCATTCCTCGCTGCCCTCGAGAATCTCTTTTTTTTGAGAACCGATCTTCTGGCGCGCCTGGGCGTCAATCTGCTCTTCTTCTTTGAGCAGGCTGAGCAAAATGTCCACGACGTTCTGGCGAATGGTGGCGCGGTCTTCGATGAATTCGACGTCCTCGCCGGCAACCAGAACGTCGGTAATAACGTGGGACAAGCGTACCGTTTTTTCCCGGCTTAATCGCATAACGTTGCGCGAAGGCTCCTGACGGCGCGCGCTGCTTTCGCGCGGATTGCGCTCAGCGCAGAATCAGTTTGCGCTGCCGCGCCAGCTCCCCCTTCACTTTTTTGTACATCTCCTGATAAGAGGCTCCTGTGCGGCGCATCTCCTCGGCATGCTGGCTGAGGATTTCGCGGACTTCCTCGTTCAGGCGGTCTTCCAGGCCAATTTCCTCGGCCATCTTGAGACGGATGCGCTCGGCAAGAGCAGCGGGCTTGCCGGCCTCGATCATTTTGTTGGCAAGCAGGCGCTTGACCACCTCGTTCGCCATATAACCTACGAAATCGCGTGACAGCAGCATTCTCGCTGAAACTCCGCCGAAAAATGTGCGCGTTTTGAGTCTACTGGCAGCCGCGAGAGGGTGTCAAGGAAAGCAGGGGATAGCGGATACGCACGCGAAAAAGGGACCACACCCCCTCCCGACCGCCCGCGCGCGTGCATCCCGCAGCGCGGCGACATCACCGCTCAGCGCGCCCGATCCCCTTCCGGCGCGGTGACCACGGGTGCCGGGGTGCTGGAATCGCGGGAAACCTCTCCATCACGCGCCATCCACTACGAATGCGGCGTAAGCCTGTACCTTGGGAACACCGTTTATCCAGCGCGCCCCGATGGGGAACGCCAAATCAAGATTCGGGCGCGGGAAGCGAATACGGATCAGCTCCGCGCATATACCTGTAAGTTCTAAATCCCCCCGCGGCCTTCAATGGACATGAGACTCCACGTGCGCTATTACGGAGAGGAAGTGGTCAACCAGCATTCCGTCTAACCAGCCGCGTTCAACTTCTCTAACCAGCATATCCAGCGCGCACGACGGCGCTAGAGCCTTGCGGTACGAACGGTCCGTCGTCAAAGCGTCGTAGATGTCCACAACCTGGAGAATCCGCGCGGCCAAAGGAATGGAATCCCCTTCAAGACCATCGGGATAGCCGCTGCCGTCCATTCGTTCGTGGTGATGGCGAATGATCGGGAGCACACGACGAAAGGACTTGAGAGGCGCGCAGATGTGCTCTCCCACTACGGGATGCTGCTCCATGATTTTGACTTCTTCGCGGCTCAATCGGCCGGGCTTGAGTAAAATAGCTTCCGGCACGGCGACTTTGCCGATGTCGTGAATCAAGCCTCCCGCGCGTAGCGCTTCCAGGTCATGTTCGGACAACCCGAGACTCGTTGCCAGCGTCGTTGCATAGAACGCCAGGCGCTCGCAGTGTCCGTCAGTGTAGGGATCTTTCGCCTCAATGCTGCGAGCAAGGCTGAGAATGACCGACTCGGCCTGCTCGTCAATATAGGATTTCAAGCGCAGAATGGTTTGAACGCGGGTGAGTGCCTCCCACCTCGACGATGGGTGTTCCCATAAATCATCCGCGCCTGCTTCACGAGGTTGCCAAACGTTAGCGCGATGGGACAACGGCGCCATCACTACAACCGGTGTCATTCGATTTCGCGGATCGGCTTTTAATTGGTCACAAAGCTCAAAGCCCGAAATGTCCGGCAGCGCAGCAGCGAGCAATACCAGATCGGGTTGAACGCGCGGACATTCGTCAATTGCAGCCTTTCCATCTTCCGCCGTAAACACCTCGTATCCGTGATTCTGTAAGATACCCTGCCAATCTGCACGGCTGGAGAAATCAGCGTGCACGAGTAGAATCGTAGCAGCCATGGGCCCCTCCTTCGCCATACGCGCCAATCGAACCCACAGGAAAGCAGTTCACTGCTGGATGGCGAGCAAGAAGCGATCCGGTGCCTCTGCTTTCAACTAGAGTCTAGCTGTAGGTCGAGGAACTTCCATCTTGGCTGGGATTCCAAAAGGGGGACTTCCCAACTAAAACGCAAGGAGCTTGCCATTCATTGCAGCCCGAAACCCCTGCAATCTGAGGACGTTGTGTGCCGAGGCCGGGCAGCGATGATCCGCAATTTTTTCACCACTTGAGTAAGGACTACGCGAAGACAGAATCCGCCATTGCGTCTTTCGATTAAGGTTCGCCCAAATTCAAAATACGCGCACCTTAACGCGCCGCGAGTGGTGGGATCCCAGGCACCGGAAGGGGGGTGGTCAATCTTTTCCGTCCGTATCCGCTACCCCGTCAAGGAAAGCAGGGGGTATATGGGCGCACTCCTGTCTTTCTTGTCCAGGGTTAAATGAGATCACGAGATCAGAAGAAACAATTTCTTCGCCAGCATTCGAGGCCCCTCAAAAGATGTGGAGATACACTCCTTGATGCATCCAGGAGCCACAACGCCGATCATACAGGTCGTGCCGTCCGCATTGTGGATGATGCCACTGCGGGCATCCGCGGAAGGGGCGACATCAGGCGACGTAAGGCTCTGGACCTGACGGAATCCTTCGTAGTTGGTAAAGAAGAAGGTCTTATCCTTTTGGATGGACCCCCCAAGGATGCCCCAAATTGGTTGCGATGAAAAGCCGCGTGGTTCCGCGACGCCTCGGTCACAAATCGAGGTCCTGATATGTTGCGACCAGAGGGCCCTTGTTAGAAGAGCAGCTTCAGGCCCAACTGAATTTCGCGGGCTGCTCCGGTTCCGAGTAATGGGTTCTGCCCCGCGGCGTCAGGCGTGTTCGCAGACAGGCCGAGAGTCCCGTCACCAGTAAGACCGCCGCCTCCCGGATTCGCAAGAATTGTGTGATTTAGAATGTTGAAGACTTCCGCGCGGAACTGAGCCGTAAGCCGTTCCTTTATCGTCCAGTTCTTGAACAAGGAGAAGTCCCAGTCGCGGAAGCCTTGGTCGCGGAACAGATTGCGACTCGATGTTCCAAACGTGCCGGTTGGCGGCGCGATGAGCACCGAATTGCCTTGCGCAAAGCAGCCGAACTTCGCCAAGTTGCCGCCCGCGCCCGCGGTGCCGATGGCGGTAGCTTCTTGCGTGCACATCGCCGGCATAGTGGCGAGGTTGCTATAGAACGGAATCGGGGTTGTACCCGCGGTGAAATCGCTGGGATTGCCAAAAAAGTCCCAGCGGCCCGTCGACACCTTGTCCCCGTTTTTGCTGATGTCGCGCTTATCAGCAGGATTAAACGGCAATCCGCTCTGGAGCAACACTGCCGAATTAACAGCCCAGCCCTCGAGCATCTGGCCATAGCCCTTCTTCCCAGGGATGGCATAGTTCAGCGTCAAGGAGAAGTGATGCCGCTGGTCGAAATTCGCAGCGCCGTAATCCCGGGCCCCATTCAAGTTGTCCTGCGGCACGTTCTGGTTGCGATTTGAGGAGGCGTCATCCAGGGCATGGCTATAGGTGTAAGCCGCCACGAAGCCGAGCCCATGATAGCCCCGCGCGGTCAGCGTCGTTTGCAGTGCGTTGTAATTGGAGACGTCGCTGTTCGACATGACGTTGATGTACTGCAAGTATGGAAACTGCGCGTAATACGGCCGGTCGCTCTGGAGTTCGCAGTGATTCTGAATAGCCCCTTTCTTTCCACAAGGGAGAAAAGCGAGTTCGCCGGGAGATTGCGGGTTGAACGCATTGACGTCTCGATTGGCAGCCAAATTGCCGCTGTAATCGCCAATATAATTCACTTCCAAGGTGTAGTTCTTGGTCAAAGTGCGCTGAATGCCAAAGGTATAAGTCTCCACCCGGGGTGGAACGATGTTCCGGGCCATGGTATAGACGCTGCAAGGCGCTGGGTGTCCGTTGAGGCCATCGCCGCATAGAAACCCCGACGCGGAGCCGATCTGGCTTGCAGGAAAGATCGGACCTGCCAGGGACCAGTTGAGGTTGGTGCTAGTGCAACTACCCGGTAAGCAGCCCGAAAAGCTAAGAGAGGACGTTCCGATGCCACCGCTTGTAATCGGCAGGAGCGGCGGTGCCGTCCCATCGGCTCCGGTTTTGTAAGCTGTGGGAATCGAAGTGATCCCCGACGGTCTGCCAGGAAGATTTATGTTATCCACCATTGCGCCGATTACGAGATCCACGTAGTAGACTCCGCCGCCCGCCCGGATTACAGTCTTTCCCTTCCCGCCGATGTCCCAAGCCACGCCCGCTCGCGGAGAGAAATCCTTGTAATAAGGGTTGTAAGGCGTGCTGACATTCACCCCTACCTGAAAGAGTCCTATCGTCGGATCCCAGCCGCCAATTTGATTGTTGCTGTCCGCAAGCGGAGTGAAGTATTCATAACGCAGACCGTAGTTCAGGGTTACATGGGGCTTTATATGCCAGGAATCTTCAAAGAACCCGGAATAGTCCCCCTGTTTCAGGTTGCGGAGCGGGGAGCCATTGAGTACCGTTCCACCCTGGCCCGAATCGGCGACCCCAGCCAGAAAATCCTCCAAGGGCGTAGAACCCGGGAAAGCATTACCACCAGTTGTGAAGTTGAATGTGCCCCTACCTTTGGAGTAGTTGCCAAAGAACGGCCTGATGAAGAGCGTCTCCACACCAAACTTGAAGGCATGCTTGCCGCGCAAAAAGGAGACGTGATCCACGAGATCGTAATCCTTGGTCGGACCATAAGACTTCGGCAAATTTGCATCGCCTCCTATTTGCGAGAAAGCACCGACCTGTACAGTCGGGAACCCGCCCAGGACCGGATTCGTTATCCCCGTGTTGATGCCGTAAGTGCTGAGAGAAGTTGCGATGTCATCTACGTGGTCGAAGCGATGATGGAAATTCCAGCCGAACCGGAGATCGTTCACCCAGGTGGAATTCGGCGTCCAAGTCCAGCTCGTGGTCACGAATTGGGCCCGCAGTCCCGCGTTGTCCCTAAAATAGGGTTGCGTGATTCCCGGGAGCGTTATGCTCTCCGCCAGAGTGGTACCGTTCCCGAAGAAATACGATCCAGCGATAGTATGATGATCGCTCAGGTGGTAATCGATCTTACCGAGGACGTTGTAAATACTGACAACGTTGGGAAAACCATAAGATTGGCTGCTGGCCAGGGGACCCGTGTTTGTGTTGGTCCCGAAGAGCGGCAATAGTTTTAGGCTGAGCGGGCTCAGCGGGATCGCTCCTCCAGGGGCGGCTGCCAAGCCTGCCTCGGCGGCAGGAATGCTCAAGTTCGGGTCCCCGGTGTTCGCTGACGTTGGCGTTTGAACTGGATAGTTACCCGATACGTTGTAAGTCTGCCGCTCGAATGCGCCGTAGTAAAACAGCTTGTCCTTTACGATGGGCCCGCCCGCCGTGAAGCCCCACTGCTCCAGTTCCGCGGGGGGTTTTAACGACGGGGAAGAGGTATACTCCGCCGAGTTGAGCTTATCCGAGCGCCCGAGGGCGAACGCAGAACCGTGAATGGTGTTGGTGCCCGACTTGAGGCCGACGTTTATGACCGCGCCGGGCCTCTTGCCGAATTCCGCCGGTGAATTGGTCTGGACGTTGACCTCCTGAATGGCGTCAATGGGCACAAACGTGGCCGCGTCCCCAACGGGGAGCGTCGAATTGATGATGCTCTGCCCGGTGAAAGGCTCATCGTTATCCAAGCCCTCGACATAGTAATTGTTGTCCTCGGCGCGAAGGCCGTTGGTCGAGGTCGTCAGCGTTCCGCCGCCGGGCTGGGTCGTCACGCCCGGACGGTATTGAAGCAAATTCTGGTAGTTGCGGCCCTGCACCGGGAGATCGGCGATCGTGGACGTGTTGAGGGTTCCGGTGACCGTGGCGCTGGTAGTATCCAGCAGCGGAATGCTCTCTGACACTGTAATCGTCTGTGTGACCTGACCGGGCGTGAGCTGCGCGTCAATACGTTCATCCTTGCCGACTTCCACCTCGATGTTCTGGCGCTCGAAGGCCTGGAAGCCAGCGGCCGAGGCACGCACCAAATATTTGCCCGCATTCAAGTTGGGCGCGAGGTATTCTCCGGCCCCGTCCGTGACCAAATTTCGCGCCACGCCCGTCTCCGTGTTCGTCACCGTCACCATGGCGCCGACGATCACACCTCCGGTTTGGTCCGTAACGGTTCCCAGAATGCGGCCCGTATTAACCTGGGAAAATAGCGGGAATCCAAAGAGAAGCACAGCAGAACCCAAACCAGCGACCACTCGTATCGCTTTGCTCAAGATCACGCATGCTGCTAAACGAGCCACTAGACTTCGAAATTTCATCGGATCACCCCACCAACACACATTTGGAAGCGAAAAAGCTAGAGAGCGTATATTCCACGTGCTCTCTCATGTCAAGGACGATTTGGAAATGCAGATAGAAGAGGCTTGCGAGATGACCCTATTTAGGGGCTCGCGCCCGTACGCGGATAGATCAATCTGGCCTTAGTGCTCTTGACCCGTGCGCAAGTAGGCCATCCCGAGAGTCTGGCCATTAGGAAGCACGACTTGAAGGACACGCCCGGCCGGATTGCCGTTCTTGACTGGCTCGACCGTGACAGTCACTTCGTCCCCAGGCTTGAAGCTGCGCATGCTCCAGCCCCGCTCGATCATGTCGGCCAGATTGTTCGTCTCGGCCACCCAATGTGCGACATTGCCTTTGTCGTCCTTCACGTCGAACTTCAGCCAGCAGTGGGGATTAGCCCAAACCCATTCTGTGACGGTCCCCTTCAGGGTAACTTTCTTCCCGACGTCAAATGCGGCGTTGCCATGATGTGCAAATAGCGGAATGGAAACAATCAAGGCACCCACGGCTAACGCGAAAACCACTGAGAATTTGCCCCTCACAGTTGACCTCCGTATTTGCCCAGTATTATAGGAACGTTCCGGCTATTTGCTTTGCTTACTGTCTATACCGCTGGCCTGGTCGCCATAATCTTTGTAGTACTGTTCCTCTTCCGACGGTATGCACATCATCTCCACGACGTCGTAATCGGGCGATTGCAGCCGCATCGGGAATTTGTTCACGGCGACCCACGGCTTAGTGTACATCTTTGGGTCGTCAATCGTTACGGTCAGCTCCAGGCGGTCATGATCCACGCGATGAAAGCGTTCTTCCACGTGCATGGCGTCGCTAGCAGGCCGGCCAGTTTCATCGAGCCAGATCTTTTCGTTTCCTACGGTCCCTATGGTATCCACCACCAGCGTCGTATCGTCCGCCCACTTGCCCACCGAATACCCGTAGTACCGAGGCGATGGAATTTCCTTGGGGAGTTCACGCCCGTCCGCCCAAATCACGCGCCATCTTTTTTCAAATTCGTACAAGATCACCACTTTGCGATCGTCTTGCATGATCTGCGTATGCCGGATTTGATAAAAATCGGCGCGCGGAAAGCCGAGCGGATCGCACCTATTTCTCGGATCATTACTAAGCGACTCGAGAACGGCAGCATACCCGAACAGCGCCTTGTGAGACTTTAGTGTCTCTAGCCCCAAAGGAGTGTACGGGGGATCGTGTTCGGGTTTTCCGTCGTAGGGCATGTCCCTAGGGCCATTCGCCTGGATTCCGTCCCCCGGCCCGCGAGCCGGTTCCCAAATCCCGGAAATCTCGTGGCGCGGAGCAGGGCCCGGCTTCTCACCAGGTTTCAACGCGTCCGTTACCGGCCGACCCCAGCCATCCAGAAGCACAGGGCCAGGATGGGGAGTCGCCTGCTGCTCCGTCGTTGCTCCCGAGTTAATACGCGGAGCATTTTGAGCGCCAGCAACCAGTGAGAACGCCACTGCTGCAAGTACAATCATTGGAGCGCCAAAGCGATCTGCCATTTGCGGGAATCCTTTTCGCAGGTGAGACACCTTTGAATTTGATCTCGCGTTGCCGCTCGCTTTATACCACCAATGCAGCATTAGTTTCTGGAAGAGTTTGGGCGAACTTATTGATTATCCTTGTCGCTCGCGGGACTGCCAATCAGCTTGTTATATTCTGTGAGCTCAGACGGCGAACAAATCATCTCCCGAACATCGAAATCGGGTGGCTGCAACTTCATGGGAAACTTGTTCATGGCCGCCCAGGGCCTTGTATACATTTGGGGGTCATCAATTATCACCGTCCACTCCAAATGGTCATAATCCACGCGATGGAATCGCTCCTCCACGCGCAGATCAGCGGTGTGCGGGCGCCCAGCATGATCCAGCCATGTTCTTTCATCCGTTCCTGAGGTCTGCACGACGAGCGTGTAATCATCCACCCACTTGCCGACCGAATAGCCGTACCACCTGGGTTCGGGATCTTTGGGGAGTTCTCGACCGTCCGTCCAGATGACCCGCCAGACCTTGTCAAATTCATACAGAATGACCACCGACACGGGCGTCTGAAGGATCTGGGTCGTCCTCAGTTGAAAAAGATTTTCGCGGGGAAATCCCTGAGGATTACAGACGAGTTCTGGATCATTTGTCTCCGCGGGGGGAACCATTCTGGCTCCATTGCTCGGTTTCGTGCGTTCATAAGCTTCCAGGCCCAACGGAGTGTAAGGCGGTTCATGTCCCGGCTTGCCGTCTACCGGCAGGGTCTTCGCACCAAGGAACTGGCCTCCGTCATCGGGCCCGTTGGCCGGGTCCCAAGTCCCGGAAATGTCGTGCCGAGAAGCCGGGGCTGGTTTCTGGCTCTCCACATGTGAAGGTATTGGCCTTCCCCAACCATCGACATCGACCGGTACTGAGGCAGCAAGGGCTGTCCTCTGGTCTTTCGGAGTTCCTAGTTGTGGCGGCGCGGTTTGAGAACACGCTAGAGACGAAAATATCAGCACCGCGAGTGCGAGTCGCGGGGCAAAAGGTGGTTTAGCCATAGCGGGACTTTTTCCATGCGTAGAATCCCATCCTCGAATTCAGCATCGGGATGTTGCGCTTCTGACTTGCACGGACCCAAATTTTACAGTCCTAATGTTGAATGCCAAAGCGATTATTTCTAAGTCTCGGGTCGATCTGACGAAGCTTGGCTTTTGGGCCATAGGTATTACCTATACGGCAGAGGCTCAAAGATAGATTATTCTAATTCGGCTGGTTGATGTGTCAGAATAATATGCCCACAGATTTGGACCGTGTGGGCTGCCGCATGATGACCCCGCGGCGCCTAGCCGCGTCGCGGGGCTCCTTCTTGCGATTCGGGGCCGGAGTCTTGACGCTTCGCAAACGTAATTTTTACGGCCCGCTTGCTTTGACGTGCGGATGTTTCGTAGAGTTTCAGTGGCAGGCGGTTGGTCATGCTTCTTTGTGGCAATCAATTGTGATCAGGAAAATGGTGGGTACTCCAATCCGTGCCAGACGTTTCCTGCGCGTCTTGAACTGCGCCTTGGCGTTGCTCTTGGTTGTCGCGGTTGCCGGCCTATGCACGATTGCTAAAGTCAACTGGTACTTACCGCAGTCGAATCCGGGCCATTATCTGACGACCGCGACCAAGATGAAGGTCGCTCATGGTTGGGTCGCTCTCCACACGGATG
>Ga0209160_1003848_pt1 | contig 12149 bp, 10 predicted proteins | sample GraSoiAngelo_153_FD_186167 | JGI IMG/M metagenome (GOLD analysis project Ga0209160, IMG submission 186167) | Grasslands soil microbial communities from the Angelo Coastal Reserve, California, USA - 14_1009_12_40cm (SPAdes) (version 2) | ecosystem: Environmental > Terrestrial > Soil > Grasslands ...
GGGCACGTGGGCCGATTATCGCGACGCGCATCCCTCCTCGGCCGCCCTGACCGTCGAGGTGGCCGACTCGAGCCTCGCCTTTGACCGCGACGACAAGGGTAGCCTGTATGCGCGCGCCGGTCTTCAGGACTACTGGATCGTCAACCTCGTTGATCGCGTGCTCGAGGTGTACCGTGAGCCGGCCCTCGATCCGGCCGCCCTCTATGGCTGGAGCTACCGTTCGCGACTCACGCTGTCGCCGGCAGACACCGTCGCACCGCTGGCGGTCCCCGCCGATCGGCTGGCCATCGCCGAGCTCTTGCCCTGACCTGCGGCCGCCACTCTGACGTGGACGACGGCGCCGCACGCGTCGGCGGCGTCAGTTGATGCGTCGTGCGCGCCACTCAAGGCACGGCTCGCGACGGCTACACCATCTCCCAGCTCTTGCCGTCCCAGGCGATGACGTCCTCGAGCAGCTTGCTCACACCGGCGGCGTAGGTCGCGAGGAGATACTCGCCCTTCTCGGCGGTGGCGTCTCGTGGCCGGCCGATGTGCCCGGTCACCGTGCGGTCCTTCGTGGTCCAGCCGCGATAGGCCGGCTCGAAGCCGAACCCGAAGCCGACCGGCTCGGCCCGCGTGTGGTCCTTTACGAGATCGGGGGCCAGCCGCAGCATCATCGACGTCTCCCACTCGCAGGCGTGCCCCATCTGCGACTGCACGAGGTCGGGGCGGCCCGCGTTGGGGTTGGCGTTGTCCCAGTAGGACGCGAACAAGAGCAGCAGATCGCTCCGGTCGCGGTGCCGCTGCCGGATCTCGAAGATGGCCTGCTTGCCCGGCGTGATGTTGCCGCCGTGGCCGTTGATGAACACGATCCGTCGAAAGCCGTGCGCGATCAGGCTCTCGGCCAGGTCGTTGAGCAGGTCGAGGTAGACGCGCGGACTGGCGGAGAGCGTCCCCTGGAAGTCGAGATGGTGGTGCGAGTTCCCCAGCCACATGAGCGGCGCGATCAGCACCCGGTCCGACATCGCCGCGCCGACCCGCCGCACGACCTCGCCGACGAGCAGGCTATCGGTGAAGACCGGCATGTGGTGCCCGTGCTGCTCGAGCGCCGCCACCGGCACCACCACCGGGATGTCTCGCGACAGGTTGCTGATCTCCGGCCAGGTCATCTCCTGCAGCAGCATCGTGCGCCTCCTGTTTTCACTTCGGTGCTTCGCCATCGCGCGAGACATCGTGCCGGACCTCGACGACGGGCAGGCGTCGACCGCGCTAGGGCAGCAGCACGATCTGACCGCTGGTGCGTCGCGCCTCGAGGGCGTGGTGGGCTTCGGCTGCGGCGGCGAGGGGATAGCGGTGGCGAACGTCGGGCTTGAGGATCCCGTCGCGCACCGCAGTGAACACGCGGCCCGCCATCTGCTGCAGGTGGTCCTCGGTGTAGTGAAAGAGCACCGGCTGAGACAGGGTTCCGGACTTACCGCTCAGGTTCACGGGTTCCAGCGCGCCGGTCGCCTGTCCGTAGCTCACCCAGTGACCGCGCATGGCGAGCGCTGCGAGATTCTCCTGCGCCGCGTCCTGACCGAGCCCATCGAAGATGACGTCGGCACCGCGTCCGCCGCTCGCCTGCCGGGTCTTCGCCGCGAAGACATAGCTTCGGGTCACGATCGGATGCTCGCAGCCGTTGGCCCGCGCGAGCTCGGCCTTGGCTTCGCTCGACACGGTGCCGATGACGCGGGCGCCAAGAGCGCTCGCCCACTGGCAGAGGAGCAGCCCGACGCCTCCGGCCGCCGCGTGCACCAGGACGGTGTCGCCGGGCTTGACCCGGTGCGTGCGGTGCAGCAGGTATTCGGCGGTCATGCCCTTCAGCATGAGCGCGGCCGCAGTTTCCTCGCTCACGTAGTCCGGGAGCAGAACGAGCTGGTCCGCAGGCAAGGTGCGCACGGTCACGTACGCGCCGGGCGGCGTACAGGCGTACGCGACCCGGTCGCCGGGTCTGAATCCGGAAGCCTGGCTTTCGAGGACGACGCCGGCCGCTTCCATGCCGATCGGGGCGGGGGGCTCGATCATCCGGTAGAGTCCCTTGCGAACGTAGACGTCGATGTAGTTGACGCCGATCGCCGTCTGTCGCACGCGGACCTCTCCGCTCTTCGGCGCCGGCGAGTCGAGCCGGCGCACCTGCAGCACTTCGGGGCCCCCGAAGGACGTGGCCACCACGCCCTGTGACTCCACCGGCGTCACCTGAGAGAACGGGCGTCCGTCCCTTCTGAGGTAGGCCGCGAGCGCGGCGAAGCCGGCCTCGTAGACCTGGCCGCCGACGAGCTGCTCGAGCTCGCGCTCGCGGCCGCGCGGCACGTCGAACGTCGACTCCCAGTGCCAGAAGGTGCGATCACCATCGGTCACGCGCTTGAGCTGTACCGTCGCGACGTAGTTGCGCATCGGCAGGGTGGCGTCGAGGATGCAGTACGTGGAGACGTGATCGCGGTCGGAGAGCGCGAGCAGCTGCTCGCGGATCTGATTGCCATCCTTGAGGGTGAAGGTGCGCACGCAGCCGACCTGGTCGGACGGCTCGCCGTTCTCGATCGCCGAGGGCCCGACCGCGGGATGCCAGGCCGAGTGGCCGTTGAAGTCGCGGAGCACCGCCCACACGTGCTCGATCGGCGCGTCGATCACGGCGGATCGGCGAACCCGGATCACAGAGCCTTCTTGAGTGAATCGAAGGCTGCCTGGAACACGTCTTGCCCGATCTGCCGCGCCAGTGCTCCTTCGCGCTCCGGCGCGCAATCGAACTCGGCCCACCACTCGGCGAAGGTGCGGTTACCGTCCGTGACGGGCGTCAGCTTGAGGGTGGCGATGTAGTTCTCGACCCGCATCGGCGATTCCAGGATGGAGTAGCTGCACTGGTAGTCGTAGTCCGAGAGCGTGAGCAGGCGCTCGCGGATCACCCCGCCGTCCCGAAGCCGGAAGTTGCGCACGCAGCCGATACGGTCCGCAGGCCAGCCCTCCTCGATGCGGGATTCGGCGACGAACGGCGTCCACCGCGGCAGCCCGTTGAAATCGCGCACCCGCGCCCAGACCGCGTCCGCGGGCGCGTCGATGACGCTCGAGGTGTAGACCTTGATCATTCCTTCGGGGTGTTCTCGAGCAACGCCCTGGCGGCCTGGCCGACGTCGCCGCCCTGCACGCCGATCTCGCGCAGCAGCTGGTCGACGAGCGGCGCCTGGGCGCGGAAGCGCAGCGCCGAGTTCACCACGCTGTCGGCGAAGTTGGCGCCGCTGGTGTCCCGCCCGCCGCCCCCGCCGCCGAGCCCATCGACGTGCAGGATGCGGATGCCCTCGATGCGCTCCATCGGCTTCACCGACTCGCGGATGATGCCCTCGAGCTTGTCGACGAGCTGACGGCGAAGCGCCGACTGGCGGGCTTCCGGCGTCAATAGATTGGCCGCCTGGTTCATGAGCGTGAGGCCCTCGGCCTCGACCTCGTGGCGGATCTTCGCCGCGAGCGCGCGGATGCGGCTGGTCTCCGCCTCCGCCTCGGCCTGAGTGATCTCGACCAGCTTGCGACGCTCGGCGGTCTCGGTGTCACGCGCGGTGAACACGCGCTCCTCCTCGGTCACGGCCTTCGCGCGCGCCTGGTCGGCGGCGGCCTGCGCTTCGGACTGAAGCTTCGACTGCGCGGCGACAGCGATGGCGCGCTGCTGCTCGGCGAGCTCGACGGTCTTGCGCCGATCGATCTCGAGCGCCTCGATGTCGCGCTCGCGCGTGATGCGTTCCTCCTCGATCGCGCGCTCGGAGGAGATGCGCGCGCGCTCCACCGCCTCGCGGGCCTGGATCTGGGCGCGCTCGGCTTCCTGTTCCTTGAGGGCCTTCTCGCGCGCCACGTCAGCGCGCTGCCCCGCGCGCTTCACCTCCAGCTCGCGCCCCTGCTCCAGCCGCGCGTACTCGAGGTCGCGGTCGATCTCGAGCGCCTGGCGCTCGGTGTCCAGGTTCTTGTTGCGGATCTGGATCATCGTGTCTTGCTCGATGTCGTTGCGCGCTTTCTTGCGGGTCTCGATGGTCTCGGTGAGGCGCGTCAGGCCCTCGGCGTCGAAGGCGTTCGACGGGTTGAAGAACTCCATCGCGGTCTGATCGAGCTGGGTGAGCGACACCGTCTCGAGCTCGAGGCCGTTTTGCAGCAGGTCGGCGGCCACCACGGCGCGCACGCGCTTCACGTAGTCGCCGCGCTTCTCGTGCATCTCCTCCATGGTCATCGCCGCGGCCACCGTGCGCAGCGCGTCGACGAACTTGCCTTCCACCAGCTCCTTCAGCATCTCCGGCTGCATGGTGCGCTGGCCCAGCGTCTGGGCCGCCGCGGCGATCGCCTCGGCCGCCGCCTGCACGCGGACGTAGAACTCCGCAGTGACATCGACCCGCATGCGGTCCTTGGTGATGAGCGCGCGCTCCCGGCCCCGTGTCACCTCCAGGCGCAGCGTGTTCATGTTCACCGGGATGACCTCGTGGACGATCGGCAGCACCAGCGCGCCGCCGTTCACCACGACCTTCTGCCCACCGAAGCCGGTGCGCACGAACGCGCGCTCCTTCGAGGAGCGCAGATAGAGCCAGTTCAGCAGCCAGACGACGATCGCCACGAGCGCCGCGACGACGACGAGCACGAGGACGAGCTGTCCCAATTGAGCCCCGGTCATGACGCAGTCTCCTTCAATGTGACGCCGATCCGTTTGAACGTACGGGTGGTCTCGGTCAAAGCGGTCTCCGTGGGCAGGCGCTCCATGCTGGACGCGCCGTAGAACCCATGGCAGTGCTTGGTCTTGGTCAGGATGAAGGCGGCGTTCTCGGGGGTCGCGATCGGTCCGCCGTGGCACAGGACGAAAATGTCAGGGTTGACCGCTCGCGCGGCCGCCGCCCAGGAGTCGATCAGCGGAACGCAGTCCGGGAGCGTCAACGCGGTGCGCGCGCCGATCGCGCCGCCGGTCGTCAGTCCCAGGTGGCAGACGACGATGTCGGCGCCGGCCCCGGCCATGTCGCGCGCGTTCTGCTCCGAGAAGACGTAGGGCGTGGTGAGCAGGTCGAGCTTCCTGGCGCGCTCGATCAGCTGCACCTCGAGGGCGTAGCCCATGCCGGTTTCTTCGAGCTGCGCCCGGATCACGCCGTCGAACAGCCCCACGGTCGGGAAGTTCTGGATCCCCGAGAATCCGAGCTCCCCGAGGCGCTGCAGGAACGGATCGACCAGGAGGAAGGGATCGGTGCCATTGACCCCGGCGAGCACCGGCGTGCGCTGGACCACCGGCAGCACCTCCTGAGCCATCTCGACCACGATCTCGTTGGCGTTACCGTAGGCCAAGAGGCCGGCCAGCGAGCCGCGCCCGGCCATGCGATAGCGTCCCGAGTTGTAGATGACGATGAGGTCGATGCCGCCGGCCTCTTCGCACTTGGCGGACAGGCCGGTGCCGGCGCCGCCGCCGATGATCGGCTCGCCGCGGCGCACCATCCCGCGCAGCCGGGTCAAGATATCCGCGCGCGCAATCCTGGCCATGGTGTCCTGATCTCGGTGAAGTTCGCGACCAGCGCGTCCGCGAACGCCGGGTCGTTGATGTGGTACGGGACCTTCAGCAGTCTCCGGTTCGTGCCGGCGCGGAAGCTCGAGGTGATGACGTCGAACAATGCGCGGTCGGCCGCGGGGTCCCAGAACGGGCCGCCCGGCCGGTCGAGACCCGAGAGACCGCCCTCGGGAACGAGAAAGCGCACGGGCCCCTCCATCCGATTGAGCTTGTCGACGATGAACCGGCCGATGCGGGTCGCCTCGTCGGCGGTGGTCCGCATCAACGTGACGTTCGGATTGTGCACGTGGAGATTGCGGTCCTTGAATTGCGCCGGGACGGTGGACCGGGCCCAGAAGTTGACCATGTCCAGCGCCCCGCAGGAACCGACGTAGGGGATCCCGGCTCTCGCAAAGACGTCCATCCTGGACGGGCCCGCGGTGAGCACGCCGCCGACGACCTCGTCGGTCACCTCGGTGGTGGTGATGTCGAGCACGCCGGCGAGCAGGCCCGAGTCGGCGAGCTTCTCCATGGTCTGGCCGCCGGTGCCCGTCGCGTGGAAGACCAGGCAGTCGTACTCCGCCTCGAGCTGCTTGCACACCGCCTGGACGCACGGCGTGGTCAGGCCGAACATCGTCAGGCCGAGGGCGGGCTTGCCTTGCTGCTCGGCGGACGAAGGCGGACGTGAGAACGCGAGCATGCCGGCCAGCGCGTGCGCCGCGTTCGCGAGCACCTTCTCGGAGATGCGGTTGATCCCCGCGACGTCCGTGACCGAGTACATCATGCAGATGTCGGAGGGCCCGACGTACGGCCGCACGTCGCCGGACGCGACGGTGGACACCATCACCTTGGGCACGCCGATCGGCAGGCGGCGCATCGCGCGCGTGGCGAGCGCGGTGCCGCCGGAACCACCCGCGGAGATGAGCCCGCCGAGGTCGCGCCGCCTCGTCACGAACTCCTCGAACGCGACGGCCATCTCGGTCACCGCGGAGCCGCGATCTCCGGTGAACACCGCGCGCTCGCCGCCCGGATGATGCCTGGCCACCTCGCGCGGGTGGACCATGGCGGGCGACGGCTTGCCGGAGGTGGCGAGGTCGACGGTGACCGTGCGCAACCCCAGCTTCTCCAGGCAGCCGCGCAGATAGAAGAGCTCGCGCCCCTTGGTGTCGAACGTACCCGCGATGTAGGCCGCGCGGTCCATGGTCTGAGCCACCGGAAGCTCCACGACGCGGGGCTCGGGCGCTCGTGTTTCTCGCGGTTCTTCCGCGCCCACCCCGTGGTCCCGATGGGTGGAGCTCCACCTCGTGAAGCCGCGGATCGTGCGTTCTTCACGGCGTGCCGGCGGTTCGGCGACCACGGAGTCGGAGGCGCGCCTGACCGTCAAGATCTGCGCCGGCTGCGGCGCTTCGACCTCGGCCGGGTCGTCCGTTGAAAGATCGGAGTCCATCTTCACGCCGAGCAGGCGCTGCTGGAGCTCGCGGTCGGCGGCGAGCTCGGCCGCGGTCATCGAGCGTGCGATGCGCCCGTTCACCATCACGTCGACGGTGTCGGCGACGCCGGTGGCGACGCCGAAATTCTGCTCGATTAGCAGCACCGAGATCTCGCCCTCGGCGGTGAGCGCCTTCAGCATCGCCACGACCTGCTGGACGATGATCGGGGCGAGGCCCTCGGTCGGCTCGTCCATGACCAGGAGCTTCGGGTTGAAGAGCAGCGCGCGCCCGATCGCCAGCATCTGCTGCTCGCCGCCCGAAAGCTCGGCGCCGCCGTTGGCCTTGCGCTCCGCGAGCCGCGGGAACGTCTGATAGATGCGCTCGACCGTCCACGGGCCCCGGCGCCTCGCCAGCCGGAGGTGCTCGTCCACCGACAGCGAGGGCCACACCCGCCGGCCTTGCGGCACGTAGCCGACGCCCTTGCCGTTGATGACGTTCGGCGCGAGCCCCAGGATCTCCTCGCCGGCGAGCTTCACGCTGCCGGAGGCTCGCACGAGCCCGGTCACCGCGTTGCACAAGGTCGTCTTGCCCATGCCGTTACGGCCGACGACGGCCAGGACGCCGTGATCGAGCGCCAGCGAGACGCCCTGCAGAGCATGGGCGCGGCCGTAGTAGACATCCAGGTTCCGGATCTCGAGGATCAGTGGACTCTGTCCCCCATGTAGATCGATTGCACCTCCGCGTCGTTCTCGATCTCGGCCGGGCTGCCGTGCTTGAGCACGCGAGCGTTGTGCATGACGGTGACGCGGTCGACCACGCGCAGCGCGATGTCGAGGTCGTGCTCGATCAGCACGAAGCCCATGTGCGGCGGCAGGGACCTGAGCAGCGCCACCAGCTCCGCGCGCTCGCCGGGCGACAGGCCCGCGGCGGGCTCGTCGAACAGGATCAGGCGCGGCGCGCCCGCGAGCGCCATGCCGATCTCGAGCTGCCGTTGCTGTCCGTGGGACAGCGCGGCCACTAGATGGCCGGCGACCTGGGTGAGTCGCACGCGCTCGAGGAGCTCGTCGGCCGGGCCGGATCTCGACGATCGGACGAAGCTGAAGCGGTTGCGCGAGACGCCGCGCACCGCGAGGAACAGGTTGTCGCGTACGGTGAGGTCGCGGAACAGAAGCGAGGACTGGTACGTGCGCCGCATCCCCATGCGGATACGCTCGTGGGGCGGCGTGGCGGTCACGTCCTCGCCGAAGAACAGCACTCGGCCGCTGGTCGCCGGGAAATCGCCGGTGACGACATTGAACAGGGTGGTCTTGCCGGCGCCGTTGGCGCCGATCACGGCACGGCGCTCGCCCGCGGCGACCGAGAACGAGATGTTCTCGATCGCCGTGAGCGCGCCGAACACGCGGGTGACGTTCTCCAGGCGGAGCGCGTCATTGGGGTGGGGGGCCCCGATATGGCCCCCCACACCCCCCGACGCTTGGCGCGCCCCGGCGGAGCCGTGGCGCGGCTCTGTAACTGCCACTAGGGACAATTCGGCTCGTCGCGCGAACCAACCTTGAACTCGGCCGGCGGCAGGCCGAGCGTCTGGTTCACGTTGTCGATCTTCCGGAGCACTTTGTTGTAGAGATTCCCTTGCGCGTCCTTCACCACCTCCGTGATGAACGTCGTGCCGATCGCCTGCCGGTTCGCGTCGAGCTTCACGTCGCCCACCGGGGTCTTCAGCGTCATCTTCGAGAGCGCGTCACGGTACTTTTTCTGCCCGCCCGAGAGATCGCCCTTCACGCTGTCCAGACCGTCGAGCGTCGCCTTCATGTTGATGTAGTAGACCAGCGCGAACAGCGAGGGGCTCGGGTAGCCGTCCGGGAAGTTCTTCTTGTAGTCGGCGACGAACGCCTTGAACTCGGGTGCGTCGTACGCGTCCGCGATGGGCGAGCCGGCGATGGTGCCGACCAGCGAGTCACGGCGCTTGCCCTTGTAGTTGAGGATGTCCTGGCTCACCGTGATCGAGCCGCCGATGATCGGCTTGTCGCCGCCTGCCTGCTCGTACTGGTTCAGGAAGTTCACCGCGTCGGCCCCGCCGAGCACCACCGCCAGCGCGTCGACGTCCTTCGGGACGCGCGCGATCACGGAGGCATAGTCCTTGCCGCCGAGCGGCACCCACGCCTTGACCGGCACCTTGCCGCCGAGCTTGCAGTACTCGGTCATGAACCCCTGCACCTGCGAGTAGGGGAAGGCGTAGTCCTCGGCGATCACCATCACCTTCTTGTAGCCCTTGTCGAGCGCGGCCTTGCCGACGCCGACCATCCACTGGCCGCCGTCGGTGTTGAAGCGGAAGAAGTTGGGCGACGGGCTGACGAGCGTCGTCGCCTGCGCGCCCGAGGAGCCGTTGATGAAGGTGGTGTTGGGCTGGGTCTTCGAGTACTCCTTGACCGCGATGCCTTCGGAGCCCGAGAGCGGGCCGACCATGATGTCGACCTTGTCCTGCTCGACCAGCTTGCGGGTCGCGTTCACCGCGACGTCAGGCTTGGCGTCGGACGAGGCCTTGACGAGCTCGATCTTGCGGCCGGCGACCACGCCGTTACGCTGGCGCACCGCGAGCTCGGCGCCGCGTATGCCGTCCTGGCCGCCGGCGGCGAACGGGCCCTCGAGCGTCGCCAGCAGGCCGATCTTGACCGGCGGCGCCTGCGCGAACGCGCCGACCGCGAACGCGCCTGCGCTGATCGCGGCGACCACCAGCACTGCGGCTAGCGTGCGTACAACCGTCTTCTTGCTGAGCTCCATCTGGTTTCTCCTCTTTGAGTTGACAGCCGAACGCTCAGGGCGGACCACCAACCGAGCAGACCGTCCTGCGAGAACAGGACGATCACGAGGAACACCGCGCCGATCACCAGGTTGAAGCGCTCGCGATCGATGACGTCGATGGCGAAGTTCTGGAGCAACACGAAGACGATCGCGCCGAGAAACGCGCCGACCGGGTGGCGCATACCACCGAGCACCGCGATGATCAGGATGTTGATGAGCCAGCTCGTCCCCACCGAGCCGGGCGTGACCAGCCCGTTGTACCAGGTGAACAGCACCCCGCCCACCGCGGCGATCGCGCCGGCGACCGCATAGGCCGTCACGCGGTGCGCCGTGACGTTGAAGCCGAGCGCGTGCATGCGGCGCGGGTTGTCGCGGATTCCTTGCAACGCGATGCCGAAGGGCGAGCGCAGCAGGTAGACCACGAAGAGATAGCCGGCCAGCGCCCAGAAGAGGGCGAGATAGTAGAACGGCATCGGGTCGCGCCAGTAGATGCCGGCGAGCGTCGGCGGGAACACCTTCTGCTCGCCCTGGAAGCCGTTGAAGACGGCGTAGTTCTGCAACACCAGGTAGTAGAACGCGACGCCGATCGCGAGCGTGATCATGATCGTGTAGATGCCCTCGGTGCGCACCGAGAGCCAGCCGATGAAGGCGGCGGCGCCCGTCGCCAGCGCGATCCCGATCAACACGGCGAGCCACCACGGCCAGCCCAGGCTCACGCCGTCGGTGGCCGCGGTGCCGAAGATCGCCACCATGTAGCCGGCGATGCCGGCCACCGTCATCTGCGCCAGCGAGATCATGCCGCCGTAGCCGCCGAGGAACGTGAGCGACAGCGCGATCAACCCCAGCGCCAGCGACTGCGCGCCGATCTGATACGTGAAGAACGGCGTCGCGAACCAGGGGTACCCGATCAGGAACGCGAGGACGACGAGATGGAGCAGGCGCAGGGGATTCTCGAACCTGGGCCGCGCAGGCCGTGGGGCACGAACCGCGCCAGCGGGAGCGGCGGCCGCGTTCGCGCCCTGAGCCCGCGGCTGGACGTTCATCGCCCCGCGCCAGTTGGCCGCGCTCACGCCGGCCTCCCGAGGATGCCGCGCGGGCGGAAGGCGAGCACCAGCACCAGGATCACGAAGGTGAACACGACGCTGTAGGTGGGCGCGTAGGCGAGGCCGTACGTCTCGGCGAGGCCGAAGATGGCCGCCCCGATCGCCGCGCCGATCACGCTGCCCATGCCGCCCACGATCACCACCACGAGCGAGGCGAGCAGCAACCGCGTGTCCTCGCCGGGCACCATGGAGAGCTCGACCGCCCCGATGACGCCGCCGAGGCCGGCGAGGCCGGCGCCGATCGCGAAGGTGGTCGCGAATACCAGGTTCACGTTGACGCCGGCGGCCGCCAGCATCGCGCGATCGTCGACGCCGGCGCGGATCATCATGCCGACCCGAGTGCGGTTGAGGAGCAGCCACAGCGCCACGCCGATCACGATGCCGATCGGCAGCAGGGAGAGCCGGTAGGTCGAGTAGGCCCTGATCAGGGGGAGGTTGCGGATCGGCCCGTCGAGCCACGGCGGAGGAGACATCTGGTGCACCTGCGCGCCGATCGCCCACATCAGGCAGTCGGCGATCACGATCGATAACGCGATCGTGACCAGGGTCTGTCTCAAATCTTGGCCGGGCATGAAGCGGAAGATCGACACCTGCATGGCCAGGCCGACCACCGCCGCGGCCGCGAAGCCCGCCGCGAGCGCGAGCAGCCAGGATCCGGTGAATTGCGCCGCGAAGAATCCGAGGTACCCGCCGAGCAGGTAGAGCGAGCCGTGCGCGAGGTTGACGTTGCGCATGAGGCCGAACACGAGCGTGAACCCGCTGGCGACGATGAAGTAGAGCGACGCCAAGGTCAGGCCGTTGAGAAACGTGACGACGAAGAGGCGCGCGTTGTCCTGCAGCCCCCAGGCCGAGAGCGCCACGATCGGGATCCCGATCAGGAGCACCCAGAACCACTTCCAGAATCTTGTCATGCCACGAACCGGCGCGTCATGCCACGAACCGGCTCCGGGCGGAACGGATCTCGGGCGCCTTCGCGAACTCGCCGTCCTTCATGATCGCGAGCAGCTTGGACTTGTCTTGCAGGAGCGCGATGTTCGCGAGCGGGTCGCCGTCGACGAGCAGCAGGTCGGCGAGCCAGCCCTCGCGGAGCTCGCCGAGGTCCTTCTTCATCATGATCTGCCCGCCCCAGCGTGTCGCCGAGATGAGGGTCTCCATCGGGGTCATGCCGAGGTACTTGACGAAGTACTCGAGGTCCTTCGCGTTCTCGCCGTGCGGCGCCCAGGCGAAGCCGTAGTCGCCGCCGGGCAGCACGCGAATGCCGCGCTTGAGCATGGCCTTCATGCTCTTCACGGCCGCCCCGAGCTCGAC